>OBAI01000028.1_pt1 | contig 180796 bp, 166 predicted proteins | sample 1517461 | NCBI WGS metagenome assembly OBAI01 (sample SAMN04571696, study PRJEB22368) | human gut metagenome | biome: human gut; material: stool | host: Homo sapiens | place: Luxembourg | collected 2012-06-29
CCACGGTTGTCGTACTGGTCAGCGTTCTTATGGGCGTCCTGCCTTTTGTGCTGGCTTATCAGGTGATCGCGCCGCTGGTCATGGGTGAATCTATTGAAGCATCCTTTATCATTTTGCGCGTGGTTCTTGTCTTGGTGTGTCTGGTGCTGCAAGCCCTTTTCTATGGCTGGGGGCTGAATCTTTCTCACAAAGCCGCTTACGACACGCTGCTCCGTCTGCGGACGGCACTTCAAAAACGGTTTGAAAAGCTGCCCCTTGGTGTCATTCAGGATAAAGGCACCGGCACAGTCAAAAAGCTGTTCGTGGATGATGTAGACAGTCTGGAAGTTTTGCTGGCTCACTCCATGCCGGAGGGAATTGCAAACCTGATGATCCCTATTGCGGTTTATGTGGCAATGTTCTTTGTGGATTGGAAACTGGCGCTTCTGTCGCTGGCATCCATTCCGATCAGTCTGATTGCCATGATGACGATGTATTCCGTTGGCATGAAGAAAATGGGGCCTTACTACATGGCCGGACAAAAGATGAACAATACCATTATTGAGTACATTAACGGTATGGAAGTTGTCAAGGTATTCAATAAGGACGCAGATTCCTATGAGCGGTTCCGCAAAGATGTATCAGATTATCGGGACTATACTCTGGCGTGGTACAAGGCGGCGTGGCCGTGGATGGCAATTTACAGCAGTCTGCTTCCATGCACCATTATTCTGACTTTGCCTGTTGGCGCATGGTTCGTTCTCTCTGGCTGGTCTACTCTGCCTAATTTGATCTTGGTACTGTGTCTTTCTTTAAGTATTGGTATGCCGCTGCTGAAATCTCTCGGTTTCCTGCCTACCATGCCCCAGCTTAACTATAAAATTTCTGCATTGGAGCAGGTGTTGGATGCGCCGGAGCTCCAGCAGACAGAAGATGCGTTCCACGGGAAAGATGACACCATTACTTATGACCATGTTTCTTTCGCTTATCAGACCACACAGCCCGGCCCGGATGGAAAGCCTGTTGTAATTGAGGATGAAGTTCTCCATGACATTTCCTTTACGGCAAAAGCTGGACAGAAAACAGCCCTTGTTGGTGAATCTGGCTCCGGCAAGAGTACATTAGCGAAACTGCTGATTCACTATTATGACCCACAGAAAGGCAGTATTTCCATCGGTGGGCAGAAACTATGCGATATGAGTCTTGAAGCACTCAACAGCCGTATCTCCTATGTGGCACAGGATCAATACCTGTTCAATACCTCTCTGCTCGAAAACATTCGGCTTGGTCGGCTGAACGCAACGGATGAAGAAGTGGTGGAGGCCGCAAAGAAAGCTCAGTGTATGGAGTTCCTTGAGAAACTTCCGCAGGGTATTCATTCGATGGCTGGTGATGCAGGAAAAATGCTCTCCGGCGGTCAGCGCCAGCGTATTTCTCTGGCAAGGGCAATCTTAAAGGATGCTCCTATTGTGGTGCTTGACGAGGCAACTGCCTATGCCGATCCTGAAAACGAAGAAAAGATGGAGACCGCTATTGCAGAGCTTGTAAAAGGTAAGACCCTTGTGGTTATTGCACACAAATTACCAGCCATTATGAACGCAGATCAGATTTGTGTTATGGATCACGGAAAACTGGTTGCAACGGGCAGACATCAAGAGCTGATCCAGTCCTGCCCTGAATATCAAAAGTTGTGGAAAGCGGCACAAGACAGCGCCGAGTGGAAAGTACACACTGCAAAGGAGGGGAAATAAATGTTTGCTTTGTTTTCAAGAATATTGAAACTTTCCGGCCGTTATAAGAGCCGTATTCAGGGCGCATTTGTTTGTGCGTTTCTGGAATCCATTCTGTCCAAAATGCCGATTTTTCTGGCATTTGTGGTTTTGAGTGGATTTGCAAACAAGACCATTACCGGGCAGACTTGCCTTTATGTGGGACTTGGCCTTGCCGCTATTGTGCTGGTTCAGATGCTCGTCCATTATCTTAGTGACAGCCTGCAAAGTGCAGCGGGATATTTGATGTTTGCTGACAAGCGTATCGAATTGGGCGGCCATCTGCGGAAACTTCCGATGGGATATTTCACTTCCGGCAATATTGGCAAGATCAGTTCTGTCCTCAGTACCGACATGGTGTTCATTGAAGAAGTCGCTATGAGTACGCTGGGAAACATGATGAGCTATCTGCTGTCCTCGCTGGTTTTGCTGGCGTTCATGTTTTATCTGAATTGGCAGCTTGGCTTGATCGCTGCGATAGTTACTATTTTGGCATGGCTGGTATCTAAGGGAATGAACAAAGTTTCCCTACGAGAAGCAGCAGGCCGTCAGGAGCAGAGTGAACGGCTGACCGATGCGGTGCTGTCTTTTGTGGAGGGCATTGGTGTTATTAAGAGCTATAACCTGCTTGGAGAAAAATCCGAAGAACTGTCCGGCAATTTCAAGCGTTCCAGAAATACATCGCTTGACTTTGAACGAAAAATGACCCCGTGGACAATGGGGCTGAATATCCTTTACGGTATTGGTATTGCAGCAATTTTTGGCCTGTCTATTGTGTTGGAACAGAGCGGTGCGCTTTCTTTGGCTTATGTGTTGGGTGTTCTGCTATTTGTATTTGATCTTTTTGGCCCGTTGAAGGCTCTCTATGGAGAAGCATCCAGACTAACCGTTATGAACGCTGCCCTTGATCGTATTGAAGCGGTATTGGATGAACCGGAACTTTCCGACAACGGCAAGCAGCATATTCCGGCTCAGGCACAGCCGGGACAGCCGGAAGTCCTGTTCAACGATGTTACATTTGCTTATCAGGATAAAGAGGTTCTGCATCATATCAGTTTTGCCATGAAGAAAAATTCTATGACAGCGCTGGTTGGACCGTCCGGTAGCGGTAAGTCCACCATTGCAAACTTGCTGGCGCGACTTTGGGATGTAAAATCCGGCAATGTGACGATAAGGGGCGTGGATATTCGCAATGTACCTCTGTCGGAATTGATGGATCAGATCAGCATGGTATTCCAGCGCGTGTATCTGTTTCAGGACACCATTTACAACAATATCATCATGGGAAAGCCGGATGCCACGGAAGAAGAAGTCTATGAGGCTGCCAGAAAAGCCCGCTGCTATGATTTCATTATGGCTTTGCCCGACGGATTCCAAACGGTGGTTGGTGAGGGCGGTGCAACACTTTCCGGCGGCGAAAAACAGCGTATTTCGATTGCCCGCTGTATTCTGAAAGACGCGCCTATTGTCATTTTGGATGAAGCTACCGCAAGTGTAGATACGGACAATGAAAGCTATATTCAGGAGGCTATTTCCGAATTGGTGAAGGGAAAGACCCTGCTTGTAATCGCTCACCGCCTAAATACCATCTGTCAGGCTGATCAGATTTTGGTGATTGCCGATGGACGGATCAGTGAACAAGGAACCCATGACGAGCTTATAGCAAAAGCCGGGATTTATCAGGATTTTGTAAATATCCGTAAAAAGTCCTCCAGCTGGAGCCTTGCATAAAGGAGACAATAGTGAAGATTCATGCGTCCGGAGAGGATTATCTGGAGGCTGTGCTGGTTCTTCAAAAGAATCACGGTGCTGTCCGCTCTATTGATGTTGCACGGCGTGTTGGAGTTTCAAAAGCCAGCGTAAGCTATGCGGTGTCGGCTTTGCGTGAAGGGGGCTTTTTAACGGTAGATAGTGATTACGTTTTGCATTTGACCGAAGCAGGCCGGAATGTTGCCGAAAAAATTTATGAGCGGCATCAGTTCTTTACAGAGCAATTTATCGCAGCTGGCGTTGACCCTGAAATTGCAGAGCGAGATGCTTGCCGGATTGAACACGCCATCAGTCAGGACACCTTTGAAAAGATCCGGGATGCACACAAACAGGAAAAATAGGATACTAATGCCCGTCGTTCCAACTGTGCGGACAAGAGCAGCCAGTGGGGAAAATATAAGCCCACTGGCTGCTCCACATGAAAGACAATCATCGGCCCTTTTGTTTTCCCCTGTACATCACTTCAGCTTATCTGCGCTCATGCACAGGTCTATGTACCGTTGCGACTCTTCTTCACTCTTTCCTGCAAAGTAATCAAGAACGCACTTGGCAACGGTCTGCGGCGCTCTATCGTGGAACACGATTCCATCCAGACTGATGTCCATTTCTTCTGAGATCAGCGCAACCGTTTCAAATTTCGGATTGCTCTTGCACTTTTCAATCTCAATGACAGTTCGGGTACACATATTAAGCCGTTCCGCTAATTCGCGCTGCGTGATCTTTTTCTGCTCCCGCTTTTCGCGAAGCTTTTGGGCGAACAGGTCAAGGAAGTTCATTGTAAATCACCTCTACTACATTGTAGAGTGAGCCTCAATTCACTTAAATACACATGAAGCTCACATTGAATGAGCCGCAAATCACATTCAGCGAGTTGGAGGTAATTTTATGATGTCACGGATGAACAGGAGATACTGCTAAGGCCGCTCGCGGTCATGTAAAAAAGCATAAGCACCGATTAGCCGTCCACTTCAAAAAGCACGCGGCTATCCCCCAGACGAGCTGCACTCACGAAAGCGAGTTGCAGCTCTCTTTTTATGCGGTTTGGTTCATCCGTGATTTAGCCCCTCCCGGTACAGTATTCGTTACTCATGTTTTCACTCGCACGCAAGGCGCTCGTTCAGGTCATCATGCCTGTTCGAGCGCCTTTTTACGTTTTCCTGTCGGCTGTCGTTCTCCGCCAGTGTTGGTCTGGTTCACCACCCACCCAACACCGAAACGGAGGACATATTATGTTTAACAGAAAGAGCAGCTATGCGCTGAACAAGAAAGACCCCAACGCTATCGTTTACATGGATGCCAACGAAGCCATCATCCGCCTGACCCGCGAGGACTTTGCCAGCGAGGAAGAATTTCTGAAATGGAAGTCCCTGTCGGATGCAGACTATCATGCTTCCGAGAAAGAGGATCATGTCTACGCTAATCATACCCTTGCACTGGACGAGCTTTCCGAGGAAGCAGCATCTATTCCCGCTGCGGATGTCTGCATGGAGCAGGCGCATGACCGGGTGGCGGAAATCCGCCGTAGCACCCAAAAGGTTACGCAAATCAGGAAGCACCTGACGGACACTCAGTTCCGCAGGATGTGGATGTATTTCGTGGATGGAATGACGATTGACGAGATTGGAAAAGTCGAAGGCGTGTCGCATCAGGCTATTTCTCTCAACATTACAGCAGCAATCAGAAAAATCAAAAAATATTTCTGAGGTTTTTCAAAAACACCTTGCAAAAGTGGCCCAAAATCGGCGATAGGTGAAGGGACATTCTCCACGAAGCCTTTCGTTGAACGTTGAAAACTGAATAGACCATGATGCAGGCACAAAACCCGCGTGATAGCGGCATAAGGTGCGCCGCCACGACGATGGCTTCAAGGAGGCGATTCCGGAAAAGCCATCCGAGCGATCTACGCAGCCTTAGACCCGATTCGGCAAATCGGGCGCGATGACAGCGCGGCGGATAATGAAACTTGCTCACGCCCTCCCACAGACTTGAGGGGGAACCCTGCGGTATGCGCCAGCCCTTTGAGGCAGCGGTATCGTGGAGTTATGACAGCCCTGCCAAGGGCGGCCTGCATCATGCCCACTATCCGGGGCGCGTGGCAAATAGGATAGATTTTCTCAAATGGACAAGCAGAGCGGCTGCGCCGGTATTCGCCATTATGTTATGTGGCTCCAATTCTGCCCGCGCAGCCGCCTCTCAAAGTCAGATACCATGCGCTGACGGGCTTTCCCATCAGCGCATTCATGTGACCTTGAGGAAACCCACCAAACCGAGAAAGGAGATCGCCATGATGCAGCCAACGCCAAACGAATCCCGAATCCACACGGATGAGCTGGTGGACATCCGGGAAGTATCTGTTGACAAAAATCTTCCCAAGGAAGAACGCATTGCCGCCTTTATCCGCCAGATCAAAAATCCCTACCGCTTCCGCTGCGGCGATTTCGTGGTAAACGCCTGCTTTGCCGGGAACGGTGTTACGTTGGAGGAATGTCTGCAAGGCATTTTGCGCTGAGCGACATCCTCGCTTTTTTCCGCAGAGAGTGCTATGATCGGTGTGGAAAAGGATGAAAACCTAATAGCCAGATAACCACTCTTTTCATGCGGGAGCAGTCCGGGAGAAAGGAGTGCTTTTTCATGCCTAAATACAAAGCAACCGCTTATATCCGCCTGTCCTACACCGACGATCATTCCAGCGAAAGCGACAGCGTTTCCAATCAGCGCAAGCTCATTGAAAACTTTGTAGAGCGCAACCCGGATATTGAGGTCGTTTCCGAAAAGATCGACGATGGATACAGCGGCATCATCTTTGACCGCCCTGCGTTCAAGGAAATGATGCAGGATGTCACCGATGGCAACATCAACTGCGTCATCGTAAAAGACCTCTCCCGCTTAGGGCGCGAGTACATCGAAACTGGCCGTTATCTGCGCCGGGTATTCCCGGCCTACGGGGTGCGCTTCATCGCCATCACCGACAGCATCGACACCGCCCACGACAGCGGCGATGATCTGACCGTATCGGTCAAGAACATTATGAACGAAGCCTACTGCCGGGACATTTCCATCAAGACCCGCACCTCTCTGGACGTGAAGCGGCGCAACGGCGATTTCGTCGGTGCGTTCCCGGTGTACGGCTACATGAAAGCCGAGGACAACAAGAATTTGCTCGTCCCTGACCCCTACGCCGCCCGCGTTGTCTGCGACATCTTCCGTATGCGGCTGGAGGGCGCAAGCGCCTCCAAGATTGCATCAGAGCTGAACCGGCTGGGTATCCTCTCCCCGCTGGCTTACAAGAAGAACAACGGTCTGCCCTACGCGAAAAAGGGCTATGCGGACAAGGCTGACTGCAAGTGGTCGGCCACCACCATCATCCGCATCTTGCAGGACGAAACCTACACCGGAACGCTGGTGCAGGGCAAACAGGGTACGCCGCATTACAAGATCAAGCAGATGGAGCAGCGCCCCGCCTCCGAGTGGGTGCGTGTCCCGGATGCCCACGAAGCATTGATCGCCCGTCAGGATTTTGATCTGGTGCAGCGCATCAAGGGGCTGGATACCCGCACTTCTCCCAACGAGGACACGGTGTACCTGTTCTCCGGTATTCTGATCTGCGGGTGCTGCGGAAGCCGCATGACCCGCAAGACCAACCGTGCGAACGGCAAGGAGTACCACTACTATTATTGTCCTACCGGCAAGAAAAAGGGCTGCGCCCATCCGGTCATGCTGAAAGAAAGCAGCCTGATCGACTGTGTGCGGGACAGCCTGAAAGCCTATATCGGCAATATTGCTTCTCTGGAGGCGCTGCTGACCGGCATTGACCAGTCCAGCATCAATCAGGCGCTTGCCAAGGAATACAGCGACCACATTACCGACAACGAGCGCCGGTTGGAGCAGGTGCTGGAGTTCAAGGCACGGCTTTATGAGAGCCTTGTGGGAGGTATGCTTACCAAGGAAGAATACGCTTCCTATAAGGCAAAGTACACCAAGCAGGCCGAGGACATCCGCGAGAGCATCCGCGTTCTCAAGGAAAAACTCACGGAGGTTTTGGAAAACCGGAGTGAGCGCAACCGCTGGATTTCGCAGTTTACGCAGTTCTCCACGCTGGAAACCTTAGACCGCAGGGCGCTCATTCACATGGTACAGAGCATCCGCGTCCGTGGCAAAAAGGAGCTGGATATTACCTTTACCCATGAGGACGAATACAAAAAGGCGTTGCAGCTTTTGGCGCTGGCAGCGCAGCAGAAAGATTACGAACAGAGAAAGGTGGGCTGAGCATGGCGAGAAAAAGCAGGAAAGAAACGGCTGCGGTAGCCGTGCAGGAGGCCGACGCCGCTTGCCGCGCCGCGATCTACGTCCGCCTTTCTGTGGAGGATACCCACACGCACAGCGTATCCATTGAAACCCAGCAGATGATTATTGCCCGCTATCTGGAGCAGTACCCGGAGATCAGCGTATACGATACCTATATCGACAACGGCGCGACCGGGACAAACTTCCACCGTCCGGGCTTTCAGCAGATGCTCTCGGATATTGAGGCCGGTCACGTCAACTGCGTCATTGTGAAAGACCTCTCCCGTTTGGGCCGAAACACCATTGACACCGGCTATTACATCGAGCAGTATTTCCGCATCCGCAACATCCGCTTTATTGCGGTCAATGAAAACTTCGACACCGCCGCCCCGGAGGACGCTCATTCCGGTATCATCATTCCGCTGCGGAACATGATAAACGAAGCCTACGCTTTGGACATCGGGCGCAAGATCAGGGCGCAGCAGCGGCAGGCCATGAAGGACGGCAAGTTCATCGGTGCGCGTACTCCCTACGGCTACCTGAAAGCGGAGGACGATTGCCACCAGCTTATCATCGACCCCGTTGCCGCCGTTGTGGTACAGCGGATGTTCCGGTGGGCTTCTGAGGGCGCTGGCCTGAATACCATTGCCGTGCGGCTGAATGAAGCAGGCATTCTTACCCCCAGCCACTACAAGAAGATGCAGGGCAAGATCACCCACGAAAATTTGCTCGGCAGCGGCAAGTGGCAGACCCGAACGGTCGGCGTCATTCTCCGCTCCGAGGTCTACACCGGAGATCTCGTTCAGGGGCAGACCAAAACCGTGGATCACCGGCAGGTCAAGGCCGATGCCGAGGAATGGACGGTGGTACGGGACACCCACGAGGCCATCATCAGCCGGGAACAGTTCGCGGCGGTGCAGGAAATTCTCAATCAGACCGCCAGCCGCGCCAAGGCGCGGGAGGTCAAAGCCTTCACGCCGAATCTTCTCAAAGGCAAGGTATTCTGCGCCCATTGCGGCGGCAGCCTGCACCGGCAGAGAAACATTCGCAAGAAGTCCGACGATGTGTACTTCTACCATTGTCTGAGCCAGAGCCGAATCAGAAAGGATGCCTGCCCCGGCGTGACCATCCGCGAGGATGCGTTGCTGGATATGCTGGCAGATATGCTTCAGGACGCGCTTGATACGGCGCTGGGGCAATACACCCTCTCTCTTGCGGAGCTGCCCCGGCAGGCCGCTGACCGCGCTGAGCTGCGGGAGAAGATCACCAGCCGCAAGCAGGAAATCCAGCGGCTTCGCGGTATCGTGCGGAGCTTATATGAAAACCTCGTCCAAGGTGTTCTTACCAAGGATGAATACTTCGACTACAAGGAAAAGTACGAAAGCCGCATTGCCGACCTCGCCGTGGAAATGGAGCAGTTGGAGGACGGCCTGCGAACGATGGATACGCAGCTTGAGCAGCACCGGGCGTTGGAACAGGACGCCGCACAAATCAAGACCGACCGTGCGCTGACCGGCGCACTTATCGAGCGGCTGATCGACCGCATCGAGGTATCCCACGACAAGCAGATCACGGTGCGCTATCGCTTCCAGAGCGAGTTTGAAACCTACGCGGAGGTGCTGGAACAATGCAGAAATATGTAATTGCCCTCTACATCCGCCTCTCCATTGAGGATTACAAGTACGACAGTCTGAGCATTGAAAATCAGAGCCTTGTTCTCCACGAGTACGCGGCTTCCATGCCCGAAGCTCTGAACGCGGAGATCATGGAGTTCATCGACAACGGGTACAGCGGCACAAATTTTGAGCGTCCGCAGGTACAGAAGCTCATTGAGCTGGTGCGGGCCAATCAAATCGACTGCATCATTGTCAAGGATTTTTCCCGTTTCGGGCGAAACAGCATTGAAACCGGCTACTTTATCGAGCGCGTGTTCCCGCTGTTCCATACCCGCTTCATTTCCATCAGCGACGATTTTGACAGCAGCAAATTCAAGGGTGACACCGGCGGCATGGACGTAGCATTCAAGTATCTCATCAGCGAATATTACAGTCGCGATATGTCCATCAAGACCAAGAGCGCCAAGTACGCCAAGATGCAGCGCGGCGAGTATCAGAGCAAAATCTGTCCCTACGGCTATCGCAAAAGCGCCGATGGCAGAATGGAGCCTGACCCGGAGGCCGCTGCCGTTGTGCAGCTCATCTTCCAGCTTGCCGCCGAGGGCATCAACGCCACCGCCATCACGCGAGAGCTGTTCCGCAGAAACATCCCCACCCCCGGCCAGTACAAAGCGGCGCACGGCAATCATACCCACGATATTTCCCGCTGCCACGGGATTTGGAGTGCATCCACCATTCTCCGCATTTTGGAGGACGAACGCTACACCGGCGTGTATGTGATCGGCAAGCGGGCGGTTCTCGAAGTAGGCGGCACCAGAAGCCGCCTGAAGGACAGAGAATCGTGGTACATCATCCCCGACCATCACCCGGCCATCATAGAGAAAGCCGTGTTTGATACCGTGCAGGCCAGCCAGCTCCGCTTTTCCCAGCCAAACAAGAAAAAGCGGGACTACCCGCTGAAAGGCAAAGCCTTCTGTGGCTGCTGCGGTCATGCGCTGTCCCGCACCATGCAGAAAACCTCATATTATCACTGCCGCCATTCCGAGGCGGACGTAGAAAGCCGCTGCCACAAGATGCGCCTGAACGCCGCGGAGCTGGAACAGGCGGTATTCCTGACGCTGAAAAAGCAGATGGAAGCCACCGCGCCGCTTGCCCCTGACGGTACGCTCCGGGTAGATGCTTCCGTACCGGAACGCGCCGAATATGAGCAGCAGATTGAGACGCTGCAAGACGGCAAGCGCACGTTGTATGAACGCTATCTCATGGGCGAGATCGACCTGAACACCTACAAGGCAGAAAAGGCCGCGTGTGACGAGCTGCTTTTGAAAACGAAAAACGCCTATGCCGCAGTATTGGCACAGGCGAAACAGAAGCAGGACGAACAGGCACGGCAAGACAGCCGCAAGGAAGCGTCCAAGGTGATTTTCGATGCGGACACGCTGACCACCGAGCTGGCCGAGCTGCTGATCGACAGGGTGCTGGTGTACCCCGACAAGCGCATTGAGATCGCATACAAAATCCAGGACATTTTTGATTGAGGTGGCAGTCATGAAAATTGCTTTCTATTGCAGAGTGGACGGACAGGGCTTTGGCTTTGTCCTCCCCGATGAAGCTGACAAGCTCCGCGAGTTTTTCGCCGAGCATCAGGATAAGCCTGCGCTTGAAAATCCATCAAGCGCAAGCTAAAAATTTTTGTCGTGTGCTTGACATACGGGTGTCTGAGGTCGTGAAACCTGATGTGCTCCGCGCCGATGGCCTTCAGGATCTTCTCATGGGTGTGCCGGAAGGAGTCCGGATCGAACATGGTGCCGGTCTTGGGCGACACGAATAGGTACGGACTGTGGGGATGCTTGCCGTGTTCCTCCACTGGTGCTGCCATTGTGGTGATAATAATAAACATCCAGAATCTTATCCGCCAACAAGAACAGCTTGCCATCTGCGTTTTGCAGCACACGCCACTTGATCGGCTCGGTCAGGTAGTCGCCGTTTCCGTCACTGCTCTGCTTGTAATTGCCGAAATAGACGCTGCTCTTCTGTGCGCCTTTAATCTGTGCTACCGGACTGCTTTGTGCTGCTGGATCGCTTGTGGTATCCGCCGCAAATGCTACTGTCGGCGCCATCGTCAGCACCATTGATCGGCCTGTGATTGGCCTTTGCAGCACGAGCAGATGCGAATAGGCGTTGTCATGGCGAAATCCCACCAAAATGCGAAGTAAGGCCCCCGGGAATTACCCGGGGGCCTTCACGGTTATCGTATATATTTGGAGGATGAAAAATCGGATTTTATTCATCCTATGTCGTAGGCACTGCATCTAAAGAATTCAATCGTAAGGCGGAACACCGCATAAGCCAGCAAGTCTACTTTCAGGATATCCGTTTGGGGCCGATTACATCACGGACAGCATATTGTAGCGCTTCAGCAGCTGAATATCCTCCCGGGAGATGCGCAGGTCCTGCAGAAACTCCGGTGTCTCCGGCTGGATGCTCTTGGACAGAAATACCTTGGTGGAGGTAGGCATAATGGGTCGGCAGGAGATGCCGAAGCCCAGCCCCCACTTTGTTCCGGCGTTCAGATAGGAGGCGGGCAGGCAGAGGAGATAGACGTCCATCTCCGTGTCCTGGTTGTGGGTAACGATGTTGCTGAGGGCATCGTAGTGGCTCAGCGTACCCAAATAGGTGTTCTCGCAGTTCCGGTACTGCTGATAGTCCTGAAAGTTCATGTACAGCGCTATGTCATAGGCGTTGGCGCCGGTCTTGGCCCGGATATCGATGACGCTGCGGACCAGACTGTTGTTCCGGCCGTCGAAATAGTACATATACAGCCGGTCAACGCCGCGGAAGAAGGCGGGCACGCTGTCGGCCATCAGATCTTCCACGGGCAGCGGGGCACAGTACAGCAGCTTTTCCGGCGGCACACCCAGGGCGGCCGCCACCTCGTACAGCGTCACCACGTCCATGGCAATCTGTCCGCTTTCATATTTGGATACGGTGGCCCCGGTTTTGTGGAGCAGCGCCGCCAGCTCCACGATCTTCATTCCGCGCTTTTTGCGGTAGTATTTGATCTTCGCGCCGATCTCCTCTGTCAATGTCATGGCACTTTCCTCAAAATCAAGTTTTAGTGATTTGACCCTCTGCTTTTCAGTATAGACGCTTTTCCCGGTCCACGCAAGGGAAAATATAATTGTGAGGAAGGTTTTTCAAAAAATTCATTCCTGAAAAGTAAACGGCGGGCTTTGACGGGGCGCGCGGCAGCTGGTATCATAAAAATATAACAGGAAAGGAGCGATACACCATGACCTACAACTTCGACGAGATCATTGATCGGCGCAACACCAATTCCGAGAATGTAGAGGGCTGGCGGCCCTACATTTTCCACTGCGGGCCGGAGAGGGTGTTCCCCTACAAGGACGAGGAATTCATCCGGATGTGGGTGGCGGACATGGAGTTCGCTGTGGCGCCGGAGATCCTGCAGGCCATCACCGACCGGGTAGATCGGCGCATTTTGGGCTATACCCTGGTGTACGATAAGGGTTATTATGAGGCGCTGCGCGCCTGGTGCGAGAGCCGTTACGGCTGGTCCTTCCCCAAGGAGCAGCTGACGTTCTCTCCCGGCGTCATCCCAGCGCTGTACCAGCTGACGGAGGACCTGGTCAAGCCGCTGAACGGCAAGGCCCTGACCATGACGCCTGCCTACGGATTCTTCCTCCACGCCTGTGAATACAACGGCGTTGAGCTGGTGACCTCGCCCCTGCGGGAGGAGGGCGGCCGCTTCTCCGTGGACTGGGAGGACTTTGAGACGAAGGCCGCCGATCCGGACGTGAAGCTGCTGATGCTCTGCAATCCCCACAACCCCACCGGCCACATCTGGACCGAGGAGGAACTGCGCCACATGGCGGCCATCATCGAAAAGCACCGGCTCTGGGTGGTGTCCGACGAGATCCACTGCGACCTGATCCGCACCGGCCTGCGCCATACGCCCTTGGGCAAGATCATGCCGGACTATGACCGGCTCATCACCTGTATGTCTGCCAGCAAGACCTTTAATCTGGCGGGCCTGATGCACTCCAATATCATCATCCGCGACGCGGAGGAGCGTGCCCGCTTCCAGGACCGGGACAAGAACATCGGCGCGGTGAACCCGCTGTCCATTGCGGCCCACAAGGCGGCCTATGAGCACGGCGGCCCCTGGCTGGAGCAGCTGAAGGCCTATGTGGACGGCAACCTGGCCCTGGTGGATCAGTTCCTGAAGGAGAATATTCCCGGCGCGAAGTTTACCATTCCTGAGTCCACCTACTTTGCCTGGGTGGACCTGCGGGAGGTGCTGCCGGAGGTGGAGGACCTGCCGGACTTCTTCGCCAACAAGGCCGGTGTGCTGCTGGAGGGCGGCGACGGCCTGTTCGTGGGCAACGCCAGGGGGCATATCCGCCTGAATTTGGCCATGCCCCGTGCCACAGTGCAGATCGGTCTGGAGCGTATCGCCGAGGCCATCCGCAAGGAGAAGGCCGGCGCATAACGCCGCGGCCGCACGAATAGGCGTTGCACATCTCCTGCCTATCTGCTACAATGGCGGCAGTGTGCTGTGCGGGAGGGAAAACGCCTATGAAAAAAACGCTGGATTCCAACGCGATCAAGCTCGTTGCCATCGCGGCCATGACCGTCGACCATGTGGCCTGGTGGCTGTTTCCCGGCTATCCCCGGGCGGTGCTGCCACTGGCGATGCATATCATCGGTCGGCTGACCTGTCCCATCATGTGCTACTTTGTGGCGGAGGGCTATCACCACACCCGGGATATCCGGAAATACACGGTGCGGATGTTCCTGTTCGCGGTCATATCCCACTTCGCCTATGTGTTCGCGTCGGCGGATTTTGCCGGCTGGCGGTCGTTTATCCCGTTTTCCTCCGGCAGAGTGCTGAACCAGACCAGCGTCATGTGGTCGCTGGCATGGGGGCTGGTGATGCTGCGGGTGGTCCATGACCGGCGGCTCCGCCCGGCGGTGCAGGTGGCGCTGATCCTGCTGATCTGCCTGGTCAGCTTCCCGGCGGACTGGAGCTGTATCGCCGCCCTGTGCATCATGGCCTTCGGTACCAATCGGGGAAAGCTGAAGACGCAGGCGCTGTGGATGATGTTCTATGTGGCGCTTTACGCGGTGGTGTACGCCCTGGCGCTGGACTGGGTCTACGGTCTGGTGCAGCTGGCGGTGGTGCTGGCCGTTCCCGTGCTGGCGCTGTATAACGGGCAGCGTGGGCCGTCGCCGCGGGTGAACACGGTGATGAAGTGGCTGTTTTACCTGTACTACCCGGCGCACCTGGCCTTGATCGGCTGGCTGCAAATGCAATGAGACGCAGATACCCGGCACGCCTTCGGCGCGCCGGGTATCTTTTGTTGACGTGGTCGGTTTACAGCAAGGGGCGCCAGGGCGTCTCTCTGACCAGTCGTATCATCTCCCGGGCGAAGATGCCCAGAGCGCTGTCCCGACGGTACAGCACCCGCAGCTCCCAGCTGAGCTCGGGGACGTCTATGGCGTAGAAAATAAGCTTTCGCAGAGTATCCGACGGTATCCGGCCAATGAAGTAGCTGGGGACGAAAGAGGCGCAGTTTTCCAGAGAGGACACCAGCGTGTGGTTGATGACCGGATCGCCGCAGTGGATCAGCGTGTCGGGAATAATGCTGTAATGCTGGAAAAACCGGAGGGAGGAGGCGTAGATCATCTGATTTTTGTTGTACATACAGTACTGAAACGGCGGCAGGTCCTCCACCGCCAGCGGCTTCGGCATCGGGCTCTCCATCGCCCGGAGCATTGCCGAGGGCCATCGCGGTGCCATCTCCGCCCGCACGGAGGGCGATACCATCACCTTTACCGCCCTGCTGAAATAAACGGGACGGGGCCGTCAGGCCCCGTCCCGTACTTTTCTGCGTTAATTCTGATAGTGTACCCGCCACGCCGTGTCCAGCGGCTGGCAGGCGAGCGCCGTGCCGTCCAGGTCGGCGCGGTGCATATCCACGGCGCACAGCTGGGCGGCGTCGTAGGTGGTGTAGTAATACACCCCGGTGTCGGCGTTGCAGCAGCTGGTATACAGCGTCAGCTCGCACGCGCCGTCCTCCAGCACACAGCAGCCCCGCTGCTGTGCCGCCGCGCCCAGAATGTGCAGGAGCTGGCTGACGCTCTCGGCCTCGCCGTCGCCGGAACGGCTGTTCAGCCGGGTAAAGGCCGTCCGCACGAACCGGGAGGGGGAGGACAGGTCGCCGGGCAGCCCCATGGCGCCCATGCCCCGACTGTATGTCTCCAGCGGCAGGGCGGGGGAGAAGCGGTTTTCCGGCGGCTGGGGGGACAGCTGGGCGTAGTCGTTCAGCCGGAACAGCTGCATGGGGAAGGGCGGCTCGTTGGTCAGCACGCCCGCCGGGTCCTCATAGACCCGCAGGCCCTCCGCCGTCTGCTCCACCGCGAAGCATTGCTCCCGGTCCGCCAGCAGCCAGTGCAGCCGGGCCGGGGGCAGCCCCGGCAGAAAGGCGTCGTCGGTGATGCGGCTCTCCGCCAGCAGGTCCCGGGCCTCCGCCGCCGTGGCGCAGCGGCCCAGCAGCCAGGGGATCAGCTCAAACTGGGCCACGTTGGCCTTTCCCGGCGCGCAGGGGCCGTATACGGCGCTGCGGACGAAGTTCAGCCCCGCCATGCACAGGCCCTTCTCGTTCACCGCGTCATAGTACAGGGGGTAGCCGTCCTGTACGGAGGCCATGCCGATCATGGCGTAGTGCCGCGTCAGGTCCGGCAGGTGCCGCATGGGCAGGGGAAAGAGCCGGGGCGTGATGACCACCTGCTCGCCGAAGCCGCGCTCATAGTCCAGATTGCGCCCGAAATAGAAGCATTTTGTCTTGTATGTGGCCGCAGTGCACATGGGCCGGGACCTCCTTTTATTCGTTATCCGCCGGCTCGGCGGGGTACTGCCGCTTCAGGAAGGAGAGAAAATACCGGACGGCGCTGCTGGCCGGCGGCGGTGTTTTCACCGCCGCGCCCAGCCGGCGTGACAGCGGCTCCGCCAGCGGGAGCACCCGCACCTGGCCCTCATAGCCCGCCAGAGAGAAGGCGGACAGCACCGACACGCCCAGTCCCGCCGCCACCATAGACAGTATGGCCGCGTCGTCCGACGCTGTGATCTCCAGCCGTGGTGCCTCCGGCGGCAGTAGGCGCGCCACATACTGCTCCGGGCAGGAGAGAAATGTCTCCTGCAGCAGGCGCTCCAGGGGGATGACGTCCTCCGTCCAGGGGAAGTCCGGCGGCACCACCGCCACCAGCGGCGCGTCCGTCAGCGGCGTCCAGTAAAAGCCCTTGCCGCAAGTCTCCTCCACCAGGGCCAGCTGCACCCGTTCCTCCTCCAGCGCCGCGGCCAGCTCATAGCCGCCCACCAGCACGTCGATCTTGATCTCCGGGTGCAGTTTGCGGAACTTCTGCAGCAGCGCCGGCAGCCGTGCCCGGGCAATGCTGGCAAAGCAGCCGATCCGCAGCACGCGGTTGTGGGCCTCGCCCTGGGCCGCCGCCTCCCGCCGCAGGGCCTCACTGGCGCGCAGATAGTCCTGTATATAGGGCAGCAGGTGCTCACCCTCCTCCGAGAGCCGGACGCCGTGGCTGCTGCGGGTGAGCAGGGTACAGCCCAGCTCGGCCTCCAGTTTGTTCACCATGTGCGTCATGGCGGACTGGGTGTAGCCCAGCTGCGCCGTCGCCTTTCCAAAGCTGCCGCACTGCACTGCCGTCAGCAGCGCCCGCAGTCGTTTGTCATCCATAGGGGCCTCGCTTTCTGTACAAATTGGACAAAATTGCAACGATTATTTTTAACTATATCACAAGAGCTGTCGCCGTTCAATGCCATAAACGTAAACTTTCCACCAACGATTTGGAAAATGCGGTAAACGTTTTTATACGCCATCAAAATTTTTCATGTGCCGTTCGATAAGCGTCATTTCCGTAATGATGAAAAGCATGATACGCTATATGCACAGGATGCAACGCGCTTTAAAGCGCGAGACCGCACCGGCGCGCCGCAGTCGGCGGCGTGGGAACAAGAGAAGAGAAATGGAGAAATCAGAATGATCGGACAGAAGAAAAACACCGCGGCAGATATCGTTGTCGTGGGCTTTGCGCTGTTTTCCATGTTTTTCGGCGCGGGCAACGTGATCTTCCCGCCCTTTTTGGGCATGGAGGCCGGCAGCCAGTGGCTGACGGGCTTTTCCGCCTATTTCATCGCGGATATCGGTCTGGCGATGATGGGTATGTTTGCCCTGCTCCGCGTGGGCAGCAGCGAGAAGGTACTGGAACGGGCGGGCAGAGTCCCCGCCGAGATCCTCATGTGCGCCATCATTCTGTGTATCGGCCCCATGGTGGCCATCCCCCGCACCAGCGCCAGCACCTATGAGATGGCCATCGCGCCCAACCTGTCCGGCGTATCGCCGGTGGTGTTCTCCGTGGTGTTCTTCGCGGTGATCCTGGCCCTGTGCATCAAGGAGTCCGCCGTGGTGGACATTGTAGGCAAGGTGCTCACGCCGCTGCTGCTGGTGGGCCTGTTCGCCATTATTATCAAGGGTGTGATCACGCCGCTGGGCGACATCGCGCCCCTGGCGCAGATCGACAACGTGGCCGTCACCGGCATCAAGGCCGGCTACCAGACCATGGACGCGCTGGCGGCCCTGCCCTTCGGCATCATCGTGCTGCAAAGCGTCACCGCCAAGGGCTATCAGCGGGGCCAGAGCCAGCTTCGCGTGGTGGGCGGCGCCGCGCTGCTGGCGGGCGTGCTGCTGCTGGCGGTGTATATGGGTCTGGCCTATCTGGGCGCCACCGTGTCCGCACAGTACACGTCCTCCATCGGCCGCGCGGCCCTCATCATGGCCATCGTAGAGGCGTTGATGGGCAAGACCGGCATGGTGATCTTCGGCGTGGTGGTGGGCCTGGCCTGCGTCACCACGGCCATCGCCCTGACCAGCTCCGCCGCGGCGTATTTCACGGAGCTGTGTCGCGGGAAGATCAGCTACAGGGTGTTCGTGACGGTCATCTGCGTGTTCAGCGCCGTGGTGTCCAACCTGGGCCTGGACCGTATCGTGGCCGTGGCCGCGCCGGTGCTGGATATAGTATATCCCCCCACGCTGGTACTTATTTGCGTCTCTCTCATCATACCCAAGGTCCACGACTTTGTCAGCCGGGGCGCCGCGCTGGGCGCACTGCTGACCAGCGTGCTGTGCACCCTGCACACCTGCGGTGTGAAGCTGCCGCTGGTGGAGGCCCTGCCGCTGTATGATCTTGGCCTGAGCTGGCTGCTGCCCGCCGCCGTGTTTGGCCTTGCCGCCCAGCTGCTGACGCTGCTGCCCGGCGTCCGCTGTGCGGAGAAGCCCGCCCGCCGCGCCAGCGAAAAGCATTAAACCGCTTCCCCCGGGCGGGGCCGTTCTTACCCCACGGTCCCGCCCTTCTCTCCCATATTTATTATATACCGGCGGCTGTCTGAAACAGTCCGCCGACGGGATCGGCTTGACAAGAGCAGGCGTTTGCCGTACAATAAACACGCTGCTGACGTCGAAAGTACGCTTGAGACGGAAGATGCGCCATAGGTTCTGCGCCCGCGAAGCGGGCGCTGTGGTCGTGTCGCGGTGGCGGCGCGGCTTTTTTATTTGGCCGCGGATCTTACGACAGGAGGTTTTGCTATGGAAACACGCGTGGCGGTCATTGCGGTCATCGTAGAAAATGAGGACGCGGTGACGGAGCTGAACGCGCTGCTGCATCAGTACGGCGCATATATCATCGGGCGAATGGGCGTGCCCTACCGCGCCCGGGGCGTGAACATCATCTCCGTGGTGCTGGATGCGCCGCAGGACGCGATCTCCGCCCTCAGCGGAAAGATCGGGCGGCTGGAGGGTGTCAGCGCCAAGACGCTGTACTCCAACGTGATCACACCGATAGAAGACAGATAGGCATGCTGCACGACAGCTTTGTATAAGAGACCGTATCACGGAAAGGAGAAAACAACATGAAAAAAATGATATCCCTGCTGCTGGCGCTGGCGCTGGCATTGACGCTGTGCGCCTGCGTAACGCCGAAAACGCCTATGCCCATTGAGGATGGCGACAAATCCGCCGCCCAGCCGGTCACTGTGCGGTTGGGCGGGCTGAAGGGCCCTACCTCCATGGGCATGGTAAAGCTGTTTGACGATGCGGACAACGGCCTGGGCCAGAACGCGTATACGTACACCATCGCGGCCAGCGCCAATGAGCTGACGCCCCAGCTGGTGCAGGGCGAGCTGGACGTGCTGGCGGTGCCGGCCAACGTGGCGGCCATCCTGTACAACCAGACGGAGGGCGGCGTGGTGCTGCTGGCCGCCGGCACACTGGGTGTGCTGTATATCGTGGAAAAGGGCGGCGAGACGGTGACGGACATTGCCTCGCTGAACGGAAAGACCATCTACGCCACCGGCAAGGGCGCTACCCCGGAGTACGCGTTGACCTATCTGCTCTCGCAGCACGGGCTGACTCTGGGTGAGGACGTACAGGTGGAGTGGAAGAGCGAGCCCACGGAGATCGTGGCCCTGATGGCGGAACAGGACAACGCCGTGGCCATGCTGCCCCAGCCCTTTGTCACCGTGGCGCAGAGCCAGGTGGAGGGCCTGCGCGTGGCGCTGGATCTGAGCGCCGAATGGGATGCGCTGGACAACGGCAGCCGCCTCGTTACCTCGGTGCTGGTGGCCCGTAAGGCATTTGCCGATGAACACCCGGCGGCGCTGGCGGCCTTTTTGGAGGACTACGCCGCCAGCACGGACTACGCCAATGAGCACCCGGCCGAGGCCGCTGTGCTGGTGGAGAAATATGGCATCGTCAAGGCCGCCGTGGCGGAGAAGGCGTTGCCCCAGTGTAACTTGGTATGTATTACCGGCGTGGATATGAAGGTCGCCGTGGGCGGCTATCTGCAAACGCTGTATGACCTGAAGACGGAGGCCGTGGGCGGCGCCATGCCCGGTGACGGCTTCTACTGGATGGGCGCATGAGCACACCTGCGGACAAAAAAATAAAGACCTGGCAGCGTGCCGGCGCGGTGGTGCTGGCCCTGTCGGTCTGGCAGGCGGCCTCCTGGGCCGTGGGCTCGGCACTGCTGCTGCCGGGACCGGTAACGGTGCTGGGGCGGCTTTGCGCCCTGGCGGTGACAGCGACCTTCCGGCGGGCGGTGGCGTTCAGCTTTTGCCGTATCGCCGGCGGCTTTGCCCTGGCACTGGTGCTGGCCTTTGTGCTGGCGCTGGCGGCGGGACGCTGGCCGGTGGTGGAGGTGCTGCTGCGGCCCTATGTGCTGGCCATCAAGGCGGTGCCGGTGGCGTCGTTCATCATCCTGGCACTGATCTGGATGCGGACATCGGCGCTGCCGCTGTTCATCTCATTCCTGATGGTCTTCCCCATTCTGTACACCAACGTGCTGGCGGGCCTCCGCAGTGCGGATGGCCAGCTTCTGGAAATGGCCCGGGCCTTCCGGGTGCCCTGGCGGCGGCAGCTGCACAGCATCCTGCTGCCGGCGGTGGAGCCGTTCCTGCTGGCGGGCTGCGCCGCGGCCCTGGGCATGAGCTGGAAGGCCGGTGTAGCGGCCGAGGTCATCGGTGTGGTGGCCGGCTCCCTGGGCGAGAGACTGTACGACGCGAAGATCTACCTCCAGACCGCCGACCTGCTGGCCTGGACCGTGGTGATCGTGGCGCTGAGCGCCCTGTTTGAGCGCGCGGTGCTGGCCCTGCTGCGGCGGGGCTTCCGTCGGCTGGAAAGGGGGTGCGGCACATGAACGCGGCACATCTGTACAAGCGCTTCGGCGACAAGGCCGTGCTGGAGGACGTGAGCCTGACCGTCCCGGACGGGGCGGTGGTGTGTCTGATGGCCCCCTCCGGCCGCGGCAAGACCACACTCCTGCGCTGTATCGCCGGGTTGGAGATGCCGGACAGCGGCACCGTCACCGGCGTGCCGGAGCGATTGGGATTCGTGTTTCAGGAGGACCGTCTGTGCCCGCAGCTGGACGCCGTGGAGAACGTGCGTCTGGTCACGGGCCGGGCCATGTCCCGGCCGGATATCGAGGAGTACCTGCGGGAGTTGGGATTGGCGGACTGCCTGGACCAGCGGGCGGCGGAACTGTCCGGCGGACAGCGGCGGCGGGTGTCTGTTGCCCGGGCAGTATGTTATGGGCCGGAGCTGCTGCTGCTGGATGAGCCCTTCAAGGGCCTGGACGGTGCGGCCCGGGACCGGACGGCGCAGTATCTTCTGCGGCACCGGAACGGCGCGGCGGTGCTGTGCGTCACCCACGACCGGGCGGACGCCGCGGCCCTGGGCGCAGAGATCGTGGAAATATGAAAAGAGACGGCATCTGCCGTCTCTTTTTGCTTTATCTGATCTGTCCGTTGCCGCGGATGACATATTTGTACGTAGTCAGCTCGTCCAGCCCCATGGGTCCCCGGGCGTGGAGCTTCTGGGTGGAGATGCCCATCTCGCAGCCCAGACCAAACTCGCCGCCGTCGGTAAAGCGGGTGGAGGCATTGACATACACGGCGGCGCTGTCCACGCTGTTAACAAAGGCATCGGCGTGGGCGCTGTCCTCGGTGACGATGGCCTCGCTGTGGCCGGTGGAGTGGGCGGCAATGTGAGCGATGGCCTCGTCCACGCTGTCCACGAGCTTTACGGCCAGGATATAGTTCAAAAACTCGGTGTCGAAGTCCCGTTCGCCGGCGGGGGTACCGGGAATGACCGCCGCGGCGCGCTCGTCCAGCCGCAGCTCCACGGGGGCCTTGCCTGCGGCGGCTCGGTCATCCACCAAACGCTTTTTCAGCCGGGGCAGGAATTCCGCCGCCACCGCGCTGTGTACCAGCAGCACCTCTTCGGCGTTGCACACGGAGGGACGGCTGGCCTTGGCGTTTTCCACAATGTTCAGGGCCTTGCTCAGATCGGCGCTCTCGTCTACATACACATGGCAGATACCGGTACCCGTCTCGATGCAGGGCACGGTGGCGCCGGCCACGCAGGCCCGGATCAGTCCCGCGCCGCCCCGGGGGATCAGCAGGTCCACCAGACCCTTGGCGGTCATGATGTCCGCGGCAGACTGGTGGGTGGTGTCATCCACGATGTTCAGAATGTCCGGGTCGCCGCCCTCGGCGGCGATGCCGGCCTTCAGTGCCTGCACGATGGCGCGGGCGGTACGGTAGGCCTCCCTGCCGCTGCGGAGCACGCAGACATTGCCGGATTTCAGTGCCAGGGCCGCCGCATCTGAGGTAACGTTGGGGCGGCTCTCATAGATAATGGACACCAGCCCCAGAGGGACCTGTACCTTCTGGATGACCAGGCCGTTGGGGCGGCGTACCTCGGACAGCACACGGCCGGTGTGGTCCGGCAGGGCGGCAATGGCCCGCACGCCGTCGGCCATGCCCGCCAGTCGGTCATGGTCCAGCCGCAGCCGGTCCAGCATCACATCGGAGATATGCCCCCGGGCATCGCTCATGTCGGCTTCATTTTCCGCCAGAATAGCGCCCTCATGGGACAGAAGACTGTCGGCCATGGACAGCAGCAGGGCGTTTTTGCCTGCCTCGTCCAGGACGGCCAGTCCGCCCCGGGCGGCGCGGGTCTTTTTCAGAATATCGATAGTGGTCATGGCTCACTTCTCCTTTGCCAGAAATCGGGTGCCCACAGGCTTTCCGCCCACGATGTCGTACAGCAGGGCGGGCTTGCTGCCATTGGCGATGACCATCTGGCAGCCGACCTCGGTGACGATTTGCGCCGCCTTCAGCTTGGTGGCCATGCCGCCTGTGCCCAGGCCGCTGCCGCTGCCGCCGCCCAGAGCGAGAATGTGCGCGTCGATGGACGGCACCACGGGGATAAGCTTCGCGGTGGGATCCCTGTGGGGATCGCCGTCATACAGGCCGTCGATATCACTGAGCAATATCAGCAGGTCGGCGTGTACCGCCGCCGCCACGATGGCGGAAAGCGTGTCGTTCTCGCCGATGGTGTTCTCCACGCCCACCTCGTCGGTGGCCACGGTGTCGTTTTCGTTGATGACAGGCAGCGCGCCCAGCTCCAACAGGCGAAAAATGGTGTTCCGCATATTACGGCTGCGCTGCTCGTTCTTTACATCCTCGCCGGTGAGCAGCACCTGTGCCACTGTGTGGTTGTACTCGTTGAACAGCTTGTCATAGGTGTACATCAGCTCGCACTGGCCCACGGCGGCGGCCGCCTGCTTCGTGGGCATATCCTTAGGTCGCCCCGGCAGGTTCAGCTTGCCCACGCCCATGCCGATGGCGCCGGAGGAGACGAGAATGATCTCGTGCCCGGCGTTTTTCAGGTCGCTCAGGACCTTGCACAGGCCTTCCATCCGCTGGATGTTCAGCCGTCCTGTGGCGTGGGCCAGAGTAGAGGTGCCGACTTTTACCGTGATACGCATAGAAATGCCCCCTTCGGGAAAAGAATTTGGAGCCATTATACTACGAAACCCCGGGGATGAAAAGAAAAATTTTCCCTTGACAGGAGGGAGAACATCGTGATATGCTAACTGTACTAACACGCATAGTACACTTGATACGGAAAGGAGCGTGTGCGATATGATCGTGCTGGATTACCGGGACAGCCGTCCCCTGTACCAGCAGGTGAAGGACAGCCTGCGGCGCATGATGCTGACAGGGCTGCTGGAGCCGGACGAAAAGCTTCCCTCCGTGCGCTCTCTGGCTACGCAGCTGGCCATCAACCCCAACACCATCCAGCGGGCTTACGCGGAGCTGGAGGCGGAGGGGTACATCTACTCTGTGGCGGGCAGAGGGAGCTTTGTCTCCGCCGGGGACGGCGAGCATCTGCGGCGCATCGCTGAGCTGACGGGGCGGCTGGTCCCGCTACTGGAGGAGCTGAAGAGCCTGGGCTATACCCGGGAACAGCTGCTGGTACTTTGGGAAGGAGGAGAGGGTAAATGATCGAGGTAAAAAACGTCGTCAAGACCTTTGACGGCTTCCGGGCGCTGGACGACCTGACCATGACGGTGCCCCACGGCGCGGTGTACGGTCTGGTAGGGCCCAACGGCGCGGGGAAATCCACCATCATCCGCCATTTGGCGGGCATCTACCGGCAGGACAGCGGCGATGTGCTGGTGGACGGTCAGCCGGTATATGAGAACACCGCCGTGAAGAGTCGTATGGCCGTTATCGGCGACGACTGGTACTACTTTCCGCAGTCGGGCATCCGGGAGATGGCGAAATTCCTCGCCGGTATCTACCCCGATTCCAGCTGGGAGCGGTACGAGAAGCTGAAGCAGGTCTTCCCGCTGGATGAGAAAATGATGCTGCGGCGGATGAGCAAGGGTATGCAGAAGCAGGCGGCCTTTTGGCTGATGGTGTGCTGTATGCCGGAGTACCTCATTCTGGACGAGCCGGTGGATGGCCTTGACCCGGTGATGCGGCGGCAGGTGTGGTCGCTGCTTCTGGGCGACGTGGCGGAGCGCGGCACGACGGTGCTGGTCTCCAGCCACAACCTGCGGGAGCTGGAGGACGTGTGCGACCATGTGGGCATCCTGAACCATGGTAAGGTGCTGCTGGAGCGCAGTCTCAGCGATCTGCAGGACAACACGGTGAAGCTGCAGGTGGCCTATCAGGGCGTTACCGAGCCGCCGCTGCCGGCGGAGCTGAACATCCTGCACCGCAGCCACGTGGGACGGGTGTACACCTATATCGTCCGGGGCAGCAGTCAGGAGATCATGCGCCGGATGCAGATCACCGAGCCGGTGCTGCTGGAATCCATCCCGCTGACGCTGGAGGAGATATTCATTTACGAGCTGGGAGGTGTGGATTATGCCGCGAAAGACATCCTTCTGTAACGCTGCGCTGCTCCGCAGCGATATAAAGCGCTACTGGCCGCTGCTGTTTTTGTATGTGGCCGTGTGGGTGGTGATCCTTCCCATGCAGATACTGTCGGCGAGCCGGGAGTGCGACGGCGTGGCGGAGGGCATCATGACCGTGCTGCAGCTGCGGCAGCACAACGTCATCATCCAGTCCATACCCGCCTCCGTGGTCATGTCCCTGCTGTTCGGCTGCTTTGCGGCCATGGCGGTGTGGTCGTACCTGATGTCCGGCCGCACCGTGGGACTGATGCACGCCCTGCCGGTGACACGGACACAGGCATTTTTCTCCCACGTCCTCTCTGCGCTGGGAGCGCTGACGGCGGGGAACGTGCTGATCTTCCTGCTGACCGCTCTGTGCAGCGCCGGCTTCTCCTACGTGGACTGGGCGGCACTGGGCACGTGGCTGCTGCTGACGGAGCTGATGGCGCTGTTCTTCTTCGCGCTCGGCTCCCTGTGCGCCATGGTCACGGGATGGCTGCTGGCGGTGCCGGTGCTCTACGGCGCGATGAACGTCATCGCCCTCCTGCTGTACGCGGTGATAAGCACGATGACGCAGATGTTTTACTTCGGCTACAGCAGCAGCGACATTCCGGAGTTCATCACCTGGCTGACGCCGGTGGGTCGGATCTGGGATGCCGTGGCCAACGGCGGCGCCCAGCCCATCGACGTGCAGTTCCGCGAGCCCATCGGCACCCAAAGCTATCAACGCGTCCAGCTGCCGGCCTCCGCATTCTCCACCTGTATCATCTACGCCGCGGTGGGCATCGCACTGCTGGCGCTGGTGTGGTGGCTGTATAAAAAGCGCCCCAGCGAGACGGCCGGCGACGCTATGTCCTTCCGGTGGCTGCGCCCCATCGCCCGGTGGAGTATCGGTCTGTGCGGCGGTCTGGGGCTGGGTCTGTTCCTGCGCTATACCGCCTTTATCGACGGCGGCTTCGTCTGCCTGCTGATCTGCCAGCTGGTCATGGGCGTGATCTGCTTCTTCGCCGCCCAGATGCTGCTGCAAAAGAAGTTCCGCATCTTCAACAAGCGCTGGTGGCTGGAGACGGCGGCCATGGTGCTGGTGCTGGCGGCGGTGACGGTGTGCGTGAAGCTGGACATCACCGGCTATCAGCACCGCGTCCCGGACGCGGAGGACGTGACCTCCGTCCGCTTCAGCGCCAGCTATGCGGATTTCACCGCCGATGATCCCGCAGCGGTGGAGAGCGTGATCTCCCTCCACCGCGCCATTCTGGAGCAGTACGATGAGACAGGCGAAAGGCTGGAGAACCAAACCTATCTGGACACGGAGGGCGGCCCGATCACCCGCTATGTGCGTGTGGACTACCAGCTGCGGAACGGCACGAGTCTGTGTCGTGAGTGGAGGGTATCGATCGTCAACGGCTCCGATATCCACCGGCTGCTGACCCAGCTGGTGAGCCGCACCGACTGCCGGGAATCCCTTATGGGGCTGGATGTCCTGCGGAAATATGGCGGCGTGAGCAACGTGGCGGGCGGCTACGTCAGCCAGTACGAGACCGGCGCGTTTGCGGATCTGACCCGCCAGCAGGCGCAGGATCTGGTGTCCCATGCGCTGGCGGACGCCGCCAACAGCCGCGCACCCATCGACCCCCTGCGCGACGATATGTACAGCAGCACCAACCTTGACATTGAGATACGCATGAACACCAACGGAAAAACCGTCTCCCTTTCCCTCAGTGTCCCCGACTTCGCCGTGGAGACGCAGGCCTTCCTCGATGCACTGGAATTCGAGGAGCCGGTGGACGGCACCTATGATAGCTCCACCGTGGCCGTGGACGAGATATTGTACAACTGAGCTGATACGCCAGCCCCCGGCTCTGCCGGGGGCTGGCGGTATACATGAAAGCAGTCCCCCGGCCTTGCCGGGGGACTGCTGCTGTTTACTCGTTGGTGTAATTATCGAAGTAGCCCTGGATATAGATGATGGGGGTGCCCTTGTCGCCGCTGCCGCTGGTCAGGTCGCACAGGGATCCGATCAGGTCGGTGAGGTTGCGGGGCGTGGTGCCCTCGGACACCATGTTGCCCACCAGGGACTTCTTGGCGTCCTTGGCCTTGATCTTCTCGGAGATGGCGTTCTTCAGCTCCTCGCCGCTGAGGTCGGCGAACTCCTTGTCCGCCAGATACTTCAGCTTCAGCTCGTTGGGCGTACCAACCAGACCGCTGGTATAGCCGGGAGCCACCACGGGGTCAGCCAGCTCCCAGATCTTCCCGGCGGGATCCTTAAACGCGCCATCGCCGTAGACCATGGCCTCCACCCGCTTGCCGGTGGCGTCGCTCATCGCCTTGCCGATGTCCTCCGCCACCGCCTTGGCGTCGCGGGGAAACAGCTTCACGCGGTCGTCGTCCGCCTTGTTGCTGCCCAGCAGGCCGTACTGGGCGTTGTAGCCGCTGCCGTCCACGGGCGCGGTCAGCAGGTCGTCCAGACCCAGCACCACCTTGGCGCCGGCGGCGGTCAGCAGACGCTTGCTGCGCTGGCGGCTGTGGATGTCGCAGGTGATCACCGCGTCGGTGTAGGGCAGGATGGCGGTGACGCGGTTGGCGAACACGATCTCCGCCTGGGCACCGGCCTCTTCGATGATGGACTTGTAATAGGCCACATAGTCCACGCCGGTGAAGGGATGCACCACCTCACCGAAAGCCGCGCGGAACTGCGCCAGCGACAGCACATCGTGCCACGGGTCGATGCCGGCCTCGTCCAGCTGGTCCAGACTCACCAGATGGTTGCCCACCTCGTCGGAGGGATAGCTCAGCAGCAGCACGACCTTCTCGGCGCCCATGGCAATGCCACGCAGCAGCAGAGAGAAGCGGTTGCGGCTGAGGATGGGGAATGCCACGCCCACGGTCTTGCCGCCGGTCCTGGCGCGCACGTCCTCGGCAATCTGCTCACAGGTAGCGTAGTTGCCCTGGCAGCGGGCCACGACGGACTCGGTCACGGCCACCACATCGCCGTCACGGGCGGTGATGTTGTTTTCAGCCAGCGCATTCAGCACGGTGCTGACGGTGATGTCCACCACGCTGTCGCCCTCGCGGAAGATGGGGGCGCGCACGCCCCGGACCACGGTACCCAAAGTTCTGCTCATAGCGGAAGCCCTCCTGATATAATTAAGGTGTTGTGTTGAAATCGTCAAAGGCAGCGCAAACGCGCAGCAGGAGATAGTATATCACAAAATAAACATAAGTAAAATACATAAAATTGATATCTACATTTTGATTAGCTAATGATGCGGCTGGCGCAGAAATTCCTCTTGCTTTTTCGCGGGAAATGTGTATAATAACAGGGTACGCAAGTGAATACGGGCTTGTAGCTCAGCTGGGAGAGCGTTCGGTTCGCATCCGAGAGGTCGAGGGTTCGAATCCCTTCAGGTCCACCAAAATGAAAACCGTCCGAAAGGGCGGTTTTCATTTTGCCGTGGGCCTGCGGGAGTCGAAGTTTATCCCCCTTGCGGGGGAAATCCCTTCAGGTCAACCAAATAGGTATTGGACGAACACCTATTTCTTCAGCGGCGGCTTCGCCGTGAAGTGTTCGCTCTGATCCAAAACAGAAAAGCGCCGTCTTGGGAGAAATCCCAAGGCGGCGCTTTTTCTATTTTTCTTGGTTTGGTATATTTCCTGTCTTATGCGATATACTAATTGCCCCGCCGTGGAGGATTACAACGACTTTTCCGAAGCCTTGGAGGACATCTGGCAGAAGGACGGGATGCTCCTGACCTACGCCGCCGTGCTGGAGGCTGAGCGGCCGGATACGCTGCGCGGAGCCTGTGAGCTCCTGCGAAATCTGGACAACTATCAGCGCATCACGGAGGATGCCTACGGTTACGGTCAGCAGCGATTGCAGGAAACGCTGGGGCTGGATGATGAGGCCATCTATGAGCTGGACGGCTACATGGATTTTGAGAAATACGGTCAGGACTGCATGGAAAACGACTGCGTGACGCAAACAGAGTTCGGCCTGCTGCGCCGCTTGGACCCGCCCTTCCCGGAGCAGCGGCAGGGACAGAGGATGATGTAAGTAAAAGCGGCTCGATCCGTTTGGAACGAGCCGCTTGATAGGCAGATAAACTGGAAATCGTCATCTTAATTCATTACCTTCGGCATCTAAGAATTCAAATTGCAGAGTGGAATTTGTATGGTCAGAAAGATAGAAGAAAACATACGGATAAGTATCATCCGGTATTACTTCTTCGTACACTTCATTTCCGGATGTGAATCTAACACTTTTACAATTTGTATTGTTTACTATAAACGCATATCCATCACCCCATTGAATATATGCAATGTCTCCGATTCTATCATCAATGGGCTTATAGGTTCGGATAAAAGTGTATTCAGCAGCATCCTCTTTTACCTCAACTTCCATGGGCAAATAATAGTGCTTCTGATATTCATTTCCTGAGATAAACCAAGCGATTGCTCTATTGTCATTGCCACACATTCCTGCATACTGCAAATCAATGGTATCGGAATCAGAAATCGGTATTTCTTCTCTTGCTTTTTCTATTAATCCATCTGTGCCTTTGAGTGTCTTTCCACAAGCTGATAATGATAAAACCATAGTTATTATAAGAAATACAGCAATTTCTCTTTTCATTTTGTCCTCCCTGTTCTCTCAAATTTCGATTAGTCAGCCACATCATAGCATATCCCCCAAAATGTGTAAAGCCAAATTCCACACCGAAAGGAGATCTTAACCTTGAAAGATGCAACACAATTCCATATCCGACCTGCCCGCCCGGAGGAGGCGGGCTTATTTTATACCCCGCACCCCGAAGAAGATAAGCGGCTGGGTACCGTTGGCCATGTCCGCATGGACTTCGGGCGCAGCGGCAACGAGTTCTGGCATACATGGTGGCCCCGCGGCCCGGAGGAGCTGAACAGCCCTGTGTTCAAAGCGGAACTGCAAGAGGTCGTGGACACACTGCGGGAGAGTATGCTGAAAAGCCGCTTCGCCATGGAGCGTTTCTGCTATGAACACGGCGGGAAAATCAGCGGCGGCTGGACACAAAACTACGGTTACATCGTGGAAACCGAGCATTACCGCTACTGCCTCACTGTGCGTCCTGTTGCGCTTTGCCCCGCGCTGTGGTATACTGCACATAGCTATCCCCACATCGCCTTCATAAAGGAGGACTGCCTGTGTCTACAATGTTGGAGCGCCGCTACCGGCGGCAGCACCTGAACTGTGTGCGGCACATCACCCTGGACCCCAAGGGCCGGGGCGTGGTGCGTATCCACATGATCCCACCCCGTGAGGACGCGGAGAACGCGCCCTTTCTGCTGCTGCTCAACGGCAGCAAGCTGGTGCCCCTGAACCTGAGCTGGGCCATCCTGCTCTCCTGTTTCATGGACCGGCTGGAGCCCTTCGCCGGGCTGGAGATCACCGAGAGCGACTGGAGCGCCATGGCCGCCGGTGCGGTGGCCCGGACCCATAAGGTCTACCCCTTCACGTCCAGGGAGCGTCTGGCGGAGGACCTGCAAATCATGATAGAGTCCCTGGTGGCCATCGCCCGGGGGCAGGCGCCGGAGGCGGAGGTCGCGCCGCTGACGCTGGGCGAGTACGCCCCCGAGATGACCGCGCCCCACCGTATGGACCTGATGGTCAGCGCCATGACCCGTGACGGCGCGTGGCACTGCAACCAGAAGTGTCTGCACTGCTATGCGGCGGGACAGCCCCTGTCCGACACACCGGAGCTGACCACCGCCCAGTGGAAAGAGATTTTGACGAAACTGCGCGCGGCCAATATCCCCCAGGTAACGTTCACCGGCGGCGAGCCCACCCTGCGCGCCGACCTGGTGGAGCTGGTGGATGCCGCCCAGTGGTTCGTCACCCGGCTGAACACCAACGGTCGCCTGCTGACGCCCATGCTGTGCCAAAAGCTGTATGACGCCAGCCTGGACAGTGTGCAGGTGACGCTCTACAGCCATGATAAGGACATTCACAACGCCCTGGTGGGTGCCGACGGCTTTGATGACACCGTGGCGGGCATCCGTGCCGCTGTGGCGGCGGGGCTGTCCGTGTCCGTGAACACGCCCCTGTGCAGCCTGAATACCGCCTATGACGAGATGCTGCGCTTCGTCCACGGTCTGGGCGTCCGCTATGTGACCTGTTCCGGGCTGATCCCCTCCGGCGGCGCGGTGGGTGACGAGAGCCGGGCCACGGCGCTGACCGAGCAGCAGCTCACCGACGTGCTGACAAAGGCCGTGGCGGTGACGGAGGAGCTGGAAATGGAACTGGACTTCACCAGCCCCGGCTGGCTGAAGGAGGAGACGCTGCGCGCCCTGGGCCTGACCCTGGTGCCCAGCTGCGGCGCCTGCCTCAGCAATATGGCCATCGCCCCGGACGGCGGCGTGATCCCCTGCCAGAGCTGGCTCAGCAGCCAGCCCCTGGGGAACATCCTCACCGACGACTGGGACAAGATCTGGCAGAGTGAGCGCTGCGCGGCCATCCGGGCCAAGAGCGCCAAAATGGAGCAGCTGTGCCAACTGCGTGAAAGCAACCGGGAGGAGGGCACCCTATGCTGAAGAAACTGCACGTTCTGCTGCTTGTCTTACTGGCGGCGGTTTGCTTTACCGCCACCGCATGGGCAGATTACGACTACATCGAGCAGTACGGCGTTATGGTGACGCCCAACACGGAGGATGGCAGCCTGCTTATCACCGTGAAGCTGGAGTGGACGCCGCTGGAGGAGCTGCCCTACGGGCAGGAGCTGAAAATAGGCGTGCCCAACGGCTCCATCCGGGACGTGGCGGCACTGACGGACAACATCGAGCGGTTGGACTTCGACAACAGCTATATGTATGTCTATCTTGACCGCGCCTACGAGGCGAACGAGACGTTTTCCTTCGCCTACTCGTGGGTGCAGGAGTATATGTATCAGCTCAGCACCAACGGCGTTATTGAGGACTATGACAATGTTCGCTACGACTATGTGACCTACGACTACATCCCCGGCTGGTTCGACGAGGCCAGGATCGGCCAGATGACCCTCATCTGGAACGACCCCGCCGGACTGACCGGCGATTTCACCGAGGGCACGGTCAGCGGCGCTGACAGCGTGACGGTGCAGGACGGCATGACCATCACCGCCTCCGATCTGGACTACGGCTACAAAATGAACGTACAGGTGCGCTACACTGACTGGCCCACCCAGCTGTCGGAGGAATACAGCGCCGACAACGTCCCCGACGGCGGCTGGAACGGCAGCGATGACTATTACTATGACGATGACGACACCGGTGATGCCATCGTCGGCATGATGGTGATGATCTTCGTGGTGATGTTCATCCTCGTGCTGATCTCTGCCGCCCGCCGGGGCGACGGCTACGCCGGCGGCTTCGGCACCCGGTATGTGTTCGTCAACCACCTGTGGTACCCCGCCGGGCCGGACGGCAGGCCCCGTCCCGGCAGCGTGGGCACCAAAACAAAGCCCAGACCGCCCAGAAGCGGCGGCGGGGGCTTCGGCGGGGGCAGCCGGGGCGGCGGCTTTGGCGGAGGCGGTTTCGGCGGCGGCAGCCACTGCGCCTGCGCCAGCAGCTGCGCCTGTGCGTGCGCCTGTGCCTGTGCCGGCGGCGGCCGCGCCGGCTGCTCGGCCAAGAACCTCTACGGCGTGGGCCTGGACGAAACACTGTCCGAAAAGCTCTGAGACAAAAAACATCCCCCGACCGGGGGATGTTTTTTGCTTACGAGTATTGGAAACCTCTGCCCGGCTCCTTGAACTCCGCCACACGTTTGTTAAAGCTGGCGAAGGCCGCGTCCTCGAAGGCCAGCGTGTCCTCGGCGCCCATCTGCCGCAGCAGCCACTTGCACAGCGGAGGATTTAGGATCAGCAGCGGGCCGAGCAGCGCCGTGGCGTACAGCCCGCCCCGGCGGAAGCCCTCCAGCTTCGACTCCGGTGTGCGGCCCACGCCCCGCACGGTGTCAAACCAGCCCTCCGTCTCCGCTGCGTCGTAGTGGAAGCCGAACAGGCTCTTGAAGCCGACGACCTCCATACCGTCAAAGGTGCCCAGGAAGAAGCTGTTGTGCCGCTTCATCATGGTGTACCGCACCCGTCCGGGCAGAATGCCCAGCCCCTCTATGGTGTCGGCGCTGTCGCTTTCTATGGCGGCGGAAAACACGTCCGGCGCGTTGCCGGTCAGCAGGATCAGCTGTCCCGCGTCCGCCCTTGCGGCGATGTCTGCGGCATAGGGCCGCAGGGCGTCCGCCGCCAGACGCAGCCCTTGTTCTGTGGTACTGCCCATATAGACCAGCGCCACATCCTCCGTGAGGAACCGGGGTTTGCTGTGCAGGTCCGTCTCTATGATCTCCAGCGCCGGGCAGCAGCGCTTCAGATAGTAGATGTTCTGCAGATCGCCGTACAGGTTGCAGACCTCCGGAAACAGAATTTCCGCCTTCATTGCGCGACCTCCTTTGCCAGCAGCTTTTCCTTCAGCTTTTCCCTGACCCGGAAGGCCAGGGGCGTGCCGTCCACGCCGTAGAGCAGATACACGTCGTCGCCGGGGGTCAGCGGCAGCATCTCCAGGGCGGCGAACTCGTCCTCGGCCAGCCGTATCTTCTGCCGGGGGATGCCCGCCAGCAGCAGCCGCAGCTGGTAGTCATAGGCCCGCGGCCCGGCGCAGACCAGGCACGTCACATCGTCACTGTTCAGGAATTCAAAATCTGTGTCGTACATCCAGCTGGGGTTTTCCGACCAGCTTTTGGCCACGCCCAGGCAGTTCATCATCAGCAGCAGTTCCTTCTTCCCCGGCTTGGACCGGATATAGTCGAAGTTGCGGGAGCAGGCCAGGGCGTTCTTGTCCTTGGACATCTGCATAATGACCTTCACGCCGCCGATATCCTCCTCGGACAGCCGGCTGGCGGGGATCTTCACCTCCGCCATGCGGCGGGCGATGGTGCCGTGGTCATAGCCCAGCTGCCGCAGGGCGGCGATCACCGTCACCGTGTTGTAGATGTTGTGCAGGCTGTCGGTGATGAGGGTGTACGGGTACTCCTGCCCCGCCTCCCGTATGCACATAGTGTGGGCGGCGGTGTCCACCTTTGTGGCCAGATAGTCGCAGTCGGGGGAGTGGAAGCCGCAGCTCTCGCACACGGCCCGGCCGATGTGGTGGTAGCGGCGGTATTCATACCGCAGCTTCCCGGCGCATCGGGGGCAGATACGCATATCGTTCAGCAGGTTCTCGCATTCCGTCACGTCGGTGGGCAGCCGGTCGATGCCGAAATATACCCGCTGGTTCTCCGGCGCCACCGTGCAGGAGATCAGGTCGTCGGCGTTGAGGATCAGCCTGCTCTCCTTAGGCAGGGACCGGGTCAGGATGTCCGCGATGTAGCCCGGATGGGCGTTCCGCATGATGGAGTCCCGGAACAGGTTGGTAATGACGATGTGCTCCGGCTTCACATAGGGATAGATCCTGGGCGCAGAGCGCTCGTCGATCTCCAGGATCGCCAGGTCGTACTCCGGCCTGATCCGGCCCAGCAGGCCGCAGCCCTTCAGCAGCGCCGTGCTGACGCCGGAGATAATGTTGCTGCCCGCCCGGTTGCTGAGTACGTTCTTGCCCTCGGCGGTGAGCACGTCGTTCAGCATATTGGCCACGGTGGTCTTGCCGTTGGTGCCGGTGACGGCTATGATGTGCTCCGGCTTGCCGATATACTTCAAAAAGTCCGGACACAGCTTCACCGCCAGACTGCCGGGAAAGTCCGTGCCGTTGTGGCGGGTGATCTTCAGCGCCGGGATGGACAGCTTTGCCATCCACAGCGCAAACAGGAACCGCAGTTTACCCATTGTCATTCCTCCAGAGCGATGGCGCGGCAGGAGCAGCCATCGGCATTCTCAAATTTCAGGGGCAGCGTAACGAACGTGAAGCGTCGGCCCAGCAGCTTGTCCAGCCCCTTGAGGTTCTCGGTGTTCACAAAGTCCGCGCCCAGCAGTGTCATGTGGTTGGGAAAATCCACGCTGTCGCAGGGGTCCAGCGAGATGGTGTCCTCGCCCACGCCCTTCAGCGGCAGGCCGGCCAGATATGCCGCCGCCTCCGCCGTCAGGCAGGGAAAGCCCTCATAGTAGCCCGGCGTGCCCCACTTCTTGTCCCAGCCGGTGCAGAACAGCACGAAGTCCGCGCCGTTCAGGTCATAGCTCTGCAGCAGGGACAGAGTAATGGCGCGCTGCCCCCGGCAGTCCACCACCACGGCGGGACCGGCGAACTTCGCCGCGTCATAGCAGTCCAGCGCCGTACCGTCACGGAGCATATGGGCCGGGGCGTCCATGTGGGTGCCGGTATGGGAGAACATATGCAGCAGCGTCTCCCGGTAGCCGCACTGGTCGATCGTGCAGGCGGTGGTCAGCCGGGGCTGCTCCGTGCCGGGATACACCGGCATATCGTTCCGTATGGTGTGGGTCAGCTCATGTGCCGTCATGTGTCCGCCTCCTTGCCGTGTGTCTGCAGCCAGATCAGCAGCGCCGCCACATCCGCCGGTGACACGCCGGACACCCGCCCGGCCTGCCCCACGTTCAGGGGCCGCAGCGCGCTGAGCTTCTCCCGCGCCTCCAGCCGCAGACCCTGAATGTGGTCGTAGTCCATATCCGGCGGCAGCTTCCGGCGCTCCAGCTTCTCAAACTCCGCCACCTGCCGTTGCTGGCGCTGGATATAGCCCTCGTACTTCACGGTGATCTCCACCTGCTCCCGCACCTCCGCGGGCAGGTCGGGTCGATTTGCGTCGAATTCTGTCAGGTCCGCGTAGGTCAGCTGGGGCCGCCGCAGCAGATCGATCAGGCGGCAGCCGCTGTCCACGGCGGCGGTGCCCCGTTCTGCCAGCAGGGCGTTCAGCTCTGGCGTACCGGGTATGCCCGTGCGCTCCAGCCGCCGTATCTCCTTTGCCACGGCCTCGTACTTGGCCTCCACCGCCGCCAGCCGTTCATCGCTGACCAGCCCCAGCTCGTGCCCGATAGGGCACAGCCGCGCATCGGCGTTGTCCTGCCGCAGCAGCAGCCGGTATTCCGACCGGCTGGTCATCATGCGGTATGGTTCCTCGGTGCCCTTGGTCACCAGGTCGTCGATCAGCGTGCCGATATAGCTCTCGCTCCGCTTGAGCACCAGCGGCTCCCGACCCTGCAATTTCAGCGCCGCGTTCACGCCGGCCACAAAGCCCTGCACCGCCGCCTCTTCGTAGCCGGAGGAGCCGTTGAACTGCCCCGCGCCGTACAGGCCGGGCACCACCTTTACCTCCAGCGTGGGCAGCAGCGCCAGCGGGTCGATGCAGTCGTACTCAATGGCGTAGGCCGGCCGCATCATCACTGCGTGCTCCAGCCCAGGCACCGTGTGCAGCATCTCCAGCTGCACCTCCTCCGGCATAGAGGACGAGAAGCCCTGCACATACAGCTCCTCGGTGTCCAGCCCCATAGGCTCGATAAACAGCTGGTGCCGGGGCTTGTCCGCAAAGCGCACCACCTTCGTCTCGATGGACGGGCAGTACCGGGGGCCGATGCCCTCGATAACGCCGGAGTAAATGGGACTGCGGTCCAGATTTTCCCGTATGATCCGGTGCGTCTCCTCGTTGGTGTAGGTCAGGTAGCACACCGCCCGGTTTTCCGGCACGTCCTTTGTCTCAAAGCTGAAAGGCAGCGGATCCGGGTCGCCCTCCTGCAGCTCCATTTTGCTGAAGTCCACACTGCCCCGGTGTATCCGCGGCGGCGTGCCGGTCTTGAACCGCCGCAGGGGCAGCCCCAGTGCCCGCAGGTTGTCCGTCAGGGCGTTGGCCGGGTGCAGGCCGTCCGGCCCGGAGGACTCGATGCACTCGCCCACGATGGTCTGTCCGGTCAGATACGTGCCCGTGCACAGAATGACCGCCCGGGCGCCCAGCACCGCGCCGGTGCGGAGCACCACAGCGGCGGCATGGCCGTTCCCGTCGCAGCGTATCTCCGTCACCTCCGCCTGCCGCAGCGTCAGTCCCGGCTGCAATTCCAGCGTGTGCTTCATCACCTGCTGGTATTTCCGCCGGTCTGCCTGAGCCCGCAGGGACCACACGGCGGGACCCTTGCCCCGGTTCAGCATCCGATACTGGATGCAGGCCCTGTCCGCCGCCCGGGCCATCTCGCCGCCCAGTGCGTCCAGCTCCCGGACCAGATGGCCCTTGCCGGTGCCGCCGATGGCCGGGTTGCAGGGCATATTCCCCACCGCGTCAAGGCTCACCGTCAGGCAGACGGTCTTCATGCCCATCCGGGCCGCCGCCAGGGCGGCCTCGATGCCCGCGTGCCCCGCGCCGATGACGGCCACATCATAGTCGCCGCCGTGAAACTCTCTCATCAGGTGCTCACCTCACCACATAAGACTGCTTGAACACTTTATTATACTATACAGCACACAACAGCGCAAGAGTGTTACACAGAAATAACCCATAGGTATTGTGCAATGTGCAATAAAAGTTTACAAAAGCTTTATACATAATATCCAATTTTGCGCTTGTTATCCGGGCTGCCGCGGCATATAATAACACTGTAAAACGGAAGAAAGGAGCGTGATATCACCATGACGACAACTTGGATCTGGGGTGACCTGGATGACATGATCTTTGCCGACAGCGACTGGGAAGTGAGCCAGCGGTAAGGCATACCGATGAGGAAACCACGCGAAAGCGTGGTGATTTGCTTTTTTATGGGTGTTTTTCGACAGAAAACGCCTCCTGCACATAGATCGCAAAGCCTGATCCCCGCGCAGCAAAGATGAAAAGAGACGGCCAACGCCGTCTCTTATTTGTTATTTTCGGTTGCTCTTAATGAGATATTCGTGATACCTTAACGATATCTTAGCGTTACCTTAGCGACAATGTATGTTATAATAGCGTCATCAAAAGGAGGGGAGGGCGGCTATGACCGGTAAACAAGCCCGCCGGAGACAGTTGCTGCGGACCATTGGCCTGCGCTTTTCCGGCATGGATGTGCTGAAAGCACTGGGACTCTACCTGGTAGCCGTTATGTGCTGTCTGCTGCTTCGCAGCTTCGATATGCACAACGACACCAGCTACGTTGCCATGATCTTTCTGCTGGATGTGTTCCTTACCGCCTACTGGACGGACGGCTATCTGCTGGGCATCATCATGGCAGTGGTGGGGATGTTCAGCGTGGACATCATCTTTACCTACCCCTTCTGGCATATCAGCTTTACGCTGACGGGCTTTCCGCTGACGTTCCTGGTGATGATGACCATCTCCATCCTGACCGCCACCGTTACCAGCCGGGCCAAGCAGACCGAGCAGGTGCGCCGGGAGGCCGACCGCGAAAAGATGTATGCCGACCTGCTGCGCGCCGTGTCTCACGACATCCGCACGCCGCTGACCGGTATCGTGGGCGCTACCAACGTTCTGCTGGAGCAGGACGGCGGACTGACGCAGGAGCAGCGCCAGCAGCTGCTGCGATCCACCAACGAGGACGCCCAGTGGCTCATCCGCATTGTAGAGAATTTGCTGTCCATCACACGCATAAGCTCTGAGGAGGCTAAGGTCAAGAAAGAGCCGGAGCCGGCGGAGGAGGTCATCGAGTCCGCCGTGGCCAAGACCCACAAGCACTACCCGGAGGTGGATATCCGTGTCCATCTGCCGGATGAACTGATGATGGTGCCCATGGATCCCCTGCTGATGGAGCAGGTACTGGTGAACCTGATGGAGAACGCCGTCATCCACGGCGAGACCCACCATATCGACGTGACCCTGTCCAGCGAGGGCAACTGCGCGGTGTTCACTGTGGCGGACGACGGCCGCGGCATTCCCCAGCACCTGCTGCCCCGACTGTTCGACGGCTCCGCCCGCAGCGACCGCAGCAGTGACGGCAAGCGCAGCATGGGAATTGGTCTGTCCGTGTGCCGCACCATTGTGCTGGCCCACGGCGGTGTGATACGGGGAGACAACAGACAGGAGGGCGGCGCGGTATTTACCGTGACCCTGCCCATGAAAGGAGAAAACGATGAAGATTAAAGACAAAGTCCTGATCGTGGAGGATGAGCAGTCCATCAGCAACTTTATCTCCATGATCCTCACCGCCAACGGCTTCGACACCATCATTGTCCGCACCGGCGAGGAGGCCCTGACCATGATCGCCTCCCATTGCCCGGACATGATCGTCCTGGACCTGGGCCTGCCCGACATGGACGGCATGGAGGTGCTGAAATCTGTCCGCAAGTGGTCCAATCTGCCGGTGGTGGTGGTTTCTGCCCGCAACCACGAGCACGACAAGGTGGAGGCCCTGGATTACGGCGCCGACGACTATCTGGTCAAGCCCTTCGGCACCTCCGAACTGCTGGCCCGCATCCGCACCGCCATCCGCCACACCCGCACCACCCTTTCCAACACCCAGATCGCCCAGTCCGGCAAGTTCGTCACCGGCGATCTGACCATCGACTATGATAAGCACCAGGTGCTGATGAACGGCGAGAACGCCGGATTGACCGTCAATGAGTACAAGATCGTGGCCCTGCTGGGCAAGTACGCCGGCAAGGTCCTGACCTACGACTTCATTATCCGGGAGCTGTGGGGGCCCAAGGCCAAGACCGACAATCAGATCCTCCGGGTAAATATGGCCAACATCCGCCGCAAGATCGAGCCTACCCCTGGCAACCCCCAGTATATTTTCACCGAGGTGGGCGTCGGCTACCGTATGCGCGAGGGAGACTGATACATACCGAGAAGAAAAGACCGCCTGCGGGCGGTCTTTTTCATATGCGGGGTGTTTCTTTTGGAGAAAATATCTGCCGACACGAACCGACGCTTTACGGAAATTTTATAATGTACGGATAAAGAAAAACCGCATTTCCGCTGTCACCGTGTTAAGAAACGCCTGCCTGTATTTACAGGGCGGTTTTTTCGCAGTAAGATACAAACACGCCCGCCGCGGCGCGGCGGGGGAAACTTGTAAGGAGAGAAAACAATGGAAGAAAGAAAAGGCTTTGGATCCAATTTCGGATTCCTGATGGCCGCGGTCGGCTCGGCGGTCGGCCTGGGCAACATCTGGGGCTTCCCCAATAAGATGGGCGCCTGCGGCGGCTTCACGTTCCTCATCATTTACCTCATTTTGGCTGTTTGCTGCGGCTTCATCGTCATGGTGGGCGAGCTGGCCATTGGTCGTAAGACAGGCAAGGGCGCTGTGGCAGCATATAAGGCCCTTAGCAAGAAGTTCAGCTGGATGGGCTGGATGGGCATCCTGTCCGCGTTCTTCATCCTGTTCTTCTACTGCGCTCTGGGCGGCTACTGCATTAAGTATGTGGTGCTCAATGTAGGCGACCTGTTCGGCGCGGGCTTTGGCGCCAGTGCCATCGCCGCCGCGTCGGCGGACGCGGCCAGCGCCTCTCTGGGCGACGCGGTGTTCGGCGCTTTCATGTCCAGCACCACCGAGGCCATTATCTATGGCTTGATTTTCGTGGTGCTGACTATGCTTATCGTTCTCGGCGGCGTCGGCGGCGGTATCGAGAAGGTCTGCTCCGTGGGTATGCCAGCCCTGTTCGTGGCTCTGCTGATCTGCATCATCCGCGCCTGCACGCTGGACGGTGTGGACACCACCGTGCAGGTGCTCCAGGCGGACGGCTCCCTGGTGGAGCACGTGATCCACGGCAGCGCCCTGGATGGCCTGAAGTACATGTTTGCCCCCGGCTGGGCTACTGAAAATGGATACTATGTTCCCGCCTCCGCCGTCATCGATGGCGTGAAAATGTCCGCGGTGGAGATCAACGGCGTCATGCAGCGCATCGTGACCTTCAAGCAGGAGACACCCGACGTCCTGACCGTGCTGGCTACCGCCGGCGGCCAGATGTTCTTCTCCCTGTCCCTGGGTATGGGCGCCATGATCACCTACGGCTCCTATCTGCAGAAGAAGGAGAACATCCAGAAGAACGCGCTGCTGATCGTGGTCATGGATACGATGGTGGCTCTGATGGCCGGCCTGTGCGTGCTGCCCGGTCGCTTCGCTCTGGATCCCTCCGGCGCAGTGGGTGGCCCGTCCCTGCTGTTCGTCACCATGCAGAACGTGTTTAGCCGCATGGGCGGCCTCGGCCCCATCTTCGGCATCCTGTTCTATCTGCTGGTGGTCTTTGCCGCCATCTCCTCCTCTATCTCCCTGCTGGAGGTCATCGTGGCTCACTTTGTGGATAAGGCCCGCGACGAGGGCAAGGGCGACAAGCGCAAGAGCTATACCCTCATCGCCGCCGCCTGTGTGGGCCTGGGCTGTATCCTGGTCTGCGCTGACCGTCTGGGTGCCAGCAGCTTCTCGCCTGCGGAATTGCTGAACATTGCAAATCCCAAGACCTGGGCTGCCGACTGGCTGGACTTCTGGGATGCGCTGTCCGAGGGCGTTATGATGCCGCTGGGCGCGCTGCTGATGTCTCTGATGATCGGCTGGGAGATCGGCCCCGAGTTCGTCAAGGAAGAGACGGAACAGTCCGGTCATGTCATGGGCAGCTACGGCTTCTTCAAGGTCTGCGTCAAGTTCATCACGCCGCTGATCATGGTCCTCATCCTGTACGGTCAGATAAAGGAATTCTTCCTGTAAAGTCTCTTGACGAATTGTTAATAAACAAACTCTTACTTAACAGAGGGGACGCCGGTGCCGCCGCACCGGCGTCTCTTTTTGCGTCCGCGGACCCGGAAAGACTTGTGCCGCCTGCCGTAAAAAGCACACGATGCTGTGTTTGCCGCCCGGTTTCTCTTGTAAAAACGACGAAAACGGAGTTCACAATTTGTTAAAATAATGGAATATGACGTTAAGAACTTGACAATATCTTGGCGTGACGGTATGATACAGGAGGTTGGCGGGGCAGATACGCTGTTTCGCCGGCTGATGGTATTCACCACCAATTTGTGAGGAGGTAAATCACACACATGGAAAAGAAAAGCACCAAAATAGCGTATTTCGTAGCGCTGGGTGTTTTCATTGTCCTGCTGGTCATCCTGGGGATCCAGTTTAAGGGCAAGGAAAACCCCGTCTTCGTCGGCGACGGCGCGTTCTACACCACCGGCGACGGCGTGTTCCTGGATGGCATCCAGCGGACCGTGGACGACAGCGAGGGCTCTAAGTATGCGCTGGACGGCTCCTACTATGTGAGCCCCGAGGCCGGCACCTACTTCGAACTGTCTGAGGATGGCAACACCATCGTCGGCGCCGACGGTACCGAGTACGTCAAGTCCGAAGAGAAGTCCAAGGACGTCAACGGCGTGGAGTACACCACCTATGAGGAGAAGGTCTACTCCGAGACTCCGTTTGCCGGCACCTTCTGGTCCCTGCTGCCCCCCATCGTGGCCATCGTGCTGGCCCTGATCAGCAAGGAAGTGTATTCTTCCCTGTTCCTGGGCTGCCTGGTCGGCGCGCTGCTGTACACCCAGTTCGCTCCCTGGGATACCATCGTGACCCTGGTGGGTGCCGATTACGGTATCATCTCCGTGCTGGCTGACAGCGGCAACATGGGTATTATCGTGTTCCTGGTCACCCTGGGCATCATGGTGGACCTGATGAACAAGGGCGGCGGCTCCGAGGCCTTCGGCCGCTGGGCCAAGAAGACCGTTCACACCCGCTGCGGCGCGCAGCTGCTGACCATGCTGCTGGGCGTGCTGATCTTCGTGGACGACTACTTCAACTGCCTGACCGTGGGCGCCGTTATGCGTCCCGTCACCGAGTCCCACAAGATCTCCCGTGCCAAGCTGGCCTATGTCATTGACTCCACTGCGGCTCCCGTCTGCATGATCGCCCCGGTGTCCTCCTGGGCCGCCGCCGTTTCCGGCTACGTGCAGTCCCCCAGCATCAACGGCATTGAGCTGTTCCTGAAGCAGATCCCCTGGAACTACTACTGCCTGCTGACCCTGCTGATGATCGTGGTCATCTCCGTACTGAACATTGACTATGGCTCCATGCTGACCCATGAGTACAACGCCCAGGTCAAGGACGACCTGTTCACCACCCCCGAGCGTCCCTTCGCCGGTGCCGACGACTATGAGGCTCCCAGCAAGGGCAAGTCCTCCGTGCTGGACCTGCTGGTGCCCGTGATCGTCCTGATCGCTGTCTGCATCATCTCTCTGGTCTACTCCGGCGGTTACTTCGATGGCGGCATGACCTTCATGGAGGCCTTCTCCGCTGCCGAGGCCGGCCCGGCGCTGGCCATCGGAGGTCTGATCGGCTGCGTGTTCACGTTCGTCTACTTCTGGCTGCGCGGCGCCATTGGCTTCGAGAAGTCCATGGAATCCGTGCCCCAGGGCTTCATCCAGATGATCGCCCCCATCCTGATCCTGACCTTCGCCTGGACCCTGTGCTCCTTCACCCGCAATGCCATGTACTCCGCTGACTTTGTCAGCAACGCCATGGCCAACGTTGGCGATCTGCGTATGTTCCTGCCCGCCATCATCTTCATCATCGGCGCGGCTATCGGCTTCGCCACCGGTACCTCCTGGGGTACCATCGGCATCATGGCCCCCATCGTTGTCTCCGTGTTCAACTACGATGCGGAGCCCATACTGTGCACCATCGGTCTGGCGGCTGCCTGCTCCGGCGGCGTTATGGGCGACCACTGCTCCCCCATCTCCGACACCACCATCATGGCTTCCGCCGGTGCCCACTGCTACCACCTGAACCACGTGTTCACCCAGATCCCTTATGCGCTGACCGTGGCTGGTGTGTCCTTCGTCAGCTTCATCCTGGCCGGCCTGATCCAGAACGTGTTTGTCAACCTGCTGATCGCTGTGGTGCTGATGGTCGGTACTCTGCTGGTCATCCGCGCCATCGTTGCCAAGAAGCACGCTGGCATTTTCCAGGAAATGGCCGAGGCCGACAAGGCTCTTGCCAAGTAAGCTATACCCCACCTAATAAAAAGAAAGCCCTCCGTTGGGGGCTTTCTTTTTTTGCGTATACTATGTCGATATATCGCTATAAATGCCGGTAATATTGGCTAAAATAAACATATATTTCCAAAAAAGGAGGGGAGAAGCGCGCTAAGAAACTGTAAAGGTTTATAATAATGTCATAAATATTCCGAAAAATGGCCGCTAAATTGGATAAAAGGGAGAAAAACCGGTTCATAATTTGTTCAAAATTACCCACTCCCGGCTTTGCTGAAATGTTGACAATCTGCCAGGAAAACGTTAGGATGGTGGCACCAATTTGTGAGGAGGTAAATCACACACATGGAAAAGAGAAGCACCAAAATAGCGTATTTCGTAGCGCTGGGTATCTTCATTGTCCTGCTGGTCATCCTGGGCCTGCAGTTCAAGGGCAAGGAGAACCCTGTCTTCGTCGGCGGCGGCGCGTTCTACACCACCGGTGACGGCGTGTTCCTGGATGGCATCCTGAAGACCGCGGACGACAGCGAGGGCTCTAAGTATGCGCTGGACGGCTCCTACTATGTGAGCCCCGAGGCCGGCACCTACTTCGAACTGTCTGAGGATGGCAACACCATCGTCGGCGCCGACGGTACCGAGTACGTCAAGTCCGAAGAGAAGTCCAAGGACGTCAACGGCGTGGAGTACACCACCTATGAGGAGAAGGTCTACTCCGAGACTCCGTTTGCCGGCACCTTCTGGTCCCTGCTGCCCCCCATCGTGGCCATCGTGCTGGCCCTGATCAGCAAGGAAGTGTATTCTTCCCTGTTCCTGGGCTGCCTGGTCGGCGCGCTGCTGTACACCCAGTTCGCTCCCTGGGATACCATCGTGACCCTGGTGGGTGCCGATTACGGTATCATCTCCGTGCTGGCTGACAGCGGCAACATGGGTATTATCGTGTTCCTGGTCACCCTGGGCATCATGGTGGACCTGATGAACAAGGGCGGCGGCTCCGAGGCCTTCGGCCGCTGGGCCAAGAAGACCGTTCACACCCGCTGCGGCGCGCAGCTGCTGACCATGCTGCTGGGCGTGCTGATCTTCGTGGACGACTACTTCAACTGCCTGACCGTGGGCGCCGTTATGCGTCCCGTCACCGAGTCCCACAAGATCTCCCGTGCCAAGCTGGCCTATGTCATTGACTCCACTGCGGCTCCCGTCTGCATGATCGCCCCGGTGTCCTCCTGGGCCGCCGCCGTTTCCGGCTACGTGCAGTCCCCCAGCATCAACGGCATTGAGCTGTTCCTGAAGCAGATCCCCTGGAACTACTACTGCCTGCTGACCCTGCTGATGATCGTGGTCATCTCCGTACTGAACATTGACTATGGCTCCATGCTGACCCATGAGTACAACGCCCAGGTCAAGGACGACCTGTTCACCACCCCCGAGCGTCCCTTCGCCGGCGACGATGAGTACGAGACCGGCTCCAAGGGCAAGTCCTCCGTGCTGGATCTGCTGGTGCCCGTGATCGTTCTGATCGCTGTCTGCATCGTCTCTCTGGTCTACTCCGGCGGTTACTTCGATGGCGGCATGACCTTTATGGCGGCTTTCTCCGCTGCCGAGGCCGGTCCGGCGCTGGCCATCGGCGGTCTGATCGGCTGCGTGTTCACGTTCCTCTACTTCTGGCTGCGCGGCGCCATCGGCTTCGAGAAGTCCTTTGAGTCCGTGCCCCAGGGCTTCATCCAGATGATCGCCCCCATCCTGATCCTGACCTTCGCCTGGACCCTGTGCTCCTTCACCCGCAATGCCATGTACTCCGCTGACTTTGTCAGCAACGCCATGGCCAACGTTGGCGATCTGCGTATGTTCCTGCCCGCCATCATCTTCATCATCGGCGCGGCTATCGGCTTCGCCACCGGTACCTCCTGGGGTACCATCGGCATCATGGCCCCCATCGTTGTCTCCGTGTTCAACTACGATGCGGAGCCCATACTGTGCACCATCGGTCTGGCGGCTGCCTGCTCCGGCGGCGTTATGGGCGACCACTGCTCCCCCATCTCCGACACCACCATCATGGCTTCCGCCGGTGCCCACTGCTACCACCTGAACCACGTGTTCACCCAGCTGCCTTATGCGCTGACCGTGGCCGCAGTGTCCTTCGTCAGCTTCATCCTGGCCGGTCTGATCCAGAACGTGTTTGTCAACCTGCTGATCGCTGTGGCCCTGATGGTCGGTACGCTGTTGGTCATCCGCGCCATCGTTGCCAAGAAGCACGCCGGCATCTTCGCCGAAATGGCCGAAGCCAACAAGGCTCTTGCCAAGTAAGTACATACTCCAGCAAAAAAAGAGACCGCTTCGGCGGTCTCTTTTTTTGCGTGCAGGGCAGGGTGGGGCACCTCGTATCGGCGGCGGACAGCTTTTGCTGTCCGCCGCGGGAATTTTGCGAAAAGATGTGACAAACCGCAACGAATGTGGTACAATATCCCTATTGAGTACATAGGAGGTGTCGCTGTGCGGCAATATCCCCAATTAGAGATCGATCTTTCTTTGCTGCAAAGCAATGCCCGGGCGGTGATCTCCCGCTGCAATGCCGCGGGTATCTGTGTCTGCGGCGTTATCAAGGGTGCGGATGGCCTGCCGGAGATCGCCCGGACGCTGCGTGCTGCCGGCGCCGCAGAGTTGGGCACCAGCCGCCTGGAGCAGGTGGCCAAATGCCGTGCCGCCGGTGTGCCCGGCCCCTGGCTCCTGATCCGCATCCCCGGTCTGACGGAGCTGCCGGACGTGGTTGCCCTGTGCGACACGTCCCTGCAGAGCGAGTGGGCCACCCTGATGGCGCTGGAGGAGGAGTGTCTCCGCCAGAACAGGACCCACCGCGTCATCGTGATGACAGACCTGGGCGACCTGCGTGAGGGCTTCTGGGACAAGGACGAGCTGGTGGACGTCTGCCAGAGGGTGGAGCAGGACCTGCCCCATGTACACTTGGCCGGTATCGGTGTTAACCTGTCCTGCTATGGCTCCACTAAGCCCACCCCGGACAAGATGAACGAGCTGGTCGCTTTGGCTCACCGGGTGGAGGCGCGTATCGGCCGATCGCTGGAGGTCGTCTCCGGCGGCGCTACCAGCTCCTTTACGCTGGTCCATTGGGGCACCATGCCCGCCGGTATCAACCACCTCCGAATCGGCGAGGGCATCCTGCTGGGCAAGGATTTGCAGGTGGACTGGGGTATCCGTGATATGGATTACCTCCGCATGGACACATTTACCCTTCGGGCTGAGGTGGTGGAGGTCAAGGACAAGCCCACCTATCCCATCGGCGAGCTGGCCATCGATGCCTTCGGCCGCAAGCCTACCTATGTGGACCGTGGTGTCCGCCGCCGCGCCCTCCTGGCCCTAGGCCGGGCCGACGTGGGCGACCTGGAGAGCCTGCTCCCCCGTGAGCCGGGGCTGACAGTCATCGGCGGATCCTCCGACCACTGCATCGTGGACGTGGAGGACTGCCCCCGCCGTCTGCAAGTGGGCGACATCGTGGAATTCTCGCTGTGCTACAGTCATATGCTGTATGCCACATCACGGAGCGATATGCGGCTCCTATTCAAACATCAACAGGAGGAAGCGTAAGACAATGGGAGATTTAGGGATTTTGATCATCGGCGTCGTGGACACGTTTTTTGCCTTTTTTGTGGTGGCGCCCATGATGCTGCAGGCGGCCAGCCTGTTCGGCGTGCAGAAGCAGTTTGCCCAGGCCATGGTCCAGGAGGGCGTCGTCAAGCAGGAGGACGTGGACCGCATCCACCCCAAGAAGCAGATCGCCGGCGTGGTGATCTCACTGATCATGCTGGCGGTGCTGGCGTTTACCTGTGCCAAGGCCTCCCCTTGGGGCTATATCTGCGGCGGTGTGGGTCTGGTGGTGGGCCTGCTGAAGTACCGCGCCATCGTCCAGTACAACAGTGAAACGGTCAAGCGCTTCAAGAACACCTATAAGGACGAGATGGATGTGGCCAAGTTCAACAAATTCGTGGAGACGCATTTCTGATAAATCTAAGCGAATAAAAACCTCTCCGGCGCCATGCGCCGGGGAGGTTTTTATTCGCTTTTTTCGATGGTGCCGCCGCCCAGTACCTCGTCGCCGTCATACAGCACCACCGCCTGCCCGGCAGTGATGGCCCGCTGGGGCTGATCGAACACCACCCGCAGTCCGCCGTCCGGCAGGGGATAGGCGGTGCAGGGGGTCTCCACCTGGCTGTATCGCGTCTTGGCTGCACACCGTACCGGCGCCGCCGGTATCTGGCCGCTGATCCAGTTTACATGGGACGCCAGCAGGGAGGAGGCATACAGCGCCGCGTCGTCTCCCAGCACGATGGCGTTGTGCACCTGATCCTTCTCCAGCACATATACGTGCCGCCCCACCGCCACGCCAAGGCCCTTTCCCTGGCCGATGGTATAGCAGGGCAGGCCCCGGTGCCGTCCCAGCACGCGGCCCGCTTCGTCCAGGAAGTCTCCCGGCGTCAGTGTCAGCCCCTGCCGCTGCAGAAAGGTCACATAGTCTCCGTCCGGCACGAAGCAGATGTCCTGGCTGTCGCCCTTGTCGGCGTTGTCCAGCCCTGCCTCCCGCGCCTTGTCACGGATAGCCGGCTTGTCATAGTCTCCCACCGGCAGCAGCAGATGGGCCAGCTGGTGCTGCGTCAGCTGATACAGCACATAGCTCTGGTCCTTCCGCCGTTCCGCACCCCGCAGCAGGCGGTATCTGCCGCTTTCCGCGTCATAGGCCACCCGGGCGTAGTGCCCCGTGGCGATATAGTCATACCCCAGCGTCAGCGCCCGGTCCAGCAGGGCGCCGAATTTCAGCTCCCGGTTGCAGTCGATGCACGGATTGGGCGTCCGCCCGGCGGCGTATTCCGCGGTAAACCTGTCCATCACGCACCGGCGGAAGCGGTCTGTCTCGTTGAATACATAGAACCGCATCCCCAGCCGTGTGGCCGCCTGCCGTGCGTCCTCAGCGTCGTCGGCGGAGCAGCAGCGGCTGTCCTCGTTAGGGGCCAGCTTCAGCATGGCACCGTCACAGTCGTAGCCCTGCTGCACCAGCAGTGCCGCCGCAGCGGAGCTGTCCACGCCGCCGGACATGGCCACCAGAACCTTTTTCTTGCGCATACGATCGTTCTCCGTAGTCTATGTCTCCCACGCCCGCATGGGGCGTATGCGCCGCCGTTCAGCGGCGGCGCATACTTTCGGGAAAATGTGGAAAGCTATCGGGCGAAGAGCGCCATAGCAGGCAGGGGCGCGTCCCTGCCGTGCCGCGGCGGCCCTCCGCCCGACAGCGTGTTCTTATTCGTCCAGATGCTTTGCCAGGAATGCCTCGTCGGGCAGCGCGTCCGCCAGCTCCAGCAGTACCCGCTGGAAGCCGCCGGTGTAGTCCTCAATGTTCTCGCCCAGCGTCCCCAAAGCCCGTACCATCGGCAGCGCGATGGTGGCAGTGGTGCCCTGGCCCTCCCGGCTGTTCAGCAGCAACTGGCCGCCGTGCAGCCGTGCGATCTGATGTGCCAAGGGCAGTCCCAGCCCCACGCCGCCGGCGACATAGTCCAGGGTCATGGGCCGCATATGCCAGCGAAACAGCATTTCCTGCCGGTCGGCAGGAATGCCGCAGCCGGTATCCTTCACCTTGATGAGCACATGGGGCTTCTGCACGGCCAGCGTCACCGTCACCTTTCCACCGGCGGAGCAGGCCTTCAGCGCGTTGGACAGCAGCTGCCACAGGGCCTGGCTCAGCCAAGGCTCGTTGACAGCGGTGATGGCGTAGCGTTCCTCGCACACCATCTCCAGCTGTACACCCTTCAGCTCAAAGGGGACCTCCGCCTCCCGGATGATCTCGTCCAGCCACACCTTCAGGTCCGTGTTTTCGGTGGGCAGCAGCTCCTTGCGGTTCAGCATAGAGGCGGACTCCAGATTCTTTGCCAGCCGCAGCAACCGGAAATAGCCATGGTAGAGCATGGCGGCGTTCGCGTCCAGTATCGGATCCTCGTCCCGTTCATCGGCGGGGGCCAGCTTCTGCATCCCGTAGTAGATATTGCCCAGTGCGGACCGTATCTGCATCGCCACCAGCGGCAGCCGCTCCATGTATACCTTTTCCTGCTGTGCCTGTTCCATGAGACCAGCCTCCTTCTGTTGTCAGCATACCAGTTTCCCGGCGCCATCAACCGTGCCAACTTCTGTCAGCTTGTTCACATCATATCAAATGCGGTGCAAGAATACAAGATTTTTATCAAATTTCCGCGAAACGAAAAAAAGTTTCAAAAAAGGCTTGCATTTTGCGGGATAACTGCATATAATTCTAAACATACCATACATTTAGGATATTCCATCAGAGAGGAAGATGTTTTATGAGCATTAAAGTCGGTATCAATGGTTTTGGCCGTATCGGCCGTATGGTCATGCGCTGCTGCATGGATCACCCCAACATCGAGATCGTGGGCGTTAACGACCTGTGCCCCGCCGATTACCTGGCCTATATGCTGAAGTTTGACACCATGCATGGCAAGTTCAAGGGTGAAGTTTCCTCCGAGGGCAACAACATCGTTGTCAACGGCAAGGCCATCCCCGTGTTTGCTGAGCGTGACCCCGCCAACCTGCCCTGGGCCAAGGTCGGCGCCGAGTACGTTATCGAGTCCACCGGCCTGTTCCTGACCAAGGAGAAGGCCGCCGGCCACATCGCCGCGGGTGCCAAGCACGTGGTCATGTCCGCCCCCTCCAAGGACGACACCCCCATGTTCGTCTGCGGCGTCAACCTGGACAAATACACCAGCGATATGCAGTTTGTCTCCAACGCCAGCTGCACCACCAACTGCCTGGCCCCCATCGCCAAGGTCCTGCACGATAATTTCGGTATCACCGACGGCCTGATGACCACCGTGCACTCCACCACCGCCACCCAGAAGACCGTTGACGGCGTCTCCCTGAAGGATTGGCGCGGCGGCCGTGCTGCCTCCGGCAACATTATCCCCAGCTCCACCGGCGCCGCCAAGGCCGTGGGCAAGGTCATCCCCAGCCTGAACGGCAAGCTGACCGGTATGTCCATGCGCGTTCCCACCCTGGATGTCTCCGTGGTGGACCTGACCGTCAACCTGGCTAAGCCCGCCAAGTATGAGGATATCTGCGCCGCCATGAAGAAGGCCAGCGAGAACGAGCTGAAGGGCATTCTGGCCTACACCGATGAGGACGTTGTTTCCTCCGACTTCCTGGGCGACACCCATACCTCCATCTTCGACGCCAAGGCCGGTATCGCACTGACCGATACCTTTGTCAAGGTCGTCAGCTGGTACGACAACGAGATGGGCTACTCTGACAAGGTCCTCTGCCTCATCGAGCATATGTACAGCGTGGACCACAAGTAAATCGCTTATTACCGAAAGGTTTTCCTTCTTTTTGTTCCGCAGACAGCGCCGCGTCACGCGGCGCTGTCTGCATACAGAGACGCTGCGCGCCGCCTGTACAGAGGGGGAAAGCGCTTCCGGCGGTTTTTGAAAGAAAATCGACAGCGTGACAAAATTATTTCATTTACCCCCTACCATTCCACTGGATTGTATGGTACAATAGGTACAACTTACCTAAGGGTAACGCAAGGGAAAGGAACCCCGCCATGGAACAGAACTCCATTCTGCATACTACGCTGTCGCTGGACAGCGATATCCCCCTCTACGCCCAACTGGTGGGCATCATCAAGCGCAGCATCTCCACCGGTGCCCTGCCGGTGGGCGCCCTGCTCCCCAGCGAGGCCGAGCTGTGCCGCTGCCTGAGCATCAGCCGCAACACCGTCCGTCAGGCCATCGGCGAGCTGGAGGACGAGGGTCTGGTGGTCCGCAAGCGCGGCCGCGGCACCTTCGTGGCCGACCCCGCCACCAACCGCCGGGGTGTCCGCTATTCCTTCACCACCGAGGTCTCCTCTATGGGCAAGGTCCCCTCATCTACGTTGGTGGACTTCGCTGTGGAGGTCCCCAAGCCCACCGTCTGCGAGAAGATGGAGCTGCGGGAGGGAACGCCGGTCTACTGCTTCACCCGTGTCCGCAACGTGGACGGCGAGCCTCTGATCCTGGAGACCAGCTACTACCCCCAGTACATCTACCCCAACCTGACCCGCGATATGCTCCAGACCCACAGCTTTTACAGCCTGCTCTACCATGTGGGCATCGTCCCCTTCGCTGCGGACGAGAGCTATGAGGCCGTCATTCTGGAGGACAGCTGCGCCGCCCTGCTGGGTGTGCCCTCCGGCAGCTGTGCCTTTTTCCACCAGCGGCTTACCCGTACGGAGGATGGCCGTATCTACGAGTATACCCGCAGCTACATACGCGGCGACCGGGTCCGCCTGGACGTACATATGCAGAAAAGCGGCATGAACTTCGTCCGCACCATCGACTGAATAGAAAAGCACCCCCGACAGGGGGTGCTTTTTCCACATAAAGCCCCGACCGAAGGGCGGGGCTGCGCTGTTTACGATAGCAGCAGGCGTATCAGTACCCGGGCAATGGCATAGCCCAGCACGCCGCCGCCGATGCCGGCGGCTGTGGCCCACACCCGTTTCCGCTTGGCGTGGGGCACCTGCTGGCTGTACAGCCGCTGATTTTCCCGGTTCAGGCCTACCAGTGCCTCCGGGTTCCGAGCGGACACCGCCTGTACGATAGCGTCCGCCATCCGGCGGCTGCCGCCCCTTTCGAGCCGCAGCGTGATGCTGCGCCCGTCATAGGTCAGCAGCTCCACCACGGTGCGCTTTGCCCACAGCAGTTTTAGGTCGTGACGATAGACCCACAGCACATCCGCCAGGGGCAGAACGATGTTCTGCCGCCGCCCGTACAGAAACGCCGTGCTCACCAGCGCGTCAGAGCGCCGGTCACCCTCCAGATAGTGGAATTCGCTCTCCGCCCGTTCCAGCAGCTTTCCTTTTTTCAGCTGCTTCAGCGTGCTGTTCAGTTGTGCGGTGTACAAGGCGGCGCTCGCCAGCAGCACAAAGGCGGCCAGCCCGAGGAAGCTGGCTATGAGGGACCAAAAGCTGCTCCCCGTGTCCGGTGTCAGCTCGCTGTCGATGTAATAGTCGCCGTAGGTGTACACAAAGTCCTCGGCGGTCATGCCGACGGCGGCGGCAATATCGTCGATATATGCCTCCGGCGTCTCACAGATCACGCCCGCCAGACGTACCGGTGCCGGCGCGGTGGTCTCCGTCAGCGGGATATAGACGGCCAGCTCCGAGGGCGTGGCCGTATCGTCCGGCACTGCGCCGTCACCGCTGTCGTCGGTATAGGTATAGTCCACGATATCCGCGAACCGTGCATATTCCGCGTCGCTCAGCTGCACCAGATAGCCGTATCCCTCCGTGTCCTCCGCCAGATAGAAGACCAGCTTGCGCCCGTCGCCCAGCGTCACCCGATAGGCCCAGGTGGTCATGTACTGCACGTCGATGTAGTTGTAGTCACCCAGATAGATCTCGTCCCCGATGGGCACGGCCTCCGCTGCCGCACTGTCCCGCTGCGCCAGCAGCCCCAGCACGATACACCCCGCCGTCAGCAGGGCCAGTATGCCGCCCACGATCCACCAGGCAGGGGAGTGTCTTACGTATCGGCGCATTTCCATATGTTGCCCCTCCAAATTTGTTGTGGTACGACATATTGTACCATATTCTGCCAGAATGTGCAATATCATTTCCCATAAACGGCATAAAAAACGCACCCCGGGTCTGACCCAAGGTGCGTTTTTACTCACAGTGCCGCTGCGCCGATGATGCCCGCCTCATTGCCCAGCCGGGCACATTCGATCACCGGCGGTGTCCGGTCGTGCCCGCCGAAGCAGTTGGCCGCCACATACGCCCGTATGGGGGCCAGCAGTCTCTCGCCCTGGCGGCTGATGCCGCCGCCGATGAGCACCTTTTCCGGCCCCAGAATGTTCACCAGGTCCGTGATGCCCGCCGCCACGTACACGCAGTAGCGGTCCACCACAGCCTGTGCCGCCGCGTCTCCGGCGGCCGCCGCGTCAAATACGTCCTTCCCGGTCAGCCCCTCACCGTATCCGGCCAGCAGGGACTCCGGCTGCGCCGCGGCCGCCCGCTTTCCCTGCCGTATCAGCGCTGTGGCGGAGGCATACGCCTCCCAGCAGCCCTTCCGACCGCAGGTGCAGTCCTCGCCGTCCAGCACCAGCACGGTGTGGCCCACCTCCGCGCCGGTGCCGCCCACGCCCTCCAGCAGTTGGCCATCGGCCACGATACCGCCGCCTACGCCGGTGCCCAGGGTGATGAGTATCATGTTCCGGCAGCCCACGGCCCCGCCGGCCACCGTCTCCGCCAGCGCGGCGCAGTTGGCGTCGTTGCTCAGATGACAGGGGAGCCCCAGCCGCGCCGTCACCATGCTGCATACCGGCACATTGAACCAGCCCAGGTTATAGGCCCGCACCACCACGCCGTTGGCGCTGTCGCAGGTCCCCGGCGAGCCGATGCCGACGGATGCGCAGTGCGCCGCCGTGATGCCGGCCTTCTCCATGGCCTTCTCCGCCGCGCGGCAGATGTCCGCGACAACGGCCTCCGCCGGGCGTTCCGCACCGGTGGGCAGGCTGACCTCCGCCACGATGTGCTGGCCCTCGTCCACCACGCCGGCGGCGATGTTGGTGCCGCCCAGATCAATGCCAATACGATACATATGCTGCCTCCTTGCGCTTTCTGTCCCCGCGTTCCGGGGAAATAAACGGGGCGGGCGTATCGCCCGCCCCAAGTGCGTCTCTGTCTCAGATATGGGTCACAAAATCGGTGTTCACCGCTACCGGCCGTGCGATGTCGGAGGACCGGATGCTGCCGAAGATGGTCCGCATGGTGGTCAGAGCCTCCTTGCCGGACACCTCCGGCTCCCGGTCGTGGACCAGCGCGTCCACAAACTCGTCGATGACGCCGGAGTTGTGGGACGTTGTCTCGAAGGCGAAGCTGGTGCGGTTGCCCTCCAGGTCATTGATGATGATGGGGGCCGACGGCTCGCTGTAGATCATCATCAGGCCCTTGGTGCCGTACAGCACCGTGGACTGGCACTCGTGGCCATACACCGTCCAACTGGCCGCCATGGTGCCCAGTGCGCCGCCGGACATTTTCAGGATGCACAGGGCGTTGTCATCCACGCTGATGAGCTTGCCGTTGTCGTCACGCTTGTTCAGGGTGACTACCTTGGCGGTGGTCTCGATGACCTTCTGCCCAAGCAGGTACTGGATCAGGTCTACCTTGTGGATGCCCATGTCGGACAGGGCGCCCATGGCCGCCTTGTTCTTGTCAAAGAACCACGTGCCCTCCAGGGACCAGCCCTCGGGGCCGGAGTTGCCCAGAATGGTGCGGAAGGTGATCACATCGCCGATGATGCCGCTGTCCAGCATTTGCTTGGCCTTGCGGTGCACCGGGTCAAAACGCATGTTGTGGCCCACCATCAGGTGTCTGCCATTGCGCTCAGCGGCGGCCACCATGGACTCGCACTCCGCCAGCGTTACCGCCATGGGCTTCTCCACCAGCACGTGCTTGCCGGCGTACAGCGCAGCCGTGCAGATCTCCGCATGGCTGCGGTTTTCCACGCATATGGACACGGCGTCCACGTTGGGATCATCCACCAGCTCATAGAAGCTGTTGTATACCTTGCCGCCGTACTGCGCCGCCATCTCCTGCGCGCGCTCCATGTTCTTGTCGTAGAATGCGACGATCTCCGCATTGGGGTTGGCTGCATACTCAGGCAGATGGCGCACCTGTGCGATCTTGCCGCAGCCGATAATGCCGACTCGGATCATAAAAAGCGAACCTCCTCTGTCCGTCCTCAAACCGCCGGGCGCCCTGCGCTCCGACGTATGTTTCTGCCCCTATTGTACCAAAAGAAAACGGGAAAGAAAAGCCTTTTTTGCCAACTTTGCAAAATTTTTCACAAAATCTGCGCCGCGATGGTGAGGGCGCAGCCCTTTTGTGCCGTATAGTCCAGCGTTACACCTGCCGGCAGGCTGAAGCGGCTCAGCGCCAGCAGCGGACCCTTGCCCGTCAGCTTGAACAGCGCCTCCTTGGCCGTCCATATCTCCCAGAACCGCTGGCAGTCGCCGTCGTCCCCGGACCGTATGTACGCCATCTCCTGCTCGCTGCATACCCGGCGCATGAACTTCTCCTGGGCCGAGCGTACCACCTCCACGTCCACGCCTACCGGCGCGTCCGCCGTTACGCATACCGCCCACGGGCCGGAGTGGCTCACGGACACATACACGCCATCCTTTTCCACGCTGGGCTTGCCCAGCTCGTCCCACTGAAGCGGTACGTCCTTTTCCGCGCAGCCCAGCGACTGCGCAAGCATCCGCCGCGCCAGCAGCTCCCCGGCGATGGTGCGCTTCCGGTCGTCCTCACCGGCGATGTCGGCCACACGCCGCCGCCGCGTCTCATCCATCATGCCCATTACGGCCCCGGCCGCGTCCTCCGTCAGCTCCCGGATGTCAAACCACTGCAATTCCATATCCCGCGCCTCCCGCGTCATATTTTTCGCACCCATTGTATCACATCCTGCCGCGCCGCGCTACTGCTTTTTCGCCGCCGCAGGCTTTTCTCTGTTCTTTCCGGCACTTCCGCCCCTTGCCCAGGGGACGCGGCGGTGGTATACTATCCCCGTATCTGTAGTTTTCCGTGAAAGGAGATGACGCCATGACCCGTGATGAGCTCCGCGCCAAGGCCAACGACCTGCCCCTGCTGCCCGGCGTCTATCTGATGATGGACAAGACCGGCCAGGTCATCTATGTGGGCAAGGCCAAAAAACTGAAAAACCGCGTCAGCCAATATTTTCAGGACACCGCCAGCCACAACGAGAAAACGAAGATGATGGTGGCCCATGTGGACCGGTTCGACACCATTATCGTCCGATCGGAGTTCGAGGCCCTGGTGCTGGAGAACTCCCTCATCAAGCGCCATCAGCCCCGCTACAACATTCTGCTGAAGGACGACAAGGGCTATCCCTTCGTGCGGCTGGACAGCGGCGACTACCCCCGCTTTACCCTGGTGAACCGCACCGCCGACGACGGCGCGAAATACTACGGCCCCTTCGGCGGCCGGCACGAAACGCGCCTGGCGCTGGATGCCGTGTGCGCCGCCCTGCGCCTGCCCACCTGTTCCCGAAGGTTCCCCCGCGACATCGGCAAGGAGCGCCCCTGCCTGAACTTCCACATGGGCCGGTGTGACGGCTTCTGCCGCCCGGACGGCCCGGACGCGGCGGAATACCGGCGCCGCATGGCCCAGGCCACCGCCCTGCTGGAGGGCAAGCTGCGCGCCGTCACGACCCAGCTGACGGAACAGATGAACGCCGCGGCGGAGGCCCTGGACTTCGAGACGGCTGCCGCCCTCCGCGACCGTGTGCGGGCCCTGTCCGTGCTGACCAAGGACCAGCAGGTCATTGCCGGTATCTGCGCCGACACCGATGTCTGGGGTGCGTATACCAGCCCCGCCCGGTCCGGCTGCGCCATTCTCCACATTGAAGACGGCGATCTCCTGGCCCGGCAGACCGAGGTTTTCCCCGACGCTGCCGACAGCGAGAGCGCCCTGCTTTCCGCTGTGGTGCCCCAGTACTATCTGACCCGCCAGTCTCTGCCCCGTGAGATCCTGCTCCCAGCCGCCATCGAGGACGCTGACGCGCTCTCGGCCCTGCTGACGGAGCGCAGCGGCCACGCCGTGGCCCTCCGGGTCCCCCAGCGAGGTCAGCGCCGCGCGCTGCTGGACATCGCCCACCGCAACGCCCGGGAGGAGGTGGAGCGCGTTACCGACGCCGTACAGCGCATTAACGGCACCCTGCGCCTTTTGCAGGAAACGGCTCAGCTGCCGGTCCTGCCCCGGCGCATGGAGAGCTATGATATCTCCCACACCGGCGGCGCGGACCAGGTGGGCGGCATGGTGGTCTTTCAGGACGGCAAGCCGCTGAAGTCCGCCTACCGCCGCTTCCGTATCGAGTCCTGCGCCGGCGCCGACGACTACGGTGCCATGCGTGAGGTGCTCACCCGCCGGTTCCGGCGCTATCTGGACGGCGATGAAAAGTTCGCCCCCCTGCCGGACCTGCTGCTGATCGACGGCGGTCAGGAGCACGCCCGTGTGGCCGAGCAGGTGCTGGCAGAGACCGGGCTGGATGTGCCCGTGCTGGGCATGGTCAAGGACGACCGCCACCGCACCCGTGCGCTTATCACCGCCCGGGGCCATGAGCTGGGCATACAGCAGACACCCGCCCTGTTTGCCCTTATCGGCACGGTGCAGGAGGAGGTCCACCGCTTCGCCATCGCCTACCACCACCAGAAGCACACCCGTTCCGCCAAGCGCTCGCAGCTGGACGGTATCCCCGGTGTGGGCGAGGCGCGGAAGAAGCGGCTCCTGCAGCACTTCGGCACCGTCACCGCGGTAAAAAACGCCGCGCTCGAGCAGCTCTCCGCCGTGGTGCCGGAGGCGGCCGCCCGGGCGGTATATGAGAAGTTCCACGGATAAAAAAGTGCCCCCGGCAGCGCCGGAGGTACGTCGTACGCAAAAGAAAAGAGAGACGGCGAAGCCGTCTCTCTTTCATTGTGTTTACTCGTCCAGGTTCTCGATCAGCTCAGCCAGCGCATCCACAGCTTCCTTCTCATCGCTGCCGTCCGCGATCAGTGTCACTGTGGTGTCCTTCATAATGCCCAGGCTCAGCACGCCCAGCAGGCTCTTTGCGTTGACGCGGCGTTCTTCTTTTTCTACCCAGATGCCGCTTTTGAACTCGTTGGCTTTCTGAATGAAATAGGTCGCGGGTCTGGCGTGCAGACCGATCTCATTTTTCACCGTGATCTCCCGTGTATACATGAACCAGCACTCCTTACGCTCATTTTTACTCTCGCGCCAGAGGGTGCAGCGCGCAGAAACTAACCCTCACCATTTCCTATTATACTGGATTATGGCAGGATTGCAATGGGCATTGATACGAAAATCCCGCGATTTGCTCTATAATTCCCACTGCAATTTGTGAAAAATGATGTATCTTGCAGACAAATTCCGGTATTTGTCCAATCGAAAGCTCACATCCTGGCCTCTGCCCAGTCGCTGAGCTGCTCCAAAATGGGCAGCAGTGCCCGGCAGCTGTCCGTGGGGCCGTATTCCACCCGCACCGGCACCTCCAGATACTCCCGCCGTGTCACTAGCCCATCGCGCTCCAGCTCCCGCAGGGCCGAGGCCAGCACCGTGTTGGAGATGCCGTCCAGCTTGCTCCGCAGGGCGTTGTAGCGGATGGTCCCGGCGTTGGCCACGGCGCACAGGATCTGCACTTTCCACTTGCCGCCGATCAGCTGCATGGCGTGGTGCAGCGGACATTTCTCCATACAGGGACAGTCGTAGTGGCTTTGCGGCATGGCCTGTGACATGGTAAGCCCCTCCTTACTTGCCCATAAAAATCTGCGCTCTTGCATTTCTCCAAAGCTATGGTATCATTATAGCAGGTAAGAAAACCGGAGTAAATAGCATGAGGAGAAAATCACAGCCATGAATATCTATCTTCAGGGGCTGACCATGGGTCTGGCCTATGTGGCGCCCATCGGCCTGCAAAACCTGTTCGTCATCAACAGTGCCCTGACGCAGAAGCGCAGCCGCGTTTACATCACCGCGCTCATTGTCATTTTCTGGGACATCTCTTTGGGTGTGGCCTGTTTTCTGGGCGCCGGCGCACTGATGCAGGCGCTGCCCTGGCTGCAAAAGGTCATCCTGGGGCTGGGCAGTCTGATCGTCATCTATATCGGCATCGGTCTGCTGCGGTCCAAGGCCAGTCTGGAGGGCGGCCGGGACGTGAACGTCCCCATCTGGAAGCTGGCAGGTTCCGCTTTCGTGGTCACCTGGCTGAACCCCCAGGCCATCATTGACGGCACCATGATGCTGGGCGCCTTCCGGGCCACCCTGACCAACGGCGGCGATCTGTTCTTCATCTGCGGCTTCGGCTCCGCCTCGGTGATCTGGTTCCTGACGCTGTCCACGGTCGTCTCTCTGCTGGGCAGTAAGTTCAACGAGAAGGTGCTGAACATCATCAACAAGGTCTGCGGCGCCGTCATCATCTTCTACGGCCTGAAGCTGCTGTACAGCTTCGTCCAGATGATGGGCTGGCTGTAAAACACTTCACAAATCACGTCCTTTCTGTTACAATAGGGCAGAAAGGGCGTGATCTTTTTATGGAACAGAACTACCGGCTCACCATCGCCTACGACGGCTCCCGCTTCTTCGGCTGGGAGCGCCAGCCGGACAAGGATACCATCCAGGGGAAGCTGGAGGCCGTGCTGGGCGCATTGCAGGGCCATCCGGTGAACGTCATCGGCGCGGGCCGCACCGACGCCGGTGTTCACGCCCGGGCCATGACCGCCAATGTGGTGCTGGACGTGACCGAGACGCCCGACGCCCTCCGTGACTATCTGAACCGCTATCTCCCCGACGCCATCGCTGTCCGGGAGGTCAAGGAGGCCGCGCCCCGTTTCCACGCCCGCTATAACGCCCTGGGCAAGACCTACCGCTACACCTGCCACACCGGGCCGGTGAAGCCGGTGTTTGACCGGAAGTACGTCACCCTGCTGGACTACGACCCGGATGTGGAGAAAATGCGGCAGGCGGCGGCGTATCTGCTGGGTGAAAACGACTTCGCCAGCTTCTGCGGCAATCCGCGGATGAAGAAGTCTACCGTCCGCCTGGTGGACCACATCGCTATCGAGCGCCGGAAGGACCGGGTGGTATTCACCTTCCATGGCACCGGCTTTTTGCAGAACATGGTCCGCATCATGGTGGGAACCCTGTTGGAGGTGGGCCGCGGCTACTGGACGCCGGAGCAGGTGCGTGACATCCTGAGCGCCAAAGACCGCAAGCAGGCGGGCCCCACCGCGCCGCCGGAGGGCCTGTGCCTGATGAAGGTGGATTATTGAGCAAAAAGCATCCGGGCGCTATCCCGGATGCTTTTGCTGCGTAAAAATGACCTAAGCCTTGGCTTAGGTCATTTTTGTTACATATTGTGGATATCGTCCAGCAGATCGTCCAGCGACATGGTCCGCACCTCGTCCTCGTCGGCCTGGGTGGGCTCGTCCTGGGCGGAGCGCTCTGCGGTCGCCGGCTCCTCCGTCGGCGCGGCGGGTGTCACGGGATCTGCCGGGGTCTTGTCGGGGATGGCGGCAGGCTCGCTGTCGCTGCTTTCCTCGCGGGGCACCAGACGGGGCACCCGTGCCGTGTGCCGTTCCTCGGGGATCAGGGGCTTCGCCGGGGTCCGCGGCGGTTCGTCGTCGTATTCCTCGTCATCGCCGCCGCCCGTGTGGCCGCGGCCGATCAGGAAGCCCAGCAGGAACAGCACCGCCACCAGCAGCACCGCCGCCGCGATGGCCACATACACGGTCTTGACCTCGCCGATCAGCGGCATCGCAATGGTCCCGGGGATCTCCAGCGGCGGTACCTCGGGGATGGTGGCCGGGTCGATGACCTCCACCGTGGGGACAATACCGGTATAGGCCGGCATCCGCAGCACATGGATGGTATAGTTTTGCTTGGTCTTGCCGTCCTCGGCGGTGCCGGTAACGGTGAGCACCGTCTCCGCCTCCGTGGCGGACAGCCGCACCTCGCCGGTGCCGGTGATGCCCTGGGCCTTTTCGTCCTTTGCCGTGGCGGCGATGGTCACCTGCTTCGTCTCATAGGGAACGTAGGCGATGTAATCCGTCACCGTGGACGTGAACGCCGGGGACAGCGTGGCCCCCTCCAGCGTCAGGGCGGCGATGGACGCGTCGGTGGAGGGCTTGTAGTTGGGGTCCTGCTGGCGTGTGGCATCGATGGTATAGCTCTTGGTGGCGCCGTTGGCCGCCGTGACCTTGATGGTCACGGTGTTGACGCCCACCGCCAGCTCATTGCCGCTGACAGACACCGTAGCGCTGTTGTCGGCCTTTTTGTAGTTCAGATCCAGCTTTTCCACCGCGAAAGGCACCGTGCAGGTGTAGTACGTGGTGCTGCTGGAGAAGGACGGGCTCAGCGTGGCGTTGGAGCAGCTCAGCGAACTGAGGTTGCAGTTGCCGCTGGGTGCCGCACCCACCTTGCCGGACCAGCTGGCGCTGTCCAGACTGGTGTCGCTGTTGCCGTCGGACACCACGATGTTGGAGAACGTGGCGGTCAGGGCGTCGCCCTCCTTGGCGCTGCCGGATACCTTCATCTTGATGGTGACCAGTCCGCCGCTGGAGCTGGACGTGCCGTAAACGCTGAACTTGTTGTTGTTGACCACGATGCTCCATCCGCTGACGGAGCAGTTGTAGTTGGTAAAGGACAAATTGCCGCTGTAGCTCAGGTCGGCGGTCAGACCGTAGACCTTGTTGGGCACGGACAGCGTCAGTGTGACGGTGTCGCCTGCCTGCGGGGCGGCAGTGCCGGTCAGCGTCGCTCCGGCGGCGTGGGCCTGCACGGGCAGCAGCGTGATCACCAGCAGCAGCGTCAGCAGCGCGGAGGCCGCGGCGCGGAACAGTTTGTTTTTCATAGGATGTTTCCTCCTCAGCCGATGGTGCGCTGGCCCACGGTGACCTGGGCGGCCTGCACCACGTCGGTGATGGTGACCTTGCCGTCACCGTTGATATCGGCCGCCTTGGCGTAGGCGCCGGACAGGCTGCCGGAGCCCACCACGGACTTCTGCAGCTTGACCACGTCGGTGATGGTGATCTTGCCGTCGCCGCTGACGTCGCCGGTGACCACGATAGTCACGGTGGCGGAACTGCTGACAGCGGTCATGCCGGTACCCACGAGGCCGGATGTCACCTTGGTGCTGCCGCTATAGATGGTGTAGCCCGCACGGTTCATTGCGGAGACAGACGTGCTGGGCGATACGCCGGTCAGATAGTTGCCGGAGGGCTTGGGCGTCTCGCCGCCGGTGCTCCCACCGGTACTCCCACCGGTGCCGCCGCCGGTGCCGCCGCCGCTGTTGGCCGTCTTGGTAAACACGGCGGTGTAGGTCACGTCGGCGTCGGGCATGACGGTGCCGCTGGTATAGCGCTTGCCGCTGGCATCCGCCCAATAATCGAAGCTGTACACGTACTTGCTGTCAGCCTGCATGACCGGATTCGTTGCAGGCAGCGTAATAATGTCGTTCTGGGCCAGCTTGTAGGAATCCCACACAGCGCCCTGGGACATGAACTTCACGGTGTGCAGCGTACCGAACTTGGCCGTAACGGTGTGGTTCTTGGGTGCCACAGGCGTGCTCTGGGATATCTCACGGTCATTGTAGAACCAGCCCTGGAAGCCCTTTTCGTCCACTTCAGGCAGCGCGCCGTAGGGTTGTGCCTCTTTATAGGTGCGCGTTTCCAAGGTCTTACCGTTGACCACGAAGGTCACCGTGTAGGTGTTGTTGGGGGCTTCGGGCGTGGTAGTCGTGGCCGCGCCCACAGTGAAGGTGGTATCCAGCAGCGTCACGGTGCTGTCGCTATCGGTGGTGCCGGTAATGGTGAGAGTATACTTCCCGGCGGAGAGCTTACTGAACTTCAGGGTCTCATCCAGTTCCCACAGGTCGAACCACTTGGCATTGATGCCGCTGCGGCTGGCGTAGGTAGGCGCTGTCCCGGTAGCTGTGTTGGTGACCACCGCTTTTACGGTGCTGATGTTTTGGGTGCAGGTGACGATACCGCGCAGGGGGAAGGAGGAGTTGCCCTGGGTCAGGTTGTGGACGATGCTCTTGCCGGTTTCGTCCTTCTCCGCCTTCTGGGGATAGAACAGACCGATGGTGTTCCAGGCGTCCTGTCCGGCCGCGGGCTTCATGGTCACAACAGCGGCGGTCTGGCTCTCCTTGCTCAAACCGACCTTATAGGCGGTGACAGTGGTGTTTGCAGCCTTAGCCTTCAGGTCTTCTCTTACCATGTCGGCCACGACTTCCTTTTCGATATCCTCGAGTTTTTTACCTGCAAAAATTTCGAGGAGCTTCTGCATCTCGTCATCCGTAAAGTCGGGGATATCCTCGGGTTTTGTCTCTTCACTTACAGCGGCAAGCGCCTTTATCCTTGTGATAAAGTCTTGCTTCGCGGTTTCATCCATAGTGTCGCCGAGCCCATCATTTACCATTTTGATGACCTCGTCATCCTTCTTGCCGTCAAGATTTGCCGCCATGAGGGTAATTATTTTCTTCGTCAGCGCGTCCACGTAGGCCTGCGCTACCTCACTGACAAGTTTTCCTGTTTCCTCGTCAGCGCCTTTCGCAAGTTCGCTTTCGATCTCCGCCCGCTTTGCCGTGATCTCTTCTTCCGTAGGCTCCGTGCGGGCGTTGGGATCAGCGACCTGTGTCTGGCTGACCGTGATGGTCAGGTAATTGCCGGTGCCCACGTTGCACAGTATGTAGCCGTTGTTGCTGCCGGTCAGTGTCCAGAACTGTCTGCTGTCGGCGGCGGCGTTTTGCAGCATCAGTGCGCCGTCAACGACCGCCAGACGCTTGCCATCCGTGGTGGCCATGGTGTATTTGTCGGAATTGTAGTAGGTCAGGATCAGCTGAGAGGCCTTCTCCTCGGCCACCAGGTCAGTGCTGCCTACGCTGTAGCTGAAGGTCCTGCCGTCGGAGTTATAGCACAGGGTGTATTTGCCCTCCAGGTGGGAGGTGGTGTTCTGATAGCGCATGACCAGCGCATCGGCAGGCTCGTTGATGTGCAGGCGGCTGTATACCGAGGACTGCACATCGCCGTCCGCTGCGCTGTAATAGGCCATGGAACGGTTCTTCACGCCATAGCGGTCAGACAGCTGGGTCTGCATATCCCGATACTTGGGGATATCCTCCGCCAGCTTGCTGCACTCAGTGTAGATGGCCTCGATCAGCTCCGCCTCGCTCTGCATCTTGAAGCCGCCCAGCCGGTTGTCGATGGCGCGGGTGACCACGTTATAAGCGCCGTCCACGCCATGCTGGACGCTGCGGCTCCACAGGACGTTCTTCAGGGCGATGGAGTAGTCGTTCAGGTTCAGGGAAGGGTATTTGCTTTGCAGGCGGCTGATCAGGGTCGAGTAGCGCTCGGTACCCCAGTACTCTGTCTGGGCGTTGGCAAACTCACCCTTGTTGACGCCGTGGCCCAGCTCCCTCCAGGCACTTTCAAAGTTGGGGCCGTAGCCTGCTGCGGCTGCGCCGCTGGTGTTCTCGCCGTAGGCCTTATCCAGCGTGGCCGCGAAGCCATTGTATATAGCATTGCCCTGGTAGTTCCGCAGCCAGGTGCGGAACGCGTCCAGCGTTCCCGCCTTGCTGGAGAACATATACAGGCCGAAGGACGTGCCGCCAGGGTCGCCGGGTACGGTGGAAACAGCGCCCGGGTCAGCGTCCGCGCCCGTCTCATAATATTGGCTCAGTGCGCCCAGGTCCTTCAGGCTGCTCCAGTTCTTACTGGCAGCCAGCAGTATGGTGGTCGCGCAGCTCACCGCCATCACCGCCGCCAGGATCAATGCCATTCCCCGTTTCGTCCTTTTCATGTCGATACACCCTGCCTTATCTCTAAGTTGTATGGGAAGCGCCGGCGGCGGGAAAGCTCCTCCGCCGATTTACATAACAATAGTCATGTGTAGTATACCATCGGTCTGCGTCGTTGTCTACCAAAAAAACGAGAAAAACACAAAAAATATGAAAATTTTGTCACCGGCGCCACAAGATTTGGGTGGATTTATGGCGCGAAATGGCGTATAATGGCCGCAGGCTGACAAAAATACGCAAGGAGAAATCAATTTATGTCAACGAATACGAAAAAGAAACACGGTACCGGCGCGGCGGTGGTACTCATCGTGCTGTGCCTGCTGGCGCTGGGCACGCTGGGATATATTATCTGGCGGCAGTTTAATCCCGTGGTGCCGGAGACGGCGGCGGGCTATGTGGCCGCCGCCGGGACCACCGCCCCTGTGTATGACGAAAACGGAGCCCAGCTGGGTTCCCTGGTCCGCGGCGCGGAGGTACAGTACGTTGCTGAGGACGCCGAGGACGGCGCGGACCGCGTCCGCGTGGTCAACGGCGAGGGCTATGCCTATCTGGACGCGGCCAACCTGACCGCGGATTACAGCAGCGCGGTGCTGACGGAGACGGTGTACGCCCTGCGGGGCATGAGCCTGACGGATGAGACGGGCGCGGTCCCCGGCTGCGCGGTGGAAAAGGGCATGGCGCTGACCGTCACCGGCTTTGACGGCCTGGACGAAAACGGCGAGGTCCTGCGCTGGGCCGTCAGCTGTGACCGGGGCGAAGGGTACATCGACAACGCCAACGTCCGCATGACGGAGGAGGAAGCGCTGGCGCAGTATGACGACGCGCTCTACCAGCGCCACGCCGCGCGGGGCGACGCCTGGGGCGGCGGCGACGCGGCCGACCTGGACTACTACCCCACGGAGAAGCCGGTCTTTACCGACAACGTCATGCCCGACGAGGTGCGGGCCCTGTACCTGAATGGCAGCGCCATTCAGTACGCGGACAGCTATATCCGGCTGGCCCAGGGGACGGGCATCAATGCCTTTGTGGTGGACATCGTGGACGGCACGGCTGTGTCCTACGCCTCCCCGGTCATGCAGCAGTACAGCCCGTCCGCCTACGCCGCGGCTCAGGACACTATGGAGGGCTTCAAGGCCAACGTGCAGAAGCTCCGCGACGCCGGCTACTACGTCATCGGCCGTATCACGGTGTTCAATGACGCCCACCTGGCCGCCGACCACCCGGAGTACGTCATCTCCGACCTGAACGGCACGCCCCTGAAGATCAGCTCCATGTACTGGCCCAGCGCCTACAACCGCACCGTGTGGCAGTACAAGGTGGAGCTGGCGTTGGAGGCCGCGGCGCTGGGCTTCAACGAGATCCAGTTTGACTACATCCGCTTCCCCGACGGCGCGTATAAGTACGAGCAGGCCGGTACCATCGACTACAAGAACACCTACGGTGAGAGCAAGGCCCAGGCGGTCCAGCGGTTTCTGATCTACGCCGCGCAGCGGCTGCATGACGCCGGGTACTACATCTCCGGCGATGTGTTCGGCGAGTGCGCCAACGCCTACGTCACCGCCTGCGGCCAGTACTGGCCGGCCATCAGCTCCGTGGTGGACGCCATCTCCGGTATGCCCTACCCGGACCATTACAGCGCACAGGGCGACTATAAGCCCTGGGAGCACCCCTATACCACGGTCCACAACTTCGGCGAGAGCGCCATGGCCCGCCAGAGCGAGACGGCGTCTCCCGCCGCGGTACGCACATGGATACAGTGCTACAACGCCATCCGCGAGCCGTATAACCACTACGGCGCGGCGGAGCTGGCCGACGAGGTCCGGGCCCTCCGCGACGCCGGGTGCACCGGCGGCTTTATGACCTGGAACGGCGCGTCCGACATCGACAAATACGCCGAGGTCATCTCCGCCCTGAGCTGATATGAATGCAAAAAAGAAAGCCCGCATGGGCTTTCTTTTTTGCTTATTGCGCTTCCATGGCTTTCTGGGCAAAGCTGTTGTCCACCAGCTTGTCGAAATCCACCCACTGGTCCTTCTCCAGCTCGCCGGCCTCGGTCATCACCGTCTCCAGCCGTTCCAGCGCCGAGCGCGCCATCATCGGCCCCGCGTTCCATGCATCGATCTGCCGGTGCCGGGCGGTAACGGCCTCCAGGGTATCCAGGTCCGTATCCGGGAACTGGTCGATGATGGCCTCCGCCACCTCCCGGTCTGTGTGGTCCACGATCCACTGCTGCGCCCGCGCGATGGCGTTGGCAAAGCCCTGAATGACCTCCGGATGCGCCGTCATATAACTCTGACTGGCGAAATAGGCGGTGTAGGGGATCTCTCCGGACTCCTCGCCGATGGAGCAGAGGATATACCCGTGTCCGGCGCGCTCTACCTCCGTGGCGGTGGGCTCAAACAGCGTCACATAGTCCCCCTGTCCGCCGGTGAAGGCCCCGGCCATCATGTTGAACTGCACCGAGGTGTCCACCACCGCGTCCTCCTGGGGTACGATGCCGTGCTGCTTGAGGACGTATTCCAGCGTCATCTCCGGCACGCCGCCCTTGCGCCCGCCGATGATGGTCTTGCCCTTCAGGTCGTTCCAGTCGAAGGCCTCGTCGCTGCGGCCTACCAGGAACGAGCCGTCCCGCTTGGTCAGCTGGGCGAAGATCACCGGCAGATCGTCCTTGCCCTGCGCGTGGATATAGATGCAGCTCTCCGGCCCGGCCAGGCCGATGTCCGCGCCGCCGGATACCACGGCGGTCATCACCTTGTCGGCGCCGCCGCCGTTGCTCAGTTTAATGTCCAGCCCCTCGTCGGCGAAGAACCCCTGGCTCATAGCCACGTACTGCGGTGCGTAGAACACCGAGTGCGTCACCTCGCTGAGCCGGACCGTGACATTCTTCGCCTCCGTGCCGGCGGTATCGCCGGTATCGGTCCCCGCGCCGCAGCCGGTCAGCAGGCTGAGCGACAGCAGCGCGGCCATACAAATGCAGATAAGTTGTTTTTTCATGCACGTACCCCCCATAGATGATTTAAGAATGCTTCCGCCCGCAGCACCAGCAGGTACATTCCCACCGCCGCCAGCCCCAGCACCAGCACGCTGGCCATGACCAGGTCCATGTTGAATACCTGGGAGCCGTAGACAATGAGATACCCTAGCCCGGCCCGGGACACCAGGAACTCGCCCATGATGACCCCCACCCAGCTGAGTCCCACGTTCACCTTCAGTGTGGAGAACAGCGTGGGGCAGTTGGCCGGGAACACCAGCAGCCACAGGATCTGGCGCTTGTCAGCGCCCAGCGTCCGCATCAGCCGCAGCTTCTCCGGGTCGGTGGTGCGGAAGCCGGTGTACATACTCAGGATGGTGACGATGAGTGAAATGGCCAGCGTCATGGTGACGATGGCCCCCATGCCCGCGCCCATCCACACGATGAAGATGGGCCCCAGGGCTGTTTTCGGCAGTGCGTTCAGCACCACCAGGTACGGGTCCAGAATGCGGGCGGCGGTGTCCGACCACCACATGGCCACGGCGACGGCCGTGCCCAGCACTGTCCCGGCGGTAAAGCCCAGCACCGTCTCACCGATGGACACCGCCGCGTGGTGCCACAGCTCGCCGGAGGCGCACAGCCGCCACAGGGTCTGCACCATGCGGCTGGGACTGCTGACCAGAAAGCCGTCGGACAGCCCCAGCCGGCAGCTGAGCTCCCACACGGCAAACAGCCCCGCCACCAGCGCGATCTGCCAGATACGCACCCGGCGCTTTTCGCGGCGCACGGTCCTCAGGTACGCCGCACGGCGGGGCGAAGGCGCTTTCTCAGGCATGGACGTCCAGCTCCTTCCATATGGCGTTGAAGTACCGGTGAAATTCCGGCGTGTCCCGGCGCTCCAGCGGCGGCAGCCCCCGCAGCGCACCCATGTCCATCTCCGCCTTCACCACGGCGGGGCGGCGGGACAGCACCACCACCCGGTCGGACATACTCACCGCCTCAGCGATGTCATGGGTGACCAGCAGGGCCGTTTTGCCCTCCTGCTGCAATATGCGCCAGATATCCGCCGACACCGCCAGCCGTGTCTGGTAGTCCAGGGCGGAAAAGGGCTCATCCAGCAGCAATATCTCCGGCTCAGTGGCCAGGGTCCGGATCAGGGCGCAGCGCTGGCGCATACCGCCGGAGAGCTGGCAGGGTCGCTTTTTGGCAAAGGACGCCAGCCCATAGCGCTCCAGCAGCCGGGACACGTGGGCATAGGCCGCCGGGTCCTTCTCACCACGGACCGTCAGCCCCAGCGTCACGTTGTCCCATATATTCCGCCACTCGAAAAGCTGGTCCCGCTGGGGCATAAAGCCGATTTTTGGCGACGTGCCCTGTACCGTCCGGCCGTCGATCTCGATAGCGCCGCCGCTGAGGGGCTCCAGCCCGGCAATGGCGCTGAGCAGGGTGGATTTGCCGCAGCCGGAGGGCCCCACTAAACTGACGAACGCGCCCTCCTCCACCGTGAAGGACACGTCCCGTACCGCCTCCACCTCGCCGTCCGGGGCTTGATAGCAGGCGGCGGCATGACGGAGCGTAATGCTCATATCCTATGTGACCTCCTGTCGGGAATGATGGGAGACTTCTCTCCGTGGTCATTCTACGCAGGAGGGACCCTCGGGGTGCCCTACGGCAGCAGATACGGTGCCAGCAGCGCCGCCAGTCCCGCTGACAGCGCCGCCTGCACCGCCTTGGCCGGCACATACAGCCGCAGGGAGATGCCGCTGCCCGCCGTCACCGCCGCTGTCTGGCAGTGGACGCTGAGCCCGCCCCAGCCCAGCAGCGCCGCCGCGGTGACGAAGCCCCGGCGGTCCGGCGTCAGGCGCAGGATGCCGTTGGTCAGCTCCAGCACCCCCGCCGCCAGCGGCGGCAGGGGACCGATGAGCCCCTCCGCCAGACGCAGCAGCACCAGAAAGAACACCACGAACCCGCACACCCGGGCCATGGCGGACACCGCCCCCTCCACCGCCCGGAGAAACTGCCCCGTCAGTCCGGCCCGCGGCGGCACAGGCCGTTTCGGCATGGCGGTGACGGGCAGTGGGCGGCGGCAGAACAGCAGACCCGTCAGCAGCGCGGCGGCACAGTGCAGCAGATACAGCCAGACCCCCGTCCGGGCGCTGCCGAATACCGACACCCCCGCCACGCCGATGGCAAAGGCCGGGCCGGCGTTGTTGCAGAACGTCAGCAGCCGCGCCCCCTCGGCGGGGGACAGCTCCCCCCGGCGTACCAGCTCCGCCGCCGTCCGCGCCCCTACAGGATAGCCGCCCACCAGCCCCAGCAGCAGGGCGGCGCACCCCGCGCCGCCGCAGCGGAAGAGCCGCCCGAAGGGGCGTGCCAGCGCCCGGCCCGCCGCCTCCGCTGCCCCCAGCGCCACCAGCAGGGACGAGACGGCAAAAAACGGGAACAGCGCCGGTATCACCGACGTCAGACACAGCTGTACGCCGTCCCGCACCGCCTGGGCCGCCGTCTCCGCCTGCCGCAGCAGCAGTATCGCCAGCGCCCCGCTGCCCAGCAGTGCCAACACGCGCTTTATCATCACCATCACCGGTCCCCAGCCTATGCGCGCCGCCGCCGGGAAATACCCCGCCCCGGACAGGCAAGTTCCGGCGCGTCCGCGCATAGCGTTCTGTATCATCCGCAGGGAGGTGACGGTGTGGCGGGACTGAAAAAGAAGCTGGCCCAGGTGGGCCAGGAGGCGCTGGAGCGCCTGGAGCTGCCGGTGAACATCGCCGCCGGCGTGGCCCGGATCGAGCTGCTGGGCAACCGGGAGCTGTATATGGATCGCCACCGTGGCGTGCTGGCCTACACCACCGAGGCGGTGGACGTCAACGGCGGCGGCGTGGTGGTCCGCGTCCGGGGTCAGGACCTGCAGCTGCTGGTGATGACGGAGCAGGAGCTGCGGATCACCGGAAAAATATCCGGCATCGAACTGGTGGAGTAAGGGGGGCGCCGTGTACCGTAAAGCAGTGAATTATCTCCGCGGTCAGGCGGTGGCTGAGGTGGTCTGCACCGCGCCGGAGCGCGTGGTGAACCTGTGCGCCGCCCACGGCATTCCCTTCTGGGACCTGACTTGGCTGACGGAGACATCCTTCCGCGTGACCACCACCTTGTCCGGCGCGCGGCGCCTGGCCGAGGTGACGGCGGACATCGGCGCACAGGTGACCGTGTGCCGAAAGTCCGGCGCGCCGGAGCTGTGGCGGCGGTGCAGGCACCGGTATGTGCTGCTGGCGGCGGCGCTGGTGCTGCCGCTGCTGCTGGCGGTGGGCAGCGCCTTCATCTGGGACTTCGAGGTCACCGGCAACGACACCGTCCCCACGGAAAGCGTATTGCAGGCACTGGAACGATGCGGCGTGCGCGTGGGCACGCGTGGTGTGGGCCTGGACCAGGACGAGCTGCGGAACCGGGTGCTGCCGCTGCTGCCGGACGTGGTGTATCTGGCGGTGAACGTCAGGGGCTGCACCGCCCATGTGCAGGTGGTGGAGCGCGTCCGCCCGCCGCATCTGTACCGGGACAGCGACGTGCAGAATATCGTGGCGGCCAGAGACGGGCTCATCACGAAGATCGAGGCGCTGGACGGGGTGACCTGCGCGGCGGTGGGCGAAACGGTGCAGGCGGGGCAGGTGCTGCTGTCCGGGGTGGCTGACTCGCCCCGGGGCTGCCGGTATATGCGGGCCACCGGGCGGATCTGGGCCCGGACATGGTACGAGTGGACGGTGCCCGTACCTCTGGAGACGGTGCTGAAGGACGGCACGGAGCCTGTGAAGACTCGCACCCATACCGCGCTGGACCTCGGACGGCACCGAATTGCGCTGCCTGCGGGGGACAGCATATTGCAGGGCCGGGAAAACTGTGATAAAATAATACGATACCGTGGCGTGCAGCTGCCCTTCGGGCTGCGCCTGCCGGTAACGCTGGTAACAGAGACGGTGGCCGAGCGCGCGGTGTACGACGGTGAACGTCCGGAGGATGAGGCCTGCGCCGAGGGACAGAAGCAGCTGGAGGCCCGGTTGGCGCAGACCATCGGAGACGATGGCCGTGTTCTGAAGGCGGACGTATCCGCCCGGCGGCAGGGCGCGTACCTTATGGTGACGCTGCGGGCGGAGTGCGAGGAACAGATCGGCGTGGACGCGCCGCTGACTATAACAAGCGATACAGGGAGGTAAACCCGGAATATGGAACAACGTATCGGTATTGAACGCATGGAGGAGGCCGTCAATCTTTTCGGCTCCTTCGACGAGAATATCCGGCTCCTGGAGGCGGAATTTCAGGTGCAGGCGGTGAACCGCGGCGGCGAGATCGTGGTGTCCGGCGAGCCGGAAAACGTGATGCTGGCGGTGAAGGCGGTGCAGGCGCTGCTGACCCTGTCCAATAAGGGCGAGACGATCACCGACCAGCATGTGCGCTACGTCATCGGGCTGGTGCGCTCCGGCCAGGCCGAGCGCATCAGCGAGCTGACCCAGGATGTGATCTGCATCACCAGCAAGGGCCGGCCCGTCAAGCCCAAGACCATCGGCCAGAAGGAGTACGTCAACGCCATCCTGAAGCAGACCGTCACCATCGGCGTGGGCCCTGCCGGCACCGGCAAGACGTACCTGGCGGTGGCGGCGGCGGTGGCCGCCTTCCGGGACAAGCAGGTGAACCGCATCATCCTCACCCGTCCGGCGGTGGAGGCCGGCGAACGGCTGGGCTTCCTGCCCGGCGACCTGCAGTCGAAGGTGGACCCCTATCTGCGCCCGCTGTACGACGCCCTGTTCGATATGCTGGGGGCGGAGACATACCAGAAGTATCTGGAGCGCGGCAACATCGAGGTGGCGCCCCTGGCCTATATGCGCGGGCGGACGCTGGACGACAGCTTTATCATTCTGGACGAGGCCCAGAACACCAGCCGCGAGCAGATGAAGATGTTTCTCACCCGCATGGGCTTCGGCTCCAAGGTGGTCATCACCGGCGATGTGACCCAGATCGACCTGCCCACCGACAAGGTCAGCGGTCTGAAGGAGGCCATGAAGGTGCTGCGGGACGTGGAGGGCGTGGCCATATGCAGGCTCACCAAGGAGGACGTGGTGCGCCATGTGATGGTGCAGCGCATCATCGAGGCCTACGCCAAATTTGAGGAGAAAAAGAAATGAAACGACACTATATCCCGGTGACCGCCGATGTCCCCGGTGTCAGCGAGGGCACACGCAGCTTTCTCCGCAGGGTCATCCGCACAGCGCTGGCCGAGCAAGGGGTGGACTTCCCCTGCGAGGTGGATGTGCTGGTGACCGGCGATGCGGGCATCCACACCATCAACCTGGAGATGCGCGGGGTGGACCGCCCTACGGACGTGCTGAGTTTTCCGGAGTTTGAACTGACTCCCGGCGAGCTGCCCGGCGCGGAGGACGCCGACCCCGGCACCGGCTATGTGCCCCTGGGGGACATGGTCATCTCTCTGGAGCGCGTGAAGGCGCAGGCGAAGGAATACGGCCACGCCAACCGCCGGGAGTTGGCCTATCTGGCGGTACACTCCGTGCTGCACCTGCTGGGCTACGACCACCTGGACGAGGGCCCCATGAAGGCCCAGATGCGCGAAAGAGAAGAGGCCATCATGTCCGTGCTGGGCCTGGAACGAAAATAACGCTGCACGAAAATTGCTCAAACGAAAGAAAGTTGAGGATCACCTATGAACATCACAAAAACCGCAATGATCACCGTGTGCGGACGGCCCAATGTGGGCAAGTCCAGCCTGACCAACGCCCTGGTGGGCGAGAAGATCGCCATTGTTTCGGACAAGCCCCAGACCACCCGCAACCGCATTTACGGCGTGGTGAACCGGGGCGATACCCAGTATGTGCTGCTGGATACGCCGGGCCTGCACAAGCCCCGTTCCCGGCTGGGGGACTATATGGTCAAGGTGGTGCGGGAGAGCCTCAGCGACGTGGAGTGCGCGCTGCTGCTGGTGGAGCCCATCCCCCATGTGGGCGAGCCGGAGAAGGTCCTTTTGCAGCGCATCCGGGAGGAGCACCTGCCCTGCGTGCTGTGCATCAACAAGATCGACACGGTAGAGAAAAAGGAGGCCCTGCTGGAGGTCATCGCGGCGTACAGCGCGGCCTATGACGGCTTTGATGCCATCATTCCCATCTCCGCCCGGACCGGCGACGGCCTGGATGAGCTGATGCGGCAGCTGTCCCAATACGCCCAGGAGGGCCCCCAGCTGTTCCCCGACGGCATGACCACCGACCAGGCGGACAGCCAGGTGTGCGCCGAGATCGTCCGGGAGAAGATGCTGCGCTGCCTTGACAAGGAGATCCCCCACGGCACGGCGGTGGAGGTGACGAAGTTCTCCGAACGGGAGGACACGGGCATCATCGACCTGGACGTGACCATCTACTGCGAGAAGGCCAGCCACAAGGGCATCATCATCGGCAGAGGCGGCGAAATGCTCAAGCGCATCAGCTCCGCAGCCCGTCGGGATATTGAGAAATTCATGGGCACGAAGGTGTACATGGAGACGTGGGTGAAGGTCAAGGAAAACTGGCGGGACAATCCCAACTTCATCAGAAGTCAGGGGTATAACGAGGAGTAAGGCTGCGGTCGCAGCATGCACTCCGGCCAGTTTTCCTGCGAGCGGAGCGAGCCGCCGCGCATGCGGCGTGAATTCGAAGAATTCCGTAGGCGGAATTCATTTCCGCCGTAAAGCGATAAAATGCGGGGTCCCCGCTCGATGGGACATCGAGTGGGGCAAACTGGCGGGATAATCCCAACTTCATCAGAAGTCAGGGCTACAACGAGGAATAACATCAACAAATTTCCAGCCATAAAACCGGCGAAAGCTCCCATGCTAACGACATGGAGGTGTTCGCGTGGACTACTGGGAATTATTTTTGGACACCGGCGCGCCGGAGGCGTATCTGCTGTACCGCGGGGCCCAGGAGGCTGTATGCAAAGTGGAAAGACCGTGACCGGCGGCGTGGTGCTGCGGGTCACAGACACAAAGGAGACAGATCGGATATTGACGGTGCTGACGGCGGACCGGGGGAAGATACCCCTGATCGCCCGGGGTGCGCGGCGAAAGAACAGCCGCTTGGCGGCGGCCTGCCAGATGCCGGCCTATTCCGAGCTGACCATTTTCAAGCGGGGCAGCTGGTATATGCTGGATGAGGCGTCGCCCATCGAGCTGTTTGACGGGCTGGGCCGGGACATCGAGCTGCTGGCGCTGGCGGCGTGGTTCTGTGAGCTGACGGAGGCGGTGTGCGCCGAGGAGACGCCCTGCCCTGAGATACTGTCGCTGCTGCTGAACGCCCTGTACGCCCTGTGCCGCACGGGGAAGGACCCGCGGCTGGTGAAGGCGGCGTTCCAGTTCCGACTGATGGCGCTCTCGGGCTTTGAGCCGCTGGCGGAGGAATGCGCCGTGTGCGGAACGGCACAGCCGGAGGGACCGGTGCTGGACATCTCCGGCGGATTTGTGGCGTGCGGAACGTGCAGGGGCCCGGAGCGCAGCTTCCGGCTGCCGCTGACCGAGGCTGGTCTGGCGGCGCTGCGGCACGTGCTGTACGCGGACCCCAGGCGGCTGTACAGCTTTACGCTGGAGCCGGGCGCCCTGCAGGCGCTGGATCAGGCGGGCGAGGCGTTTATCGCCGCCCAGCTGGAGCGCGGGTTCCGGACGCTGGACTATTACAAGGCCCTGTTGGGATAACAGGAGGACATACATACATGAGCGAGTTATTTGAGAAATCTATCCGCACACTGGAGCTGCCGGCGGTGCTGGAGCTGCTGGCGCGCCATGCGGTCAGCGACGAGGCCAAGGCCCGGTGCCTGCGGCTGCGTCCTGCCACAGACGCGGCGGCGGTGGAGCACCTGCTGGATGAGACGGACGCGGCCAAGACGCGGCTGGGCCTGCACGGCAGTCCGTCCTTTGCGGGCGTGAAGGACGTATCCCAGGCACTGGACCGGGCGGACCACGGCGGCGTGCTGAACACCCGGGAGCTGCTGGATGTGGCCGGCGTGCTGACCGCTGCGCGGCGGGTCAGCGACTATGACGCGGAGCGTCAGGGGGAGGCCACGGCCATCGACCGGCTATTCTCTGCCCTTTATGTGAACCGCTATCTGGAGGATAAAATACGCGGCGCCATACTGGACGAAGAGACCATCGCCGACACCGCCAGCCCGGAGCTGGCGGACATACGGCGGAATATGCGCGCTGCGGCCAGCAAGGGACGGCAGATCCTGCAGCGGATCATCTCGTCGCCCTCCTACGCCAAGGTGCTGCAGGAGGCGCTGATCACCCAGCGGGACGGGCGGTTCGTGGTGCCGGTAAAGGCGGAGTGCAAGGGCAGTCTGCCGGGTCTGGTGCACGACATCTCCTCCTCCGGGGCCACGCTGTTCGTGGAACCCATGGGCGTGGTGCAGGCCAATAATGAATTGAAGGAATTGCAGGCCCGTGAGGAAAAGGAGATCGACCGGGTGCTGCGTATACTGTCCGGCGAGTGCGCGGCGCAGCGGGAGAACATCCTGTACGACTACGACCTGCTGGTGCAGCTGGACACCATTTTCGCCCGGGCACAGCTGAGCTATGCCATGGACGCGGGGCGGCCGCTGGTGCGGAAGCGGGGCGGCATCGACCTGAAGCGGGCGCGGCATCCCCTGCTGGACCCGGCCAAGGCGGTGCCGGTGACGGTGGCGCTGGGCGGTGCGTATGACACGCTGGTCATCACCGGCCCCAATACCGGCGGCAAGACCGTGACGCTGAAAACGCTGGGGCTGCTGTGCCTGATGGCCCAATGCGGCCTGCACATCCCCGCCGGCGACCAGAGCGCCGTGCAGGTGTTCGACCGGGTGCTGGCGGACGTGGGCGACGAGCAGAGCATCGAGCAGAGCCTGTCCACCTTCTCGGCGCACATGGCCAACACGGTGGAGATACTGAAGCTGGCGGATGAGAAGAGCCTGATCCTGTTCGACGAGCTGGGGGCGGGCACCGACCCGGTGGAGGGCGCGGCGCTGGCCATCGCCATCATCCAGGATGTGCGGCGCAAGGGCGCGCTGACGGCGGCCACCACCCATTACGCGGAGCTGAAGACCTTTGCCATGACCACGGCGGGGGTGGAGAACGCCAGCTGTGAGTTCGATGTGCAGACGCTGCGGCCTACCTACCGGCTGCTCATCGGCATACCGGGCAAGTCCAACGCCTTTGCCATCTCCCGGCGGCTGGGGCTGGACGAGAGCGTCATCGAGGACGCCAAGGCCCAGATGGACAGTGAATCCGTGCGGTTCGAGGACGTGCTGACCCAACTGGAGGAGAAGCGCCAGCGGCTGGAGAAGGCCCAGGGCGAGGCGGACCGGCTGTGGCGCCAGCGTGAGGAGGACGCGCGGAAGGCGCGGACCTTCCGTGAGCAGATGGAGAAGGCCAAGGACAACGCCCGGACCAAGGGCGAGGCCGAGGCGCGGCGCATCGTGCAGCAGGCCCAGCGGCAGGCGGATCAGGTGTTCGCCGAGCTGGACGAGCTGCGGAAACAGCAGCAGCGGTCGGACTATCAGGCCGTGAATGACCGGAAAAGCGATATACGCCGCCGCCTGAACGAGGCGGAGACGGCGCTGCACCAACGGGACGAGGATACAGAGCCGGTACCCGCGCCCAGCCGGCCCATCGCCGTGGGCGACACGGTGGAGCTGGCCGGTGTGCGTACCGGTGCCGCGGTGCTGGCGGTCAACGGCGACGGCACGCTGCTCCTGCAGGCGGGCAAGATGAAGATGACCGTGAAGGCCGCGCAGGTGCGCCTGCTGGAAACGGCGGAGGAGATCGAGAAGAAGAAAAAGCAGTCCGCCGCCGCGCAGCAGCGCAGCGGACCGGCGGTGTCCATCAACACCGGGGCGCGGGCGTCCGCCGAGCTGGACATCCGGGGCCTGGAGACGCTGGAGGCCGAGAGCGTGGTGGAGAACTACCTGGACGCGGCATCCCGGTCCAAGCTGGGCACCGTGACCATCATCCACGGCAAGGGCACCGGCGCGCTGCGCGCCGCCGTGCACCAGCTGCTGAAGAAAAACAAACAGGTCAAGTCCTTCCGCCTGGGCCGATACGGCGAGGGCGAGGCCGGCGTGACCGTGGTAGAGCTGAAATGAACAACACCCTCCTGCGCCGGCAGGAGGGTGCTGCTTTTTCAGCGGGAGATAAAAAGGGCCGGCCGAGCCGGTCCCTTTTATGTATCACAGCTGCTTGATGAAGCAGCGGCGGCGCTTATGCTGTTCGGTCTGAAAATCCTTCCACTGGGACTGGACCTTGTCGTTCAGCTCCAGCATGGGGCCGGTCTCGGCCTGCTTGATGCCCAGCTTGTGGCAGCCTTTCATGGCCTTGCTGAGGATAATGGCGTTGACACCCTTTTTCTGGTAGTCCGGGTGGACGGCGATGAGCAGCAGGTCCACGGTGTCGTTCCTGCGGAAGGCCTTGAGAACGTCGATCCAGCCGGTGGGCATGAGGCGGCCCCGGTGCTTCTGCAGGGCGGAGGCCAGGCTTGGCGCACCTACGCCGAAGGCCACCATGCGGTCGTTTTCATCCATGACGAAGCAGGTGGTGTTGGGATTGATGAGGGGCGCGAACTTGGCGGAGTACTTTTTGATCTGGCGGTCAGAGAGATCCACCGTGCCGTACAGCGGCGCGTAGGCCAGGTTGACCAGCTCGAAAAACGGCTTGAGCAGGGGCAGATAGGACAGGCGGCTCCTGGCCTCGTGAATGTGCAGGCGGTGGCGCTTGAGAACGAAGTCGGAGATCTTCTCCCAGCGCTGTATGGTGGCCTCGTCCTCCGGGACGGTGATAAGCTCCTCAATCCAGTCCACGTCCTTCACATAGCCCAGGGCGGCCATGTGGTCGATGTAGTAGGGATAGTTGTAGTATGTGAAAAAGCAGCTGCGGCGGTCAAAGCCCTCCACCAGCATACCCTCGCGGTCCATGTCGGTGAAGCCGAGGGGACCGTGAACGGCGGTGCAGTCCAGCTCCTTCGCCCAGGCCTCCACCGTGCGGAACAGGGCGGAGGAGACCTCCGGGTCGTCAATGAAATCCACCTGGGTAAAGCGCAGGCGGTTGGCACCCCACTTGTCGTTGGCCTTGCGGGAGTGGATGGCGCCGATGCGGCCCACGATCTCCCCGTCGCGCATGGCCAGCCAGCAGCGGGCGTCGCAGTATTCAAAGGCGGGGTTCTTGCTGCGGTCCCAATCGGAGAGATCGTCGCCATAGGTGGCGGGGACGAACTGAGGCACGTCTTTATACAGCTCATTTGGGTAGTCCACGAACCGGCGCAGCTGGGCTTTGTCAGTTACTTCTATAATGGAGACCATTTAGTATACCTCCTGTATCATGCAAACACACATATAGTGTACGACATTATTTCACAAAAAGCAAGGATAGTGACATTAAGAACACATTAACTTTACCCCAATGTTACCCACTGCAAAAAATCAGAAAAAACGTTTGACAAACCGGACAGGCAGGTGTACAATACAGTTGAGCACGAATAGAGTCACCCCCCTCTGTCCGTGCCACCCCCCTGTCGGGTATTCCCCCTTTTACCCGACAACACACCACCACAGGGAGCGCTACGGCGCTCCTTGTGGCCGTCTTGGGGAGGGAGAAAGAGCAGCCGAAAGGCTGCTCTTTCTTCATTTCCAGGGGAATATCTGCCCCATGCCGCCGGGCAAACGGCGCGGAGACAGCAGAGAGCAGCGGCGCCGGAACATCGTTCCGGCGCCGCTGCTTATTGCCGGCATTTCAAGCGCGGAGAGGGTGCCCTGCTTCAGTTCAGAGTGCCGTCCTTTTGCCGGAACAGGGCCTGTACCCGGCGGCGGAGCACGGCGTGCTCCGGCCGGGTCAGCAGCGGGTCGCCGGCCAGCAGCTGCTGCGCGGCATCCCGAGCCTCGGCCAGCAGGGGCATATCGCAGCTGAGGTCGGCGGCCTTCAGCGTGGGCAGGCCGTGCTGGCGGCTGCCGAAGAAGTCGCCGGGGCCCCGGAGCTTCAGGTCCTCCTCGGCGATGCGGAAGCCGTCGCTGGTCTGGGTCAGGGCCTTCAGCCGCCGTTTCGTGTCGTCGTTCTGTACGTCGCTGAGCAGAACACAGTAGCTCTTGGCCTGGCCGCGGCCCACCCGGCCGCGCAGCTGGTGCAGCTGACTCAGGCCGAAGCGGTCGGCGTTCTCCACCACCATCAGCGTGGCGTTGGGCACATCCACGCCCACCTCCACTACGGTGGTGGAGACCAGAATGTCGCTCTCCCCGGCGGCGAAGGCGGCCATGACCTTTTCCTTCTCCTTTGGCTTCATACGGCCGTGGAGCACGGCTATCCGCAGCTCGGGGAAGGTATCCTCCTGCAGTGCCTTGGCGTAGGCCGTCACGGCCTTGCGCTCATCGGGCAGAGCGTCATCCTCGCCCACCAGCGGGCAGACGATGAACACCTGATGGCCCTCCTGCACCTGCTTGCGGATAAAGCCGTTGAGCCGCGCCCGGTATTTCTCGCCCAGAGCGAAGGTCTCCACTGTCTGCCGTCCCGGCGGCAGCTCGTCGATCACGGACACATCCAGATCGCCGTAGATGATAAGGGCCAACGTCCGGGGGATCGGGGTGGCGGACAGCACCAACGTGTGTGGGGCGGCGCTCTTGTGGGACAGGGCGGAGCGCTGTTCTACGCCGAAGCGATGCTGTTCATCGGTGATCACCAGACCCAGGCGCGCATACTGCACGTCCGCCGTCAGCAGGGCGTGTGTACCGATGCACAGTGTGATATCCCCGCTTTGCAGGCCGGCCAGAATGGCGCGGCGCTCCCTGGCGGGGGTGGAGCCGGTGAGCAGAGCGCACGGCAGGCCGAAGCGGGCGAACAGCGGGGCCAGATTTTCGTAATGCTGGCGTGCCAGTATTTCCGTGGGGGCCATCAGGGCCGACTGCCAGCCGCTTTGGGCGGCGAACCACACGCAGGCGGCGGCCACCATGGTCTTGCCGCTGCCCACATCGCCCTGGCACAGGCGGTTCATGGGCCGGCCGGAGGTCATATCGCCTACGGCGTCCGCGATAGCCCGCCGCTGGGCGGCGGTGAGGGCAAAGGGCAGGGCGGCATAGAAGGGCGCCATGTCCGCCGCTTGACAGGGCAGGCCGGCCACCGTCTCCCGCCGCTGCCGCAGCAGAGACAGACCGCAGCTCAGAAGGAACAGCTCCTCAAATACCAGACGCCGCCGCGCGGTGTTCAGCGCCTCCTCCGAGGCGGGGAAGTGGATGTTCTCGTAGGCAAACCCGGCATAGCACAGATGGTGCGCCTGCCGGATTCCGTCCGGCAGCACATCTTCCGGCAGGTCGCGGCACTGGTCCAGCCCCTGGCGTACGGCCTTGGCCACCATAGTCTGTGTCAGCCCCGCCGTCAGGGGATAAATGGGCATGATGCGGCCGGTGAGCAGCTGCTTCCCCTCCGTCTCCAGCAGGGGATTGACCATGCGGCGGCGCACACCGCCGCCCTCGACCTTGCCGTAGAAGATGTAGGTCTCTCCCGGATGCAGGGCGTTTTTGCGGTATTCCTGGTGGAAGAAGGATACATCCAGCACACCGCCCTCGTCCACAGCCCGTACCTGCACCAGCGTCTGTCCGCCGCGGATACGGGCGGTAGTGGGGGGCTGGGCGATCATGGCCTTGCAGCAGGCGTACTCCCCCTCCGGCAGGTCCCGGATAGGGTAGAGCTGCGAACGGTCTTCCCATCGGCGGGGATAGTAGGCGATCAGGTCGCCCAGGGTGAAAACGCCCAGCTTTTCAAAAGCCTTGGCCCGGGCCTCGCCCACGCCTTTGATATAGCGGATATCGGTATTGAGATCGGCCATGGGTGCCCCTCCTTTGCGGTTTTGTACATTGTACCACAGCCGCACGGCAAAGACAAACGAAAAACCGGGGCGGCAGCGCCGTCCCGGTTTCGTATCTCATTCGTGCTCGGCCAGATAGCGGGCCACATACACGCCGCTGGCGCTGGCGTGGGACAGGGAGTGGGTGACGCCGCTGCCGTCGCCGATGACGAACAGGCCCTTGTGCGGCGTTTCCAGATTTCTATCCAGTGCCACCTCCATGTTGTAGAACTTCACCTCCACGCCGTAGAGCAGCGTGTCGTCGCTGGCGGTGCCGGGGGCGATCTTGTCCAGGGCGTAGAGCATTTCGATGATGCCGTCCAGGATACGCTTGGGCATCACCAGACTCAGGTCGCCGGGTGTGGCGGCCAGCGTGGGGGTCATGAAGCCCTTTTCGATGCGCTTGGGGGTGCTGCGCTGGCCGCGGATCAGGTCGCCGAACCGCTGGACCATCACGCCGCCGCCCAGCATATTGCTCAGGCGCGCGATGCTCTCGCCGTAGCCGTTGCTGTCACGGAACGGTTCGGTGAAGTGTTTGGATACCAGCAGGGCGAAGTTGGTGTTCTCCGTGTGCATGGCGGGGTCCTCATAGCTGTGGCCGTTGACGGTGACGATGCCGTTGGTGTTCTCGTTGACCACCGCGCCTCTGGGGTTCATGCAGAACGTGCGCACCTTGTCCTGATACTTCTCGGTCTTATAGACGATCTTGCTCTCATAGAGCTCATCGGTGATGGGGGCGAACACCTCGGCGGGCAGTTCCACCCGCACGCCGATATCCACACGGTTGGACTTGGTGGGGATATCCAGCGACTGGCAGACGGACTCCATCCACTTGCTGCCGCTGCGTCCCACGGAGATGATGCACTTGCGTCCCGTGAACGTGCCCTTGTCCGTCTCGGCCGCATAGCCACCGTCGGCGGTGACGGTCAGCGCTCTTACCGGGGTGAGGAAGTGGAAATCTACATGATCCTTCAGCTTGGCGTACAGGTTCTCAAGGACCTTGTAGTTGATGTCCGTGCCCAGGTGCCGCACGGAGGCGTCCAGCAGGTGCAGATTGTTTTGCAGGCACAAGCGCTTGAAGCCGCTGTCGGCGGTGGAGTAGAGCTTTGTCCCCGCGCCGCCGCAGGCCACGTTGATGTCGTCCACGTAGTGCATCAGCTCCATGGCCTTCTGCTTGCCGATGTATTCGTACAGTGTGCCGCCGAACTCGTTGGTCAGGTTATATTTGCCGTCGGAAAACGCGCCGGCGCCGCCGAAGCCGTTCATGATGGCGCAGGTCTTGCAGTGAATGCAGGACTTCACCTTGTCGCCGTCGATGGGACAGTGCCGCTTTTCCAGCGGGTTGCCAGCCTCCAGCACAGCCACCTTCCACTCCGGCCTGCGCTGCATCAATTCATAGGCGGAAAAAATACCGCCGGGGCCGGCGCCGATAATGATCACATCATAAGTCATGGAGATACCTCCTTATATTTTATCCGCAGAATATTATAACAAGGAAACGGAAACTTGCAACCCGCAATTTCTTATGGCAGGTATATCAAAATGTAATTTCACTTTTCTTATCGTAAAGCGCTGGTGTTTCGGTTTATCCTGTGCTACAATAGAAAAAATCACACAGGAGGACGCCGCCATGAGCTACGCAGACCGCATATTCAAGGAAAACTGCCGGGAGATCCTTACCCACGGCGTATGGGATACCGACCAGAACGTGCGCCCCCACTGGGAGGACGGTACGCCCGCCCACACCGTCAAAAAATTCGGCATCGTAAATCGTTACAACCTGCGCCAGGAGTTCCCCATCCTCACCATCCGCCGAACGTACTTCAAGACCTGTATCGACGAGCTGCTGTGGATATGGCAGCAGAAGTCCAACAATATCCACGACCTCCGCGGGCATATCTGGGACAGCTGGGCCGATGAGAACGGCTCCATCGGCAAGGCCTACGGCTATCAGCTGGCGGTGAAGCATCAGTATCCCGAGGGGGAGATGGACCAGGTGGACCGGGTGCTGTACGACCTGAAGCACAACCCTGCCAGCCGCCGCATCCTGACGAATATCTACAATTTTCAGGATCTGCACGAGATGGCACTGTACCCCTGCGCCTACTCCATGACCTTCAACGTCTCCGGCAACACCCTCAACGCCATTTTGAACCAGCGCAGCCAGGATATGCTGGCGGCCAACAACTGGAACGTGGTGCAGTACAGCGTGCTGGTACACATGATGGCGCAGGTGTCTGGGCTGCAAGCGGGCGAGCTTGTCCATGTTATCGCCGACGCTCATATCTACGACCGCCATGTGCCCATCATCGAAAAGCTGCTGGAGAAGGACGAGCGTCCCGCGCCTGAGTTTATCATCGACAGATCGGTGACGGATTTCTACCGGTTCACCCGCGACAGCTTCTCGTTGGAGGGGTACGACCCCCAGCCCTTTGAGGACAAGATCCCGGTGGCCATTTAAGGAGGGAACGCCATGTATGCCATCGTCGCCGTGGATGAGAAGTGGGGAATCGGCAGGGACAACGCCCTGCTGTTCAACCTGCCCGCCGACCTCAAGCGGTTCAAGGAGTTGACCTCCGGGCATACGGTCCTCATGGGCCGCAAAACGCTGGAGTCCCTACCCGGCGGGAGGGGCCTGCCGAACCGGCGCAATATTGTCCTGACCGCGCAGCGGGGCTTCACGGCAGAACGGGCCGAGATCGTCCACTCTCCGGCGGAGGCACTGCTGACTGCCGATGAGGACAGCTGGGTCATTGGTGGCGAGAGCGTCTATCGGATGTTCCTGCCGCTGTGCGATCGGGTCTATGTGACACGAATTGCCGCCGATGGCAGCGCGGACGCCTTCTTCCCTGATCTGGAGCACGATCCCGGGTGGAGACTGGACAAGCGCTCGGCGGATATGGAGGAAAACGGCCTGCGGTTTCGTTATGAGGAGTATGTTCCGGTAAAAGGTGAATAAAATGACCCCCCGATACCGTCGGGGGGTCATTTTATTCTTCCATGTCCACGGTGATGTTGTCGGTGCCGTGCTGTTCAAACTCACCTAAGTACGTCTCCATCCGGGCCATGATCTCATCGTAGTTCTCCGGCGTGATGGGGGGATCGTCCATGTCCCGCAGGGCCAGCTCCTGGGCCAGTATCTCAAAGAACGTGGCGTCCTCATAGGCCATGATGGCCTCATGGATACCGCCGTCGGCAAAGGCGCGGGAGGGGATCAGCTCTCCCTGGTATAGCTCCGTCAGGGGCGCCATGCCGTGGTCCAGGCAGTGGGCAAACACCAGGCTCTCCACCTGGTCGTACTCCTTGATGCGGTCGTCGCCACGGGTGGAGTTCAGCACCCAGTTGCCGATATACACCAGATCCAGCAGACGCCGGAATTGCTTTTCCGTCATGTTCAGTTCCATCATACCACCTCCATCACGGGCAGAAATTCATTTCCAAGATTATAGCACGTTCCCGCAGGGATTGCCACAGAAAAAAATGAACAGGTGCGCCAATTTTTAGCTTGTAACGATAGGGGAAACATAGTACAATATATGAGTTAAACTATGCACTGCCGCCGCGGCGGCAGGAAAAAGGAGGGCGCATATGGATCAGCGGCCTATCGGGGTGTTCGACTCCGGCTCCGGCGGATTGACCGCCGTGCGGGAGATACGCAGCATCCTCCCCTCTGAGAACATTATATACTTCGGCGACACGTCCCGTGTGCCCTACGGCGGGCGCTCGGCGGAAATATTGCTGCGCTACGCCCGGCAGGATGTACATTTCCTTCGGAGCTTTGATGTGAAAGCGCTGCTGGTGGCCTGCGGCACCGTATCTACCAACGCTCTGCCGGTGCTGGCGGCCGAGAACGATATCCCCGTTCTCGGTGTGGTGAAGCCCTCCTGCGCGGCGGCCGCCGCGGCGACCCGAAATAAGCGGGTGGGCCTGATCGCCACGGCGGCATCCGTGCGCTCCGGGGCCTATGAGCGCTGTCTGGCGGCGCTGGACGGCGCCATTCAGGTGTATGTCAAGGCCTGCCCTCTGTTTGTGCCGCTGGTGGAGAACGGGCGCTTCCGCCCCGGTGATCCGGTCATCGAGACGGTGGCCCGGGAGTATCTGGAGCCGCTGCGTGCCACGGGGATCGACACCCTCATCCTGGGCTGCACCCACTATCCGCTGCTGACGGAGATCATCGCGGACATCATGAGCCCTGGCGTGACGCTCATCGACTCCGGCGCTGCGGCGGCGCGGGTCCTGCGGCAGACGTTGTCAGACCGGGGTGCGCTGGCCCAACGTGACCACGGCACACTGACACTGTATGCCAGCGACCGGCCGGAGGACTTCGGTGCGCTGGCAGGGCAGTTTCTGCGGCGACCGCTGGAGAGCGCGGTACAGCACGTAGACATCGAGAGGTACTGACATGGACAAGGTACAGGTACTGGTCCGCAGCCACAGTGACTTTGCCGGCGGTGTGGACGAATTGACCTTCCGGGGCACAGGGACGCTGGAAAAGACCGACTATGGCTTTCGCCTGCGCTATACGGCGCAGAACGAACTGGACGGAAGCGCCGTGGCCTCGGAGATGCGGCTGGAGACGCAGCAGCGCCGGGCCGTGGTCATCACCGAGTCCAAGGACGGCGGCTACGGTCTGCTGCTGGACCCTCAACGGCAAACGGTCACGCAGATCGCCGGCGGCGACGGCGGTGCGCTGACGCTGCACGTGGACACGAAGGAGGTGTCCTGGCACCTGCCCCGAAAGGGCGAGGGCCATATCGCATTGACGTATACACTGCTGCTGGGCACGCAGGCGCTGTCCGCGCTGCGGCTGGAGCTGACATTGACGAAAGAGGAGAAGGACGCATGAATATGATCGAAAGCGCCAAGGCGCAGGTACGGCAGCTGACCGCCGCCGCATACGACAAGGCCGCAGCCGCGGGGCTGCTCCCGGCGGGCATCGCCGTGGAGCCGGCGGTGGAGATCCCTAAGGACACCGCCAACGGCGACTATACCACCACCTTCTGCCTGGCGGCGGCCAAGGCTATGAAGATGAACCCCCGTCAGGTGGCGCAGACCCTTATCGACAACATGACGCTGACGGACAGCTATTTCACCTCCGTGGAGATCGCCGGCCCCGGCTTCATGAACTTCCGTCTGGGCGAAAAGTGGTTCGCCGACACCGTCTCCGGCATTGAGACGGCAGGGGAGAAGTACGGCGAGAACGACACGCTGGCTGGCAGGAAGTACATGGTGGAGTTTGTCTCCGCCAATCCCACCGGCCCCATGCACATGGGCAACGCCCGGGGCGGCGTGCTGGGAGACACTTTGGCCAGCGTGCTGCAAAAGTCCGGTGCGGACGTGTGGCGTGAGTTCTACGTCAACGACGCGGGCAATCAGATCGAAAAGTTCGCCAAGAGTCTGGAGGCCCGGTACTTCCAGATCATCAAGGGCGAGGACGCGGTGGAATTCCCCGAGGACGGCTACCACGGCGACGATATCCGGGAGTTGGCCCAGGCTTTCTACGAGAATGAGGGCGATAAGTATCTGGACTGCGACGAAAAGACCCGCCATGACGCCCTGGCCCAGTTCGGTCTCAGCGTCAACATCCCCAAGATGAAGTCCGATCTGGCCCGGTACGGCATTCAGTACGACCAGTGGTTCTTCGAGTCTTCCCTTCACGACAGCGGCTATGTGGCTGACACAGTGCAGGCGCTGACGGACAGGGGCTATACCTATGAGAAGGACGGCGCGCTGTGGCTGAAGACCTCCGATATCCTGGCCGCCCAGCTGCGGCAGGAGGGCAAGAGCGACGAGGCTATCGAAAAGCTTGGCCTGAAGGACGACGTGCTGCGCCGCGCCAACGGGTTCTATACCTACTTCGCTGCCGATATTGCCTATCACCGCAACAAATTCGCCGTCCGCGGCTTTGACAAGGTCATCAACATCTGGGGCGCCGACCACCACGGCCATGTGGCCCGGCTGAAGGGTGCTATGGACGCTCTGGGCCTGGATGGCCAGCACCGGTTGGACATCGTGCTGATGCAGCTGGTGAAGCTGGTCCGCGACGGCGAGACCGTCCGTATGTCCAAGCGCACCGGCAAGGCCATCAGTCTCACCGACCTGCTGGACGAGATCCCTGTGGATGCCTGCCGCTGGTTTTTCAACGCCAAGCCGGAGACGCAGATGGAGTTCGACCTGGGCCTGGCCGTCCGGGAGGACAGCGAGAACCCGGTCTACTATGTCCAGTATGCCTACGCCCGTATCTGCACGCTGGTGAAGGCGCTGGCGGCGGAGGGATATACCGTTCCCGCCGCGGCGGAGGCTGATCTGTCCGTCCTGACCGCCGACGAGGAGAAGGCCCTCATCAAGCAGCTGGCCCAGTACCCTGCCGTGGTGCAGTTGGCCGCCCGGGACTATGACCCCAGCTTCATCAACCGCTATCTGGTGGAGCTGGCTGCCGCGTTCCACAAATTCTACAACGCCTGCCGCATCAAGGGCGAAGCGGAGAACGTGCTGCTGGCACGGCTGAAGCTGGCGGACACCGCCCGCGCCGTGCTGAAAAACGGCATGACGCTCATTGGCTGCTCTGCACCGGAGAAGATGTAAACTATGAAAAAGCCACCCCGTGAGGGGTGGCTTTTTCACGTGCCGAAGAACAGCCGGACGGCCCAGGCCGCGGCCAAGTAGGCAGCCAGGTCCGCCGTCAGGGCGGCAGGAATGGTGTAGCGTGTCCGCGTGATCCCCGCCGCGCCGAAATAGACGGCGACGGTGTAGAACGTCGTCTCGGTGCAGCCCAGCATCACGGCGGCGCAGCGCCCGATGTAGCTGTCCGGCCCGTACTGGCGCATGATGTCGCCGCCGGCAGCCAGCGCGCCGGAGCCGGACAGCGGGCGTATTACCAGCAGCGGCGCCGTCTCCGGCGGTACGCCCAGAACGGTGAGCGCCGGGGCGAGCAGAGCCGTCAGGGCATCCAATGCGCCGGAGGCCCGCAGCATATACACCGCCGTCAGCAGGGCGGCCAGCGCCGGCAGAATGGATACCGCCACCTGCAGGCCGTTTTTCCCTCCAGTGACAAGGGCGTCATAGACATCCACGCGCCGCCGGGCGCCCCACAGGGAGGCACCGGACAGCAGCAGCGGCAGTATCCAGGCGGAAAATGGCTCCATCTCATGTCCTCCACACCCGGCCCAGCACCCGGGCGCAGGCCAGGCCCGCTGTCACCGACAGCGCCGAGGACAGCCACACCGCCGGCAGGATATCCAGCGGCGCGGCGCTGCCCAGTCCGCCCCGCAGGGCGGCCACGGTGGAGGGCAGCAGCTGCACCGAGGCGGTGTTCAGCACCACCAGACGGCACAACTCGTCGCTTGCGGTGCCGCTGCAGCCCACCGCCATGCGTTTGGCGGCCTGTATACCCGCCGGCGTGGCGGCGTTGCCCAGCCCCAGCAGATTGGCGCTGACGTTAGCACTGAGGGCATCCAGCGTCTCCTCGTCCCGCCCTGCCTGGGGCAGCAGACGCCGCAGGACCGGGCGCAGCAGGCGGCTCAGTCCCGCCGCCATGCCGCTGCGCCGCATCAGCTCCAGTACACCGGACCACAGGCACAGTGCCCCGGCCATGGCCAGTACCAGCTCCACCGCAGCAGCGGCACCCTCCAGTGCCGCCGCTGTCACCGCCGACAGACGGCCGCTGACTGCACCGTACACCAGGGACACCGTTACCATCAGCGTCCAGAATATCCCCATCACCACACCGCGCACCTCCTTACGGGAGAAGTCTACGCGGCTGTCTGTGCGGTTATTTGCAAAAATTCTCGACACGTTTCGAATTGTTGTTGACATGCTTCGTTGAATATGTTAAAATACAGGTATAAAATTTGTGGGGATTTTGTTATTACTGCATAGAGGGGGAGAGGACATGAAATCTACCGGTATTGTCCGCCGCATCGACGAGCTTGGCCGGATCGTGGTCCCGATCGAAATGCGCCGCGCGCTGGATATCGGCGAGCGTGAGACAATGGAGATCAGCGTGGAGGGCGACGGCATCGTGCTGCGCCGCGCCCATGTGGGCTGTGTGTTCTGCGACGGCAACAAGGATATATCCGCGTTCCGCGGTAAGAGCGTCTGTGCCAAGTGCAGGCGCGAGCTGCAAAAGACCTGAAAACAAGAAAAAACAGTGCCGCCCACTGGGGCGGCACTGTTTTTTCGTCTTATGCTTTCAGCGCGGTATCGTACAGGGCGTTGCGGGGCAGGCCGGTGTCGTCCGCTACCCGACGCACGGCCTCTTTCAGCTTCATACCGCCGTCCCGCAGGGCCAGCACCCGTGCTGCGCCCTCTTCCAGCGTCAGGGCCGGCAGGTTCTGCTTCTCCCGGCCCGCTACCACCAGAACGTACTCCCCCCGCGGCTCGTTGTCCCGGTAGAAGTCCGCGGCCTGGGCCAGTGTGGTGCGGACAGTGTCTTCATGGAGCTTTGTCAGCTCACGGCACAGGGCGGCGGGCCTGTCTCCCAGCAGCTCCACCATGTCGGCGAGGGTTTGACGCAGGCGGTGGGGCGCCTCGTGAAACACCATGGTGCGCGCCTCACCGGTCAGCTCCTCCAGGGCAGCGCGGCGCTCTTTTTTACCGGAGGGCAGAAAGCCCTCGAAGGTGAAGCGCCGGGTGTCCAGCCCGGACACGGCCAGGGCGGCGATGGCGGCGCAGCAGCCGGGAATGGCCTGTACCGTCACGCCGTTTTCGGCGCACAGGGCCACCAGCTCCTGCCCCGGATCGCTGATGGCCGGGGTGCCGGCATCGGTGACCAGCGCGCACGTTTCGCCGGAGAGCAGACGTTCCAAAATGGCCTGACCCGCCGCAGCGCGGTTGTGCTCGTGGTAGCTGACAAGCGGCTTTTTGATGTCAAAATGGTTCAGCAGCTTCACGCTGACGCGGGTGTCCTCCGCTGCGATGAAGTCTGCCTGGGCCAGCGTTTCTGCGGCGCGGGGCGAGAAGTCGCCCAGGTTGCCGATGGGCGTGGCCACCAGATACAGGATACCTGCCATTGGGAATTACCCCCTGTCCTTGAAATAGATGCGGCGCAGCTCGTCGCTTTCGCCGCCGTCTGCTTGTAGCAGCAGCGGCGTGTGCACCGCCAGTCCGGCCCCGCCGTGACGGCGGCAGGACAGCAGCACCAGCCGCGGCGGCGTCTGTGCGTCCTTCTGCACGAAGCGCAGCACCTTCGGCTCCAGCCGGTGGCGGCGCAGGACGTCCATCAGCTCCGCCGTCCGTTCCGCCCGGTGGACCAGGCAGAACCGTCCGCCGCTGCGGAGCAGATACGCTGCCGCAGCACACAACTGGTCAAAGGCGCAGGCGGTTTCGGACCGGGCCGTGCCCCGGCTTCCCTCCGCCACCCGTCCTGTGTGGGGCGGGAAATAGGGCGGATTGGCCACGCACAGGTCGAAACTCCCGGCTTTTGGCAGAGCTGTCCGATCCCGCAGGTCGGCCCGCAGCACGGCAACGCGGTCCTCCAGACCATTGACGGCGGCGTTTTCTTCCGCCAGCGCACAGGCAGCACTGTCGATATCAATGTTGGTGATGTGCAGTTCCTGCTGCCGCGCCAGCAGCAGGAGGCCCAGCAGGCCGATCCCGGCGCCCAGGTCACAGACGCGCTCACCACGCCGCACTTCGGCAAAGTCTCCCAGCAGGAACGTGTCGGTGGAGGGCTTGAACACGTTGTCGTCAAAGCGGAAGCGAAAACCGCCCGGCCACAGCTCATCCCAGTGCTCCATGCCGCTTCCTCCTCTGCACATAGCTGTACTATCCGTTGACAAAGGGGTGTCTGCCCTTATCGGCGGATGATATCATGGTGACACTGCGTTGATACCATGTTGATACCATGATGACACCATTGTAATACAAAAATCGGTAGGATACAACAAAAAAGTGACCGGCGGTGCCGGTCACTTTTCCTCATCGTTGTGCTTGGTTCAATTACTCAGCGGGGCTGATAGCGCCGTTGGGACAGGTGTCAGCGCAGGAACCGCAGTCCAGGCAAGCGCCGGCATCGATGACGTAACGATCATCACCCTGAGAGATAGCGCCCACGGGGCAAGCATCAGCGCAAGCGCCGCAGCTCACGCAAGCAGAACCGATCTGATAAGCCATAGTAAGTACCTCCATTAAGATTGTAAACACATTGTACCATGAAAAATGAAAAAATCAACCCCATTTTCCGTGGAAATTCAAGGTTTTCAGTTAGCATACACTAACTCGCGAAATCCCGGGAAACGCCCGTTCATCCGCCGGTGACTACCATGTACAGCAGTGCCGCTGTCTCCCGCGCCCAGTAGCCGGCGGTCAGGAACCAGGGGCTGGCGCAGCCGTCGGAATACGGTGTCAGTCCGCTGCGCTGCGCCCAGATGGCGGCACGCAGCTGGTGGAAGTTGTCCGAGGCGATGGCCACATCCGTGGACAGGCCCTTCTCCCGCAGCAGCGCGGCGGAGAAGGCCAGGTTCTCTTCGGTGGAGGCGGACTGGTCTTCCAGCAGGATACGCTCTGGCGCGATACCCATGGATACCAGCGTGTCACGGATACACTGTGCCTCGCTGATGGGCTCGCTGCCGTTCTGCCCGCCGGAGGCGACGCACAGGGCATCCGGGTGCGCGGTCAGATAGTCATAGGCCGCGTTGATGCGGCCCCGCAGCATCAGGCTGGGGTGGCCGTCCGGGAACACCTGGCAGCCCAGCACCACCACGGTGCAGTCCTGTCCGTCGGCGGGCCGGTCCGCGGCGGCCATGGCCATTTTACCCAGCGTTGCCAGAATGGCCGTCATACACACGGCGATCACACAGCCCGCCAGCGCGCGAAGCCATTTTGGCCGCAGCAAGCGGCGGAAGAAGTCCGGCCATGTGAGCCACGCGGCGCACAGCAATAGCAGCGCCGCCGGCCAGACCATGCCGAAGTGCAGGATACCTATGCCCAGCGGCAGCAGGAAGAACACTGCCGCCAGCAGGCAGAGGACAGCCAATATATGCCGTAGGACCTTTGCCATGTCAGTTCTCCTTGATATGTCCGGCGATGCGCTGCATGATCATATCCAGCGCCACCAGGTTGTGTCCGCCCTCCAGCACGATGATGTCCGCAAACTTCCGCGTGGGCTCTACGAACTGCTCGTGCATGGGCTTCACGGTGGTCAGGTACTGATTTACCACGGACTCCAGCGACCGTCCGCGTTCCTCCACGTCCCGCAGGGCGCGGCGCAGGATACGCACGTCGGCGTCTGTTTCCACAAAGATCTTGATGTCCAACAGGTCACGCAGCGCCTTGTTCTGGAAGATCAGGATGTCCTCCACGATGACCACCTTGGTGGGCTTGATCTCCACCGTCTCGTCGGTACGGTTGTGGATGGCGTAGTCGTACACGGGGCAGTGGATGGTCTCGCCCCGCTTCAGCGCCTTCAGGTCCTCGATCATCAGGTCGGTGTCGAAGGCGTCGGGATGGTCGTAGTTTTGCAGGCAGCGCTCGGCGAAGGGCCTGTCCTGCCGCTTGTAGTAGTTGTCGTGGTGTACCACACTGATGTCGCTGCCGAAGCGGGCGGCCAGGTGCTCGGTGAGCGTGGTCTTGCCGCTGCCGGTGCCGCCGGCGATGCCGATGAAAATGGTGTTCATAGTTGCGCCTCCCCGCATTTCTCTGGCTCTATTATAAGAAGCGCGGCCGGGAAAAGCAAGTGCCGGCGTGAAGTGTTGTAAAAAAAGGATGAATTTCCTCGAAATGCAGTTGACGGGCGGCACAAAAATGAGTATGATATGTATTATGTAAATCCAATGCCCGGTATGGAGGTTTTTCATAATGAGTCTGATCAAATGTCCCAAGTGCGGAGAGATGTTCTCCGATAGCTATAAGACCTGCCCCTTCTGCGAGGAAGACGAGGCCTATTACAGCGGTAAGCTGCGGAAGAGCCGTGGCCGCCGCGCCGCCGAGAGCCGCCGCCGCAAAACGCCCAGCGTACTGGGGCCGGTGGCCATCGTCGTCCTGATCCTGCTGGCGGCGCTGGTGGTGTGGCTGATCTTCGGCGACCAGATCAAGGAGGCCATCACCGGCGAGAAGCCCCCCATTACCGATGTGGACAAGCCCGATGACACCATCGACAAGCCTGACAACACGCCCGTCACGCCGACTATCTCCCTGAACCGCACCGTTCTGGTGCTGAATGTGGGCGAGAAGGACGAGCTGAAGGTCAACGGCACGGAGGACGCTGCGGCCTGGAGCAGCAGCGCGCCCACCGTGGCCAGCGTCAACTCCGCCGGTGAGGTGACGGCGCTGACCAAGGGCAACGCGGTCATTACCGCCGAGGTGAACGGCGAGTCCGTCACCTGCACCGTCACCGTCAAGGATGAAAGCGACGCGCCGGACGACGGCAGCACCACGACAAAGCCCGACGATGGTAGTACTACCACCAAGCCCAGTGATACCAGCAGCAATACCAAGGTGGATGTGAGTAAGCTGCGGATAGAGACGGATCTTGGAACAAAGCCGATTGAGCCTATTGATGGTGCGTTTGACGTGTCTTTGCCGGAGGGGATCAGTTGTACCTTTACAGTGACGGGTACTGATTTGAAGGCATCGTGGAGCAGCGCGAACAGCTCTATTGCCACTGTGAGTGCAGACGGTGCGGTGAAAACTGTGAGCCGCGGTGAGACTACACTGACCATTAAGATCGGCAGCACGGAAGTCAAGTGTTTGCTGCGCGTGACCAAATGATACACGAAACCGCCGCCATACCCGTGTATGGCGGCGGTTTTTTCCATTTGTTTCCGGGATTTAGAATATCTGATAATTGACGGTTTCTCTGTGGAATGATACAATAGAAAGAACAGAAACCGACGGCGGCTGTTCCGCCGCAAAATACAAAGTGAAGGAGCCGTGATGTATGTACCGTATCGTCAAGAAAGAAGCGCTCAAGCCCACTGTGATCCTCTATGAGATCGAGGCACCCATGGTGGCCAAAAAGGCAGAGCCGGGCCAGTTCATCATTCTGCGCGTGGATGAGAACGGCGAGCGTATCCCCATCACTATCCATGATTATGACCGCGAGAAGGGCACCGTGACCATCATCGTCCAGACCGTGGGCGCCACCACCGAGAAGCTGAGCCACAAGCAGCAGGGCGAGTGCCTGCATGATTTCGTGGGTCCCCTGGGCAAGCCCACTGAGACCGAGGGCAAGAAGAAGGTCTGCGTGGTCGGCGGCGGCGTGGGCTGCGCCATCGCGTATCCTGTGCTGAAGAAATTTCACGACTGCGGCGCCGAGGTCCACGCGGTGGTCGGCTTCAAGAGCAAGGACGTGGTCATTCTGGAGGATAAGTTCAAGGCGGTCTCCTCCGTGCTGAAGGTCTGCACCGACGATGGCTCCTACGGCCGCAAGGGTCTGGTCACCGAGGCGCTGAAGGAGCTGCTGGACGAGGGCAATGTGTACGACGAGATCTTCGCCATCGGCCCCATGGTGATGATGAAGTTCGTCTGTAAGACCACCGCGCCCTACAATATGCCCACCACCGTCTCCATGAGCCCCATCATGATCGACGGCACCGGTATGTGCGGCGGCTGCCGCCTGACCGTGGGCGGCGAGACGAAGTTCGCCTGCGTGGACGGCCCCGATTTCGACGGCCAGAAGGTGGACTGGGATCTGGCGGTGAAGCGCAACCAGATGTACCACGACTTCGAGGTGCGTAAGCACGAGGAAGTCTGCAATCTGTTCAAGCAGGAGGTAAAGTAAGATGGCTGCTAAGATCAATATGCGTTTGGACAAGAACGAAATGCCCTCCCAGGACCCCAATGTCCGCAACAAAAACTTCCTGGAGGTGGCCCTGGGCTACACCGAGGAGCAGGCGCTGGACGAGGCGGCCCGCTGCCTGAACTGCAAGAACCACCCCTGTGTGGACGGCTGTCCCGTCAACGTGCGCATCCCCGAATTCATCCAGAAGATCGTGGAAAAGGATTATGAGGGCGCCTATCAGGTCATCCACCAGACCAGCTCCCTGCCCGCTGTGTGCGGCCGCGTGTGTCCCCAGGAGAGCCAGTGCGAGATGCACTGCGTCCGCGGCAAGAAGGGCGACCCCGTGGGTATCGGCCGTCTGGAGCGCTTTGTGGCCGACTGGCACAACGCCCACAGCACCGAGGCCGCGGCGGTCCCCGCCCCCAACGGCCATAAGGTGGCTGTGATCGGCTCCGGTCCCGCGGGCCTGACCTGCGCCGGCGACCTGGCCAAGAAGGGCTATGAGGTCACCGTGTTCGAGGCGCTGCATCTGGCCGGCGGCGTGCTGGTGTACGGCATTCCCGAGTTCCGTCTGCCCAAGGCCATCGTCCAGAAGGAAGTGGACGGACTGAAGGCCATGGGCGTCAAGGTGGAGACCAACACCGTGGTGGGCCGCACCATCACCATCGACGAGCTGATGGAGGAGTACGGCTTTGAGGCCGTGTTCATCGGTTCCGGCGCGGGCCTGCCCATGTTCATGAACATCCCCGGCGAGAACCTGAAGGGCGTCTATTCCGCCAACGAGTTCCTGACCCGTATCAACCTGATGAAGGCCTACCGCGAGGACAGCGACACCCCCATCATGGACCTGAAGGGCAAGACCGTGGCCGTGGTCGGCGGCGGCAACGTGGCTATGGACGCCGCCCGCTGCTCCAAGCGCCTGGGCGCCGAGGTGTACGTGGTGTACCGCCGCGGCATGGAGGAGCTGCCCGCCCGTCACGAGGAGGTGGAGCACGCCATCGAGGAGGGTGTCATCTTCAAGACGCTGAACAACCCCGTCCAGATCAACGGCGACGAGCAGGACTGCGTCAAGTCCATGACCTGCATCGAGATGGAGCTGGGTGAGCCGGATGCCTCCGGCCGCCGCCGCCCCGTGGAGAAGAAGGGCAGCGAGTTCGACCTGAGCGTGGACGCGGTCATCATGTCCCTGGGCACCAGCCCCAACCCGCTGATCAAGTCCACCACCAAGGGACTTGAGGTCAACAAGAAGGGCGGCATCATCGTCAACGAGGAGGGCCTGACCTCCCGTCAGGCGGTGTATGCCGGCGGCGACGCTGTGACCGGCGCGGCCACCGTCATTCTGGCCATGGGTGCCGGCAAGCTGGGCGCAAAGTCCATCGACGAGTACCTGAGCAAGTAAGTACATCGAAAAGGCCCGCTGCAAGGCGGGCCTTTTTATGCCGGAAAGCGGTAAAATTTTACGTTCTCCTTATGGAAAGCGCCGCTGCGCTGTGGTATACTGGGAGCAGCAACAGACGGGAGGGGCCATTATGCCGAAAGACTTTATCGACTTCAACCAGAAAACAGGCTTTATCTGCGACATGGACGGCGTCATCTACCACGGGAACCGGATCCTGCCCGGCGTGGCGGATTTCATCCAGTGGCTGCATGAGGAGAACAAGGAGTACCTGTTCCTGACCAACAACAGCGGCTACACGCCCCGTGAGCTGCAGCAGAAGCTGGCCCGGATGGGACTGGATGTGCCGGAGGAGCATTTCTATACCAGTGCCCTGGCCACGGCGGCCTTCCTGAAGGACCAGGCTCCCGGCTGCTCTGTATTCGCCATCGGTGAGGCGGGGCTGCTGAACGCCCTGTACGACGCGGGCCTCACCATGAACGACGTGAACCCGGACTACGTGGTGGTGGGCGAGGGCCGCACCTATTCCCTGGATACGCTGACCAAGGCGGTGAACCTGGTCATGGCCGGTGCCAAGCTCATCGGCGCCAACTCAGACGTGTCCGGCCCCATCGAAAGCGGCATTGCGCCCGCCTGCCGCGCCTTGGTGGCCCCCATTGAAATGGCCACCGGCAAGCAGGCCTATTTCTGCGGCAAGCCCAACCCCCTGATGATGCGGACCGGCCTGCGGCTGCTGCACTGCCACTCCGCCGACGCGGTGATGGTGGGCGACCGCATGGACACCGACGTTATCTCCGGTCTGGAAAGCGGTATGTCCACGGTGCTGGTGCTCTCCGGCGTGTCCACCCGGCATACGGTGGAGACGTATGCCTATCAGCCCAACGTCATTCTGGACGGCGTGGGCGACATCGCCCGTCTGGCCCGTAAAAACAAAAAATAGGCGCTACGGCCCGAGGGCCGGGAATGAAAAGAAGTGACCGCGGAGGCGGCCACTTCTTTTCATTCGTTTTCCAACAGCAGAGTGTATGTCTCGCCAGCCACGGCGAACACGCGCTCCACATCGGTGTCCATCTGCTCCAGCAGCGGCCCCGATGCCTCGTAGTCCACGCAGGTGCCGCAGGAGGCGCTGAGCTTGCGGGGTACCGGCATCATCCGGGCCCGGACCCCCGCCGCCGTCAGGCGCTGGCAGGTCAGCAGGGCGGACAGATGGGTGTGGAACGTAGCGATGTAGCGGCTCATTTGGACAGGGACAGACGGAAGTCCTGACCCTCCGGCGCCACGGCGACCTTGTAGCCGCTGTTTTCGGCGAAGCGGGTGACATTCTCCACAGAGCACTGGTTGTCCACCAGCACCTCCAGGGTGGCGGGGGCGTCGGCCTTTACGGCCTTCTGCACCATCACCACGGGCATGGGGCAGGAATAACCTCTTGCGTCAACAGTCATTGTGATGTTCCTCCTTTACTTGGCGGCCTCAACAGGCGCACTGGCGGTCTTGGGCATATTCCACAGGGACACACCCAGCATGATGAGGATACCCAGGCACACGGCTGCCTTGCCGTTGTTGGAAATGCCGCCCACCACGATCTCCTTGGCCTCGTTCATGGCGTCGGCGTTGCCGGCCAGACCGAAGTTGTGGGCAAAGGCCGCGCCCACGATCATGCCGAACACGGTCACGGCGCTGTCACCGTTGCCCTCGCCGGCCAGGATCAGCTGACGCAGCGGGCAGCCGCCCAGCAGCACGCTGCCCCAGCCCACCAGGACCATGCCCAGCAGGTTCCACAGCTGGCTGCTGTGGGCGATGGGCTGCAGTTCAAAGCCCAGCTTGAAGCTGCCGGTGATGAGGTTGCCCGCCAGGACGACCACGAAGATGGCCACGAAGCCGTACAGCAGCTTGAAATCCTTGAACAGCATGGCGTCGCGGATGCCGCCCACCATGCACAGGCGGGCGCGCTGGGCCAGAGCGCCCACCACCACGGCGATCAGCAGTGCGGCCAGCATGGGTGCGTGCTTGGAGCCGGGGCCCTCCTCACTGAACTTGAACAGGCTGGGCACGGCGATGACTAGGATCAGCAGGCCGGTCATCACGATGGGCAGCACGCCGCCCTCGCCCTTCCCAACGGGATAGGCCCGCTTCAGGGAAAAGCCGCGCTTGAGGAACTGGATGCCGATGAAGATGCCCAGGGTGAAGCCCACCAGGCCCACCACGGCGTTCAGGTCGCCGCCGCCGATACGCAGGACCATCCGCAGGGGGCAGCCCAGGAAGGCCAGTGCGCCGATCATGACGAAGGCGCCCAGCACGAAGCGTGTGGCGGGGGAGGAGCCGGCCTTGGCCCGGAACTCCTTGGTGGCCACGGACATGACGAACGCGCCCAGCACCAGACCGATGATCTCCGGCCGGACATACTGTACTTTGGCTGCGCCGTGCATACCCACCGCGCCGGTGATGTCCCGCAGGAAGCAGGCGATGCAGAAGCCCATGTTGGCCGGGTTGCCCAGATGGGTCAGCACCACAGCGGCCAGACCGACCACCGCGCCGGCGATGACCACGATCCAACTTACTTTTTTCATGTGATGTGTCTCTCCTTTGCGTTATTTCTTTTTAAGAATAGCGATGCCATTATACGACACTGTACCGGAAAAGTCAAGACCGTGACAAACGTCACTTTCTGTGGTATGATGGGTCACGAGCTGTGAGGAGGTGCCTGCATGGAGGCTATTTATCTTGACAACGCCGCCACGTCGTTCCCCAAGCCGGCGGGGGTCAGCGATCGAATGAAATACTATCTGGACTGCGTGGGAGCCAACGTGAACCGGTCCGTGTATACCGCCGCCCAGGAGGCGGGGCTGGTGACGCTGACACTGCGGCAGCGACTGGCCCGGCTGTTCGATTTCCCGGAGCCGCCTACCCACGTTATCTTGACGCCGGGTGCTACGGCGGGGCTGAATATGATCATCTCCGGCCTTCTGCGCCCCGGCGACCACTGCATCGTCAGCAGCATGGAGCACAACGCGGTCATGCGGCCGCTGCTGCGCCTGCCGGGAGTGGCGGTCAGCCGCGTTCCCTGTGACGCCGAGGGTTTTGCAGATCTGGACGCCCTGCCGGGGCTGTTCCGGGAGAATACGAGACTGGTCATCATGGCCCACGGCTCCAATGTCTGCGGCGCGGTGCAGGACGCGGCGGCTATCGGCCGCATCTGCACGGAAAAGGGCGTGCCCTTTGCGCTGGACGCCGCCCAGACGGCGGGACACCTCCCTGTGGACTTTCAGGCTTTCGGCCTCAGTGCCATGGCGGTACCGGGCCACAAGGGGCTGCTGGGCCCCGGCGGCGTGGGCGCGCTGCTGCTGCGGGACGATTTCGCCCAAAAGCTGACGCCTCTGATCGCCGGCGGCACCGGCAGTGCCTCGGACAGCGAGTACCTGCCGCCCTATCTGCCGGACCGGTTTGAGTCCGGTACAGCCAATCTCCCCGGCTGCTACGGCTGGGAGGCGGCCCTGCGCTTTATTGAGGAGACGGGCGTGGACGTTCTGCGGCAGCATGAGAGGGCGCTGTGTGCCAGGCTTCTGGACGGCCTTGCGGATATTTCCGGGGTCCGACTGGTGGGTCCCCGGAATATGGACCGTCGGGTGGGCGTCATCTCCGTGGACTTCCTGCGCCGTGACAACGCCGAGATGGCCTATGCGCTGGAAGCGCAGTACGGCATCCTGACCCGCTGCGGCCTGCACTGTGCGCCCTCGGCCCACAAAACACTGGGGACGTTTCCCCAGGGCACTGTGCGGTTTTCGCTGGGCTGGGCCAGCACGGAAGCGGACGTGGACGCGGCACTGGCGGCCATACGGGCCTTGGCATGAATTAAACCGGGCGGCACTGCCGCCCGGTTTTTGGTTATCGCAGAAGAATACGCTTGCCGCCGTGATATTCGCCCACGGTGCCGATGCGCTGGGCGCTGGGCACTACCGGTGTCAGCTCCGCCAGCAGCGCGTCTGCGTCCGCAGGGTCTACGGCCATCAGCAGGCCGCCGGAGGTCTGGGGGTCGAACAGCAGGTCCTGTACGGCCAGCTCGGTGGTGCCCACGTCCACACCGGCTTCGGCGAAGCTGCGGTTGCGGTACATACCGGCGGGCAGCACGCCCATCCGGGCGAATTCCAGTGCCTCCGGGATCAGGTCGATGGCGGACACGTCGATATGCAGTGCCACGTCGCTGCCCTGGGCCATCTCGAAGCCGTGGCCCATCAGACCGAAGCCGGTCACGTCGGTGCAGGCGTGGACCCGATAGCGGACCATCACGTCCCGGGCGGCCTTGTTCAGGGTGGTCATCATCCGATTCATGAAGTCCACCGTCTCTTTCGTCAGCAGGTCGGCCTTCCCGGCGCTGGTCAGCACGCCGATGCCGATGGGCTTGGTCAGTACCAGCACGTCGCCGGGCCGCGCGGCGGAATTGGTGAGCATTTTGTCCGGGTGAACAAAGCCGGTCACGGCCAGGCCGTATTTCGGCTCATCGTCCAGGATGCTGTGACCGCCGGTGATCAGGGCCCCGGCCTCATAAACCTTGTCATAGCCGCCCCGAAGGATGTCATGCACGGCCTCCTTCGGCATATCCTCCGGCACGGCCATGATGTTCAGACACAGTTTCGGCTCGCCGCCCATGGCATACACGTCGCTGAGGGCGTTGGTGGCGGCGATCTGGCCGAACAGGTAGGGGTCGTCGGCGATGGGGGGGAAGAAGTCCACCGTCTGCACCAGGGCCAGCTCGTCGCTGATCTTATACACGGAGGCGTCGTCGCTCTTGTCGAAGCCCACCAGCAAATTGGGGTCGTGGTGCACGCGGATGCCCTCCAGCAGTTGGGCCAGTACGCCCGCGCCCACCTTGGCGCCGCAGCCGGCGCACTTGGTCAGCTTTGTCAGTTTGATGTTCTGCTCTTCCATGATTTGTCTCCTATCGCAGTGCACCGGTCAGGTGCAGTATGGCCTCCAGCGCGCCGCCGCCCACGGCCAGCGCCTTGTCCGAGGCGGTGGTGCAGTATTCCGGTTTGCACCGCGGGTCCACGTCGCCGGATTTCATCCCCCGGTGTACCGGTGTGCCGCTGGGCAGGATACCCCGCACCACGCCGCCGATGGTGCATTTCATGGGCTGGCCGTTCACGGTCCCGGCGATGTCACCGGGCTGCACATCGTCGCCGATGTCCAGTATCCGGGTGAAGACACCGTCTGCCGGGGCGCGGAGCACGCGCTCGCCGGCGTAGCCGCCGATGAGGCCGGGGATGTTGGTGTTGGGCAGGGCGCTGCCCTGATAGATGGCGCGCCCCAGGGTGTGGCCGCGCATGGTCTCCACTACCGCGTGGCAGTCCTCTCCGGCGGTGAAGCCGGGCCCGATGCCTACCACCACGGGGGCGTCGGTGATGCGGGTGCCCAGATTGCGCTTGGCCAGTATGGCGTCCACCAGGGCATCCGGGTGCAGCTGCTCACGGCACAGGCACTCCGGGTCGGGGAGGACGGGTACCGCACCCTGTGCCAGCAGGGACAGCGCCTGCGCCGGGCTGTCGGCGCGGACGGCCCGCACATCCTCTACCACCGTTTCGCCGTCGGTGATGGCGGGGGAGAAGCACACCGTCCGCCGTATGGCGGTGGGGCGGGGCAGGTCGGTCATGACCACCTGTATCCCGGTGCGGTACAGTCGCAAAGCGATGCCGGTGGCAATGTCGCCTGCGCCGCGTATCAAAACAAGCATAGCTAACCATCCTTTCGTTATCCGTACAATAACACAACGAGAGAGGGTTGTCAACAAAGCCCCGTTGACGGGGGGACGCAGGTCTGGTAAAATGGACCCACGAAAGGAAAGAAGGTGCTTCAGTGAACGACAACATCATCGTCCATATCACTGCCCGCCTGTTCGCGGAGGAAAAGTGCTACGGTCCCGGGGTTCACCGGCTGTTGGGCGCGGTGGCGCAGAACCATTCCCTGCGCGCGGCCGCGGCCTCCATGAACATGGCGTATTCCAAGGCGTGGAGCATCGTCCGGGCGGCGGAGCAGGGCTTCGGCTGCAAACTGCTCCGGTCCACCATCGGTGGCTCCGGCGGCGGCGGCGCGCAGCTTACCGACGAGGCCCGACAGATCATGGAGGCCTATGATGCGTACTGCCGAAAGCTGGATGCCTACGGAAAGGAGCTGTTTCGGGAATTGTTCGGCTTCTGCACAGAGAAATAAAAAAGGCCGCCCATCCGGGCGGCCTTTTTGCAGGCATCAAATGGTGGGCATCTCCATACCCAGGCGGCGGTACATGGTCTTTTTCACCGCTTTGAGAATGTTCTCATATCCGGTGCAGCGGCACAGGTGACCGGAGAGCAGCTTGCGGAGCTCCGCATCGGAGTAGAGCTTGCCGCTGTCCAGGATCTCCACGGCAGTCATCAGAAAGCCGGGGGTGCAGAAACCGCACTGGATAGCGGACTCCTCCATAAAGGCCTGCTGGATGTCGCTGGGCTCACCGTCGGGGCTGAGCAAGCCCTCCAGTGTACGGATGTGCTTGCCGTCGGCCCACACGGCCAGATAGATGCAGGAGTTGAACGTCTCGCCGTCGATGAGGACGGTGCAGGCGCCGCACTCGCCTACCTCGCAGCCCTTTTTCACGGAGGTCAGGTGATAGTCGTTGCGGAGCATATCGGTCAGGCTGGCGCGAACGTCTACCATCTTCTCTACGTCCTTGCCGTTGATATTGCAGCGGATCAGCTTATACTGCTTGCTCATGCCAGCTCACCTCCTGCCAGCTCAATGGATTTTACGAGACAGCGCTTGGCGATCTCCACGGCGATGTGCTGCCGGAAGGCCTTGCTGGCGCGCCAGCTGTCACGGGGGTTGATATCGTCCAGGATGGCGTGGGCAAAGGTCTCCACCGTCTCCTCGGTCAGGGGCTTGCCCTGGGCTGCCGCTTCAGCGCTGGCACACCGCAGGGGCACGGGGCCGGCTACGCCGTAGGCGATGCGGGCACGCTCAATGGTCTTCTTGTCCTCACTGAGCCGGACGTTGACGCTGCACCCCAGGGTGGCGATGTCCATGGCGTTCCGCATGGCGTACTTGATGTAGTGGCCATAGCAGCGGTCATAGCTCTCCTTGGGGATAAGGATGGCGGTCTGAATTTCGCCGTCCTCTGCGCGGATGTCCACCTTGCCGGCCTTGATATAGAACTCATGGATGGGCAGGCGGCGGACGCCGTTTTTACCGGTCAGCTCCACGATGGCATCCCATGCGTGGAGGGTGGAGGAGGAGTCGGCGGAGGTCACGCCGTTGCAGGTGTTGCCGCCGATGGTGCCGATGTTGCGGATCTGGGGGCCGCCCACCATATCCACGGCCTCACCCAGCACGTTGATATACTGCTGGATGATGGGGTCGCGGGTAATGTGGGAGAAGCTGGTCAGACTGCCGATGCGGATGTTCTCGTCGGCGTCAATGGTGATGCCGCGCAGCTCGTCCAGCCCGTAGATGGAGATCAGCTCCGCACCGGCGCGCTTGCCCTCGCGCATCTGCACCAGTACGTCGCTGCCGCCGGCGATGATCTGGGCTTCCGGATGCTCCAGACGGAGGGCCACCGCGTTTTCCACGCTGGAGGCCTCGTATAAGGCTTTCATATCATACATGGTTTATTTGCCCTCCTTTTCATTCCAGCTGTCGTGGATCAGGCCCGCCTTGCTGAACTCGGCGAACAGCACGTGGGGCGTGATGGGTGTGCAGTCGATGGCCACGCCGGTGGCGTTGAGAATGGCGTTGCGGATGGCCGGCGCGCCGGAGCAGGCCGGCGGCTCACCCAGCGCCTTGGTGCCGAAGGGGGAGGTGGGCTCGGGATTCTCCACGAACTGTGCCTCCAGATGGGGGTGATCCATAAAGGTGGACAGCTTGTAGTCCAGCAGATTGTTGTTCAGGGGCTTGCCGGTCTTTTCATCGAACAGCAGCTGCTCGCTCATACCGTAGCCGATGGCCATGGACATACCGCCGTGGACCTGGGCCTCCGCCAGGGCGGGATTGATAAGACTGCCGCAGTCGTGAACGTTGATGATCTTGTTCAGCTTGACCTTGCACAGGGCGATGTCTACCTCCACATCGGCGAAGGTACAGCCGAAGGAGTAGGCGTTGTTGCGGATGGTGTAGGTGGATTCGGCGGTGATATGCTCGCTGTCCGCCGCGTTGTACTGGGCGGTCATGGCCAGTTCACTCAGGCTCATGAGCACCGCGCCATCCTGCTTGCGGACGATATTGCCGTCCACGATGTCCATATTATCCACGGCCTGGCGGGTCAGCTTGGTGGCGTAGGCCAGGATCTTCTGCCGCAGCAGGGTGGCGGTCTGCCGGATGGAGAAGCCGGCCACATAGGTCTGGCGGCTGGCGTAAGCGCCCAGGCCGGTGGGCGTGATATCCGTATCCTGGCAGGAGACCACGCGGACGTCCCGGTAGCTCTTCAGGCCCACGGCCTCGGCGGTCATCTGGGCGTAAGCGGTATCAGCGCCCTGGCCGATCTCCGTCTCGCCGCACTGCATGGTGACGGTGCCGTCCAAATTCAGCAGCATACGGTTGCTGGAGGTCTCCAGCGAGATGGGATAGACGGCGGTGTTGTACCAGAACGCCGCCACGCCGATACCCCGGCGGATGTTGCCGGTATCCTTGGCATACTCGGCCTTCTTTTTGTCGTACTCTATGTATTCCTTGCCCTTTTCCAGACAGTCGCGGAAGGAGTCGTAGTAGTTGGTGTTGCCGGAGAAGCCGTCGTGGAAGCCCTTGGGCATGATGTACTTCATGCGGTACTCCAGCGGATCCATGCCCACAGCCTTGGCGCACTCGTCAATGTTGGCATCGTCGGCAAAGGAGGCCTGAGGCATGCCGTAACCGCGCATGGCGCCGGCCACCGGGCGGTTGGTGTATACCGTCCAGGCGTCGCCCTCGAAGTTGTCGCAGGGGTAGATCTGGGGGAAGGAGCCCATGGCCTTGGCCACGATGGAGTGACCGTGGGAGGCGTAAGCGCCCTGGTTGGAGAAGCACTCCACTTTCCGTGCGGCAATGGAGCCGTCCTTGTGCAGCCAGGTGACGATGTGGAAGCGGATGGCGTGGCGCACGCGGTTAGAGACGAACGTCTCCTCCCGGGTGCAGTCGATACGGACGCAGCGGCCGCCCACCTGCGTGGTGCACCAGGCGCACAGGGGCTCATACAGGGCGTCCTGCTTGTTGCCGAAGCCGCCGCCGATGTAGGGCTTGATGATCTGAATGTCCGCCCAGGGACGGCCCAGGGCCTGGCCCACGATGCGGCGGATGATATGGGGGATCTGGGTGGACGCCACCACGACGATACGGCCGTTTTCCTCATAGGCAAAGCAGCCGTGGTTCTCGATGTGGCTGTGCTGCACAGTAGGCGTGTCGTACCAGCCCTCCACCTTGATGAGCCCCGGCTCCTGAATGGCAGCCTGATAGTCGCCCTTGCGGATATCGGAGTGCTTGAGGATGTTGTTGGAATATCCCTCATGGAGCTGGGGCGCGCCGGGCTCCATGGCCTTCTGCACGTCCAGCACGAAGGGAAGCTCATCATACTCCACCTTCAGGGCGCGGACGCCCTGCATAGCGGACACCTCATCCTCGGCGATGACCACGGCGATATCATCGCCGTAGTAGCGCACATGGCGGTTCAGCAGGTTGCGGTCGGCCACATCCTGATGGCCGGGATCCATGGACCAGGGATGACCCGCCGTGGGGAAGCAGTGCTCCGGCACGTCGAAGCAGGTCAGTACCTTCACCACGCCCTCGATCGCCTCCGCCGCGGACGTGTCAATGGACTTGACGTAGCCGTGGGCGATAGTGGCGTGCTTGATGCGGGCATACAGCGCGCCCGCAGGCATACGGTCCTCGTAGTATTTTGTCCGCCCGGTGGCCTTGTCAAAGGCGTCCACACGGATCTCGCTCTTTCCCACCTTACTCATAGTAGGCAGCCTCCTGTTGCAAAACTTGGAAATGTCGTCTATATTTTTTGCTAATGATACATATTCACGAAAATTATAGCACGGGACAGGGGAAATGTACAGCGAAAGCGTGATTTTATTTTCGGAATAACGATACGGCGAAGCTTGACGGGGCATACTGAAGCTGATACACTGGAACACACGAAAGAGGGTGGTTTGCATGGCGGAGCTGCGGATCGGCTGCCTGGTCATGGCGGCGGGCAGCGGCAGCCGCTTCGGGCGCAATAAGCTGGAGGCTGTGGTGGACGGAAAAAGTCTGCTGCGCCGTTCGCTGGAGGCGGTGCCGGCGGAGGAATTCGCGCAGGTGACGGTGGTGACGCAGTACGATGCCGCCGCGGCGCTGGCAGAGGAATTCGGCTTCACGGTGGTGCGGAACGACCGTCCGGAGGACGGCCTGAGCCGCACGGTGCGTCTGGGCACCGAGGCCATGGCCGGCTGCGACGCTATTTTGTATCAGGTGGCGGACCAGCCGCTTCTGGAGCAGGATACCGTGCGGCGGGAGCTCGAATATTTCCGGACGCATCCGGACCATATCGTGGGCCTGGCCCATAACGGCGTGCGGGGCAACCCGTGCATCTTTCCCCGGAAGTTTTTTCCGGAGCTGATGGCGCTGGAGGGCGATGTGGGCGGCAACGTGGTCATCCGCGCACACCCGGACGCGCTGCTGCTGTATGAAACGTCCGCGGCGGAGCTGCGGGACGTGGATACGGTGGAGGCGCTGGCCGCGGTACAAGAGGATAGACAGATATGAAAGAGCACCCCTTTGGGGTGCTCTTTTACGTTTATTTCTTGGGTGCGTAGGGGGTGTTCTTCAGCGGCAGACTGAATTCCCGTTCGCCGGTGAGGCGGTAATAGGCGTCGGCAATGGCAGGGGCGGTGGGGATGGAGGTGATCTCTCCGATGCCAATGGCACCGCCGGCCACATTCAGGCCGGGCTTCTCCACCACGATGGCCTGGATCTCCGGGGGGATCTGATTGGCGCGGAACAGGCCCAGCATACCGTATTTGGCGGTGGGCTTGCAGTTCTCATCGATGGGGTATTTCTCCGTCAAAGCGTAGCCCATGGACATGACCACGCCGCCCTCGATCTGACCCTCCACGCTCAGGGGGTTCACGGCCTTGCCCACGTCATGGGCGGCCACCATCTTCTTGATGCGGCCCGTCTCCTTATCCAGAATACACATCTGGGTGGCGTAGCCGTAGGCCACGTGGCTGACGGGGTTGGGTACGTCGGCGCCCAGCGGGTCGGTCTTGGCCAGATACTCGCCGTAGAACTCCGTGCCCTTCAGGTCGGCAAGGGATTTGCCGGCGTCCAGCTCCGCCTTCAGCTTTTCGCAGGCGCGGCGGGTGGCCTCGCCGGTGACAAGGGTCTGGCGGGAGCCGGAGGTGTCGCCGGAGTCGGGGGCGATCCAGGTGTTGCTGCGCTCATAGACGATATCGTCCCGATGCAGCCCGGTGTTGGTGACCACCACCTGCACCAGCACGGTGCCCAGTCCCTGGCCGATGCAGCTGGCGCCGGAGTAGATGTGCACCTTGCCGTCGTCCTCCACGATGAGCTTGCAGCGGCCCCAGTCGGGGATGCCTACGCCTACGCCGGCGTTCTTCATGGCGCAGGCGATGCCCACCGGGTCGCCGTTTTTCACCGCCTCGTCATAGGCGGGCTTGATGGCCTCCAGTGTCTCTACCAGACCGGTGGAGTCATCCACGATCTGGCCGTTGGGCAGCACACCGCCGGGGCGAATGGCGTTGCGGTAGCGGATCTCCCAGGGGGAGATGCCCACCAGGTCGGCCATCTGGTTCAGCAGCGTCTCGGTGCAGAAGCAGGTCTGGGTGACGCCGAAGCCCCGGAAGGCGCCGGCGGGGGGATTGTTGGTGTAGTAGGCGCGGCCCTCGATCTCGAAGTTCTCGTAGGCGTAGGGACCGGCGGCGTGGGTGCAGGCGCGCTCCAGCACGGGGCCACCCAGAGAGGCAAACGCGCCGGTGTCGGACACCACGCTGGCCTTGACACCCTGAATGATGCCGTTTTCGTCGCAGCCCATGGTGAAGTCCATGTCCATGCTGTGGCGCTTGGGATGGACGAGGATGGACTCCTGGCGGCTGAGCTTGAACTTGACGGGGCGCTTTGTCAGATAGCACAGCAGCGCCGCGTGGTGCTGCACGGACATATCCTCCTTGCCGCCGAAGCCGCCGCCCACCAGGCAGTTCTGCACCTGGCAGTGGTCGTAGTCCACGCCCAGCATGGACGCGCACTCATGCATGGTGGTGTGGGCACTCTGGTCCGTGGTCAGCAGCTTTACGCCGCCGTTGTCCAGCGGCAGCGCCACGCAGCACTCCGGCTCCAGGAAGGCGTGCTCCGTCCACGGGGTGGAGAAGTGCTCGGTCAGCACATATTTGGAATTTTTGATGGCTGTCTCCGCGTCGCCCCGGGAGACGTGCTTGTAGGCCTGGACGTTGCTCTCCTCCTCGTCGAACACCAGCGGCGCGCCGGGGGCGGCGGCCTCGGCGGGGTCATGGACGGCGGGCAGGACTTCGTACTCCACCTTCACCAGCTTCTTGGCGGCCTCCACCGTCTCCTGATCCACGGCGCAGATCAGCGCCACGCTGTCGCCCAGGTAGTGTACCAGCTCGCCCACGCCGATCAGGGTGGGCTGGTCCTTCTTCAGATGGCCTACGTTCACCTTGCCGGGAATATCCTTTTGGGTGGCCACGCAGATCACGCCGGGCAGCGCTTCAGCTTCGCTGGTGTCGATGGAGAGAACGCGGGCGCGGGCATACTGGCTGCGGACCGCACCGCCGTAGCACATACCGTCCACATAAATGTCATCGGGATACTGGCCATAGCCCAGGACCTTTTCCTCCACGTCCAGTCGGTGGACGCGGCTGCCCATCTGCCAGTCGTCGGCGGAGGGGGCGGGCAGCTTGCCCTCGCGGAATATCTTAGCCGCCAGCAGGATGCCGTCGATGATCTTCACGTAGCCGGTGCAGCGGCAGATATTGTTGCGGATGGCGAAGGCGGCCTCCTCGCGGGTGGGATCGGGGTTCACGTCCAGCAGCCCCTTGGCGGAGATGACCATGCCGGGGATGCAGAAGCCGCACTGCACCGCGCCGGCCTCGCCGAAGGCGAAGGTGTAGACCTGCTTTTCCCAGTCGCTGAGCCCCTCTACCGTGAGGATGGCCTTGCCCTCCAGCTTGTCCGTCTGGGGGATGCAGGCCTTGGTGGGCTTGCCGTCGATGAGGACGTGGCAGGTGCCGCAGGCACCCTCGCTGCATCCGTCCTTGACGGAGGTCAGGTGCAGCTCGTCCCGCAGAAAGCGGATGAGCTTCTGGTTCTTTTCCACAGTGACGGACTTGCCGTTCACGGTAAATGTCGCCATAGTGTATCTCTCCTTTGCGCCCGGCCGGGCTTATCTCTGGTATTTGCAGAAATTATAGCACGGGAACGACGGAAAAACAAGGTGAGAACCGCCGCATTTTGTCCAAGGCGTAATAGTATATCGAGAATATCGGATAAAAAGAAAGGAGCCGCCCAAGGCGGCTCCTTCAAACAAAAGCTTTCTTACGTCTCCAGCACCGGAAGCATGATCTGCAGCAGAAACTGGCCCTGCTGGGCGGAAAACACGCACAGCCCGCCGTTGCGCTGGGCGATGGCCTGGATGCTGCGGCATCCGTAGCCGTGCCCTTCCCGGTCACTGACAGGCAGGCCGTCCCGCATGGCTATCGGTCCGGCGCAGGGATTGCGTATCTCGATGAGAAGCTTGTTCTGCCGCACACCGCAGTACAGGGAGATATGCTTCCGGTCGGCGGGCAGGTCCGCCACGGCGTGCAGGGCGTTTTCCAGACCGTTGCTCAGCAGGGAGCACAGCTCCGTGTCCGAAATGGCTACATCGTTGGGCAGTGAGGCATCCACGGTCAGCACGGCGCCCTGCCGCTGGGCTTTGTCGGTGAAGGAGGAGCACAGCAGGTTTACCAGATGGTTTTCGCAGAAGCGGCGGGGCGTGATGGCCTCGATATCCGCCTGGACCTTTTTGATATACGCTGCCGCCTTGTCCGGCCGTCCCGCGGACAGCAGACCGTCCAGCATATTCAGGTGGTGGCGCATATCGTGCTGATAGACGGCGGTCTGGGTCTCCAGCCGGTGAAGGGAGTCCATCTCAGACTGGGACTGCTCCAGCTCCGCCTCCAGCATGGAGCGCTGCATCTCCGCGTCGGTGCGCCGCTGTGACTGCAGGTGAAAGGCGGGCAGAAACAGCACATAGAACGTCACCAGCACCGTGGGCAGAAATTCATTCAGCGCCTGAATGCCGGAATAGAGTGCATCGGAGTAGATCGTGGTGGCATAGTCGAAAATATAATAGGTGACGGGCAGGCTGCCGAACAGCAGCAGCGTCGCCGTTGAGGAGGTCATGGTGTTATAGGCCGCGGCCACGAAAAAGCGGCGCAGGAGATAATACATCACCGGCATCAGCAGGATATAGACCAGCTCGGCGGCCAGCGTGCTCTGCGTCAGCGCCTCCACGGCGATGCGTCCCCAGCGGGGCGGCTGGCAGCACAGATACGCGGTGCAGGTGCTGACAATGGCTACGCCCACCGATTTTTTCATAAACAAAATCAGGATCAGCACCAACGGCACATGGATGACCAGCGGGTAGAGCTGCTTTACCGCTCGTTCGCCCAAAAGCACCAGCCCCAGTCCCTGCATCAGCAGGAACAGCAGGCACAGCAGCGTCAGCAGGTACTTCTGCTGTCGGGAGACATGGCCGCCGGTGGAGAGATCCGCGCTGAGCGCCAGTCCATAGATCAGCACCAGCACATAGCAGAATATATCCAGCGCGGACTGCATAGATAAATCAAACATATTATGCGTCCCTCCCGGAAAACAGCAGGGCCAGATAGTCCTTTTGCAGCTGGCCGTACAGCAGGCGGGACACGGGCACGTTATGGCCGCTGAAGGTAATGACCCCGGCGGGGGAGAGCTTTTCAGCCTGGAGCATATTGACGATGTAGGACCGGTGGACCCGCATGAACTCCGGGCGGGCCAGCAGCGCCCCTTCATACTCGCGCATGGAGGCCGCCACCTCGTGAACAGTGCCGTCGGCCATATTGAAAAACAGGTGTTTGCCGTTGACCTCCACATAGCTCAGCTGGGAAAAGGGCAGACGCACCAGCATGCCGTTGGACTTGACGGTCAGGCCGTCCTGTGGCTTCTGATCCCGCAGATACAGCTTGTCCAGCACCGGATAGAGCAGCTTGGCATTGATGGGCTTGAGCAGATACTCCGCCGCCCGGACGCCGTAGCTTTCGTAGGCGAAGCCGGGAGAGGTGGTGAGAAAGATAATATCCGCCGCCGCGTCGAAGGAACGGATCTCCCGTGCGGCGTCCATGCCGGTCATGCCGGGCATCAGCACGTCCAGCAGATACAGGGTGAAGCGCTCGGCGCGGGCAGCGTCCAGCAGCTGGCCGCCGCTGCGGAAGGTCTGAAAACGGACATCGGAGCGCCGGTCAGACTGCCAGGCCTGCAAAAGCGCCGTGAGCTTTTCCAGTTCCTCGATCTGATCATCACATACTGCGATATACATGGCGCCGCCTCCTTGTGCTTTTCTTGTGCTTCACGCGGCTTTATTTTATCATAAGAAAAGGGAATTGTCACCGCAAATTTTACATTTCGCGGACGTGTATGTGCATTTCGCGGCATACGCGGACGCAATCCTTCCCGTATCTGTTACGATATCCACAGCAGGGGCCGCTGTGCCCTGCGGAAGGGGGCGTTTGCGTATGAAATGGGTCATCTGGCTCGTGGCGATCGCCAGCACTTCAGCGCTTGTCGCCCTGTGGTTCTGGGAGGTCCGCCGTCTGCTGCGTCAGCACCGGAGCATGGTAGAGAGCGCCCGGTGCCAGCTGGCCGCTTTTGAAAAGCGGGCGGCAGAGGCTGCGGGCAATGCTGATGTGGCGGAGGTCCTGCGGCGCAGCGAGAACATTTACCGGCAGGCCGCCGGCAACTATAACGAGACACTGCATCGGCCATGGATCTATATTCCCGGGCGGCTGATGGGCTTCCACTATGAGGAGGCCGCGAAGGTCCCCGGCCGGGTACATATATAGATGAACAGGAAAGAGAAGCAACAAAAACCATTGGGAGGGTATTGTTATGCGCGATGAAATGAAACGGACGATGTTTGAACTGTTCGGCGTGGGCAGCGAGGATGACAAGGTGCTGGCCGCCGGCGGAAAAAAGCCCGCCGCAAAGCCGGAGCCGGTAAAGACCGCGCCGGTGCAGGCACCGGTACAGCCTGTGGTGAAGGCCAAGGCCGCCAGCTATCTGGCTGCGGGTACTTCACTGGAGGGCACACTGCGCTCTGACGGCGATGTGGAGATCGCCGGAGCATTCAAGGGCGAGGTCATTACCACCGGCACGGTGACGCTGCGCTCGGTCATCCAGAGCAATATCACCGCCGGCAGCCTGAACCTCATCGGCTGTACGCTGACCGGTGATGTAAAGGTCACGGGCACCGTTACCGTCAGCGAGGATTCTCAGGTGACGGGTAACATCAACGCCAAGGAGCTGCTGTGCGCCGGTAAGGTCAACGGCGATCTGGAGATCACCGGCGGCACTACCCTGGAGGAGAAGGCGCAGATCAGCGGCGGCCTGGTGACGGGCACTCTGGCGGTGGTCAAGGGCGCGGTCATCCGCGGCGGCGTGGAGATCAAGGCGTTCTCCGGCCCGGCCAAGCAGGAGCCCAAGCAGGAGCACAAGCAGGAGCACAAGGCCAACTGACTGCGATCATGTGATCGGCGGCCGTGCAGCGGACGCTGGTACAGGCGGTATATATTATGGGCCTGTTCAGCAACAATATCCAGTATGCCGGCGGCTTCATTGAGCAGGAGGACGGCCCGGTTATGATCGCCATGCTGGACGGCACCGGTATGAATGCCCTGTATTTCCGCCTGTATATGGGCGAGTAAGCTGTGATAAAAAAGGAGCACCCGGCCGGGTGCTCCTTTTTGCTTTTTTATTCTTTCGCCGCGTCCGCGTCCTCTGTTTGAGGAAGCAGCGTTACCTCCGCCGCATTCACCTGATGGTCCAGAATGGAGGTCACATGGATCCGCATCCCCTCAGCCTCCAGCGTAATGTCCTGCGGGCCGTCGTCGGGTATCATGCCCAGCGCGTCGAACACCAGGCCGGTCAGGGTGTCATGCTCCTCCTGGTCCAGCTCGATGCCAAGTGCGTCCTCCAGATCGTCCAGCTCTACGTTGCCGGTGATGACCAGGGAACCATCCTCCCGCTTTTCGATGCGGGGCTCATCATCGTCCGGGATGTTGCTGTCGTCGCTGCCCAGGTCGCCCACCAGCTCCTCAACCAGGTCGTTCAGCGTCACGATGCCCACCATGCCGCCGTACTCGTCCAGCACCACGGCCAGGGGATTGCCGGTACGCTTCATGTTGCGGAACAGGGCGTCGGCCTTAATGGTCTCCGGCACGAAGTACGGCGTGCGGACGGCGCCGGCCATTACGCTCTCCCGGCTCTTATCCGCCAGACGGAAGTACTCCTTGGCGTTCAGAATGCCCACCACATTGTCCGCACTGTCCTCGCACACGGGGTAGCGGGTGTGCCGCGTGTTGTGGATGGTCTCGGCCCAATCATCCATGGTGTCATCCAGCCACAGCAGATCCACGTCCGTGCGGTGGGTGGCGATCTCCTCGGCGGTCAGGTCGTCAAACTCAAAGACGTTCTGGATGAACTCCTTTTCCTCATGGTCGATGCCGCCGTGCTCGCTGCTGGCGTCCACCATCATGCGGATGTCCTCCTCGCCCACCTGCTCCTCGGCCTCGTTGGGATCAATGCCCAGCAGCCGCAGTATGCCGTTGGTAGACGCGCTCAGCAGCCACACAATGGGCGCGAACAGCTTGGAGATGACAGTGATGAGCCCGGAGATGTTCAGCGCTACCTTCTCCGACTGCTTCATGGCGATCCGCTTGGGAACCAACTCGCCGAACACCAGCGTGAAGAAGGACAGGATCAGCGTGATCAGGATCACCGCCAGCGTGTTCAGCGTGGCGGGGGGAATCGTTACGCCCAGCCCCACCAGCCAGTCCACCAGCGGGTCGGAGAAATTCTCCGCCGCGAAGGCGCTGCCCAGAAAGCCCGCCAGGGTGATAGCCACCTGAATAGTGGCCAGGAACCTGGCCGGCTGGGCCGTCAGCCGGCTGAGCCGCCTAGCCTTCCGGCTGCCCTCCGACACCATTTTGCTCAGCTTTACCTCGTTTACCGACAGCACGGCGATCTCCGCGCAGGCGAACACGGCGTTCAGGGCGATAAGCACCACCTGTAAAAGCAATAACCAACCTATTGAGGTATCCAAATTTTGTCTCCTTTCCCGGGCTCCGCTGCTTTTGCGGAGCGCCTCCTCTCGCTTTTTGCGCGATGTAAAAAGCGCAAAAGACACGGCCTGTGTGCCTTGCGCACAGGTCATGTCTCACGTCATTCTCTGTTGTTCTGATCTCGTTCAGGGCAAGAGTCGCTGCCGGCTGTGTCCATCCTGTGATAGAACCTCCCTGTATTTTTGGTTATGTTTTATTATACAGATGTGTAGGGGATATGTCAATATGACCGGAGGGAAAAGTGCCGCGGATGTCATGTCCGCGGCACAGTCATGTTACTCTGTCAGCAGCGTTTCCAGCCGCGCACGGATCAGACCCAGCAGCGTGTCGTTGTCCGGCTTGTCGGTGTATTCCGACGGATCGCACAGCATGGTCAGGTCCTCGGTAAAGTGCCCGGCCTCGAATATATCCAGCCCCGCCTGCTCCAGGCAGCCGGCAAAGCGCACCAGGTCGGCGTTGCCGTCCAGCTCGCCCCGCTTCCGCAGGGCACCGGCCCAGGCGAACATGGTGGCCAGGGGGTTGGTGGATACCTTTTCTCCCTTTCGCCAGCGGTAGAAGTGGTCGGTGACGGTGCCGTGGGCGGCCTCATACTCGAAGCAGCCGTCCGGAGACACCAGCACGCTGGTCATCATGGGCAGGGAGCCGGAGGCTGCAGCGACCAGATCGCTCATCACGTCGCCGTCGTAGTTCTTGCAGGCCCAGACGATGCCGCCCTTGCTGCGGAGGACCTTGGCCGCGATATCGTCGATGAGCGCATAGCGGTAGTGAAGACCCGCCTGTTCAAAGGCGGACTTGTACTCCTCGTCATAGACCTTCTGGAACAGCAGCTTGAAGGTCTGGTCGTAGTCCTTGGAGATGGTGTCCTTTGCGCCGAACCACACATCCTGCCCCACGGACAGGGCATAGGTGAAGCAGCAGCGGGCGAAGGAGAGGATGGAGGCGTCCCGGTTGTGCATGGCCTGCACCACGCCGGGGCCCTTGAAGTCGAACACCGTCTGGCGGCTCAGCTCCCGGCCGCTTTCATCGGTGAACACCAGCTCCGCCTTTCCGGCACCGGGTACGCGGTATTCCACCGCCTTGTACAGGTCGCCGTAGGCGTGGCGGGCGATGGTAACGGGCTTCTCCCAGCAGGTCACCACAGGCTTGACCCGCTTCAGCAGGATGGGTGCGCGGAACACGGTGCCGTCCAGCGCCGCCCGGATGGTGGCGTTGGGGGACTTCCACAGCTGGGTCAGGCCGTACTCCTCCTGGCGCTGCAGGTTGGGGGTGATGGTGGCGCACTTCACGCCGATCTTCAGGCGCTTGATGGCCTCCGCTGCCTGTGCGGTGACGGCATCTGCCGTCTCCTCCCGGTGGGGCAGGGACAGGTCGTAGTATTCGGTGTTCAGGTCCACGAAGGGCTTAATAAGTGTGTCCTTTATCATGCCCCACAGCACATGGGTCATCTCATCGCCGTCCAGTTCGGCGATGGGGACAGGCATTTTGATTTTTTCCATTCAGTTCACCGCCTTTGCCGCGTAATAGTTGATGAGGCACCCGCGCAGCAGCAGCTCGCGCTCCTCCGCGTTGGTGTTTTTCAGATAGAGGAGGAGGTCCGTTTTCCTGCCGTCATGCAGCAGTACCGCGGGGAATTCCTCGTCGCCCCGGGCCACCTTCTCCCGCACCTCCGGGACGTAGATAAAGTCGCCGGGTGCGCCGTCAAAGCTGTCGTCCGCCGCCAGTGTAAAAGGCAGCAGGCCCCAGTTGACACAGTTGGAGCGATAGCGCTTGGTGGCGAATTCGTAGCAGATGTTGGCGCTGCCGCCCAGCACCCGCTGACAGGAGGCCGCCTGCTCCCGGGCAGAGCCATCGCCGGGCTTGTTGGCAAAGATAACGGAGCCGATGTGCAGCCGGGACAGACTGCGCGTATCCAGACCCAATGCGTGCAGCGTATCCGCCAGCACCGCCGGTACCTTGCCTGCGGCCCGGGTGCTTTCCAGCGCCGCCGCGGCCTTGGCCCGGGGCACATAGTCCGGGTCGCGGCGGGACAGGGTGAACTGCGCCAGCTTCATGGGGTTGGAACGGTAGGAGGACGTCTCGCCAGAGGGGATGAGCTCGTCTGTGGTGGTGACCTCATCCCGCAGAACGGAGGCCACCTGTAGGAGCAGATCATCGGATAGGGCCGGGATGGCCGGCCATTCGGCGATGTTGGGACCGTATTGCAGCGGGGCGTCCGGCTGGGGGTGGCCGAAGCCGCGGTAGACCCGCTTGTCATACACGGAGGCGTCGAACCGGCGCTCCGCGGGAGAGGGAGCGTCGTAGTCCACATCTGCCGCAGAGGTGAGCACACCGTGGTTCCGCGCGGTGGCGGCAATGGAGCGGGCGTCCATCAGGATCACGCCGGACAGCTGGCCGTCGCCGGGCTTGGAGCCCTCCCGGTTGGGGAAATTCCGGGTGGTGTGACGGATGGATAGGGCATCGTTGGCGGGCACATCGCCTGCGCCGAAGCAGGGGCCGCAGAAACAGGGCTTGCACACCGCGCCGGCGCGCAGCAGCCGGGCGGACACGCCGTTTTCCACCAGCTCCAACTCCACGGGGACGGAGGGGGGATACACGGAGAAGTCAAAATTCCCGCTGCCTACGTCGCAGCCGTCCAGGATGGCAGCCGCCTCGGCGATGTTGTCATACAGGCCGCCGGCGCATCCGGCGATAACGCCCTGCTCTACATGGAGCTTGCCGCCTTTTACCTTGTCGGTGAGATGCAGCTGCACCTTGCCGCCGAACTGGTCGGCGGCCCGCTTCTCTACCTCACGCAGGATGTCGCCGGGGTCGGCGATCAGTTCCCGCAGCGTCACCGCCTCGGAGGGGTGGAAGGGCAGGGCGGCCATGGGCTCAATGGCGGACAGGTTCAGCTCGATAAGGCCGTCATAGTACGCGCCGTCCTCCGGATGCAGGGGGGCAAAGTCCCCCGCCCGGCCGTGCAGCGCCAGATAGTCCCGCACGGCGCCGTCCGTCTCCCAGATGGAGGTCAGGCAGGCTGTTTCGGTGGTCATGACGTCGATGCCGATGCGGTAGTCCATACTGAGACGGCCGATGCCATCCCCCACGAACTCCAGCACCTTGTTTTTCACAAAGCCGTTTTTATACACCGCACCGCACAGGGCGATGGCCACATCGTGGGGGCCCACGCCGTGGCGGGGCCTGCCGGTGACGTGCACCAGGACCACCTGGGGTGCCGCCAGGTCGTAGGTGTTACGCAGCAGCTGCTTGACGATCTCGCCGCCGCCCTCGCCTACGCCCAGGGTGCCCAGCGCGCCGTAGCGGGTGTGGCTGTCGGAACCAAGAACCATTTTGCCGCAGCCGGCCAGCATTTCCCGGGCATACTGGTGGATGACCGCCTGGTTGGCGGGCACATAGTCGCCGCCGTATTTTACCGCCGCCGACAGGCCGAAGGCGTGGTCGTCGGCATTGATGGTGCCGCCCACGGCACACAGGCTGTTGTGGCAGTTGGTCAGCACATAGGGCACCGGGAACTCCGTCAGACCGCTGGCCTTGGCGGTCTGGATGACGCCCACATAGGTGATATCGTGGGAGATGAGACTGTCGAACGTCAGGTGCAGCAGGCCGTCGCCGTTGCCGGTGTTGTGGGCGCGGAGGATGCGGCAGGCCATGGTCTTCTCCCGGGCTGCCGCCATGGCGGGTGTGGCCTCACGGACGGCACCGCCGGTCCAGAGGACGGGAAGATCGTGCAGCTTGATCATAGGATAGCACCCCTTTCGGGAAATCAGAGTGTCGGGCACAGGCGGCCCGTGCAATAATGTAGTCAGTATAGCACGATGCTGGGAAAATGCAAGAGGAAAATCAAGAAAATTGCAAGTTTGAAATTTGCGTTTTGCAAAAAGACCGAGTGCTGACGGGTAAATTTGCGTTAAAATAAAAAATTTTGAAATTTTAAAATTTTGCTCTTGCAAAATGAAAGCGACGGACGTATAATCACCCATGAAACAACGTACCGCCCTGCGGCGAAAGGAGAAACCGACATGACCGAGAAAGACACCACGATTTTAAAACAGTATACCAATCCTCTGAGCCGCAGCATCCAGGAGCAGTACGCCATCAGTCCGGATCACTACCGGGGCGATATAAAGCTGGGCCTGCGGAATAACGATGGCACGGGCGTTTTGGTGGGTGTGTCCAAGGTGGGCAGTGTTCAGGGCTATCTGATGCAGGACGGCCAGCGCGTTCCCGCCCCCGGCAAGCTGTACTACCGCGGCATCGAGCTCACCGACATCGTGGAGGCCCACCGCAAGGCCGGCACCTTCGGCTTCGAGGAGGTAGCCTACCTGCTGCTGATGGGTTATCTGCCCTCCAAGAGCGAGCTGGCCTACTTCGACAAGATCATGAACCAGGCCCGCAAGCTGCCCGAGGGCTTTACCGAGGGCATGATCATGCGGCACCCCAGCCACAATATCATGAACGAACTGGCCCGCAGCGTGCTGAGCCTGTATTCCTACGATCCGGATCCGGACAACACCTCCATCGACAATATGCTGCTGCAGTCCGTCAAGCTCGTTGGCTATTTTCCGTCTATTGTGGCCAATGCCTACGCGGTGCAGCGCCACTACTTCCACGGCGACTCCCTGCATATCCATTTCCCGGTGCCGGAGCTGTCCACGGCGGAGAACTTCCTCCGCATGATGCGCCCGGACAAGAGCTACACCGATGAGGAGGCCCATCTGCTGGACATGATGCTCATGGTCCACGCGGAGCACGGCGGCGGCAACAACTCTACCTTCGTCTGCCGCGCCATGTCCTCCAGCGGCACGGACACTTACAGCGCCATTGCCGGGGCTGTCGGATCCCTGAAGGGGCCCCTCCACGGCGGCGCCAACGCCAAGGTCATGGAGATGTTCCGCTATATCAAGGAGAATGTGGATCCCCACGACGACGGCTCCATCAAGGACTACTTGAACAAGCTGCTGGACGGCCAGGCGGGCGATCGGTCCGGCAAGATCTACGGCCTGGGCCACGCGGTGTACACCATGTCTGATCCCCGCGCCGTGCTGCTGAAGAAGTACGCCCAGCGCATGGCGGAGCTGAAGGGCTACGCCGACGACTTCGCCCTGCTGCAGAAGGTGGAGGAGCTGGGCCTGCCCATGGTCATGGAACGCAAGCACAGCGACACGCCCATGTGTGCCAATGTGGATATGTACTCCGGCCTGGTGTATGCCATGCTGGGCATCCCTGAGGAGGTGTTCACGCCGCTGTTCGCCTCCGCCCGTATTGCCGGCTGGTGCGCCAACCGCATTGAGGAGGTGGTCACCTGCCACCGGATCATGCGCCCGGCCTACCGTGCCGTCACCACCCATGAGGCGTATATCCCCATGGACCAGCGCGGCGAGCATCTGCACCTGTCCGCGGCGGACTGATACAAGAAAAGAGCCGTCCCCATGGGGGACGGCTCTTTTTTACAGGACCAGGTTTTCGTCGGTGATCGCGCCCTTGCAGACCACATTGGTGGGGCCGGTCAGATACAGGTCGGTGACGCGGCCGGCCGCATCACGTTCCGCGTCCACATACAGCGTGCCGCCGGTCATATCCACCCGGACGTGTTTGCCGGAGACCTTGCCCAGCAGCGTCAGCACCGTCACCACGGAGCCGGTGCCTGTGCCGCAGGCGTAGGTAAAATCCTCCACCCCGCGCTCATAGGTGCGCTCGTACACATGGTCCGGACCGATGATCTCATAGAAGTTCACGTTGGCGCCCTTGGGGAAATCCGGATAATGCCGCAGGGTCCGGCCCAGCCGGAGCAGCGCCGCCGCGTCATAGTCTCTCAAGCCGGCGATGGGTACCGCCGCGTGGGGGATGCCGGGGTCGCCCAGCTCCACATAGGCGCAGTCATAGGTGATGCCGTCCGCCTCCGCTGTGCCGTTCAGCCGCATATGGCAGGGATCGTTGAGCCGTATACGGTATAGCCGTTTGCCCATTCGCCAGCCCGTCACAAGACCGGCGGTGGTCTCTACCCGCTGTGTTTCGCCGGCCAGGCCGTTTTCATAGCCGTAGCGGCAGATGCACCGCGCGCCGTTGCCGCACATCTCACCCGTGGAGCCGTCGGAGTTGAAGAACAGCATTTTGTAGTCGCCGCCACAGGTGGGCGGCTTCACCACCATGAAGCCGTCTGCGCCGATGGACATATGCCTTTCACACAGGACGCGGACGATCTCCGGCCACCTGTTCTCGGGGATGGCGTTCCGACGGTCGTCCACCACGATAAAATCATTGCCTGCCCCGTTCATCTTCCAGAATTCCATGATAGCCCTCCCTCGCGGTATTTTCTGCCATTGTACAGGGAACTGCCGCCATTGTCAAATACGCTGTCCCTATCGCCCGTGCCAAAAAGAAAAGCCACCCTTTAGGGTGGCTTTTCCGTGACTGCCCACAGGTTTTGTTGTCCGTACTTCCACATACCGCAAGGAAGGGGGAGTGTGAGGGGAAACCTTTGCGGGTTTCCCCACTCGCGTTCAGTCATCCGCCCGCAGGCGACCACTTTTGCACAGCAAAAGTGCCGCACCAAAAAAGAAGAGGCACACGAACGTGTGTCTCTTCTTTTTTGGTGCGAGCGATGGGACTTGAACCCACACGACCTTACGGACACAAGCACCTCAAGCTTGCCTGTCTGCCGATTCCAGCACGCTCGCGGACAAGATACCTGACTATTATAGCAAAACCGGGCAGTTTGTCAAGTACCGGAGGAAAATTCGCCTGCTGCAGATAAAAAAGACCGCCGAAAGGCGGTCTTTCTTCACACTTTGCGGTTCTCCGGGTAGGGTTCCCTCTCGTCCGTGCGCCCCAACAGGTAATCTGTGCTGGTGTGGTAGAAGTCTGCCAGCTTTATCAGTACGTCCGTGGGGATATCCCGCTTGCCCATTTCATAATGAGAGTAGCAGACCTGCGTACACTTCAGATATTCCGCAAGGTCTTTTTGGTACAAGTCCTTGTCCTCCCGCAGATCGCGGATGCGTCTGTACATTCGTGCAGCCCCTTTCTGAAAGCTTTACACAAAAGTATAGACAAAACATTTTGTTATCTTGACTTATAAAACAAAATGTTATATAGTAAAAGAGCAGAATCAATATAAGAAAAGGGCGAGGTGAGACGATGAGCAAGCAGATAGCATTTGTGGCGCGAGATACCGACTTGATACGGCGGATCGAAGAGTATCAGCAGGAAAACAAGCTGCTGTATTTTGTCGAGGCTGTTCGCCAGTTGTGTGAAAAAGGACTGAAATTCAACGAAGTGCAGAAATGAGGAGGATGTCGTATGAAAACAAACACTCGGAATGTATTGGCAGTTATGATACAGGGTGTTGTAGCGCTCTTGTTTTTCCTGCCGGGGATGTATACGCGCGAAGTTTATAATGCCAGCTTTCTTGGCGTTAAGATCATAGAAAGGAGATCTTGCTCCCTTATTGATAGGACTAATTTTGATTCTAATTGGCTTGGATGGGCGTTGCTCATTTGTATGTTAGTAGGAGTAGTCATCTATATTATTCAGGTGATTGCAGGTAATAAAATGAAACTAATGATACTCCCGGCGATCATAGCACCGACAGAGCTTGTGGCTTTCGTTCTCTTTTCTGTGCTGTATAATGGCAATAGAGTCTATAACGGAAACGAATATATGTACAGCTATTCGTATGTGAGGGAGTTCCTGTTTCTGGTAACAACGGCCTTATTGATAGCACTTGCTTTGATTTCGATTACAGGGTACGTTAGAGGAGCCAAGCAAAGGAAAGCGTGCGCGGCAAGTAAAGAGGAAACCGGCAAGGCGGATGCGGATGATATTACCCGGTAAGGTTTACGATGCCAGTATAAAAAAGACCGCCGAAAGGCGGTCTTTCTTATACCTTTTTATTCGTTCCCCGGGAAACTGGGGATGGTGGCGAAGCCCCGCTGCAGGTCCTCGTCCGTGGGGATGACGTCGCGCATCTCGCCATCGTTGTACTTGCCGTAGGCCACCATGTCGAAGTAGCCGGTACCGGTCAGGCCGATGACGATATTCTTGGCCTCGTTGTTCTCCTTGCACTTCACCGCCTCGTCAATGGCCACGCGGATGGCGTGGCTGCTCTCCGGCGCGGGCAGGATGCCCTCGCAGCGGGCGAACAGCTCCGCCGCCTCGAACACGGCGGTCTGCTCCACGCTGCGGGCCTCCAGATAGCCGTCGTGGTACAGCTGGCTGACGATGCTGCTCATGCCGTGATACCGCAGGCCGCCGGCGTGGTTGGCGGAGGGGATAAAGCCGTTGCCCAGGGTGTACATCTTGGCCATGGGGCAGATCTTGCCGGTGTCGCAGAAGTCGTATTTGAACACGCCACGGGTCAGGCTGGGGCAGGAGGCCGGCTCCACGGCGATGATCTTATAGTCTGCCTCACCGCGGAGCATCTCGCCCACGAAGGGGGAGATCAGGCCGCCCAGATTGGAGCCGCCGCCGGCGCAGCCGATAATGATGTCAGGCTTGATGCCGTACTTGTCCAGCGCGGCCTTTGTCTCCAGACCGATGACGGACTGGTGCAGCAGCACCTGATTCAGCACACTGCCCAGCACATAGCGGGTGTTGGGCGTGGAAGCGGCGCACTCCACGGCCTCACTGATGGCGCAGCCCAGAGAGCCGGTGGTGTCGGGGAACTCCGCCAGGATCTTGCGGCCTACCTCGGTGGTCAGGGAGGGAGAGGGGGTCACGTCCGCGCCGTAGGTCCGCATGACCTCGCGGCGGAAGGGCTTCTGCTCATAGGAGCACTTCACCATGAACACATGGCAGTCCAGCCCCAGATAGGCGCAGGCCATGCTCAGCGCCGTGCCCCACTGGCCGGCACCGGTCTCGGTGGTCACGCCGGTCAGACCCTGCTCCTTGGCGTAGTAGGCCTGAGCGATGGCGGAGTTCAGCTTGTGACTGCCGGAGGTGTTGTTGCCCTCGAACTTGTAGTAGATGTGCGCCGGGGTACCCAGCTTATCCTCCAGGCAGTAGGCACGCACCAGGGGAGAGGGACGATACATCTTATAGAAGTTCCGCACGTCCTCCGGAATGGGGATCAGGGCAGTGTCGTTGTCCATCTCCTGCTTTACCAGCTCGGCGCAGAACACGTGGCCCATCTCCTCCGCCGTCATGGGCTTCAGGGTGCCGGGGTTCAGCAGGGGCGCCGGCTTGTTCTTCATATCCGCGCGGACATTGTACCAATACCGGGGCATCTCGTCCTCGGAGAGATAGATCTTATAGGGAATGCTGCGGTTTTTCAGTTCTTTCATGGTTGTGTTCTCCTTTCAGTATTGGTCAGCGCGATACGCTGTGTTACGCAAAATAGTCGATCTGCATGGCGTGCTTGACCTTGGCCAGGGTATCGGCCGCAGCGGCCTGCGCCGCCTGGGTGCCCTGCCGCAGCACGTCCATCACATAGCCGGGGTCCTTTTCCAGCTCCTCGCGGCGATTGCGGATGGGCTCCAGCGTCTCCTGCAGGACGTTGTTCAGGAACTTCTTGACCTTCACATCACCCAGGCCGCCCCGCTGATAGTGGGCCTTCAACTCGTCCAGATTGGCGTAGTCCGGCAGGTATTTGGCAAAGTGCTCATCATTGCAGAAGGCGTCCAGATACATGAACACCGGGTTGCCCTCGGTCTGGCCGGGGTCGCTGACCTGCAGGTGGTTGGGGTCGGTGAACATACCCATGACCTTGGTGCGGATGTCCTCCGGCTTGTCGGCCAGATAGATGCAGTTGCCCAGGGATTTGCTCATTTTTGCCTTGCCGTCGGTGCCGGGCAGACGCAGGCAGGCCTCGTTGTCCGGCAGCAGGGCCGTGGGCTCCACCAGCGTCTCGCCGTACAGCTCATTGAAGCGGCGGACGATCTCGCGGGCCTGCTCCAGCATGGGCAGCTGGTCCTCGCCTACGGGCACGGTGTCGGCCATGAAGGCGGTGATGTCCGCCGTCTGGCTGACGGGATAGGTCAGGAAGCCCATGGGGATGCTGTGGTTGAAGCCCCGCAGCTGGATCTCCGCCTTCACGGTGGGGTTGCGTTCCAGCCGGGCCAGCGTCACCAGGTTCATGTAGTAGAAGGTCAGCTCCGTCAGCTCACACACCACGGACTGGATGAACATATGGCACTTGGCGGGGTCCAGACCGCAGGCCATGTAGTCCAGCGCCACCTGTAGGATGTTCTCCCGCACCTTACCGGGGTTGTCGAAATTGTCGGTCAGGGCCTGGGCGTCGGCGATCATAAAGAACAGCTTTTCAAACTTGCCGCTGTTCTGCAGGATGACGCGGTTGCGGAGGGAGCCCACATAGTGGCCCACGTGCAGGCGGCCGGTGGGGCGGTCGCCGGTGAGGATGATCTTACCCATAATCGTGATTCCTTTCTGTATGACAAATGTTTTTTCGAGACAACAAAAAAGTCTGTCCCATGGAAAATCCATGGGACAGACTGAAAATACAAGCCTGCGGTACCACCCACATTGGCGTAAAAACGCCCACTTTGCGCGCACTGTCATGCGTTCCGCCGGGATAACGGCCGCGGCTGCCGTCGGGTATTACTCGCCATCTGGCTTTCTCCCCGCCCTCGTAAGTCCATTCACCGCACGTTCCGCTGCTGCGCTTTCACCGATACGCGGCTCTCTGATACTGACGCCTGATCAAAATCACGGATTTTGATCAGCCCTTTTGAAGCATCCAAGCGCTGCGCAAAGCGCAGTTGATGCTTCAAAAGCCGTCTCATACGAAATCTACGCCGCTGCTGCGGCTATGAAAACACTTCGTGTTTTCATCAGATTTCTGTATGAAAGCTTCCTGTGCGCCTACTCCTCTTACTCAACGGTTTTTGAAGTATGGGGTTATTGTATCACCTTTTTTGCAGATGTCAAGCAAAAATTTTATCGGACGGCGCTATCTGCACAGCATTTCCAGCAGCTGCGGGGCGGTGTCCGCGATGTGTTCCGCGCCGGCAATTTCCAGTTTCTCGCGGCCGCGGAACCCCCAGCTGACGGCGATCAGCGGCAGACCGGCGTTGCGGGCCGTGGCCACATCTACCTCGCTGTCGCCCACATATACGGCGTTTTCCGGGCGGACACCGAGAGCCGAAAGCGCTTGTGCCACAAGGGCTGGCGATGGTTTCGGGTCCACGCCGTCCCGTTGGCCGAGGGCCGGCATACCGGGGAAAAACTTTTCCGCCAGCGCCTTGGTGGTGGCGTCCGGCTTGTTGGAGACAACGGCGGTCTTCACACCCATTTTTCCCAGCTCCGCCAGAACCTCCGGAATGCCGGGGTACGGCGCGGTCTTTACGCAATTATGGGCCTGGTACCAGTCCTTATAGGCGCTCAAAATCTCTTGAAACCGTTGGGGCGCAATGGGTTCGGGGATGGCGCGCTCCATGAGCTTCGCGGCGCCGTTGCCGACGAAGGCGCGTATTTCCTCGAGGGTGCGCTGCGGCCAACCATTTTCAAGCAGGATATGGTTTACGGCGTCCTGCATATCCGATAGAGTGTCTAAAAGCGTGCCGTCCATGTCGAAAAGAACGGCCTGAAAGCGGGGGCAAAGAGGGAAATTCATGTGGCAGGTTCCTTTACATTCGGGTTATTTCATGTTGTTCTTATCTTGTGCGTATAGTCACTTTATCTTGCTCTTAATGAAATATTATAGCAAACTGTGAGGCACATTGCTATATGCAGTTGTCGTTTTTTTGCGGCATGGCACATTTTTGGCCGGACAGATGGGTCGGCAGGTGGAGAAGGAGGATACTGCCCGGGATCGGCAGGATGCCGATGCCGCCCGGAAGGGTGATCTGTGCCTTCGGGAGCACCGCGCCGCGGTCCACGGTGCGGCGGCTGAGGCGGCCGAAGGGCGCGCTGCCGCCTGCGGAAAAGGCGGGACGGACGCCGGCAGAGCCGACGCCCGTCCCAATGCAAAAGGGGAACACACATGGACGTGCGTTATACGCTTGTTACGCCTTCCTGCCGCTCTTGAAGAACGCGCCGATGACCTCAATGACCACAAAGACGATCAGGTAATACACCACGTTTATCTTGTGAGAGTAGATAGCGGCGAACACCATGAACAGGGAGCACAGGATGGCCAGCACGGGCATGACCTTGCCGCGGAAGCCGGACAGATCCTTGCGCTTGAGCAGGGCGATGTAGATGGGGATGTAGATGGCGTACAGGGTGATGATGGGCAGCTCAGAAGAGTCGAACTTGAAGGGACCGAAGCCCCCCATGATGGTGCCGCCGTAGAAGTACAGCAGCCACAGGGAACTGACCAGCAGACCGAACACGGCGGAGTTGTTGGCCATGTTGGTGTTGGCGTCCACGTTCTTGAACATGGCCAGCTTGGGGCTGTCGCTCTCGACGGCCAGATCGAACATGCCGCGGGTAACAGCCATTGTCAGGCCGTTGCAGGTGCCCCAGCAGGAGATAACAACAAACACGAAGATGGCCGCGCCGCCCACCTGGCCAAAGATGTTCTGGAAGGCGATCTTGGCGCCGGCTTCGCCGCCGGCCATCATGACCTCGGACTCCACCGCGCCGGCCAGACCGACGTAATAGATCACGTACACGATAGCCACAATCACGGTGCCGATCAGCAGCGCGCGGGGCATGTTCTTCTTGGAATCCTTCAGCTCGCTGCCGATGGAGGTGGCGCAGATCCAGCCCTCAAAGGCGAAGGCCAGGGAGACGATAGCGCCGAACAGACCCTCGGTGAAGGGCATCTCGGTAACGACATTGGAGAAGTTGAACTCGGTCATGCCGCTGGTCAGACCCACGATGGTGCCGACAACGGCCATCAGCAGCAGGGGGATCAGCTTGATGATGGTGGTGGCGATGGCGAACTTACCGGCCAGCTTGGGAGCCAGAGCGTTCATGGTGTAGGTAACGATCATGAAAACACCGGCCAGCATCATGGTGCGGCCGCCGACCACAGGGTCGTCCCAGCCCATGAGTACGCCGAAGTAGCGGGCGGGCAGCCAGCTCAGCACGGACACCAGGGAGGGGTAGTAGATGACGGCCATGAACCAGCCCACATAGTAGCTGTAGGTCTTACCGCAGGAGGCGGCAGCGTAGCCCACCAGACCCTCCACGCCCTCGTGACTCTGTGCCACGACGCCGAAGGTGCAGGCGCTGATGATCATGACGACGCCCATGATGATGAATGCCAGAATACCGACAGACAAATTACCGCCGGTCTTTGTCAGAACGGCCTCGGCCTTGAAGAACACGCCGGAACCGATGACAGTGCCCACCACCAGCGCGATGGCTACGGGCAGAGTATACCGTTTTTCCATAATTCCGTTTTCCTTTCTGATCTCTCCTCATAATTGGATCGTGAGACTTTTCACAATCACAGCATCATTATAGCGCGTTCACGATTTATTCACAAGCCTTTTTTGTCTGTATTTTGTAGAAAAATTCACAATATTTTTAGGTAATTCGCCAATTCGCACTTTACACCGTTAAGGCTTTTAGCGGGTTTCCGCAGAAGAAAACCGCGGCGCACCGCGGCAGGCATACAGCTGCTTGGAAAACCGCGAAAAAAGCAGGACCGGCGGGGCCGGTCCTGCATGGCAGGCAGAGGTCGTTATACGTTGAAGCGGAAGTAGATCATGTCGCCGTCCTTGACCACATACTCCTTGCCCTCGGAGCGCAGCAGGCCCTTTTCCTTGGCGGCGGCCACGCTGCCGCCGCAGGCCATCATCTCGTCGAAGTTGATGGTCTCGGCCCGGATGAAGCCGCGCTCGATGTCGGAGTGGATCTTTCCGGCGGCCTGGGGAGCCTTGGTGCCCTTTTTGATGGTCCAGGCGCGGCACTCGTCCTTACCGTAGGTCAGGAAGGAGATGAGACCCAGCAGGTCATAGCTGCACTGGATGAGACGGTCCAGACCGGACTTTTCGATGCCCAGATCCTGCAGGAACATGGCGCGCTCCTCGGGGTCATCCAGCTCGGCGATGTCCTGCTCCAGCTTGGCGCAGATGGGCAGCACCTGCGCGCCCTCCTGCGCTGCCAGATCGCGGACGGAGCGGAAATAGGCGTTGTCCTCGTAGTGGGCGAAGCCGTCCTCGTCCATGTTGGCGGCGTAGATGATGGGCTTGAGGCTCAGCAGATCCGCCGTCTCGACGATGGCGCGGTCGTCCTTGTCGCACTCGAAGGTGCGGGCGGACTTGCCGCTGTCCAGATGCGCAGCCAGGGCCTTGAACACCTCGGCCTCATGGAGGAACTTCTTGTCGCCCTTAGCGGCCTTCGTGGCCTTCTCCACCCGGCGGTTGACCATCTCCAGGTCCGCCATGATCAGCTCCAGGTCGATGGTCTCGATGTCGCCCAGGGGGTCCACGGGGACGTTCTGGCTGGCATCGGCCACCACGTGCATGATGTTCTCGTCGTCAAAGCAGCGGACCACGTGGACGATGGCGTCCGTGCGGCGGATGTTCTCCAGGAACTTGTTGCCCAGGCCGGCGCCCTGGCTGGCGCCCTTTACCAGACCGGCGATGTCCACGAACTCGATGACGGCGGGCGTCTTTTTGTCCGGCTGGTACATCTCCGCCAGCTTGTCCAGCCGTGGGTCCGGCACGGCCACCACGCCCACGTTGGGCTCGATGGTGCAGAAGGGGTAGTTGGCGCTCTCTGCCCCGGCGTTGGTGATGGCGTTGAACAGGGTGCTTTTGCCAACATTTGGTAATCCGACGATACCCAGCTTCATAAGGTGAGCCTCCTTTGTATTTCTGTCCGGCGCAGGGGGCCGGGGAAGTTGTTTCTCAACTTGATATAATACCATTTTTTGCGTGGAAACGCAAGGGCGGGCGCAAAAAAGTGCGCCGCCTTTCGCACGAAAGGCGGCGCAGCCATATGTGTTATGCCAGGAAGCCCTTGAGAATCGTCTCCTCCGCCTGTTCGGGGGTCAGGCCGAGGGTCTCCAGCTTCAGCAGCTGGTCGCCGGCGATCTTGCCGATGGCGGCCTCGTGGATCAGTTGGGCGTCGGGACAGTTGGCGGTGATGGCCGGGACGGACTCGATGCGGGCGTCGCCCATGATGATGCTGTCGCACTGAACGTGGCCGAAGCACTGGGCGTTGCCCACCATCACCGGGTGGAAGATCTGGTGGGAACGGTCCTGGGCCACGCTGCGGGAGATGACGCGGCCGCGGGCATCGTGGCCGTTGAGCTCGATACGCATATCGCTCTCGGCCTCCTGAGCGCCGTGGGTCAGCAGGCGCTCGGTGACCACCACCTCGCTGCCGGCTTCGCAGAAGAAGTCCGTCTCGCGCTTGGTGGAGTCGATGCCGCGGATCTGGATCGTCTCCATCTGCATGGTGGAGTTCTCGCCCAGATAGACCACGGTCTTGGGGTTCATGATGTTGCCGCCGGTCTGGCCGGGGTCTTTCTCGCCGAAGTGCTTTTCCACATAGCGGACCTTGGAATTTTTGCCGATGTGGAAGGTGTGGATGCCGTCGTGGCGGCTTTCGTCACAGCCGGAGTTGTGGATGCCGCAGCCGGCGATAATGTCCACGTCGCAGTCGTCGCCCACGTAGAAGTCGTTATAGACCAGCTCACTGAGGCCGCTGTGGCTGATGATGACGGGGATGTAGCATTTCTCACCCTTGGTGCCGGGCTTGATGCGGATGTCAATGCCGGACTTTCCGTCGCTGCGGGGATCGATAGCAATGTGCTCGGTGGACTGACGGGCCTCGCAGCCGGAGTCCTTGCGGATATTGAAGGCGCCCACGGGCTTGCCGGTCAGATCGGCGATCTTTTCCAGCAAAGCGGCGTCGATATCGGTGATCATTGCGCGCCCTCCTTTCTCTCCAGTACGGGACAGCTGCCCAGCGTGTCGGCCAGGATCAGGGGGAAGATCTCCTCCGTGGTGCCGCGGTGTGCGATCTGGCCGCCGGCGATGACGACGATCTCGTCGGCCAGCTTGATAATGCGCTCCTGATGGGAGATGATGACCATGGTGGCCGCGCCCTCCCGGTGGATCTGCTCGAAGGTCTCGGTCAGCCGGGCGAAGGACCACAGGTCGATGCCGGCCTCCGGCTCATCGAAGATCATCAGCTGGCCGCGGCGGGCCAGGATGGTGGCGATCTCGATGCGCTTGACCTCGCCGCCGGACAGAGACACGTCCACCTCGCGGTCCAGGTAGTCGTTGGCGCAGAGGCCGACCTTGGTAAGATAGGCGCAGCACTTGTCCTTGCTGAGCTTGTCCTCGCCCGCCGCCAAAAGCAGCAGGTCATGGACGGTGATGCCCTTGAAGCGGGGCGGCTGCTGGAAGCCGTAGCTGATGCCGCGCTTGGCGCGCTCGGTGATGGACAGGTCCGTCACGTCCTCGCCGTTGTACAGCACGCGGCCGGAGGTGGGCTGCACCAGGCCCATGATGACCTTGGCCAGGGTGGTCTTGCCGCCGCCGTTGGGGCCGGTGAAGACGACCAGCTTATGGTCGGGGATGGTGATGGATACGTTTTTCAGGATGTCCTGCTCCCCCTCGGGGGTGGACACCCGGTAGCAGATATTCTGCAATTCCAGCATGGGATGGTTCTCCCTTCTCTGAACGTTTGTATTGTGGCTGTTCACACCATCAAAGTGGTGGGCAGGTTCCGTAACCATATCAGTGTAACAGATTTCGGCAGGAAATGCAATATGTTTCCGCCCATGGCGCACATCGGGCCGCGGCACCACATAGTATAGACAGAAAAGGAGGCGTTCAGTATGGAGCCATCACCGTTGGTATACGATACCGCCGCCGCGGCGGCGGTGTGGCAGAGGGTGGGGCCGGCGCTGCCGGCCTATGACGCGGCACCGTGTCCCGCGGGGGCCTGCTGCCCGCTGCCGCGGCGGGAGACGGACAGCGAGGCGATGCTGGGCGGGCTGATCGCCGAGGGCGCGGCGCTGTATGCCTGCTGCCGCCGGTGTGCCGTCCGTGCGCCCCGGCAGAGCCGGCAGGCGCTGGAACAGCTGGCCCGGGAGGAGCAGCGGGCGGTGCGGGCCCTGCTGGCGGCATATTTTCTGCATACGGGCCGATGGCGGCAGCCGCCCGCGCCGGCGGCGGGGGTACGGGAGACGTGGCTGGCGGCCCTGCGGCGGGTGTATGTGGGCGAGGCGGTGGTGCAGCGGGGCTGCGCCGATCTGGCGGCGCGCATGGAGGACGGCTGCCTGCGGCAGCTGCTGGCGGCGGAGGCAGATCGCGCGGCGGAACGGGGAAAACGGCTGGCAAACTTGTTGGAAAAAGCCTTGACAACGGAGAATAACCTGCTAAAATGGTAGGCAAATAGGGAAAGGGGCGCGCCGCACCGGGCGCGCCAAATTCCGGAAGAGCATCAAGGGGGCGGGCGGCGTCCGTCTCTGGTATACAAAGGAGGCTTTACCCATGAAAGAATGTATCTCCCGCGAGGCGGCGCTGGCGGCGCTGAAAACGTACAACAAGGAGCCGTTCCACATTCTCCACGGTTTGACGGTGGAGGGCGTTATGCGCTGGTACGCCAATGAGCTGGGCTATGGCGAGGACGCGGATTTCTGGGCCACGGTGGGTCTGCTGCACGACATCGACTTTGAGATGTGGCCGGAGCAGCACTGCCGGAAGGCACCGGAACTGCTGAAGAAGGCGGGGTGCTCCGAGGAGTTCATCCACGCCGTCTGTTCCCATGGCTACGGCCTGTGCTGCGATGTGGAGCCCACCCACGAGATGGAGAAGGTGCTGTTCGCCGCCGACGAGCTGACGGGCCTGGTCGGCGCGGCCGCCCGTATGCGCCCCAGCAAGAGTGTGATGGACATGGAGGTCAGCAGCCTGAAGAAGAAGTATAAGGACAAGAAGTTCGCCGCCGGCTGCTCCCGGGATGTGATCAACACCGGTGCGGAGCGCCTGGGCTGGACCATCGAGGAGCTGATGGAAAAGACCATCCTGGCTATGCGGAGCTGCGAGGAGAGCGTCAACAAGGAGATGGAGACGCTGGCCTGAGCACATACATCGAAAAGAACACCCTGCGTGAATACACAGGGTGTTCTTTTTTTGCGAATTATACGGAGAGTTTTGGGATATTGTGGAGGGGCGGAGGGGTTTTACGCCGCTGCGCAGCTACACCTCATCCGCCGCCTTCGGGGGCACCTGTCTCCCTGCGGGTCGGTCGGTCCGCGGATCTGACAGGCCACCGGCCTGTCATTCAACACCGCGGACCCCTCAAGGGGAAGGCTGACGGGGTGCAGGGGGAGAAAAAAGGAAGCGCCCGGGCGGGCGCTTCCCTGGATGTTATTCGATGGCGATGATGTAGTAGTACACCGGCTGGCCGCCGGGGAGGGCGGCGACCTCGGCGTCGGGGCAGATCGTCTCGAACACCTCGGCGGCGCGGGCGGCGTCATCCTCGGTGACACCCTGGCCGGAGTAGACGGTGACGAACTCGGCGTTCTTATCGGCGGCTACATGAGCCAGCTTATCCAGCAGTACGTCCAGGCTGCGGTCGGTGCCCAGGAGCTTGCCGTCGCACAGGGCCAGATAGTCGCCCTCGTTGATGGCGAAGCCGTCGAAGTCGGAGTTGCGGGCGGCGTAGGTGATCTGGGCGGTGGTGACGTTGGCGGCGGCCTCGGTCATGGCGGCCAGGATAGCCTGGGGATCGTCGTTGTCCGGGTCCACGGCCATCATGGCGGAGATGCCCTGGGGCACGGTGGCGGTGGGCACCACGATGACCTGCTTTTCCGTCAGGCCCACGCACTGCTGGGCGGCCATGATGATGTTCTTATTGTTGGGCAGGATGAACACGATCTCGCTGGGGGTGCGGTTGACCTCCTGCAGGATGGCCTCGGTGGAGGGGTTCATGGTCTGCCCGCCGGAGACGATGCGGTCCACGGTCAGGTCGCGGAACACGGCCTCGAGCCCCTCGCCGGCGCAGACGGCCAGGAAGCCGTAACGCTTTTCCGGCGCGGCCACAGCGGTCTCACCGCGCTCCAGCTCAGCCTCGACGGCGTCCAGATCGTCGGTGGACTGGGCCTTCTTGCCGGCGGCCAGGTCGGCGGCCTGGGTACGCATATTCTCGATCTTGGCCAGCTCCAGCGTGCCGTATTTCTGGGCCTCGTTCAGGGCGTCGCCGGGGGTGTCGGTGTGGACGTGGACCTTGAAGGCCTCGTCATCCTCGCCAATGACCAGGCTGTCGCCGATGCTGTTCAGATAGGCACGCAGGCCGTCCAGGGGCTTGTCGGAGGTCTTGCGGACGATGAACACGGTGTCGAAGGCGAAGGTGATGTCCTCGTCGCCGATGGCGGCGAAGTCCGCCTTCTCCTCGGCAGTATCGACCACCTCAGGCACGGGTTCGCCCCGCAGGGCGCGGAGCATACCCTCCAGAATGATGAGGTAGCCCTTGCCGCCGGCGTCCACCACGCCGGCCTTTTTCAGCACGGGGTTCATCTCGATGGTCTCCGCCAGGGTGGTGTAGCCGGTCTTGATGGCCTCGTCCAGCACGAACTCGGCGTCGTTTTTCTCGCCGGCGGCCTCCAGCGCACGCTGGGCGGCCAGGCGGGAGACGGTGAGGACCGTGCCCTCGGCGGGCTTCATCACCGCGCCGTAGGCAGTGGAAACGCCCTCCTGCATGGCCTCGGCCAGCAGGGCGCCGTCGGCGGTGTCATGGCCCTTGAGGACCTTGCTCATGCCGCGGAACAGCAGGGACAAAATGACGCCGGAGTTGCCCCGGGCACCCCGGAGCAGGCCGGAGGCCGTCAGCTTGGCGGCCTCGTCCACGGTGGCGGGCTCGGCCTTGCGGAGCTCGTTCACCGCCGTCTGGATGGTCAGGGACATATTGGTGCCGGTGTCGCCGTCGGGCACCGGAAATACGTTCAGGTCGTTGATGGCCTGTTTCTGCGCGGTGATGCAGGCGGCGCCGAAGGCGACCATCTGCTTGAAGGCGCCGCCGCTGATCTTATCTGTCATGTCTGTTCTCCTTCCGGGCGCGTCACACGGTGACGGAATCCACGCAGACATTCACCGCTTTGACGGTGACGCCGGTGTTGAGGTTGACCACATACTTGACCTCGCCCATAATGGATCGGCAGACTGTGGCGATGTTGACGCCGTTTTCCACGACGATGTGCAGCTCGATGGACACGGTGCCGTCGTCATTGTACGTGACCTTGACACCCTTGCTCATGGCCTCGGGCCGCAGGAGATGCACCAGCCCGTCAGTCATGCTGCGCTGGGCCATGCCCTTGACGCCGAAGCAGTTGGTGGCGGCCGCGCCGGTGATGGTGGTGAACACGGCGTCGCTGATGGTGATCTCGCCGTTTTCGGTGGGGACTTTTATCATAGCGGACTTCCTTTCTGCGGAAATGGCATAATAACACACGATAATATGGAGTATTATATACTACTTTCTCCGGGATTACAATAGAGATTTTACCGGGGCGGCATATGGGCAGGTTTCCCGCGCGGCTTTGAAGGCGCGGCGAAGAAAGGGAGCGCCCCGCGGGGCGCTCCCTTGTGCGTTACTGCTTGTAGGGCACGTGCCAGATGGTGTCGGCGTACTGGGAGATGGCCCGGTCGGCGGCGAAGACGCCGCTGCGGGCGATGTTGGTGAGGCTCATGCGGTTCCACGTCTCCCGGTCGCGGTAGGTGTGGCGCATCCGGGATTCGGCCTCGCAGTAGGCGGCGAAGTCGGCCAGGACCATGTACTGGTCCGCCTGACCGTCCATGCCGGTGACCAGCCGCTGGAACAGGTCCTCGTAGGTGACGCCGTCCCGGAAGCCAACCTTCAGCTGGTCCAGCACGCGGCGCAGCACCGGGTCGCGCTGGTAGAGCAGGTTGGGGTCGTAGGTGTGGCGCAGGTGCTCCACCTCATCGGCATGAAGGCCGAAGAGGAACATATTGTCGTCGCCAAGCAGGTCGTGCATTTCCACGTTGGCGCCGTCCAGGGTGCCGACGGTCAGCGCGCCGTTCATCATAAACTTCATGTTGCCGGTGCCGCTGGCCTCCTTGCCGGCGGTGGAGATCTGCTGACTGACCTCGCTGGCGGGCATGAGGACCTCGGCCAGGGAGACGCGGTAGTTCTCCAGGAACACCACCTGAAGCCGATCTTTGCACAGCGGGTCGCTGTTGATCTGGTCGGCCAGGGAGTTGATGAGGTGGATGATGCGCTTGGCCACGGCGTAGCCGGGGGCGGCCTTGGCGCCGAACAGGAACGTCTGGGGCGGGAGGTCCAGGCTGGGGTCATCCTGCAGGCGCTGGTACAGGTAGATGATCTGCAGGGCGTTCAGCAGCTGGCGCTTGTACTCGTGAAGGCGCTTTACCTGCACATCGAAGATGGCGTCGGTGTTCAGCACCACACCCTGGTGCTTCCTGGCGAAGGCGGCAAAGGCAAGCTTGTTCTGATGCTTGATGTCCTCCAGACGCTGAAGGACCGCCTTGTCGCCGGCGTAGGCCTCCAGCTTTTTCAGCTCCTGCGGATGGGTGAGATAGCCCTCGCCGATCAGGTCACGGAGCAGGCCGTCCAGACCGGGGTTGATCTGGGGCACCCAGCGGCGGTGGTCGATGCCGTTGGTGACGTTCTTGAACTTGTCCGGCATCATCTGGCAGGCGTCCTTGAACAGGTCCTTCCGCAAAATCTCGGAGTGCAGGGCGCTGACGCCGTTGACGGCCATGCTGCCGGCGATGCACAGGTTGGCCATGCGGACGCCGCCGTCCCAGATAATGGCCAGCTTGGCGGTCTTGACCGGGTCGTGATAGAATTCCTCCACCTGCTGCTGCCAGCGGCGGGAGATCTCCTGCAATATCTGCCACACGCGGGGCAGCAACGTTTCGAACAGCTGCTGCGGCCAGACCTCAAGGGCCTCGGAAAGCACGGTGTGGTTGGTGTAGGCCACGCAGTGGGTGGTGATGTGCCAGGCCTCGTCCCAGCCCATGCCGGCATCGTCGATGAGGATACGCATCAGCTCCGGGATCACCAGCGTGGGGTGGGTGTCGTTGATCTGGATGACATTCTTCTCATGGAAGTTCTTGAGGGTGCCGTACTGCTGGATGTGCTTGCGGGTGATGGACTGAATGGTGGCGGACACGAAGAAATACTGCTGCTTCAGCCGCAGGGACTTGCCCTCGTAGTGGTTGTCCTCGGGGTAGAGCACCTGACTGATGGCGTCAGCCATGGCGCGCTCCTCGGCGGCGTGGAGGTACTGGCCCTCGCTGAAGAGCTTCATGTCGATGGGCTTGGGGCTGCGGGCCTGCCACAGGCGCAGGGTGTTCACATGGTCGGTGTCGTAGCCGGCGATCTCCATGTCGCAGGGGATGGCCAGCACACGGGTGTAGTCCTCATGGACCACCATCAGGTGGTTGTTGTCCCAGCGGGTGCGGACCTTACCGCCGAAGCGGACCTCCTCGGCCTCCTGCAGCTTGGGCAGCAGCCACGCGTCGCCCAGCTGCATCCAGTCGTCGGGCAGCTCCACCTGCTGGCCCTCCACGATCTTCTGCTTGAAAATGCCCAGCTCATAGCAGATGGAGTAGCCCGTCGCCGGGATCTCCAGGGTGGTCATGCTGTCCAGATAGCAGGCGGCCAGGCGGCCCAGACCGCCGTTGCCCAGACCGGCGTCCGGCTCCATGTCGAAGATATCCGCCGCCTTGAAGCCCAGCTCGCCGATGGCGGCGGTCAGGGGCTCCAGCAGCGCCAGATTGAAGGCGTTTTTCATCAGGCTGCGGCCCATCAGGAACTCCAGCGACAGGTAGTGGACCTTGCGCTTTTCCTCGTGAGCCGTCTCCTCGCGGGTCTGTACGCCGTGCTCGGCCATGATGTCCCGCAGGACCATGGCGCAGGCCTTCATCATCTCGCCGTCGGTGGCCTGCTGCTCGGTGCAGCCGTAGTTGAGGCGCAGTTTCTGCACGATGGCCTCTTTCAGGGTCTCTTTGTTGTAGGTCATATCGGGTAACTCCTCCTTGGGTCAAAGATTCTCATAAATGTGCCGGTAGGCCGCCGCACTGCGGCCCCAGCTGAAGTCCGCGGTCATGCCCCGGTATCGAACGGTGTCGAAGCCTGTCCGGTCGCCCCGGTACAGGCCGGTGGCCTGACCGATGACGGAGAGCATGGCCCCGGCGTCATAGTCGCCGAACAGGTAGCCGGTGCCGTCCTCCTGCCCCACCTGGCAGGAGCGCACGGTGTCTGCCAGACCGCCGGTGCTCCGCACGATGGGCACCGCGCCGTAGCGCATGGCGATCATCTGGCTCAGGCCGCAGGGCTCGCTGCGGGAGGGCATCAGGAACAGGTCCGCGGCGGCGTATACGCGGCGGGACAGGTCCTCGGCGTACAGGATCTGGGCCGACACGCGGCCGGGGTACTGCCCGGCTTTCCAGCGGAAGAAATCCTCATACCCCCGGTCACCGGTGCCCAGCACCACGAACTGGCAGCCGGCGGCCATAATGCCGTCCATGGCCTGCTGCACGAGATCAAGCCCCTTGTGGCCCACCAGCCGCGTCACCATGGCGATCAGCGGCGTGTCCGGCTCCTGGGCAAGTCCGAGGGCAGCCTGCAGGGATGCCTTGCACACGGCCTTGCCGGCCGGGTCTGCCGCCGTGTAATGCGCCGGAAGCGCCGGGTCGGACGCCGGGTCGTAGGTGACGGTGTCGATGCCGTTGACCACGCCATGCATTTTCCAGCCGATGGCGTCCACCACGCTCTCCAGCCCCTCGGCATAGGCCGGGTCATGGAGTTGGGCGGCGTAGGTGGGGCTGACGGTGGTGACGGCGTCCGCCATGAGCATGGCACCCTTCATCAGGTTCACGTCGCCGTCCATGCGGAGGGTGCCGTCATCGTACCAGCCACGATCCAGACCGAAGAGCTGGTCTACGCTGTCGCTGCCGTAGCGGCCCTGATACTCAATGTTGTGAATGGTGAACACCGTGCGGATATGGCGTATCTCCCACCAGCGGGTGGCCGCGTCCTTGAGATAGATGGGTACCAGCGCCGTCTGCCAGTCGTTGCAGTGGAGGATGTCCGGCATCCAGTCCAGGCTGGGCAGCAGGTCGACGACGGCCTTGCTGAAAAAGGCGAAGCGCTCGCCGTCGTCAAACTCACCGTACAGGCGGCCGCGGCGGAAGTATTTTTCGTTGTCCACGAAGTACCAGGTCACACCCCGGTCATAGAGGGAGAACAGGCCGCAGTACTCATGCCGCCAGCCCAGGTCCACGTAGATATACCGGCGGAAGGTCATTTTCTCCCGCCGCTGGGGGCCGATCTTGTCGTACAGGGGCAGGATGACGGCGGTCTCGACACCCTCCGCCGCCAGGGCGGGGGGGAGGCTGCCGGCCACATCGGCCAGGCCGCCGGTCTTGCAGAAGGGATAGGCCTCGCTGGTCACATACAGCAGCTTCATGGCAGGCTCCTTTCTCTTACACCGTCGCGCCCTTGGCGATGACGATGGGATAGCGCTCATGGCCCATCAGGGTCACATTCTCGCTGACGGTGACGTATTTGTCGGTGATCACGCCCCGCAGTATGGCACCGCGCTTGACCACCGTGTCCTTGAACAGGATACAGTTTTCCACGCTGGCACCCTTTTCAATACGCACGTTGCGGAACAGCACGCAGTTTTTTACGCTGCCCTGGATGTCGCAGCCGTCGGCGGCCAGGGAGTTGACGCAGCCGCCCTCCGGGTCGATGTAGCTGGAGGGGGAGTCGTTTTCCTTGCCGTATACCGGACGGTCCGGGCAGAACAGGGCGCTGCGGGTGCCGGTATCCAGCAGCTCCATGCTGCGGTCGTAGTAGTTCTGCAGGGTGCTGATGTGGGCGGCGTAGCCGTCGTAGACATAGCTTTGCAGATGGAGGCGGCTGCTCATGCCCTGAAGGATATCCCGCCGCAGGCTGTAACGGTTGTGGCTCAGGCACTCCGTCACCAGCTGGATGAGCAGCTCGGTCCGCAGGACAAAGATGTTCAGGCAGCGATAGCCCTCCGGCGTGTGCAGGCCGTAGGCCGTGTCGGTGATGCGGCCCCGGGCGTCCAGCCGGAAGTAGGTATCCTGCCCGTCGCCGGGGACGGCGGTGCAGACGGCGGTGATGTCCGCGCCGGTGTCGATATGGCGGCGGAGCACGTCCTCCAGGGGCGCGTTGATGACCGTGTCGCTGTCGGACAGCACCACGTAGTCCTGACGGATGCTCTTCAGGTAGTTCATCACGCTGCCCAGGGCATCCACGCGGCCGCGGAACTGGCCGTCGCCGCGGTGCTGTTCATTATAGGCGAAGGCCGGCAGCAGTGTCAGACCGCCGAAGTTGCGGCTCAGGTCCCAGCTCTTGCCGCTGCCCAGGTGGTCCAGCAGCGACTGGCACTTGCCGTGCATGATGACGCCCACGTCCGTGACGCCGGCGTTCACCATGCTGGAGAGGATGAAGTCGATGATGCGGTAGTCACCGCCGAAGGGGATGGAGCCGTGGACGCGATTTTCGATGAGCTCCCGCAGACCGTTTTCCTTGTCGTAGGAGAAGATGATCCCGTGCATTCCGTTCATGGCCGCACCTCCTTGCCGTTTTCGCCCAGCATCATTTTCGGTTCGATGACCGCGCCGTCCGCCACGGAGGTCCGGGGCCCCAGCACGGCGATGCCCCAGTCCTCAAAGGGGACGCTGCCCGGGGCGCCGCCCACCACGGCGTTTCTGCCTACGCAGCAGCCCTCGCCCACGATGGCGTAGGACACCTTCGCGCCTGCCTCGATGACGGCGCCGGGCATGACCACGGAATAGGAGACGGACGCGCCCTCGGCCACGGTGGTGCCGGTGCTGAGGACGGCGTTCTTTACCTCGCCCAGCACGGTGCAGCCCTTGGCCACGGCGCTGTTGCCCACATCGCCCGTTTTACCGATGTAGGTGGGCGGGCAGGTGGGCGTGCGGCCGTAGATGCGCCACTTCTTGTCCAGCAGGTTCAGCCCGGAGCCGGGGGAGAGCATATCCATGTTGGCGTCCCACAGGGAGTCCAGCGTGCCCACGTCCTTCCAGTAGCCCTCGAAGCGGTAGGCGGACATCTTCTCACCGTTTCGCAGCATAGCGGGGATGATGTTTTTTCCGAAGTCGTTGTCGCTACGGGGGTCAGTCTCATCATCGATGAGGTACTGGCGCAGCTTTTTCCAGGTGAAGATATAGATGCCCATAGAGGCCAGGTTGCTTTTCGGCTCCTTGGGCTTCTCGGCGAACTCAGTGATGTTGTCCTCGCCGTCCACGGCCATGATGCCGAAGCGGCTGGCCTCCTCCCAGGGGACCTCCATGACGGAGATGGTGCAGTCGGCGCCGGTGGTCTTGTGGCGGCGCAGCATCAGGGAGTAGTCCATCTTATAGATGTGGTCGCCGGAGAGCACCAGCACATACTCCGGGTCGTACAGATCCACGAAGCCGATGTTCTGGTAGATGGCGTTGGCGGTGCCCTTGTACCAGACGGCGCCGCCGGCGCTCTGGTAGGGCGGCAGGATATGTACGCCGCCGTTGACACGGTCCAGCTCCCAGGGCTGGCCGCTGCCGATGTAGGTGTTCAGCTCCAGCGGCCGGTACTGGGTCAGCACGCCCACGGTGTCGATGCCGGAGTTGGTACAGTTGGACAGGGGAAAGTCGATGATGCGGAATTTGCCGCCAAAGGGCACGGCGGGCTTGGCCATGCTGCCGGTGAGCACGTACAGGCGGCTGCCCTGGCCGCCGGCCAGCAGCATCGCCACACACTCTTTTTTCATCCTTGCGTACCTCCTGTGTTCTGTTTTTTCTGGGGGCGTTTTCCCTCCCGGCGCAGCAGCACCGCGCCCAAGGGCGGAATGGTCAGGGAAAGGGACGTCTCCCGCCCGTGGGAGGGGATATCGTCCACGTCGATCCGGCTGCCTGCCGGAAGGGCGCAGCCGCTGCCGCCCCAGCAGGCGTCGTCCGTGTTGAACAGCACCTCGTACCGCGCCGCCGCCGGCACGCCGAAGCGGTAATCCGCCCAGGGGACCGGCGCAAAGTTCACCGCGCAGATCAGCTCGTGGCCCCTGCGGTCCCGCCGCAGAAACACCAGCACGTTGTTGTGGTTGTCATCGGCCACCAGCCATGTAAAGCCGTCCCAGTCCCGGTCGTTTTCCCACAGGCACCGGTTGCGCTTATACAGCCGGTTCAGCTGCCGCAGGCACTCATGGCTGGCCCGGCAGGCGGGATCGTCCAGCAGATACCAGTCCAGCTGGCCGCGGAAGTCCCACTCGTGCCACTGGGGCAGCTCGCTGCCCATGAACAGCAGCTTCTTGCCGGGGTGGCACAGCATATAGGCCCAGAAACTCCTTACACCGGCCAGCTGCCGCCAGTCGTCGCCGGGCATCTTGCCCCGGAGAGAGCCCTTCATGTGGACCACCTCGTCGTGGGACAGGGGCAGGACGTAGTTTTCCGAGAAGGCGTAGACCATGGAGAACGTCACGTCCCGGTGGTGGAACTGGCGGAAGTAGGGGTCCATCTTCAGATAGTGGCACAGGTCGTTCATCCAGCCCATGTTCCACTTCAGGTTGAAGCCCAGACCGCCCTGCTCCGGCGGATAGGTGACCAGCGGCCACGCGGTGGACTCCTCCGCCACCATCAGCGCCGCCGGGTCGGCGGCAAAGGCTGCCCGGTTCAGCTCACGCAGGAAGTCGATGGCCTCCAGGTTCTCCCGGCCGCCGTCCTTGTTGGGACGCCACGCGCCGCCCTGCCGGTCATAGTCCAGATACAGCATGGACGCCACCGCGTCCACCCGCAGCCCGTCGATGTGGTATTCCTTCAACCAGTAGACGGCGGAGGACAGCAGGAATTCCCGGACCTCCGGCTTGCCGAAGTCGAATACACGGGTGCCCCAGCCGGCGTGCTCCCATTTCAGGGGGTCGCCGTACTCGTAGAGGCAGGTGCCGTCAAATTCGATAAGCCCGTGGCTGTCCTTACAGAAGTGGGCGGGCACCCAGTCCAGTATCACGCCCAGCCCCGCCCGGTGCAGGGCATCCACCAGGGCCATGAAGTCGTGGGGCGTGCCGTAGCGGCTGGTGGGGGCGAAGTAGCCGGTGCACTGGTAGCCCCAGCTGTCGTCCAGGGGGTATTCCGTCACCGGCAGCAGCTCTACGAAGTTGTAGCCCATGGCCTTTACATAGGAGGGCAGCTCCTTTGCCAGCTCCACATAGCTCAGGGGAGAGCCGTCCTCATGGCGCTTCCACGAGCCCAGATGCACCTCGTAGATCAGCAGCTCGCCGTTCACCGGCGGCTTTTCCAGCCGCTGCCGCCGCCAGTCATCGTCCCGCCACTGGTATCCGGACAGGTCGTAGACCTTGCTGTCTGTCCCGGGACGGGTGGCCGCGTGGAAGGCACAGGGATCGGCCTTCCACACTACCCGGCCGTCCGCGCCGGTGACCACATACTTGTAGGCGTCGTAGACCTTGGCGTTCTCCGCCGCCGTTTCCCACACGCCGGTATCCAGCCGGGTCATGGGACGGGGCTGCCAGCCGTTGAAGTCCCCGGCCAGCGCCACGGCGCGGGCGTTGGGCGCCCACACGCGGAAGGTGAAGCCCTGCTCCGCCGGGTGCGCGCCGAGGTAGGTGTAGATGTCGTGGGCCGGGTGCCGCGTCATGTGCTCAGCTCCTTTTCTTTCACGCTGCTCGTCTGCTCTATGGTAGCACGCCTGTTCCGTCAAAGGACGCGAAACAGGTCGCTGGTAACGTTACCGACATTGTACCCCATTTTTCCCGTCCCGTCAACAAACAAGGCGCTTTTTGTGCCGCGGCGGGGGCGGAAAAGGGCCGCAAGCACAAAAGGGAAACGCAGGCGCGCTGCGTTTCCCTTTTCGTTTACTCATCCCGCTGCTGCACGGCGCTGCTGCCGTTCAGGCCGAAGTCGTCCGCCACGCTGGCGGTGTCCCGGCGCAGCATGGTCTCCATCACCCGGATATCGCTGTCGATATCCATGGCATCGGTGCGGTACAGCTCGTCCAGCTGGTGCTCGAAGCCCGCCACGATGCTGTCCATGGTCTTTTCGATCTTGGCCTTGGCCTGGCTCAGGTTCTCGCCGCTGACGCCGGCCTCCTCGAAGCTGGCATAGTTTTCCAGCAGCTTCAGGGTGGTGGGCAGGTAGTAGTTCAGGAACGTGCCGGCGGCGTCACGCTTGGCCTCGTCCTCTTCAATGAGTTTGAAAATACGGCCGGACACCTGCTCCATGCGGTCCAGCTTGGCGCTGATGGCCTCGTCGGCGATGCGGTCGTTCAGCTCACGGATCTGGGCCAGGATGGCGGCGTAGCCCGCCGGCGCGGGCGCGGTCTGTGCGGGCTGACCCTGCTCCGCCTTGGCGCGGTGGGCGGCATCAAAGTACGCCGTGGCGGCGGCCTGGGACTTGAAGAGCATACCGCTGCCCATGTCGATATAGGCCTCGTCACCCCAGAGGCCCTTTTCCAGCATCAGGTTCACGTCCTTCTCCACCCGGCGGCGGGACACGTCGGCGGCCCGGGCCAGATAGTCCAGGGGCACGGCCTGCTTCTGCCCGACGGTGCGGAGGTAGGTGGCAAAGCGCCGCTGGCGGCGCTTCATGGCGCCGCTGCCCAGCAGCAGGGACGCGCCTCCGGCCATCATGCCCAGGGGATAGAACAGCTGCCGCAGCAGGTCCATCCATTCATGCCATTTGATGGCGTAGCGCAGTTCAAAGTAGTCCACCTGCTGCACCAGGAAAAACACGCCCAGAATACCCAGCACCGCGCCGATGATCTTCATGGTTTTGGCGCCCTTGTCGGAGTAGTTCGGCGTCTCTGTGACCTTGCGGACAGTGTTCTTCGCCGCGGAGGCGCGCGCCTGCGCAGGCTTCGCCTCGGCGCTGCCCGCCGCTGTCCGCTGCCACGCATCCCGCGCCTGCTGGCGCATTTTCCTGCCGCCGCCCTCGCTGAGCTTGCTCAGCAGCAGGATCAGGCCCACAGGCCAGGCCACGGCAAACATCACCGCGATGAATATCCACGAACCCAGGTCGTTATTGTTCTTTTTCGGCGGCTTCGGCTGAAGACCGTTGTTCTCGTCGTATTCGTAGCTCATGCTTCCCCTTCTCCCTTTCCCCGCAGCTTTCGCTTGTTGCCCTTTTCGTCCACGATATAGGTATTCTCCAGCACGCTGCGGGCATTGGCCATTACCGCGTTCAGGTACTCCTGCCGCAGTGCAGCGCGCTCCTCGATCTCCGCGTCTGTCAGCCCCTCGGCCTTGGCCTTGCGGGCCAGCTCGTTGATGCGTGCTATCTTCTTCTCGTCCATAGCTGTTTCTCCCTTATATGTATCGCCGTATGTCCACCGGCAGGCGGCCCTTTTTCGTGGGAGCGCCCACGCTGTCCAATACGCATTTTCCCAGACCGCGGCAGGTGATGGTATCCCCCGCCGACACGGGCTTGCCCGGCTTCACACAGGTGACGTAGTTCACCTGTACGGACCCCTTTTCCACGGCCTCCGCCGCCCGGCCCCGGCTGAGAGAAAATCCCGCCGCCAGCACGTTGTCCAGCCGCAGGGAGGAGACGGTGTCCCGCAGTTCCTTCACCGCCGCATGGGGGACCGCCAGCGCCGAAAGCGGCAGCGGCGTTACGGTGAGCTTCTCCCGGCCGGCGCTGTCCCAGTTCTGCAGCAGGAAATCCGTCATGGACGGGTCCAGCAGCACCTGACAGCCGCCCTTTTCCACAAGTATATCGCCTATCTTCTCCCGGGTCAATCCCAGAGCCATCAAACTGCCCAAAAAATCCCGGTGGGTCAGGTCGCCGCCGCTGCGGCACGCGGCCCGCACCGCCGCGACCTGGTCGTCAGGCGTCTCCAGCCAGTCCGGCAGGAACACCAGCCGCCGGCGCTCCGCGCCGTCATAGCCGCCCCAAAGTACATAGCCCTCCCGGCACCCCAGCGCGTTCAGCAGATGCTGCGCCGCCGTCTGTTCCTGGGGCGAGAGAAAGCCTGTGGCCGTGGGAATGTTCCGCGTGCGGCACTGCTCACACTTATCCCACACGCGGCTCAGCAGCAGCCGTTCCTCCGGGCTGTGGGCGGCTCTGTCCAGCAGTTCACGTCTGTCCATGTTATGCCCCCAAATTCTGCGTGCGGTACAGTGTGGCGTACACGCCGTTCTTCGCCAGGAGTTCCTGGTGGGAGCCCTGCTCGGCGACGACACCGTCCTGTATCACCAGTATCCGGCCGGCCGAACGAATGGTGGACAGCCGGTGGGCGATGATCAGTGTCGTGCGGCCTCGGGCCAGACGGTCAAAGGCGCCCTGGATGCGGGCTTCCGTCACGCTGTCCAGCGCGGAGGTGGCCTCATCCAGTATCAGAATGGGCGGGGCCTTCAGAAACACCCGGGCGATGGCCACCCGCTGCTTCTGCCCGCCGGAGAGCAGCGCGCCCCGCTCGCCCACATAGGTGTCGAACCCGTCGGGCATGGCGCAGATATCGTCGTAGATCTCCGCCTGCCGCGCCGCCTGCTCTACCTCAGCGTCGGTGGCGTCAGGGCGGCCATAGCGGATATTCTCGCGGATGGTGTCGGCGAACAGGAACACGTCCTGCTGCACGATGCCGATGGCCCGGCGCAGGGAGCGCTGGGTAACGGCGCGGACATCACGGCCGTCGACGGTGATGCTGCCGCTGTCCACATCGTAGAACCGGGGCAGCAGCTGGCACAGGGTGGTCTTGCCGCCGCCGGAGGGCCCCACCAGGGCCACCGTCTCGCCGGCGGGGATGTGCAGCGTCACGTTGTGCAGCACCTCGGCCTTTTCGCCGTAGGCGAAGGAGACGTCGTTCACGTCCACGCGGCCCTGTACATGTCCGAGGGGCCGCGCGTCCGGCGCGTCCTGAATGGACGGCTCGGTGGCCATCAGTTCAATGAAGCGGTGCAGGCCCGCGAAGCCGTTGGAGAACATCTCGGCGAAGTTGGCCAGCTTGCGGATGGGACTGACGAAGGCGGTGACGTATAGGGAGAAGGTGATCAGATCCACATAGTCCATTTTCTCCCCCATGATGAGCCAGCCGCCCACGGCGATCACCGCCACCGGCAATATGCCGGTGCAGAACTCCATCACCGCGTTGAAGCGGCCCATCTCCTTGTGAAAGCCACGCTTGGCGGTCTTGAACACCTCGTTGGCCTCGTCGAACCGCTGCTGCTGGGCTTCTTCGTTGGCAAAGGCCTTAGTGGTCCGCACGCCGGACAGGCCGGACTCGATGGCGGCGTTGATGGTGCCGGTCTTGACCTTGGCGGCCCGGGAGGCGGCGCTCATCTGCCGGCGGCGGCGCAGGGCCATGGTCAGCAGGACAGGCAGCAGCACCAGCAGTACCAGCGCCAGCTCCCAGCGCAGGGTGAACATCACCGCCAGCGCGCCCACGATGGTCACCAGGGAGATGAACAGATCCTCCGGCCCGTGGTGGGCCAGCTCCGTCAGTTCAAACAGGTCACTGGTCAGGCGGCTCATCAGCTGGCCGGTGCGGTTGCGGTCGTAGAAGTCGAAGCCCAGCTCCTGAATGTGGCGGTACAGATCGCGGCGGATATCCGCCTCCACGCGGATGCCGAAGGTGTGGCCCCAGTAGGCCACCACGAAGTACAGCGCCGAGCGCAGCACATAGGCGGCCACCACCACCGCCATGACGATGAAGAATACCCGGAACTGCCGCTGGGGCAGCCAGGTATACATGGCGGCGCGGGACACCAGCGGGAACGCCAGGTCGATGCAGGCGATGAGGAACGCGCAGGACAGGTCCAGGGCGAAGAGCCGCCGGTGGGGTTTGAAGTAGGAGAGGAATATCCGCAGGGGGCTGCGGGTCTGATAATCTTTCGTGGTCATGCTATGCCTCGCTTGGTGTTTTTTGAATATATAGTATAGCACATCGGCACGGCGTTCGCAATAGCACGGCGCCCCGGCTTGCGTGCCGGGGCGCTGCGTGTTATAATTGGGCCATGACCTGGCCGATAGGGCCGTCGATGGTGACGGCGGCGCCAAGACCGCTGCCGGCCCCGCCCTTGTTGATGACCGCCAGCTTATGGCCGCGGTAGTACTGTATCAGCCCGGCGGCGGGATAGACCACCAGCGACGTGCCGCCGATGATGAGCACGTCTGCCTGCCGGATATAGTGGATGGCGCGGGCCATCACGTCCTCATCCAGGGACTCCTCATACAGCACCACGTCCGGCTTAATGATGCCGCCGCAGGTGCAGCGGGGAATGCCGCGGCTCTCCGCGATGCGCTCCACACCGTAGAATTTCCCGCAGCGGGTACAGTGGTTCCGCAGCACGCTGCCGTGGAGCTCAAGGACCTCCCGGCTGCCGGCCTTCTGGTGCAGGCCGTCGATGTTCTGGGTGATGACGGCCTTCAGCTTCCCCTGCTGCTCCCATTCCGCCAGCTTGCGGTGGGCGGCGTTGGGCTGGGCGTCCAGGGCCAGCATTTTGGCCCGGTAGAAGTCGTAGAATTCCTCCGTGTGCGTCTCGTAAAATGTGTGGCTGAGCATGGTCTCCGGCGGGTATTTGAATTTCTGGTGATACAGGCCGTCCACACTGCGGAAGTCCGGTATCCCGGACTCGGTGGACACGCCGGCGCCGCCGAAAAACACGATGTTGTCACTGGCGTCTGTCAGTTCTTTCAGCCTGCGGATGGTGTCGTCCATACTGTCCCTCCATTTCTTTTGTAAGGAGCATACGCTATGAATATTCAGATCTTCGGAAAAAGCAAGTCCTTCGACACGAAAAAGGCGGAGCGCTGGTTCAAGGAGCGCCGCATCAAGTACCAGTACATCGACCTTGTGAGCAAGGGTGTATCGCCGGGGGAGTACCGTTCCATCCGGGCGGCCGTGGGCAGCTTTGACGCGCTGGTGGACAAGGACTGCCGGGCGTATGAGGCGCTGTACATGGCCTACATCACGCCTCAGGCGGCGGAGGAAAAGCTGCTGGAATACCCGGAGCTGTTCGCCGCACCCATTGTCCGCAACGGGAAGCAGGCCACCGTGGGCTATTGCCCGGAGATATGGCAGACGTGGGAATAGGAATAAGGGCTCTCATCCGTGCGCCGCAGGCGCACGGTTTTTTTCGGGCAGCACCGCGGCTTTCACTGTGCGGTGTTGCCCTTAGTCCGTGTAGCTGTGCTCCACCGTGACCGCGGCGTAGTAATTGCCGTCCATGGTGCGGACCAGAGCGCGTATCTCCTGCGCTGCCTGGGCCGGGGTCTTGCTGCTGGAGAAGGGCAGCACCGCGTCGAAGATCAGGTTATCGTGTGTGGTGCCCCGGACCACGCGGAAGTCGTGGATGGTCAGACCGGGATCCACCTGCTTCACCAGCGCGGCCACCTGTTCCTTCAGCACGGTGACGGAGCCGTCGGTGACGATGGGGTCCATGTGGATGACGGCGTGACAGTGGAGCTTCTCCATCAGTTCCTTTTCAATATTGTCGATCACATCGTGCATGGCCATGATGTCCCCGTGGGCGGGGACCTCCGCGTGGAGGGTGATCATCAGACGGCCGGGGCCGTAGTCGTGGACCACCAGATCGTGTACGCCCAGCACTGTGTCGTTGGAGAGGACGATATCCCGTATCTGCTGCACCAGCGCCGGGTCGGGCGCCTGCCCCAGCAGGGGGGACAGGGTCTCTTTTGCGGCCTTGTAGGCGGAGAACAGGATGAACAGCGCCACCACCAGGCCCACATAGCCGTCCACCGCCAGACCGGTCCATTTGCCGATGAGCATGGCAAGGAGCACCGCCAGGGTGGAGACGGTGTCGGAAAGGCTGTCCGTGGCGGTGGCCTCCATAGCGGCGGACTTGATCTTCCGGCCGACGGCCCGGTTGTACAGCCACATATAGACCTTCACGCACACGGAGGCGGCCATGATGGCGATAGCCATCAGGGAAAAGGTGACGGCCTCCGGATGGAGGATCTTGTCAAAGGAGGACTTGGCCAGCTCCACGCCCATCAGCAGGATCAGGCCCGCTACGATCAGGCCGGATATGTACTCGATGCGGCCGTGGCCAAAGGGGTGGTCGGTGTCCGGCTTTTTGCCCGCCAGACGGAAGCCCAGCAGCGTCACCGCCGAGGAGCCGGCGTCGGACAGGTTGTTGAAGGCGTCCGCCGTGACGGCGATGGAACCGGACAGCTGTCCGGCAAAGAATTTGCCGATGAACAGCAGAATATTCAGTGCGATGCCCACAGCGCCGCACAGGGTGCCGTAGGCGAGGCGGACGGCGGGGGAGGACACGTTGTCCCGGTCAGGAATGAACCAGCGGCTCAGCAATCGTATCATAGCAGTCGTCTCCTTTCGGCGGGTAGACCCGGCGCTTTGTCAGCCAATAGCACAGAGGGATGGCGTACAGCAGTATCTCATAGGGGATGGCGGACATGTCCGCGCCCAGCATGGCCAGCGGGATGGACACGGAGATGTTCCAGGGGATCAGCGGCGAGAGGACGATGCCGGAGTTCTCGATGTCAAGAGCCATCTCGCCCCTGCCGTGGCCGCGCTTGGTGTAGTCGTCCTCCAGCAGCTGGTTGCACACCACCGCGCAGGTGGACTGGTTGCAGAACACCATGCTGCACACCACGGAGATCGCCACGCAGGCGGGGAACCGCCCGGCTCTCCGGGCCAGGCGCTGGGCCAGATGCGCCGCGCCGTTCAGCACGCCCATGCCGCCCAGCAGCCCGGCGTACAGCCCGGCGCTGACGGCCATGATGGTGGCCGAGACCATGGACATCATGCCGCCGCCGGAGAGCACGTCGTGCAGCGCGCCGGGGGCGGGGAGGTAGCCCAGCACCGCATCCCGCAGGGCGGGCAGCAGAGCGCGGCCCTGGGCGAACACCGTCACCAGCAGCGCCGTCAGCGCACTGACGGCCATGGTGGGCCGGATGGGGACCTTGCACAGCGGCAGGATCAGGATCAGCAGCGCCGGGATGGCCGTCCACCAGCTGAGGCTGAAGGTGCCGGACAGCTGGTCCAGCACACCGCTGTCCACTGTGGCCAGCGGGTGCGTTACGGACAGGGCGGCGTAGGCCGCGAGGCTGACCAGATAGGGCAGCCAGCCGGTGCGGTGCATCATGTGCAGGTTGTCATAGAGCTTGGTATCGGTGGCAGCGGCCACCAGCGTGGCGCTGGAGGAGGCCGGCGAGCAGCGGTCGCCGAAGTAGGCGCCGGCCACGATGGTCCCCGCCGTGATGGCCACGCTGACGCCGCCGGAGCGGGCCAAGGCCATCAGGATCACGCCCAGGGTGCCCACCACGCCGAAGGACGTGCCCAGGGCGTAGGAGATGAAGCTGGTCAGCAGGAACGTCACCAGCAGGAACAGCTGCGGCGTGATGATGCGCAGCCCGTGATAGATGAAGAAGGCGATGGTCCCGGCGCTGCGCCACAGGGCGGTGATGGCGCCGATGAGCATGTAGATCACGATCACGCAGCACATTTTGCGGCCCTGCTCCCAGGCGGCGTCCCACATGGCCCGCACGGTCATCCCGCGGCGCAGGCCCAGGGCGGCGAAGGCTGCTATGCCCACCCATATCGCAAGGATCAGGGACTGGCCCAAAAGGATGCAGAGACCCACTGCGGCCAGAAACAGCAGAAAACAGAAGACAGCGCCCATGTTACCTCCCCGGAATGGTCAGCGTCATGCGGCAGCACAGGTCGTCCAGATCGCTGTCGGTGGCGGCGGGGATACGCAGCCGCCCGCCGCAGTCGGCGCAGGTGATGTCCACCGCGCCCCGGCGCACCTGCATGGTGTACCGGTGGCTGCCGCAGGCGCAGGAGATGCCGCCGCGCCCGGCGATGTCCTTCAGCTCGGACAGCACCTCGTACATGATGACGTTGTCGGTGAACGCCTCGTCGGGGGACGCCTTCTCCTTGGCCACCCGCAGAGCCAGCCCCTCCATGGCGCGGCGCACCTCGGCATCCTCGCCGATGTAGCAGCACAGCTCGTGCTTTTCCGGGCAGGCAAGGCCGATGCCCCGCCCGCGGAGCACCGCGTCCGCGGCGCACTCCGCCTGATGGTGCCCGCCGCACACGCCGCAGGGCACCTGAAGCCGGAAGCGCAGGCCGTCCGTCTCAGCGGTCAGAGCTTCTTTGCCGCATTCGCATTCCATCCGCGCCGCGGCGGCGTTCAGGGCGAAAACGCTGCGGCTGTGCAGCACGGCCTTGCCGCAGGCCGGACAGATATATCCAAAGCTACGCATTTCTTCCATGACATACGCTCCTTTGTCAACCAAAAGTCACAACAAGTTCCTGTATTATATACCATTTATTCGCTGTTTTCCAGTATTGCGGGAAAAAGAGTTTTACATTATAATTACGCCGTTATCCCACGCTTCAAAGGATGTGATACCGTGCAGAACAGGAGCTTTGCCGCAGCGGTGAAGGCGGCGTTTCCCCATACCATCCCCATTATGACCGGCTATCTGGCCGTAGGCATGGCCTACGGCGTGCTGATGGCCTCCAAGGGCTACAGCTTTCTGTGGGCCGGCTTTGTCAGTGCCTTTGCCTTCTGCGGCAGTATGCAGTATGTGGCGATCACGCTGCTGACCACGGCCTTTGATCCCCTGCAGGCCTTTGTGCTGAGTCTGATGGTCAACGCACGGCACCTGTTTTTCTCGCTGGCGCTGCTGCCCAAGTATCGGGGACTGGGCAGGCTGCGGTATTTTATGATCTATACCCTCAGTGACGAGAACTTTTCCCTCTCCTCCTCGGTGGAGCCGCCGGAGGACACGGACCCCACGCTGTTCTACTTTGCCATGAGCTTCCTGACCTGGCTGTACTGGGTGGCGTTCTCCATGCTGGGTGGCCTGCTGGGCGGGCTGATCACCTTTGACATCACCGGCATCGACTTTGCCCTGACGGCGCTGTTCGTGGTGCTGTTCATCGAGCAGGTCGTCAAGAAAGAGAACCGTGCCCCCGGCGCTGCCGGTCTGGTGTGCGCTGTGGCGGGTCTGGCCGTTTTCGGCGCGGACAACATGGTCATCCCGGCCATGGTGCTGACCCTGGCGGTCCTGCTGCTGGGAAGGAGGAAGCTATGCGCCTAGACACGATACATTCCCTGATCATCGTGGCGATGGTGGCGCTGGCCACCCAGATCACCCGATGGACGCCGTTCCTGCTGTTCTCTGGGGACAAGAAGCTGCCGAAGGTGGTGGAGGACCTGGGCAGGCTGCTGCCGCCGGCCATGATGGGCCTGCTGGTGGTGTATAGCCTGCGCAGCACCGACCTTCTGGGCGGCAGCCACGGTATTCCGGAGGCCATCGCCGTGGCGGTGACAGCCGGGCTGCACCTGTGGCGGCGGAACACGCTGCTGTCCATCCTGGCGGGCACCGCCTGCTATATGCTGCTGGTGCAGCTGGTGTTTTGAAGATCTGTGAAAGCGCCGTCCCGTGGGACGGCGCTTTCATATTTTTCCGTAAATGGTGCACACTACGGCCAATGCTATGTTTGCGAGGTGCGTATCATGGACGTAAAACGCTTGAGCCGGCAGACCTGCCGGTTTTTGCAGCCGCCGGGAGTGGTCAGCTTTGCGGCGGTGGCGGGAAAGCTGGAGGGCGAGGGGCCGCTGGGCGGCTGCTTCGACGCTGTGGGGACGGATGCCTTCTGTGGGAAAAAGACCTGGGAACAGGGCGAGGCACAGATGCAGGCGGATGCCCTGCGTCTGGCCCTGCAAAAGGGCGGGTTGGCGGCGGAGGACGTGGACTGCGCCTTCGCCGGGGATCTGCTGAACCAGAACATTGGGGCCACATTTGCCCTGCGGGATTTTAATATTCCCTTCTATGGGGTATATGGGGCCTGCTCTACTATGGGGGAGACACTGTCGCTGGCCGCTATGGCCGTGGCCTCCGGCGCGGTCCGTATGGCGGCGGCACAGACCTCCTCCCACTTCTGCACGGCGGAGAGGCAGTATCGGATGCCTCTGCCCTACGGCAGCCAGCGTTCTCCTACTGCCCAGTGGACGGCCACGGCGGCGGGGTGCTGCATTCTGGGGGCCCAGGCGGAGGGACCGTATATCACCCATGTGACCCGGGGACGCATCGTGGATCTGGGTGTGACGGACATGACCAACATGGGCGCGGCCATGGCACCGGCGGCCTTCGACACCCTGCAGGCAGTGTTCCGGGACACCGGCACCGTACCCGGGGACTATGACCTGATCCTCACCGGCGACCTGGGCGATGTGGGCAGCCGCATCGTGCTGGAGCTGTTCGCCCGGGAAGGCGTGGCGCTGGAGAATTACACCGACTGCGGACTGGTGCTCTATGACCGGAAGAGACAGGATATGCACGCCGGCGGCAGCGGATGCGGCTGCTCTGCGGCGGTGCTCTGCGGCTATCTGCTGCCGGAGATGCGCCGGGGCCGGTGGCGGCGGGTGCTGTTCGCCCCCACCGGGGCGCTGCTGAGCCCCACCAGTTCATTTCAAGGGGAGAGCATACCGGGCATCTGCCACGCGGTGGTGCTGGACCGGACGAAGGAGGATGCGTGATGGAGTATTTCAATGCCTTTCTCTGCGGCGGGCTGCTGTGCGCCGTGGGCCAGATCATTCTGGACAAGACAAGCCTGACCCCGGCCCGTATTCTGACGGGCTATGTGGTGGCAGGTGTGCTGCTGCAGGCTGTGGGTGTATATCAGTATATCGTGGACTGGGGCGGCGCCGGGGCCACCGTGCCGCTGACGGGCTTTGGCTACTCCCTGGCGAAGGGCGTGGCCAAGGCTGTGGCGGAGGAGGGCCTGCTGGGTGTGCTCACCGGCGGGTTGACCGCCACCTCCGGCGGCATCGCCGCGGCGGTGGTGTTTTCCTTGTTGGCGGCGCTGCTGGTGCGGGCCAAAGAAAAACGTTGACAAATACCCGGTGGGGGTATATAATGCGACCGTGATCAAAAATACCCCCAGGAGGTATATGACTGTGGAAAATACTTGTTGCTGCTGCCAGGGAAAGACCAAGCACCGCACGCCAGAGGAGCAGAAAAAACTCCTGAACCGCCTGTGCCGCATTGAAGGGCAGGTGCGGGGCCTGCAGGAGATGCTGCAGAAGGACGCCTACTGTCCCGACATTCTGATACAGGTATCCGCCGTGGGCGCGGCACTGAACAGCTTTAGTAAAGAGCTGCTGGCTACCCACATCCGCACCTGCGTGGCGGACGGTATCCGACAGGGGGACGACGAGGTCATCGACGAGCTGGTGACCACGCTGCAAAAGCTGATGAAATAAGGAGATGGCAGTATGACAGAGAAATTCGTCATCACCGGCATGACCTGCGCCGCCTGCGCCGCCCATGTGGAAAGGGCCGCGGCTTCGGTGCCCGGCGTACACAGCGCGTCGGTAAATCTGATGCTGGGCTCCCTGGTGTGCGACAGGGACGAGAATGTGGATCCCGCCGCCATTGTGGCCGCCGTGACGGCGGCGGGCTACGGCGCGGCGCCGGAGAGCGAGGCCCGGCGGGACCTGCACGCGGAGCAGGACGCGGCGGTAAAGGCCATGGGCCGCCGGCTGCTGTGGTCGGTGGTGTGTCTGGTGCCGCTGTTTTACCTGAGCATGGGGCACATGATGGGGCTGCCGGTGCCCATGTTCATGCACACACAGCCCTTGCTGTCGGCCTTTGTGCTGCTGGCGCTGACGGTGCCCATACTGATTTTGAACCGCAGTTATTTCACCGTGGGCTTTTCTCGGCTGTTCAAGGGTGTGCCCAATATGGACTCGCTGGTGGCGCTGGGCGCGGCGGCGGGGCTGGTGTACAGCCTGATCGAGATGGGCCTGCTGGCGGCGGGAAAGGTCACGGGTATGCCGGACCTGTACTTCGAGTCGGCGGGCATGATATTGGCGCTGGTGACGGTAGGTAAGTACCTGGAGGAGCGCTCCAAGGGCAAGACGACCGGAGCCATCACCGCCCTGCTGGCGCTGGCGCCGGAGTCCGCCGTGGTGCGCCGGGACGGCAAGGAGGTCACCGTCCCCACCGAGGACATCAAGGCCGGCGAGACGGTCATCGTCCGGCAGGGGGGGCGTATCCCCGTGGACGGCACCGTGACGGCGGGCAGCGGCACCGTGGACGAGTCCGCCCTTACCGGCGAGAGTATGCCGGTGGAGAAGACTGTGGGCGGCAAGGCGGTGTCCGCCACCATCCTCACCGGCGGCTATCTGGAGCTGACGGCGGACCGGGTAGGTGCGGATACCACTCTGTCCCAGATCATTCAGCTGATGGAGCAGGCCGCCAGCGGCAAGGCACCCATCAGCCGTCTGGCGGATAAGATCAGTGCCGTGTTCGTGCCGGTGGTCATTTCCATCGCGCTGCTGGCGGCTATCCTGTGGGCTGCGGTGGGCGGCATGGATGTGCGCTTCTGCCTGTCCATCGCCATCGCCGTGTTGGTGATCTCCTGCCCCTGCGCTCTGGGCCTGGCCACGCCGGTGGCCATCACTGTGGCCACGGGCAAGGCGGCGGAGCAGGGTATTCTGGTAAAGTCCGCCGCCAGCCTGGAACTGATGGGCCGGGTGGATACGGTGGTGCTGGACAAGACCGGTACCGTCACCGAGGGTAAGCCCCGGGTGACGGATCTGCTGTGCGCCGGCGGCATGACCGAGGACACGCTGCTGTCCGCCGCCGCGTCGCTGGAAAAGCCTTCCGAGCACCCGCTGGCCGGGGCCATTGTGGCCGAGGCGGAAAAGCGCGGTTTGGTCCTGCGGCCGGTGTCCGACTTTACCGCCGTGGCCGGCGGCGGTGTTGCCGCCCGGGCGGAAGGTACATTACTGCTGGCGGGCAACGAGGCATTTATGGAGACGTCCGGCGTGGCCGTCAGCGAGGAGATGAAGTCCGGTGCGGCCAGACTGGCGGAGGACGGTAAAACGCCGCTGTTTATCGCCGCAGGTACATCGCTGCTGGGGGTCATCGCTGTGGCGGACGTGGTCAAGGCGGACAGCGCCGCCGCCATTGCCGCCCTGCGGGAGATGGGCTGCGACGTGGTGCTGCTCACCGGCGACAACCAGCGCACGGCGGACGCCATTGCCCGGCAGGTGGGCGTCAGCCGGGTCATCGCCCAGGTGCTGCCACAGGATAAGGCCCGGGTGGTGCAGGAATTGCAGGCCAAGGGCAAGAAGGTGGCCATGGTGGGCGACGGCATCAACGACGCCCCTGCACTGGTGACGGCGGATGTGGGCCTGGCCATCGGCGCGGGCACAGATGTGGCCATCGAGTCGGCGGACATCGTGCTGATGAAGAGCAGTCTTATGGATATCGCCGACGCGGCGGCCCTGTCCCGGGCCACCCTGCGGAACATCCGTCAGAACCTGTTTTGGGCGTTCTTCTATAATTCTGTGGGCATCCCGGTGGCGGCGGGTGTGCTGTATCCGGCCTTTGGGATCACCCTGAACCCCATGATCGCCGCCGCGGCCATGAGCCTGAGCAGTGTGTGCGTGGTCAGCAACGCCCTGCGTCTGCGGGGCTGGAGGGGCCGCAGACGGGAGGAAACGCCGACTGCAAAAGAGCCACAGCTGGTGCAAAATATAAATAATAACGAAAGCAGTAAGGAGGATACCGCTATGAAAAAGACCATCACTATCAAGGGCATGATGTGTGCCCACTGCGTCTCCCACGTGGAGAAGGCGCTGACCGCCCTGGGCGTACAGGCGGACGTGGATCTGGCGTCCGGGACCGCCGTCGTCACCGGCAACGCCAGTGACGAGGCGCTGAAGAAGGCTGTCACCGACGCCGGTTACGAGGTCGTGGAAATCAAGTGATGAAAAAAGAGCAAAAAAAGAAAGCCCATATGGGCTTTCTTTTTTTGTTTTGACGTTATGCGGCTGGTTCTCTTTCTGTATCTGTACCGAGTGCGGGAGAGGTCTGCGCGGCGGTGCGGGTGACGCTGTCGGCGGTGAGGATGGTGCCCTCGCCCTCAACGTACCGAATGGCGACGCTGTCGCCTACATTGAAGATGACCGCCTCCGGCTGCTGCGCGGCGGAGATGACGTAGTAGTGCTCGTCACCGGTCAGGTGCAGGTAGTAGAGGGTATTGCCGTCCACCACGGCGGAGCGGATATCCGCCAGCACACCGATGACTTCGTTCTGGCCCGTCAGGGGCAGATCGGCGTCATCGGCGGATACCAGACCCTTCTCCGCCAGGATGCGGCGGTAGTTGGCCTCACACTGGGCCACCGTGTCGCCGGTGGCCACGATCTGGTACTGGCTGACGTTGACCATGGCGTACATCTTCACCAGCTCGGCGGCGTCCTTCAGCGCCATGAAATACGTGGGCTGGTCGGAGATATTCAGCAGCAGGGGGAAGGTGGCGGTGTACTTCATCTGCTGTACCTGACCCTGGGCGCTGTCCATGGCGGAGTACTCCTTGGCGCCCGCCACCAGATAGAACCGCGTCTCCTTGGTGCGCTGGTTGGAGAGAATGAAGCCGATGTTGGACTCGTCGGACACCACGGAGGTGACGCCGGTGTACATGTACACATCGTCACCGATGGCGATGTAGTTATAGCCCTCGGTGGTGACGGTCACGTCCCGCTGGCCGAACAGGGAGTTGATAAAGCCGTTGACATACGCGCCGTGGTAGTCGTACTGCTGCATGATCAGCTCGGCGGTGTAGACGTGATCCACCCAGTTGGGCACGTCGCCGGTCTTGTAGTAGGCGCTCTCGCCGGTGACGGCGTTCACCAGCACGGCACCGATGATATCACGGCCGCCGAACAGGCCGATGGTGTGGCTGACCCGGGGGCAGACCCACCACGGGTCGCCGTTCTCGTCGATCTCAAAGGCCGGCTCGTCGAACATATAGGTGGGGTAGTGGAAGCGCAGATGGCGGTACAGATTGCGGCTGAAGTGCTCGGCGGTGGTGTAGTGGATACCCTCGTCCAGACGGATGACCTCCACGTTCTGGGTCACCATGTCGATAAGCAGATAGGCGGGCAGGCCGTCGGCGCGGTTGTTCAGCCACTTGATGATATCGCCGTAGCGCAGGGGCGTGACGCGGACAGGGCGGCCCTGGTAGTTGATCTGGGTATAGTCATCGGCCACCTCGAACTGGGAGACCATGTCCGCCAGCTCACCCAATTTGCGGTTGCCCAGCTTTGTGGCGGAGTTGGCGTCCAGCATGGGGATCTGGTCATAGCTGATCTCCTCCACTTCGGCGGCAAAGTCGCCGTCGGTAACGGTCAGCAGGTCGCGGTAGTCCCCGGCACGGAACAGCTGCCAGCCGATCACCGCGCCCACCAGTGCCGTGGCGATCAGCGCGGCGGCCGCAATGAGTGGCACGGTGCACTGCTTTTTCAAAAAGGTGAAGTAGCCCTTGGCACCGGTGCCCTGAAAACCGGAGGTCAGTATGGCACAGCCGCCGTACACGGCGCACACCAGCAGCACAAAGACGTAGAAATCCTCGCTCTTGAGACTGATGGGCGGCAGGACGATATAGAAATACACCGCGGCGAACACCAATGTGACGGCGATGTTCAGCAGCGTGCGGCCCAGGGGCGTGCCCACGGCTTTGCGTTCCTTTTTCGGGCGGGGCTGGCGGCCGAAGCCCTGAAAGTTGGGATCGTTCCAATTTGTATTCTTCATAGACGGTTCCTTTCTCTGTTGATATGCCTGTTGGTGCTATTATAACCGATGCAGCTTCGTTTGTATAGCAACTTCAGGTTGCAAACGGCAAAATTGCCGCAGAGAGATGCATTTGGCTGTTCACAAATTGTTTACAATAAAAGTCAAAGAAAGTCAAATTACCCTATTGACAAAGTAGGAAAGGCGGTGTAATATATGTTCAAGGTCAAAGAAAGGCAAAGTCAAATGAGCCGAGCTTGACCGAGAGATGCAAACGAAAGGCGGCGAGGATTTGGGTATTTCCGATATTATCGCTGGATTTATCCAGCAGGAGTTAGACCAGGCGGGCGGTGCGCTGGAGTTACAGCGAGCTGACCTGGCGCAGCGGTTCAACTGCGTGCCCAGCCAGATCAACTACGTGATGTCCACCCGGTTCTCGCCGGAGCATGGCTACATCGTGGAGTCCCGGCGGGGCGGCGGCGGCTACATCCGCATCACGCGGGTGCAGGTGGACCGCCAGACGCTGCTGATGCACGTTATCAACAGCATCGGCGACAGGCTGGACGCGGCCAGCGCACGGGCGATCGCCCAGAACCTGGTCCAGTCCGAGGCCATCAGCCACGAGCTGGGACAGGCGCTGCTGTCCGCCACCGGCGCACGAGCCTTGCAGGCGGCGCCGCCGGATAGCCGCGACGCGCTGCGCGCCGATATATTCAAGCAAATTCTGATCCATTCCGTCTGACGGCGGAGCAAGGAGGTTATGATTATGAAATGTGATCGCTGCGGTAAGAACGAGGCTACGTTCTACTATAAGAGCAATATCAACGGCAGAGTGACCGAGACGCACCTCTGCCCCGACTGTGCCCGCGCCATGGGCTATGCCGGTTCCATGTCCGGCCGCATGAGCAGCTGGTTCGACGACGATTGGTTCGACCGGCCCTTCCGTATGCTGGAGCCGTTCTTCGGCGGCTTTGGCAGCCGGATGCTGACGGAGTTCCCCCAGCCGGTAGATGTGCTGGAGCAGGCGCAGAGCGCCGACCCGGAGAGCGGCGCCGCCGAGGAGCTGCTGCCGAAGGACGAGGCTATGTCTCTGGCGCTGGAGCGTAAGCGCAACGCGCTGGAGACGCAGCTGCACAACGCGGTGGCGGAGGAGCGTTATGAGGACGCCGCCCGCCTGCGTGATGAGCTGAAGGCTCTGGGCGGCAAGGCGTCCTGACGCCGTTCCGCTATGTTAAAATAACAAATCGAAAGGAAGTGTTCCTTTATGTCTGAGAATAAATTTACCCCCCGTGCAGAGGAAGTTCTGCGTTTGAGCCAGGAGGCTGCCGAGGACCTGGGCCACGGCTATGTGGGCTCCGAGCATCTGCTGCTGGGCCTGATCCGTGAGGAGGAGGGCATCGCCCACCGCGTGCTCAGTGAGTTCGGCGTTACCGATGAAATGGTCTGCTCCGTGCTGCAGCGCAGCGTGGGCAAGGGCGTTTCCGGCGCCGCGCCCAGCCAGGGGCTGACGCCCCGCGCCAAGAGCGTGGTGGAGCTGGCTGTGTCCGAGGCGTCCCGCATGGGAAGCAGCGCCATCGGCACCGCCCATCTGCTGATGGGCCTGCTCCGTGAGGGCGGCAACATGGGCCTGCGTATCCTGCGTACCGTGGGCGTGGACCCCAATAAGATGTACAGCGCTGTGCTGAAGAAGCTCAACGATATGCCCCGGGCTGCCGCCGGCGGCGCCTCCGCCCCTAACCGCGAGGCGGACAAGAAAAACAAGACGCTGGCCGAGTACACCCGCGATCTGACCGAGGCCGCCCGCAGCGGTAAGCTGGACCCCGTTATCGGCCGCGATACCGAGATACAGCGAGTCATCCAGATTTTGTCCCGCCGCAGTAAGAACAACCCTGTGCTCATCGGCGAGCCCGGCGTAGGCAAGACTGCCATCGCCGAGGGACTGGCCGAGCGCATTGCCGCCGGCGATGTGCCCGAGGAGCTGCTGGACAAGCGTATCCTGTCGCTGGACCTCAGCGGCATGGTGGCCGGAACCAAGTACCGCGGCGAGTTCGAGGAGCGCATCAAGAACACCCTGAATGAGGTGAAGAAGGACGGCAACGTCATCCTGTTCATCGACGAGCTGCACACCATCGTGGGCGCAGGCTCCGCCGAGGGCGCCGTGGACGCCGCCAACATCCTGAAGCCCGCCCTGAGCCGCGGCGAGATCCGCGTTATCGGCGCCACCACCCTGAACGAGTACCGCAAGTACATCGAGAAGGATGCCGCGCTGGAGCGCCGCTTCCAGCCCGTCACCGTGGGCGAGCCCACCCCCGAGGCCACGCTGGAGATCCTGAAGGGCCTGCGCGACCGCTATGAGGCGCACCACAAGCTGACCATCACCGACGAGGCGCTGGACGCCGCGGTGCAGCTGTCCAAGCGGTACATCGGCGATCGGTTCCTGCCGGATAAGGCCATCGACCTGATGGACGAGGCCGCTTCGCAGGTCCGCATGACCGCCGAGAGTTCCTCTCCGGACCTGAAGGCCCTGGAGGAGAAGATCACCGCCCTGCACCGGGAGAAGAACGATGCCATCGCCGCCCAGGACTTCGAGAAGGCCGCGCAGCTGCGCGATATCGAGAAGGACTACCAGGAGCAGGTGGACATCGAACGCGACAAGTGGCGCAAGAGCCTGTCCCAGAATCGGGGCACCGTCACCGCGGACGACATCGCCAAGGTGGTGGCCGGCTGGACCGGTATTCCCGTCACCCGCCTGACCGAGGATGAGTCCATGCGCCTGCTGAAGCTGGAGGAGAAGCTCCACCAGCGTGTGGTGGGTCAGGACGATGCCGTGACCGCCGTGGCCAAGGCCATTCGCCGCAGCCGTGTGGGTCTGAAGGACCCCAAGCGGCCCATCGGCTCCTTCCTGTTCCTGGGCCCCACCGGCGTGGGCAAGACTGAACTGTGCAAGACCCTGGCGGAGTCCATGTTCGGCGACGAGAACGCCATGGTGCGTATCGATATGTCCGAGTACATGGAGAAGCACACGGTGTCTCGCCTGATCGGCTCGCCTCCCGGCTATGTGGGCCACGAGGAGGGCGGCCAGCTCACCGAGAAGGTGCGCCGTAAGCCCTATTCTGTGGTGCTGTTCGATGAGATCGAGAAGGCCCATGAGGATGTGTGGAACATCCTGCTGCAGATCCTGGAGGACGGCGTTGTCACCGATTCCCAGGGCCGCCGGGTGGACTTCAAGAACACCGTCATCGTCATGACATCCAACGTGGGCGCCCGGAACATCACCGATGCCGCCGCCAAGCTGGGCTTTGACGGCGACGAAAAGGGCGGGAAGGAAACTGAGGAGGCGCGCTTCGCCCGTATCCGCGAGGCGGTCATGACCGACCTGAAGCACACCTTCCGCCCTGAGTTCCTGAACCGTATCGATGAGATCATCGTGTTCCGTCAGCTGACCCAGGAGAACATCGTGGAGATCGCCCGCCGTATGCTCACCGTTACCGGCAAGCGCATGGCGCAGCAGGGCATCACCCTGATCTCCGACGATGACGCCGTGGCCGAGCTGGCCCGTGACGGCTTTGATCCCCAGTACGGTGCCCGTCCTCTGCGCCGGGCCATCCAGAACCAGGTGGAGGATGCTGTAGCGGAGTTGATGCTGGAGGGTAAGCTGAAGTCCGGCGATACCGCCCATGTCCGTCTGCGGGATGGCAAGGTGGTCATCGACAGCGAGGCGGTTCATGCTGAAGCTGTGTCTGCGGCGGAAGCGCCCGCCGAGACGGCCGCTGTTCCTGCGGAGAAGTAAACAAAAAGGAACGCCCTTGGGCAATGGCCCAAGGGCGTTCCTTTTTTGCCCTATTGCTTCTTCGCGCGAAGAGAAGGTTTACAGGGTGTCAAGTGCCTGCTTCAGGTCGGCGATGAGGTCCTCGGCGTTCTCCAGACCCACGGATAGGCGAATCAGGCCGGCGGCGATGCCGGAGGCGGCCAGTTCCTCCTCGGTGTAGGTGGAGTGCGTCATGGAGGCGGGGTGTTCGATCAACGTCTCGGCGTCGCCCAGAGACACAGCCACCGTCACCAGGTGCAGGGCGTTCACCAGCTTCACGCCGGCGGCACGGCCCCCCTTGACCTCGAAGGACAGCATACCGCCGAAGTCACGCATCTGGCGGCGGGCGATGTCATGGCCGGGATGGTCGATCAGGCCGGGATAGTAGACCTTCTCCACGGCGGGGTGGTCATACAGGAACTCCGCCACGGCCTTGGCGTTGGCGCAGTGCTTCTGCATACGGATCTCCAGGGTCTTCAGGCCGCGGAGTATCAGGAAGGCGCAGAAGGGATCCATCACTGCGCCGGTCATGTCCTTCAGGCCGAACATGCGCACCTCGGTGCAGAACGCGGCGGAGCCCACCACAAAGCCCGCGATCACGTCGCCGTGGCCGTTCAGGTACTTGGTGGCGGAGTGCACCACCACGTCTGCGCCCAGCTCCAGCGGCCGCTGGAGGTACGGGGAGGCGAAGGTGTTGTCGCAGATGACCTTGATGTCCTTGTTGTAGCCGTGGGCCAGTGCCGCCACGGCAGAGATGTCCGCGATCTTCAGGTTGGGGTTGGCGGGCGTCTCCAGATACACCGCGCAGGTGTTGGGCTTCAGCGCCTTGCGCACGGCATCCAGGTCGGAGGTGTCCACAAAGCTGACCTCCACGCCGTAGCGGGTCATGCCGTGGTTCAGAAGGGAGAAGGTGCAGCCGTACAGGGTGCCGTCGGCCACGATATGCTTGCCGGCGCCGGCTACGGTCCACAGCGCGGAGGAGATGGCACCCATGCCGGAGGCGGCGGCCACGCAGGCCTCACCGCTTTCCAGGGCAGCGACCTTGGCCTCCAGCACCGAGGTGGTGGGGTTGGACAGGCGGGTGTAGATATAGCCCGCTTCTTCACCGGCGAAGCGGCGTCCGCCCTGCTCGCAGCTGTCAAATACGAAGGTGGAGGTCTGGAAAATAGGGGTGGTCAGTGCGCCGTACTGGGTGTCCTTCACGTTTCCGGCGTGAATGGCTTTTGTACCGAAGCCGCAATCCTTGTTCAGCATGGGTCGTCCTCCTTGTACTATGATGTAACAATAAAGTATACAGGTCCATACGGTCCTTTGCCCTAAGGGTAACATATCTGAACCCAGCGGTGGTAACGGCAAAATGCGCCAGCCTGTTATCGAATGAAATTGTAGCTAAAACGGACAATTTCAGAATAACTTTTTGTACAAAACGCTGTATTGCGGGGAAATCGCAAAAATTTTTAGCGGAAATTAGACATCGTGCCGGAAAATACGGCAAAATGGCGGTGGATTTTTGTCGGGGAACATGATAAATGAAACAGATAACGATGGGCGCGATTTGCAGGAAGCGGTTGCCATTTCCGCCGGAATGTGGTATAAGAGAGACAGAGAGTGCGCCCGGTGTCCGCCGGGTACATGCAGCTTACAGGAGGTCATCACCATGAAGAAGATCATTGCCACCACCAATGCCCCCGCCGCCATCGGTCCCTATTCCCAGGCCATCGACTGCGGCAGCTTCCTGGTCACGTCCGGCCAGGTGCCCTTTGACCCGGCTACCGGCGAGTTCGTCCCCGGCGGCATTACCGAGCAGACCCGTCAGGTACTCACCAACATCAAGGCCATCCTTGAAGCCGCCGGTCTGACCATGGACAATGTGGTCAAGACCACCGTATTCCTACAGAGCATGGGCGACTTCGCCGCCATGAACGCGGTCTACGCTGAGTTCTTCACTGAGGGGCAGTACCCTGCCCGCAGCGCCGTGGAGGTCGGTGCGCTGCCCCGGGGCGCGCTGGTGGAGATCGAAACCATCTGCGTGAAGTAAGCAAAGATCTCCGCCGATATAAAACGGCAAAAATAAAGCGAGGAAGTCCGGCAGGGCTTCCTCGCTTTATTTTTCGTAGCGTATCAGGTCGGCGGCGGTGCAGTCCAGGGCAGAGCATATCTTTTCCAGCACGTAGCTGTCGTAGCGGACGACCTTGTTCTTATAGTAGTTGTCGATGATGGGGTAGCGGATGCCAGTGCGCTTGGCCAGCTCGTAGCGGCTGATACTGCGCCGGGTCAGCACCTCGTCCAGCGTCAGGTAGACCTTGCCCATGATACACCTCCTGAGATATTCTGCTATACATTTTATAAAGTGTATATGGGCTTGACAATTTATTCATTGGAGTATATATTTATATAAGGATATAACGGAATATCCAAAAAATGCCAAAAATAAGAGGAGGGTATTTATGAAAAAGTTGTTGGCGACTATCCTGGCGCTGGTCATGGCCATCGGCGTCACCACCGCGTGGGCGGACGGTGAGGGAACTACTGCGAATGTCGCAAAAATCGGCGAGAACGGGTATGCGACCCTGGCAGAGGCTATCACGGCGGCACAGGCGGGCGATACCATCGTGCTGCAGGCGAATGCTGCGATAAATTCCAACACTCAGATCACGAAGAATGTGGCCATCGATTTGAACGGCAATACCGTGACCGTGACGACTGTTGGCAGTCAGAACGCTTTTGAAGTCCAGAATGAGGCTACGTTTACCATTAAGGACAGCGGGACTGGTGGAAAGCTTGACTTGGGCAAGTTTGGCATTATGCTGATGAACTCGAAACTCAAGATCGAGGGCGGCGAGATCAAAGTGAGTCCGGCTAACCCCGGCGCAGGTGTTGTTGTGGCAGCTATCGGAGACTCTGAGGTTACTATGACTGGCGGTAAGGTAGTTGCGACGAACACGGCCTGCTTCAATGCCGGCTATTTTGGTAAGCAGACCTTCAATATTTCTGGCGGTACGCTGGAGAGTAAGGGCGCTTCTACCGCATTGATGGGTATTAGCAACAATTACGGTGGCCATACGGAAATGACCATCAGCGGCGATACGCAGGTGGTGATGAAGGATGCTGCGGGCAACGCTGGCAGCTTGGTTTCTGATGCGACAGGCAACGATGTGATCAAAGTTGTTGGAGGCACCTCCGATAGCGATATTACGGCCTATACAGAAGAGACTGCGCCTGTTGTTTTGACGGGTGATGGTACATATCACATTGGAACGACTGCGGCAAACGCGGCTGTGCGTAATGCAGCAAGTGGTGAGACTGTTACCGTTGTTAAGGGCAATGCAGCTTTGACTGAGGTTCCTGCGGGTGTGGTGGTCGTTCCCGGTGAGGGCACTACCGTGACAGTCAATGGCGTGCCCGTGACCGGTGACTCCTACACCGTTCCCCAGCCGCCCCGCTACTACTACAACTCCACCACTACTACCACCGACACCAAGACGGACGGTACCAAGGGCAGCCCCAAGACCTTCGATGCCGGTATGGGCATCTATGCAGTCAGCGCTCTGCTGAGTGTCACCGGTATGGCCTGCGTGGGCAGGAAAAAGTTCTGATCTGCTCTCGACGGCGGTGTGATACCCCGGGCCGCGCTGGTGGAGATCGAAACCATCTGCGTGAAGTAAAGAATCCGGCAAATAAAGAGAGCCGCCCCTTAGGGGCGGCTCTCTTTATGCCCCCTGGTTCAATTCCGAGACGATATCCTTCAGAATGGCGATGAACTTCTCGCCGTAGTCCGTCAGCGGTACGTCCCGGGGCCGTATGACCCCAAGGCGCATATCCGGCACGTCGCCGATCAGCGGCAGCGTCATCAGCCGGTCATCGCCGTAGCCGTCCGGCAGTACGCCGCTGCCGGTGGAAACGCAGTCCGTGTGGGCCATGACATTGTAGGCCGTGGCGCGGTCGCTGACGGACACTACCCGGTCAAACTCCGCGCCGGTGCCTACTACCGCCTCCTCGGCGAAGTGGTAGTTGCTGTCCGACTGGGTAAATACCGCGTAGGGGTAGGCATACAGCTGCTCCAGCCGCACGGCGCGTTCGCCGGACAGGGGGTGGCCCTTCCGCAGAAACACCCGGGGGCGGATGTTCACCAAAGGCTGGAACGTCAGGTTCTTCTCCCGCAGGATACGGCCGATGAAATGCTCTGTCATGTCCGACACGAAGATGATGCCGAAGGCGCTGCGCCGCGCCGTCACCTCGTCGATGACTGCTGCCATCTCCATCTCCTTGAAGCTCACCTGGATATGCGGCTCGTCCAGCAGGTGCAGGAACTCCACGAATGCCTTGGCGCAGAAGGGATAGCGCTGTGATGCCACCGACAGGGATACCCGGTCGGCAGCCCGGCGCTCACTGTAATAGCGCTCCAGCTTCCGGCTGCGCTCCACCAGCGGTGCGATCTGCGCCGTCAGCTCCCGGCCCTCCTCCGTCAGCGTCACGCCCCGGTTGGTCCGCAGAAAGATGGTCACGCCCAGCTCCCGTTCCACCTCGGCGATGGCCGCCGACAGGGCCGACTGAGACAGAAACAGGTTCCGCGCCGCCCGGTTCATGGACCCGCAGCGGTCCACCTCCAATATGTAGCTCATTTGCAGCAATGTCATCGCGCCGCGCCCCTTTCCCGCCGTTTCTTGCCTTTACTATATCAAAAACCGCGCCCCCTGTAAATAGAATTGACAGATATACGGCCCATCGTGTATAATCGCCGGTGATATACCGTATATATTGCTCTATATAGGAGGCGTACTATGAAACGAGTTATCACCGTCCTGTTGGCGGTCCTGCTGGTCCTGTCGCTGGCGGCCTGCGGCAGCGGGGTCGAGACAAAGAAGCTGGCGGGCACCTGGACGTGTACGATCGATGTGACTGACCGCATGAACGCGGCGGCGGAGCAGGCACTGGGCCTGTCCGCGGCGGACGGTACAGCGCAGATGCCGCTGCAGCTGGTCCTCACCGTGGCCGAGGACGGCGCCTATACCCTCCGCTACGACAGCGACGCCGTCCGCACGGCACTGGATGCCTATGCCGCGGCGCTGCGCCCGGCGGCGGTGGAGAGCGTCTATGCCGCCGCGGAGGAGCAGGGCCTCTCCCGTGAGGAATACGATGCGGCCATGGAGAAGGCCGGCATCACCATGGACGATATGGTGGCGGCCATTTTCGCCGGGGTGGACGAGGTGGAACTGCTCTCCCTGCTCACCGGCCGCAGCGCCGCGCTCACCGGCTATTGCAGGGCGGAGAGCGGACAGCTGTATCTGGCGGATACCGCCGCCGACCTGACCGAGACGGCGGACTGTCTGAGCTATACCCTCTCCGATGGGATCATGACCTGGACCGACGCGCAGGGTGAGCTCAGCAGCCAGCTGACGGAGGAGGAGCAGGAGCTGCTCCGCGTGCCCCTGACTTGGACAAAACAGGAGGAGAGCAAATAAAAAAGAGCGCCCTGTGGGCGCTCTTTTCCTTTGCCTCATGTCTCAAAAATCCAGCTCCGTGCGGGTGCAGATCTCCTTGATCTTAGCCTGCAGGCGTTTTAGATCCTCGAAGGTCTCCGGCTTTTTCCGGGGGTCCCGCAACAGGGCGGCGGGGTGATACAGCGCCATCATCAGGCAGCCGTCCTTCTCGAAAAACTGACCGTGCTCCTGGCTGATCTTAAAGTCCGGGCGGATGATCTCCATGGCGCTGACGCGGCCCAGACACACGATGATCTTAGGCTGCATCAATGCCCGCTGCCGCTGGAGGTAGCCCTTGCAGGCGTCCTTCTCCGTGTTCATGGGGTCCCGGTTCTCCGGCGGGCGGCACTTAACGGAGTTGGTGATATACAGGCGGCTGCGGTCCAGCCCGATCATCTTCAGCATATCGTCCAGCAGCTTGCCGCCCCGGCCCACGAAGGGCTCGCCCTGCTTGTCCTCGTTAGCGCCGGGGGCTTCGCCGATGATCATGATCTCCGCATCCTCCCGGCCCACGCCGAAGACCACGTTGGTGCGCGTTTCCGCCAGTGCACAGGCGTGACAGTGCAGACATTCCTGCCGCAGGGCTTCCCACTCGGTCATAGTCGTTTCTCCTTTATCTCTCTGCGAACGGGCTTACTTTTCCAATCTGGACAGCAGCCACGCTTCAATGTTCTTCGTAATATCCGCAGTGTATGCCTTTTCGTTGAGTATCTCATGCCGCAGGCCCGGATACAGCTTCAGCGTGCAGTCCCGCATACCGGCAGCCCGGAAGGCGTCATAGGTCTGGCGCACGCCCTTGCCGCAACTGCCCACCGGGTCCTTGTCGCCAGCTACGAACAGCACCGGCATTTCCCTGTCCATCTGCCGCAGATGGCTCTGCCGCTGGTTGAAGCGTATGCCGTGCAGCATCTGGCGGAACAGGCCCACCGTGGCGTCCGCGCCGCAGAGGGGGTCGGCGATGTAGTCGTCCACGTTGCTCTCGTCGGCGGAGAGCCAGTCCACCTTCGTGCGGTTGGGGGCGAACAGCTTGTTGTAGCTGCCGAAGGCCAGCTCCGTCACCAGCTCGCTGGTGGCGTTCTCGCCGCTGACGGCGGCGATGGCATTGGCCAGCGCCAGCCCGCCGGTGATGGCTGCCTGGGGCTGCCAGCCGGTGCCCATGATGACCGCCGCCTTCACCGTGCCGGGATAGCGGATCAGGTACGTCCTGGTCAGGAAGGAGCCCATGCTGTGGCCCATGATGCACAGCGGCACATCAGGATAGCGCTGCTTCAGCCGCTGGTGCAGCACGTAGATGTCGTCCACCACCGTGTTCCAGGTGTTGCCCTGACCGAAATACACCGGCGTTCCGCCCTCCGGCAGCGACTTGCCGTGGCCCAGGTGGTCGTGTCCGGCCACGACGATGCCCTGTTCGTTCAGCGCCCGGGCGAATCCGTCGTACCGGGCGATGTGCTCGGCCACGCCGTGACAGATCTGCAGTACAGCGCGGACGGCCACGCCCTCCGGCTCCCACAGCATCCCGTGGAGCTGGGTCTTGCCGTCGCTGGACAAAAACGTGAATTCACTCAAATTTGTCATGGTGTATCCGCTCCTTTCATGGTATAATTCTTATCATCATACAGTGTACCACAAAAATCCGGAAATGAAAAGAGGGTTCGCCATGTCGCAGTACATATTGGCGCTGGATCAGGGCACCACCAGCTCCCGCGCCATCGCCTTTGACCGGTCGGGGAATATCGCCGCCCTAAGCCAGCAGTCCCTGCCCCAGCACTATCCCCAGGCGGGGTGGGTGGAGCACGACCCCCTGGAGATATGGGACACCCAGCGCCGCGCCGCGGCGGAGGTCATCGCCCGGCTGCCGGAGGGCAGCGTGGCAGGCATCGGCGTCACCAACCAACGGGAGACGACGATCCTCTGGGATAAGGCCACCGGTGAACCGGTGTACAACGCCATCGTCTGGCAGTGCCGCCGGACGGCGGAGCTGTGTGAGGAGCTGAAGCGCCGGGGGCTGGAGGAGCGTATCCGCTCGGCCACGGGGCTGCTGATCGACGCCTACTTCTCCGGCAGCAAGATCCGCTGGATACTGGACAATGTGCCCGGCGTCCGCCGCCGGGCCGAACGGGGCGAGGTGCTGTTCGGTACCGTGGAGAGCTGGTTGATCTGGAAGCTCACCGGCCGGCATGTCACCGACTACGCCAACGCCAGCCGCACCATGCTTTTTGATATCCACCGCCTGGCCTGGGATGAGGAGCTGTGCGGCATTCTGGGGGTCCCTACGGCCATGCTGCCGCAGCCCGTGCCCAACAGCGCCGTCTACGGCACGGTGCAGCCCAGTATCCCGGGGCTGGAGTCCCTGGCGGGCGTCCCGGTCTGCGGCGCGGCGGGCGATCAGCAGTCCGCTCTGTTCGGCCAGACCTGCTTCGCTCCCGGCGAAGCCAAGAACACCTACGGCACCGGCTGCTTCACCCTGATGAACGTGGGCGAAAAGCCTGTGCGCTCCCGCGCCGGATTACTGACCTCCGTGGCCTGGCAGGTGGACGGAAAGACCACCTATGCCCTGGAGGGCAGTGTGTTCAACGCCGGCAGCACCATCCAGTGGCTGCGGGATGAGCTGGGTATCATTTCCTCGGCGCCGGAGATCGACGTGCTGGCCGCCACAGTGCCGGATAGCGGCGGCGTGGTGGTGGTACCGGCCTTCACGGGCCTGGGTGCGCCTTACTGGGATATGTACGCCCGGGGTGCTATTCTGGGCGTCACCCGGGGCACAGGACGGGCGCACATCGCCCGGGCGGTGCTCAGCTGTATCGCTGCCCAGGTCACAGACCTGATGCTGGCCATGCGCCAGGATGCCGGCTGCGATATTGCCCTTCTGCGGGCGGACGGCGGGGCCAGCGTTTCTGATGTGCTGCTGCAAATGCAGGCGGATCTGCTGCGTATCCCTGTGGATCGGCCGGAGATGGTGGAGACCACCGCCTTCGGCGCGGCGGCGCTGGCGGGGCTGAGCTGCGGCTTCTGGCGGGATATGGACGAGATCGCCGCCCTGCGCCGCAGCCAGAGGATGTTCCTGCCGGAGCGCCCGCAGGCGGACTGCGACGCCTATTACCGTCTGTGGAAACGGGCTGTTTCCCGGGCCGCTGACTGGATAGAGCATTAAGTAAACAGTGTGTAAATTTCGCCATATAGCGCTTGCAACCGCTGAAAAAACGCGCTATACTGACGTCAACAGGAATATATGCCGTGCACTGTCCCGCGTGTGTACGCGGCGGGAGAGCCGGGAGATATGGAAAGGAGCTATTATCTATGGGTATTCTCAACGACATCAGCAAGAAGGCGCAGGAGTACGCCGGCATCGCCGTGGACAAGGCCAAGGACCTGGCCGAAGTGGCCGCGGACAAGGCCCAGACCCTCAGTGACACCGCCAAGACCAATATGGCTATTATGAACGAGCAGCGCGAGCTGGAGAAGAACTACCGCGCCATCGGCGAGTGGTTCGTGGCGGAGCACCAGAGCGACGTCCCCGACGCCGTCAAGGACGTGGTGGCTGCCGTCAACGCCAGTAAGGAGCGTATCGCCCAGCTGGAGGCCAGCAAGCCCCGGAAGGACGAGCCGGCGGTGGACGAGTCTGAGGTGACCTTCAAGGTCTGCCCCGTCTGCGGCGCCGCCAGCGACAGCAAGTTCTGCCCCCACTGCGGCGCGCCCATGGGCGAGTAAAATACAGAAAAAAGAGGACCGCCGCCGGCGGTCCTCTTTTGCAAGCGCTTCATAAAAAGGAAGGCCCGCGAGGGCCTTCCTTTTACTTCTCATTGGGCATCTTCCAGCCGTTGTGGTCGGTGTGCAGCAGATGGTGGGACTTTTCGCCCAGCGGAGCTTTCAGGAATTCCCGGTACAGCGCCTGCACGTCCTTGTTCCGGTGGGAGAACCGCACCTTGGCACTCTTGTCGATGCTCCACAGGATATCGCCGCGATATGCCGCCAGCTCCTGCCCGTCGTGTATGGGCTGCCCGCCGCCGCCGGCGCACCCGCCGGGACAGGCCATCACCTCAACGAAGTCGTAATCCACATCGCCCTCGTCGATGGCGTGCATCAGCTTACGGGTGTTGCCCAGTCCGCTGACCACTGCCACGCGGACGTTGCCCGCGCCGGGGATGGTGAATACGGCCTCCTTCCAGCTGCCCATACCGCGTACGGCGGAGAAGGCGTCCGGCTTCGGTTCCTTGCCGGTAATGAGATAGTACGCGCTCCGCAGAGCCGCGTCCATCACGCCGCCGGTGGCGCCGAAGACCACCGCCGCGCCGGTGCCGGTGCCCAGCGGACTGTCAAAGGGTGTTTCTGGCAGCACCGCGGGATTGATCTGTTCGCCCCGCAGCATCCGCACGATCTCGCGGGTGGTCAGCACCACATCCACGTCCTGGTCGCCCTGCTCGTCCTTCATGGTGGGCAGCGCACACTCCGCCTTCTTGGCGGTGCAGGGCATGATGGACACCACAAACAGCTTCTTGGGGTCCACGCCGATCTTCTGGGCAAAGTAGCTCTTGGCGACGGCACCGAACATCTGCTGGGGGCTCTTGGCGGTGGACAGGTTTTCCGTATATGACGGGAATTGTCCCTTCAGGAACCGCACCCAGCCGGGACAGCAGCTGGTGAACATGGGCCAGTGATATTTGTTCCGGTGGGTAAAGCGCTCGATGAACTCACTGCCCTCCTCCATGATGGTCAGGTCAGCGGCGAAGTCTGTGTCGAATACATAGTCGAAGCCCATGGTCTTCAGCGCCGTCACCATGCGCTCCGCCGTGGCAAACTTGGGGTCCAGATGATAAAACTCTGCCCAGGCCGCCCGCACCGCCGGTGCGACCTGCACCACGGTGATCCGGTCCTTGTTCGCCAGCGCGTCGAACACCTTGCCGGTGTCATCGTGCTCCTGCAGACCGCCCACGGGACAGTGGGTGATGCACTGGCCACAGAAGGTGCAGTCGCTCTCACCCAGGGTCCTGGTGTGGGCCACGCCCACGGTGGTGCGAGTACCGGTGCCCATCAGGTCCCAGATGCCCATGCCCTGGATCTTTTCGCATACCTGGATGCACCGCATACACTTCACGCAGCGGTTTTCGATACGCACCACCGGATTGGAGTAGTCCGTGGGGATGTTCTTCAGGTCGTCGATATAGTGGTCGCCCAGCAGGTTATAGTCGTTGGTCAGCTGCTGGAGCTTGCAGTTGCCGCTGCGGGTGCACTTGGTGCACTTCGTCTCATGCTGGCTCAGCAGCAGCCGCAGATTGACTCGCCGGGCCTCGCGGACACGGGGTGAGCTGGTGTACACCACCATGCCCTCGCTGACAGCGCTGTCGCAGGAGGGCACCAGCCGTGCATAGCCCTCCACCTCCACCATGCAGATGCGGCACGCGCCGATCTCGTTGATGTCCTTCAGATAGCACAGGGTGGGGATGCTGATCCGCAGGGTCTGGGCCGCCTCCAGAATGGTGGTGCCTTCCGGCACCGATACGGTCCGCCCGTCGATGGTCAGAGTTACCATTTTTCGTTCCTCCCTCCCCGGAAAATGCCGTAGCCGTAGTGGTCGCACCGCAGGCAGCGGGACGCCTCGGTCCGCGCGCCCTCCTCGGTGAGCCCGCACTCGATATCCTCAAAGTCGCACCGGCGCTCGCAGGCCTCGCGTTCCGTGGTGTTGATGCGTCCGTGGGGTGCGCGGTTGTTCAGCCGCGGTGCCGGGATGTCCAACTCCACCTTGATCTCATGCCGGAAGCCCAGGTGCTCGTCGATGTTGGCCGCCGCCACCTTGCCGGCGGCAATGGCGCGGATGGCGCTGGCGGGTCCGGTGACGCAGTCGCCGCCGGCGAATACGTTATCCATGTCGCCCACCTGACCGGACAGCCCCGCCACGAACGTGCCGCGCTTGATGGGTACGCCCGCCTGCTCGAAGCCCTGGATCTCGATGCCCTGGCCGATGGCCACCACGATGATATCCGCCGGGATGCGTACCTCCGGCAGGTCGGCCTTGTTGGGCCGGGGCCGCCCGGACTTGTCCGCCTCGCCGATGATCTGGGGCTGCACCCACAGCGCGGCGGCATTGCCGTTCTCGTCGGCCTCGATGTGGGAGGGCGCCATCAGGGCGGCGATCTCCGCGCCCTCGGCCATGGCGCCCGTTACCTCGTCCGGCAGGGCGGTCATGTCCTCGATGCGGCGGCGGTACACGCACGTCACCTTTTCCGCCCCCAGGCGGATAGAACTGCGGGTCACGTCCATAGCCACGTTGCCGCCGCCGATGACCACCACCCGCTTGCCGGTGAAGTCCGGCATCACATCGTCGCCGATGGAGCGCAGCATCTCCACGGCGGACATGACGTTCCTGCTGTCCTCGCCGGGGATGCCCACCTTCTTGTCCTGATGGGCGCCGATGGCGATATACAGGCAGTCATACTCCTTCAGCAGGTCCTCTATCCACAGCTGGGTGCCCACGGTCGCGCCGGTGTGTGCCTCAATGCCCAAAGAGAGGATGGAGGCGATCTCCGCATCCAGCAGGTGCCGGGGGAAGCGGTAGTTGGGGATGCCGTAGCGCAGCATACCGCCCAGCTTCTCCCGTTCCTCGAATACCGTCACCTTGTGACCCATCAGGGCCAGGTAATAGGCGCAGCTCAGGCCGCTGGGCCCGCCGCCGATAATGGCCACCTTCTTGCCGGTGGGCGGCGCGCAGGGGGGCTGGGGCACGTCTCCGGCATTGTCCACGGCATAGCGCTTCAGCCCGCGGATGTTGATGGCGTCGTCGATCATATTCCGGCGGCACCGCGCCTCGCAGGGGTGCTCGCAGATATAGGCGCAGGCCACAGGGAAGGGATTGTCCTTACGGATCAGCCGCACCGCGTCGGCGCAGCGTCCCTCGCCTATCAGGGCCATATAGCCGGGTACGTCCACACCGGCGGGACACAGGGCCACGCAGGGCACCGGCAGCTGCAAGCCCGCCAGACAGCGGTGGTGCAGGATGTGTTCCTCGTAGTCATCCCGGAAGCCCTCCAGCCCGTCCAGCACCAGTCGGGCGGCGTCGCGCCCGATGGCGCAGTCGGCGGTGTTCACCACGGTCCGCGCCGTTTTCTCGATAATGGCCAGGGTGCCCATGTCGGCGGTGCCATCCAGCACGGTGGCGATGAGCTTGCTCAGCTGCCCCAGACCGATACGGCAGGGCACGCACTTGCCGCAGGACTGGGCGTGGCACAGCTGCAAAAACGACAGGGACATATCCACCGGACAGAGGCCCGGAGGACTGGCGGCGATGCGGCGCTCCACGTCCCGGTAGAGATTATCCACCACGGTCTGGGCGCGGCTTGGGTTCTTGATGTCGAGTCTGCTCAAGGGGGTCACTCCTTCCGTCTGCGCCGCGCGGAAGCGTGTCCGCGCGGCGCTTGGAAATTATAAGTTAAACAAAAGAATGACACAAAATCCACCAAAAGTCAACATAAGAAAAAAGATTGTTTTCATAAGAGGAAATTATCGTAAATTGCCTGGTTTTTAACGTTATTTACAGCACAAACCGATAGATTTAAAGCGTGAAAGTTTCTTCAAAGGAAACGTCAGAAGACTGCATGCGCAGGGAACGGCGTCCTGCGGCGTCCCGATCCGCGGCCATCAAAAAAGGGAGCACCGCCGCAGCGGTGCTCCCTTTTAGGTTCTTATGCTCTTATGCTCGGCCACTGCGCAGGTAGCCATAGTTCTTCTTGAGTATGTTGCGGAAGAAGGGGATGCACAGCACCGTATCCGCCGCGATCCACGCCATGGGGTCGGCGGCGCAGAGGGCGTAGAAGGCCATGGCCGGTGCATCGGCGCTGACGGCGCCGCCGGCAAACAGCCCCGGCAGCACCAGACACACGGTGATACGCGCCACCAGCTCCGCCGCGCCCGCGCCCAGCACGAAGCCGCTGCGCCCGATGCCCTGCACGCAGTTGCGCACCACAAAGACGAAGCCCAGAAACAGGTACATGGAGAAGTCCACATACAGCAGCGAGTTGCCGTAGCGCACCGCGTCCGGCGTCACCTTGTCGGCGCTGAGGAACACATGGTAGCAGAAGTCGCCCCTTGTCAGCAGCAGACCCGTGCCCGCCGCCAGAATCGCCAGAATGGACACCATGCCCAGCGCCTGCAGCGTGCCCCGGCGAATGCGGTCGTACTGACCTGCGCCCAGATTCTGCGCCGTGAAGCTGGTCATGGCGCCGCCCAGCGCGTTCATGGGCGTGGCCACCAGATTGAACAGCCGGTTGGCTGCGCCAAAGCCATTCTGCGCCGCGTTGGACACCATCACACCGTCCCGCATATCGAATTGCACCACGCCGCCCTGCATGACGATGATGCCCACCGCCAGCACGGAGAACTGCAGGCCAAGGGGAATGCCGCGGGTCAGGTGCCGTTTCACATCCATCATGGTGATGCGCCAGTCCTCCCGGTGCAGGCGCAGCACCGGATAGCGCACAAAGGCGTAGATAAAGCAGCCGATGGTGCTGACCAGCTGCGCCAGCACCGTGGCGCCGGCCGCACCGGCCACGCCCCAGCGGAAGGACAGGATGAACAGCAGGTCCAGCCCCACGTTCAGTATCGTGGAGAACAGCAGGAACACCAGCGGCGTCACCGAGTCGCCCATAGCCCGCAGGAACGAGCAGATAAAGTTATAGAACAGCTGCGCGCCGATGCCGGCGAAGATGATGGCGCAGTAGGTGTACGCCGCGGTGTATACCTCATGGTTGTCCGGCGTCACGTTGATCCACGCCAGCATGGGATCCAGCAGCACCAGCGCCAGGGCCGTCAGTGCCACCGTCAGCGCCGCCGACAGAAGGATCTGCGTGGCCAGAGAGCGCCGCACCCCGCGCTCGTCGTGCATACCCACATAGTACGAGGTGATGACGCAGAAGCCCGCGCTGACGCCGAAGGCGAACTGCAAAAAGATGAACACCAGAGAATTGGTATCGTTGACGCCGGCCACCTCGGCGGCGGTCAGCGTCTGACCAACGATGGCCGCGTCGCTGATGGAGTACACCTGCTGCAAAAGGTAGGACAGGATCACCGGCAGAGAAAACAGGAGGATCACCTTCCAGCACGGCCCCTGGGTCAGGTCGATGGGCTCCCTTCTTTTATGTGCTGTTTTCACAGAAATCGCTCCCTTCTTTTGTGTAGTATAGACAATTATCTCTCTCAGAGCGCCGATTATAATACCTTGCGGCGTCGTTGTCAAGAGCTCTTTTATAAAAAATCCGTCCACCGGTCATTCCCGGTACCGCGCTGCCGTTCTTCACGCATTTTGCGGTGCATTTCCGCTTTCCGCCAGTGGACACAGCCGGTATTTCGTTGCACTTTCTGTCACTTTGTGGTAAGATACCATTGACACAAATGAAACGGGGAGGTCACTTGATATGAGATCCGATGGCACAAAAAAGTCACCTGTGCGTATGCTTGTCTACCTGCTGCTTCTCGCGGCGGTGGTGGCCCTGGGCTATTTCACCGACATCGTTGACTTCACGGAGCTGAAGGCTGTTTTTTCTCTGAAGCTCACCGCCCTGCTGAAGCTGGCTGTCATGGTCCTGCTGGTGCTGCTGGTGTCCAACCTGGTCATCTTCATTCTGCACGGTATCAAGCCCCGCACCCACCGCGGCGGGTCTGTGCTGTCGCTGCTGAGCAGCCTGGTCAAATATGTGGCCGGCATCATCATCGTCTGCCAGAGTCTGTCCCTGCTGGGCGTTAACGTGGGCACCATCATCGCCAGCGTCGGCGTGCTGGCCCTGGTGGTCGGCTTCAGCGCCGAGAGCCTCATCGCTGACGTGGTCATCGGCGCCTTCATGCTGCTGGAGAACCAGTACAACGTGGGCGACATCGTGGAGGTCAACGGTTTCCGGGGCGTGGTCACCAAGATCGGAATCCGCACCACCTCCATCACCGACGGCGGCGGCAATGTGAAGATCATCAACAACTCGGAGATGAAGAATATCCTCAACCGTTCCGATAACAACTCCTGGTCTGTCAGCGATATCTCCATCCCCTATGAGACAGACCTGGAGAAGCTGGAGGCGCAGCTGCCCACCCTGCTGGAGGAGATTTTCCGCGCCCGGGGCGACGTGATGCTGGATACGCCCCAGTACCTGGGCGTCCAGACGCTGGACGCCTCCGGCATCGTCCTGCGCTTCTGGGTGAAGGTGGCGGAGAAGAACATCTACGCCGGCGCCCGCGCGCTGAACCGCGAGCTGCTGCTGGGCTTCCGCCGTCTGGGTGTGGAGTGCCCCTTCCCTCAGATGGACGTACACATGAAATAAGCCATGGAAGAGAAGAACAAGGAGTTCACCCTGGCGCAGGAGCACGCCGCCCCTCCACCGGAGTGCGCTGCCCTCCCGCCGGAGGTCCTGCCGCCGGACACCATCCTTCCCGGCGAGGCCTCCGCCGCGGAAAGTGCCGCCGCGCTGAAAAAGAAGACCGCCAAGTGGAAAAAGATCGCCATTATGCTGGTGGGCCTGTCGGCCATGACGGCGGTGGCCGTCACCGGCGGCGGCACAGCGGAGGACCCCGTCCCCGCAACGCCGGATGCCCCGCCGGCGCAGCAGGAGCCGTATGTTCCGCCGGAACCGGAGCCGGAGCCCCTTGCCGGTGTTCTGCACTATACCATATACAACGATACCTTCGACGACAGCGGCGTGCCCCTGATCCTGGCCGAGGGTACCGTGGACATGGCCGCGCTGTCCGATACGCCCCTGGCGCTGCCCCAGCCGGAGACGCCGTCCGATGGCAGCTATGCGTTCCTGGGCTGGGCGGGCCGGTATGACACCGCCGGCGGAAAGGTCTGGACGACGGTGCCGGACCCCCTGACAGCGGACTTCGCGGCGTCCATCAGACCCGGAGATACGGGGGAGAGGTCGATCGTGCTCCGCGCCGCCTGGCGGCTGACGGAGCAGAGCCGCTACCCCTGGTCCCTGACGCTGGACGACGGCGTTAATGCCGTTACCTATGAGGCGGCGGTGCCTATGGCCTCCGGCGGCAACGTGTACCTGTGCGCCTACCCGCAGCCGGTGCGCGACGGCTATCGCTTCGCCGGCTGGCTGAACGCGGCAGGGGAGAGGGTGGACCTTCTGCCCGCCTCCGCCTTCTTTACCAGGACCGCCGACGGCGAAACGGACTGGCGCACCACCGTCCCTGTCACCCTCACCGCGGACTGGGAGAAAGCATAACAAAAAAGAACAGTCCCTTTAGGCCGCCTGGCATAAGAAAACATACGCCGCAAAAGGCGCGTTTCGCGCAGCC
>OBAI01000031.1_pt1 | contig 169391 bp, 170 predicted proteins | sample 1517461 | NCBI WGS metagenome assembly OBAI01 (sample SAMN04571696, study PRJEB22368) | human gut metagenome | biome: human gut; material: stool | host: Homo sapiens | place: Luxembourg | collected 2012-06-29
TTATCGCCATCAAAGAGAACTACGACAACTTTGATACGGACGGCTCCGGCGAAAGTCTCATCATCCCTCTGCAAAACATGATCAACACACTCTACTCGAAGGACATCTCCCGCAAGGTTTCTACCGCGCTCAAGGCACAGATGGAAAGTGGAGAGTTCAAGAAGCGCAATCTCCCGTATGGTTATCGCTGGGATGAAGAACACAGCAATATGGTCTTTGATGAGGAAACCGCGCCGATTGTTCAGAAGATTTTCCAATGGAAAATTGAAGGACTGTCCCTTCCTGCGATTGCAGACCGGCTTGATGCAATGAACGCACCCAATCCGGAGTTTCAAAAGTATCAGGTCGGCGTCCGCACAGGCAATGTTACGGCAAAGAAGATTTGGAATAAGTCCTCACTCACTACCATTCTGGATAATCCCCATTACGTCGGAGATACCGTTCTCGGACGGACGCTGAACGCCATCTACAAGGGCGTCAAGAATCAGCATATCGACCGCGAGGAATGGATTGTTTTTCCCAATACTCACGAGGCGATTATCTCCCGTGAGGACTTCCAGAAGGTACGAGAAATGCGGAACGCTGCTGCAAGGACAAGGGTTGAGAAGATGGAGCGCACGGAGGAAATCCGCGCTACGCTGATCAATCTCTTTGAAGACAAAATCGTCTGCGCAGACTGCGGCAAAAAGCTCTACTTCCATCGCAAGCGCGTTGACAAGCGCAAGGACGGCGCATGGTACGCCTTCTATGAGTGCAGTTCATCCGTCAAGCGCGGCAACCTCTGTACGCCGCACTATACGCGGCAGGATAAGCTCGAAGCCGATGTGCTTGCGGCGATCCAGCTTCAAGTCAAGGCGGCTCTCAATTACGACAAGCTGCTTGCCAAACTGAGAAACAGCGAAGGTGAACGCAGCATCCGAGATCAGCAGAATGCGCTCATTACAAGCCTGAATCTGAAACTCAGCGGCATCTCCAAGAAGCGTACTCGGCTCTATGAGGACTTCACAGAAGGCATTCTCGATGAAGAGGAATACGTCTTTGCCAAGAAAGCCTACGATGAGCAGTATGCCGACCTTTCCCGGCGGTTGGATGAAGCGGTTCAGCGGAAGGTAAAGTTTGCCGAGGCAATGTCCGAGGACAACAAGTGGCTCACGCTGATGAAATCCGTCAGCGGTGCAACGATGCTCTCTCATGAGTTAGTTGACGAGTCCGTAGAGCTTGTGAAAGTCCATGAGGACGGCTCAATCGAGCTGGTCATGAAATACGGCGATATTTATGCTCTGACCGTTCAGAGTATCAAGGAAGTACAGGAGGCGATGTAAATGAGCAAGGAATACAACATCGGCATCTACATCCGCCTCTCAATGGCTGATGAAGATACCGGCTATGGCAGCAAGGCGGAAAGTGACAGCATCGGCAACCAGCGTATGCTCATCAATCGCTTTCTTGACAATCATCCGGAGCTGTCTCACTGTCAGCGGTCTGAGTTTGCGGATGACGGTTATACCGGCACGAACTTTCACCGTCCTCAGTTCACGCAGATGATGGAGAAGGTCAAGCGCGGCGAGATTAACCTGATCTGCGTCAAAGACTTTTCCCGCTTTTCTCGTGACTACATTGAAACGGGAAACTATCTGGAATGCACTTTTCCATTCATGGGCGTCCGCTTTATTTCCATCAACGACGGCTATGACAGTGACGATTACAAAGGCACAACGGGCGGTCTGGAAGTGGTTATGCGCAGCATCATCTACGCCGCATACAGCAAAGACCTTTCCGTAAAGACCATATCGGCAAAAATCCAGATGATGAAGCAGGGCAAGTATGTCGGTGGCTACGCCCCATACGGCTACGTCCTGCATCCCACCATTCGGAACAAACTTGCCGTAGACCCGGAGGCGGCTGATGTGATCCGTCGTATTTTCCGCGAGGCGCTGGAAGGCAGCAACACCTCTCAGATCGCCCGCAGCCTGAATGATGACGGCATCCCGACGCCGGGGCAATACTTCAAGAGCAAGCATCCCGACAAGAAGAAGTTCAGTAACATGAGCGAGAAAATCAGTTGGGAAACCGTGATGGTCTATAACATCCTCAAAAACCTTGTTTACACCGGAACATTGGTCAGCCGCAAAATGAAGTCCTGCGGTGTCGGCTCAAAAAAGCGTGTTGTCAATGAGCCGATTATCGTAGAAGGAACGCATGAAGCGATTATCAGCAAGGAAGACTTTGAGCTTGCTCAGAAGGTCATTCGAGGCGGAGGACGGAATCCCACGCGCAAGCAGCATGACTATCCGCTCAAGGGACTCGTCCGCTGCGGTAACTGTAAACGTGCTATGACACGCCGAAAGAACAAGGCTGGCATTCGATACTTCCAGTGCATTCACTCGGTCAACAACGGAAACACAGACTGTCCGGTTGGCAGGAGCTTTCCGGAAATGGATATTGAGAAGGTTGTCTTCCATGCCCTTACTCAGTTTCTTGCTTTGGCACAGAAGGAAGCAATACAGAACCGCGAAGTCGGTGATCTGCGGAAATCTGCCATCAAGGAATGTGCTGATAAAATCCGCACTCTGCAAAAGCAGAACGAGCAGCACAAGGCGTCCAAGCTGAGGCTCTACGAGAAGTATGCAGCCGGAAGCATCACGAAGGAGGCGTACATTCAGCAGAAGGCGGCAGCGGATGTGAAGATTGCTGAAAACGATGGAGCAATCCAGCGCAGTCACGAGCGGATGAAGGAGCTTGACTCCGAGACCGCCTGTTCAGATGAAAAGCTGGATGCGGTCTGCGAACAGTACGCCGACTGCAAAGCTCTGACCTATGAGCTGACCCACGCATTCATTTCTGCGGTCTACATTTACGATCTTGACAACATAGAAATCGTCTGGAAGTTCAAGGACTTCCTCACTACATCAGAAGGAGAAGCCAAATGAAAGTATTTCTTTATATCCGCGTTGCCTGTGCGGATCAGCTTGCGGAAGCAGACCAGCGGGAAGAGCTGGAACGCTATGCGAAGGACAAAGGCTATGAGGTGGCTGCTGCTGTGGCGGCAGACGGCATCTCCGGCGTCCATACGGAAGGTATCATGAACTTCCTGCTGAACGAAGCCAAGCGTCAGGACATCGGTACGATCCTCACCCGCGACACCTCGCGAATCAGCCGGGACACTTCCTCTTTCATGAGGTTTGAGCGAAAGTTCCGGGAGAACGGCATCCGGTTCGAGTATCTGTCCAAGCCTGACAACGAGCTTCCGGTCACTCCGATGTTGGAGGCATTTGCGGCGGCGTATAAGAAGCGTCGCACAAAGAACGGCACAAGAGCATAGAGAAAACGCAAGCCGTTCACGGGTGGTTGTCCACCTATGAACGGCTTGTAAATTCTCAAAATTTTTTTAGTCCCTACTTGACACAAGAAGACCTGTCCCGCCTTGGCCGTCACCGCACGCAGACCGCACTGTTCATCGACTATCTGCGAGAACATGATGTGCGGGTCCTGTCCGCAACGGAAAATATCGACACCTTCAATGAGAACGATGATCTCATCATCGGATTCAAGGGTCTGGTCAACGACTTCTATGCCCGTGACGGCAGCCGCCGGGTCCGCACCGGATATCGACAGAAGCAAAAGGAAGGTATTGTGACCATCCCACCCTTCGGTTATTTCAAGGATAAGAACACAAAAAAGGTCGTTGTCGTAGAAGAATCCGCCGAAACGGTCCGGCTGATTTTCTCCGCCTATGTCGGCGGCAGCGGCATGAAAGCCATCGCCCGCACACTGAATGAACAGAGGCGGAAAACGCCTGCGCTCATGCAGATGGAACTGCTAAATAAGCGCCTGCCCAACACCCAGGATGGCATCCTCAAAAAATATTTGTGGGACGCAACGATGGTGGCGCGAATCTTGAGAGATGAGAGCTACATCGGCACTCTGATCTGCCACAAGAGCGAGCGTAATAAAATCAATAAGACCTTCCGTTTCACAGACCCGGAGGAGCAGTTCCGACATGAGAATTATCTGCCAATAATCGTGACCCGTGAGATATGGGAGCAGGCTCAAGATCTCCTTACAGAGCGCAAAGAGAAAAATGTCCGTGCTGGTACCAACCGCGGCATCCTCCGGTACGGTGGATTGCTTCGCTGCAAGGATTGTGGCCGAACCTTTATCGGGAAACGAATCAAGCTGAAAAGCGGGGAACGGGTCGCCTATGTCTGCGACACCTACCATCGGTATGGCAGGGAACACTGCTCCTCTCACATGGTAGACGAGGAAACATTGGACAGATTGATCGGCGCGGAGATCCTGCGAACAAAGAAAATGTATGAGGAAAACTGGTCGCGGATGGAATGGCTCATTGAGAGATGGACGCCGAAGGCTTCTACGGCCAGTGCCAAAATAGGTAAACTGCAAGAACACATCCTCTTACTGGAGGAGGAAGTGGAGGTGATCCTGATGGAACGCATTCGGGATAAGGCCAACGCGGAACGCTACGACCGCATGATCGCCAAGCGCGAGGAGCAGATCGCGGAGGCCAAGAAGCAAATCGAAGATCTGCAAAACATCTCAGAAATGCTCCGCAGCCGACAGGCCAAGCTGAAGCGGGACATCAGCCTGATCGACGATATCCTGCGAGAGGGCAAAATGTCAGAAGCACATCTGAGGATGCTGGTGGAGAAGATACTCGTTCATGAGGAGGACGGCAGGCTGGATTTGGAGATCCGGTTGAAAGCGCCCTTCCGTGACCATCTGGACGTCTTCGAAAACGGAGCGCAGACAGATTGCTTCCCCACCGCAGATTTTGACTATGACAGGCTGGGTGCGGCGATCTACGGCGATTATTATGCGGGGTAGGTGATAACAGGTGCGGGTATGGCTCTATGCGCGGCTTTCTAACGATGATGACCGTGAGATGAACTCCCTGCTAAATCAGCGGGAAATCTGCCAGGCGTTTGCCGAGCAGCACGGGTACACCATTGTGGGACAGTCCTTCGATGACAACATAAGCGGCATGAGTTTTGACCGCCGTGGGCTGGACGAGCTCATGGCGGCTGTGGACGCTGATAAAATTGACGCTGTCATCGTAAAAGACTTATCCCGGCTTGGCCGCCATAGGACCCAGACTGCATTGTTTATTGATTACCTGCGGGAACGCCAGGTGCGCGTGATCTCTGCCACGGAGGGAGTTGATACATTCCGCGACGAAGATGACTTGATCATCGGCGTCCGCGGCTTGATGAATGATTATTATGCGAAGGATATTGGCAAAAAGATCCGGGCGGGATACCGCCAGAAGCAGAAAGACGGCATCGTGATCACGCCGCCCTTCGGCTACTGGAAAGACAAAAACACGGGGCAGATCAAGGTTGACGCAGAGGCGGCAGTTACGGTGCAGCTCATCTATTCTCTGTACTTGCAGGGGTGTGGGCAGAAAGAGATTGCCCGGCGGCTTAATGCTGCGGGGCGAAAGACACCGGCGCAGCTCCGAGCTGAACGGTGCGGCAGAGAGGTCCGGCATACGCACAAAACCCGTGACGGTCAGTTCCTATGGACATACGCCAGTGTGAAAAACATTCTGGTGGAGGAGGCGTACACCGGCGTGCTGAACAACCATCGCAGAGAATACAACAACGGTAAAGCCAAGCATATAGACAAAACCGACTGGTATCGTCATGAGGGATTCTTCCCCGTAATCATAGGAAAACAGGAATGGGAGCAGGTACAGCGCTTACTCAAACAGCAGGCTCGCCCCGCAAACGGCAATCAGGCCAAGCACCGTTACGCGGGGCTGCTGACCTGCCGAGAATGTGGGAATGCGTTCATTCCTATGATTCGCTGCTGGAACGGCAAGAGCCGTGTGGAATATGTGTGCCGTGGGTATCACCGGAATGGAAAAACCTATTGTGCCTCCCACCGTATCCATGAGGAAAGATTGGATGAACAGGTGTGGGAGCTTGTTTCCGCATCCCGTGACAGTCGTGCGGAAGAACTGAAAAAGCTGGCACAAATGCAAAAAATGTGGGCGTTGAGGAAACCGATCCTCGACGCCCACATTTTGTCGTTACAGGAGAAAGTTCAAGTACTGGAACAAGAGATTGATGAAATAGTGATGGAGAAGATTATACATCAAACCTAATCTGAGTTACTTTACAACTCTTGACTTTCCGCTCGGTAATTTTATCATCAGGTCCTACTTCACCAAAAAGCAGCGGAGATTCCGGATTGTGCTTATTGGAGTTCGTGAACACTGTTTTTCCGCTATAATTTGCGTAACAATACTTGCAACCATTTCGACATGTGTTATACGCTCCAATATCAAGACTCTCAATACATCCGCACTCGAGGCGTTGGTTCTTATCTTTTCCCACCTCAAGAGGGCAGTTGAGCAACCTGCTTAGCAAACGATCATCTATACAGCGAGCGTGCTCAATTCCGTATTCCTGCAACTCAATTCCCTCGGCGCAAGTATCAATTTGGAGGCCGTAGCTATGGGCGATTGCAGCGAGTTCTTCTGCAAGACTTCTTTGGACATTTTGTGGGAAATCATGCAAAGCCAAGCCAGAGACATTTCTTGATGTATTGCGATAAAAATCTATAAAACTAATCGTGCATTTTTTTGTATATGGGCTTAGTTCTTTTGCGATTCTTTCAAAATATCGGATGTGATACTCTGGAGTGTATGTATCGTTCAATAAAATGGGGTCATATCGCCAAATGACGCGATTAGGCCCAATCAAGTCCGATAATTTTTTGAATGCGGGAATGATATGGCTCTGCTTACTTGGAATGTGTGTTTCGATGTCCTGTGCATATGAATTAAGCGTAAACTGGAAGTAGTACATATAGTCTCGGAGCATATTCAGTTTTTCAAGCATGGGAATAGGATTTTTTGTCCAAAACACAATGCCGTCGACAACATCGGGGGATAGAGGAATTCTGCTTATTTGGTGTGCATTCATTGGATTGCGAACCAAAACATACCCCGCTTTAATCCTGTTAATAAACCACTCTGAGTAGTACGTAGGTATGTCTGTTCGTCTACTTGCACTTATAATCATTATATCACCTCAATTCAATTATGAGTTGAGCGCCATCTTGTACGGAGCCATTAGGACAGTATTCATAATGAATATTATTGAAGTATGGAGAGTTTTGCCGTTGATAATTGTTCCAGCGATTTTCACCTAAGTCCCCCGTAGCAAATGCACTCCTTGCGTATGCGGTTCCGGAGTATCCGGCATCTTCAAGCATGTTGAGAAAAATATGCCAATTGCATCTACCTTTGTTCATGCTGTCAACATCGGTAATAATGATTAAAAAAGGAGAGTTCGGCAATCGCCGAGCAAGAATATTTCGGATTATAGATTCAAAAAGCTGCAAAGTTTTATCTGCCTGCCCTGTGTTGTAGAGATGTGACAGCAGATACTGAATTATAACCACATTGTACTGCCGGATGTTCGGTTTTCCTGCTGAAAAAACATCAAAGATGTCCCGTTGGCGCAACTTGACATCGAGACCATCAATTCCATCTGCATACTGCTCAATTTTCGAGTGTATTTCTTGCCAAAATGGATTTCGGTCATATCCCTTATAATAAATAGGTTTTGTATTAACCTCTTCAAAAGCCATAAGGTCGGGCGTTCCGCCGCAACCAATTGAGAGAATATTGTATCGAGGATAGCGGGAATGATCAATAAATGTCAGCGCTGAAGCGATTTGCTGGGAATATTTCTCAGTAAAACGAACTACATATCTCAAAAGCAAATTGGAGCAAGTATAATCTGCACGACCAGGTTTAGATGGATACCAATGCACTTGGTCAAGGCATCTATCGCAATCATGTTCACAGTGTTCCTGATTATCACAATACTTGCTACAGCATCCTGTAATAGAACCATCAATCTCATCTTGACACCAGTCAAGCAAATAATCTTTAAGCATACTATATCCCTCTTTCTGTAATTGCTAAAGACTTAAGATCTTTATACGACATTGAGAGTACTAAAAACCGAAGTACTAAGCTGATATCCTCCAAAGTATAATTTATGATAACAGATTAATTTAATATATGCAACAGACGTGGATAATTCAAAACCTGTGCTCCATAGATGAATGAAAAGCACAGGTTATAAAATGGTACGGGTAGTGGGGGTCGAACCCACACGCCTCACGGCACAGGAACCTAAATCCTGCACGTCTGCCAATTCCGCCATACCCGCATATGAGCGACAGAACTACCTGTCGCTATTTTATTGCCCTCTGTTTTTACACGGCGAGGACCGAGGCGGAGCATAACGCTTGATCCGCATCTATAAAAACAGGATGGGCCTGCTTTTACCAAAGAATGAGCGCGGCGAATGATGGGGCGAAAAACCTTCACTGAGGTGACATCACCTAAATCCATCGAGTCTACCAATTCCACCACGCCCGCATATCCACGCCGTATTGTAGCACACTTCACGTCGGCGTGCAAGGAATGTTTTGCCTTTCCCCTCCACGGCAGGTTCTATTATGTAATTGCAGGGTACAGACCTCCGCAAGGAAGCTCTGTGCCCTGTGATTTTTTATACAACGAAAAGGAGAACAACGACATGAAGGTAATCGGTTTCCGCAAGTCCTCTTTCAAGGGTGATGATGGTCAGGAGGTTTCCGGCGTCAATCTGTTCCTCACCGAGAAGTGCGAAAAGGGAGAAGGTCTGTCCTGTGACCGCATCTATGTGATGGATCGTATCCTTGCCGCCAGCGGCTACACGCCTAAGCTTGGTGACGAGGTCATCATCGAATGGAATCGCTGGGGCAAGTGCTCCGGCATCCGTCTGGCCAAGTTCTAAAACTTCGCTCTTGCTGTGAACGTCGGGAGGATGTGCACCGTCAGAGCTGCCCTCAACAGGTCGGAGTGAAAGCTCCGACGAGGGCACTTGACACCATAACGAATTCCGGGAAGTGCCTGCTATATGTCGGTTTCCGCCTCCCCCGTTCACAGCATCCACGAATACGGTCACGGCATCTACAAAGTCGTGACATTCAAGGGTGTGCGTGACCCTGATAACGTCTATTTCCGCAACGGAGAGGACGCTCAGCACTACGACAACAAGCTGGATAACAGTTTCAGCCGTGCTCGAAATATGGTGCTGCAATACGCCCTCTGCAATTCGTGGGACTACTTTTTCACAGGTACCATAGACCGGGCAAAGTTCAACCGCTTCGACCTTGCCACCTACCAAAGCCGTCTTTCTCAGTTCATCCGTGACAAGCGCAAGAAGTATCACTCCCAGATACAGTTCCTGCTGGTGCCCGAACACCACAAGGATGGCGCGTGGCATATACACGGCCTGATCTCCGGGCTGCCGGTGGACGTGTTGACCTCTTTCACTCCACCGGCTCCCCAGCGGCTCATAGACGGCGGTTTCCTGAACTGGCCGGATTATATGGACACCTTCGGTTTTTGCTCTCTGGCGCCCATCCGTGACCCGATAGCAACGGCCTATTACATAACCAAATACATCAGCAAGGATCTCTCCCAGCGCGGCTCTGATCTCGGTCAACACCTCTACTTCCATTCCCGCCCCCTCAAGCGCGCTATAAAGGCCAGTGACGTATACCTCTATCAACGGCCATTGGAAGAAGCCTGTATCAACGATTACGACTTCTGTAAGACCGGCATGGTATACGGCGAGGATTGGACGTTCCCCTATGTGTGGGATGGTGCAGAGGCTCCGGAGATGCTGCCGCTGGTTCCGGTAGTCCCTGACCCGGACTTCCAGCCTCAGACGGTAGAGCCTTGCTACGATCAACTCAAATTGGAGGACTTTTTATGATTAAGTTCCTTATCACTGCCGCCTTTGTGCTGGTATTCGTGTTCATCCTGTTCCTGCTGCTCTCGCTTATGGCGTGGATCGCCGGTAAAGTCCTGCGCTCCCTGTTCCCGGATAAGTTCAAGGGAAAGGCAGGTAAGGCATAATGTCGCGTCCTCGTGTTAGACATTGTAAAGAATGTCTTTACTATTCTAAGTCACCTTCCGGCAAGTATCATATCTGCAAAAAAGATCGCGGTTCGTATGGCGTGGGGCGGTACATAGATGGTCAAGAAATACGGAACTCTCCGCGCTGGTGTCCTCTCGGGCGTAATTTACGCAATGCTATTGTAGGGTAATTCTCCCAGGAGTTTTTGCACGTTGCTGCAGAATCATGCAAAAATTAAATCCCCCGCCTGCGGCGAGGGATTAGGGTGGTCACTTTCGGTCATTCAGTTCCCGTTCGATTTCATCGATGGTATTTTGAGCGCTTCGGTAGTCCCGTTGTGTGTCCCGTTCTTCTTTGCGTCTTAGGTATTTGATGCCTTTGATTATCAAGACAGCAATTAGAATGATGACCGCTATCTTTACAAGTGTACTGATTAGCCAAATTATCATACCGGGAACATCGGCAATAAACATGATTTTCTCCCCCTTGAGGTGTTTTTATGAATTATATCTTACAGAAAGTGAATTGTAAAGCCCTCATTGTTTTCGTGCTTGCAACAGTATTGTCTATTGCCAGTGCGAGTATTGCATTTGCTTACACAATGCGTAAAATTCCTAATTTTTGGTTTGATAAAAAATTTGTGTTTGTTGCCGAAAATGTTTCTCCTCGTGAGCCTTCTTATTCCTCTGTCACTATTTCTTATGACGATTTGGCCTCCCTTGTTTATTACTGCAATGAGCATAGGTTGAGCACGTCCCTTGTTTATAACAGTGCCATTGACCGCTATGTGGGCTATGTATCTGATAGCGCTTTAGATATCCGTAAATTTAATGTTTCTTCCTTGTATGGCCTTTTGGGTAATGTGGACGGAAAAGTATACGTGGCTGAGGATCCTCGTTCTGACGTTCATGTTGATATCACCATCCCCACCAATCCCGACTACACAGACCGGCTCATCAATATAGCGTCTAATCTGGACTTTCTTCCCATCATCGCGGAGTTGAACGTCCTGATCGCGGATAATCAGATCCTGCTCATGGATTATATCAAGCTGGCTATCGAAAGCATCTGGGACTTTGAAAACTCCATGATCAATCATATTGATGATTTCAATACCGCCGTTAATAACCGCCTTACCTACATTGGTGCTAAAACGTCCTCTATTGATAGTCTCCTGTCCTCGGTGATCAATAACGGTATCGTTCAGGTAAATACGACCTCTCTTGACGTGAAGCTCGCCCAGCTGCTCGGTATGTATGCGGAGGTCAACAGCGTGGAGCAGACCACGGTCTCTGCTGCCGGTAATATGATCACCATCACCAACGCCATAGGCGGTGAGCTGCAAGACCTCATGTTCTGGGGTGATACTGATTATAAGCTCCATTGGGCTGAGCGTATTTGGTACACCCTCAATTCCACCAATGGCTATATTGACGCTCCTGACGGTGAGTATATCGGCTTGCGCGGTGCATTTCTCGGTACCAGCGTTCCCGAAGCCGTTTCCTCTGACCCTATGCTCTCTGCCGGTGTCTGGCAGAACAGCAACGGCACGTATATCCTCAGCGACACCTATGATGCGGCTACCGGCGTGTATGTAAAGCGTGTCGATTTCAACGATGAAAATCAGCTTGTCCCCCTGGCCTCGGCCGAAACTACGGCATACTCGCCGCACACGGTTATCATCCCTGCCGGTGACAGTTCTTTTAGTGCCGGTTTCCGTCTGCGTGTCACCTTCAAGTATGACCAGCTGGGCGGCGTGACTAAGACGGCGGATATTATCTCTGCTATTCAGGCTATCCAGGCCTACGATGACAGTGCCCTCGTTTCCGCTGTGACTACCATCAGCGATCAGATCATCGAGCAGTTCGGAGAGTACGACAGTGCCTATGCGTTCCCGAATGTACTGCATGGCGAAACGTCCACGCAAAAGCTGTATGGCGTTCTTCCTTCCTCCTTCTCCGAGGTTCCCGATAACAGCGATCTCTTGTATTCCTCGTCCAGTTCCATTCAGGTGTATGGCAGCCTCATTGAAACATCCACAGAGGGAAGCCCTGATTATTACTATGAAAAATGCGTCCCCGGCTATCAGTCTGTTGGTAGTAGTAATGCTCTGGGATATTCCTTCACCATTATTAAAGGCACAGATGCTCCAGCCGCCAATTCGTTTATATATACGACCATGCCGGTTTCTTTCTCTGTTACGGATTTGGCGGGCACGGTTCACTCCTTTGAGTCCTCATTCTCGTTTAGGTGTTCTAAGAATGTCGCATACGCTACTTGTTCTGCCTTTGTGTATCCATCATGGGATAGCAGCGGAACTTGGAATGGATGGTATGCTTACTATAAGCCCAACTTTATTTCGAGCCATCGAGGTTTTTTGCTTACCACGGATGGTGAGCCTACGGTACGTCTTTTGACTTCTCTCCCTGACACTGACCGGTACTACATTTACAGTAAGACGTCTGAGGCTGTCCCTGTGGTGTACGCCTCCCGTTTCACCGGTTTCCTGCAAGCCCAGGCAGACCGCCTCGTCAATGCTATCGGTACAGGCGGTGCGGGTGGCTCCGGTACCTTTACGGTCGATCTGGCTCCCATCACTACCCGGCTCGACCTGCTCATAGACAAGAGTAATGATACCGTGGTCAACGTCATCAACAATAACACTTACGTTACCAATGTGTTCCAGCTGGACGCAGATACCGATATGGTCGATACCACAAAGGATGGTGTAGACAAAGTGAGCAGTCTGTTCAAATGGCTTTGGAACAATACGTTCAAGGGTGCCTTTGATGCCGCCGACATCACAAAGCTGGATGGCCTGTTCTATGATCCTGCTGCCGCTGCCGAGGAGGTGCCCGATGGAAGCTAACTTATATACGTTCCTGCACTTCGTGCGCTCCGTCTATACCTCCATGCCGGTGGGTCTGCAAGCCTGTTTGGTGTATAGCTTTACCTCTGTCATTATCGTTGCCCTTATTCTCGTGATAGCGAGGTGGAAGTGATGGTTCTTGAAAAAATCGCACTTGGTGTCAGCTGGATGCCTGACGGTATGGCCGGTGCTCTCTACGTTCTCGCCGCCCTGCTCCTGGTCTTTATGTTTGTCAAGATCGTTCTCATTGTCTTGGAGTTCATCAAGGGCATTGCTGACCTCATTATGTTCTGGAAAAGGTAGGTGCTTCTATGGAAAGTCTGCTGCTTGCCGTCAAGTCCCTGCTGGGCTGGGCATGGGATATATTCTCCATCAATATCCCGGTTCTGAACGTCCCGTTCTGGATCATCGCCATGGCTGCCGTGGCTGTTGACCTGGCGTTCTGGCTGCTTGGTCGGCTCATCGGTTCCTCTGTGGCCTCGCCGCCCACCATCTCCACCAAAGGAAAGGAAGGTAAAGGAAAATGAGAATGCATATAGGCTTCTCGTTCAAGCCGAAAACACTGCTTATCGTTCTGGCTGTCATCCTCGGTATCGTGGCCTACGGTGTGGAGGCGTTCGCTGATCCGCTGGATGAACATACTGCCCCTGCTGCCGAGCTGCTCACGGATGAGCCTGCCTCTGACGCCGGCACGGACACTTCGGAAGTCCCTGCCGGTTCCGGTACGGTGGTCATCAATACCGCTCCCGCTGCTGAAGCTGCTGCGCCGGAGACGTACACTTACCAGCGCGGAGCTCATACCGGCCTCGCCGCCTCTGTGAAGAGCATCTTCGGTGAGTATCAGCCCCTCATGGCTACCGACAGTGCCGGTAATGTGTCTGCTGTCCCCGGCCTTGCCGGTGTTGATTTCTGTTGGATCGGAGGCTGCCTGGCATTCCTGATCCTGTTCTATTCGTTCTTCCGTCTGTTAGGAGGTGTGTTCCTTGGGAGGTCTAAGTGATGTTTCTTCCATGCTGGTCGCTATGGTTCAGGCTCTTTCTGACTTTCTATCCGATGGCGTCGGCTGGTACTGCTTCTGCATGGTCTTATGTGCTCTTGTGATCTCTCTGTTTTTCAGAGTTTTCCGTATCAAACGATAGAAGGGAGGTTTCCGTATGGCTTCTTTGGTCGCTACCATCGCCACTTTCTTTAGTGGTGTCATGGGTATGGTGTCCACTCTGACCACCACCATTGTCGGTGACGATCTGCTCGTTCTGGGCGTTGTCGCTGTCCCTCTGGTGGGTATCTCTGTGGGCCTGCTGTCCCGTCTGTTCCGTCAGAGCGTGTAACGCTGATCAACTACATCGAAAGGAGTTTTCACTATGGCTGCTCTGATCACTAAGATCACCACGTTTTTCTCCGGTGTCATGACTATGATCACCGGCGGCACCATCGGCTCCGGTGAGTCCGCTGTCACCGTCACCGGTCTGACCGATACCATTGTCGGTTCCGACCTGCTGGTGCTGGGCGTTATCGCCGTACCTCTGGTCGGTATCTCTGTGGGTCTGCTGTCCCGCTTGTTCCGTCAGCGCGTGTAAGAAAAAAATCGCGGGGGGAGCGCATGCTCCCCCGTGATTTTTTCTATCCTTGGAGGTTCCTATGAATGTTCGCTACGCTCTCAAATGGCTGCGCTACCAGCACTTCTGGCGTTTTGTCTATCGCCCTGTCAAGCCTTATGATACCGGTATCTATCTCTATTTTGGCCTACCTCGTTCTGGAAAATCTACCTACGCTGCAAAGCTGGCAAAAAAGGCTCTTACTGCTGGCCGTGCTGTGTACAGTAACTTTCCTATCCGTGGTACTTTTCAGATCACCAAAGACGATATAGGTAAATACCTCATGGAGGACTGCCTCATCATCATTGATGAAGCTGGTGTAGACTTCGATAACCGTAAAATGAAAATGACCGATGAACAGGTCTACTTCTTCAAAAATCATGGTCACTATCAGGCTGATATAGCTTTCTTCTCCCAGTCTACCGATGTTGACATCAAGATACGGAAATTGGCTGTTTGTCATTATGAGATTAAACGTTTCCCTCTGATCCGCGATCTCTCTTACATCAAGACCATTGGCCGTAAGATAGGCATTGACGATCTCACCCATCAGGAAACGGAGATGTTCTACTACGTCCATTTCCTCGCCGGTGGTATCAAGCTCTTTTGGCGCCGGCCGTATTACAAGCTGTTTGATACCCGCTACCGGCATGAGCTTCCCGAAAAGGCGTTCCCGAAATGCTGACTTATGCCGCTGCTTCGTTCGGCGTCTGCCATTGCAAGATTTTTCGAGGATAGTTGTTCATCCAGTCCTGGACGGCAGCTATCCTCTTTTTGCTGTTTTTTGAGAAGTCCGTCCCTTTGGGGAAGAAACGGCGTATCATGCGGTTGTGGTTCTCTACGCTGCCCTTCTCCCAGGCGCTGTAACTGTGACAGTACCACACCTGGAAGCGGCTGCCGCCGTGTATGCTTCTGCATAGCTTACATCGCTTGACAAGGGCACACAGCCCTTTGTCGTGTGCGATGGATAAGTAAAAGTCAAATTTTCCACTCAATCGAAACGTGTTCGTCGGTTGCGCGGATCTGTGAGATCAGGCCGTCGGCAACCTGCCGCCTGTCCTCAAAGTCAATTTCTTCCCATTGGTTGAGGTAGACCGACAGCCGCTCGATCTGCTCCGGGGACATGATTTCCGCCGACAGCGCCGCGATCTCTTTTGTCAAGGCTTGGCGGTGTGTGTCCAGCTCCTCGATTTTGCTGTTGGCATAGGACAGCAGCACAGCATTAGCCCCGGTCAGAGTATTCAGCAGCTTTTCAATCTCGTCCTCCACGCGGGCAAGCTCCATGTTCAGCGCGGTCAATTTTGGATTGACCGTTTCCCGCTTTGCCGTCAGCGTCTGGAACTCGGACAGCTTCTTGACCATCTCGCCGTACAGGAACCTTTCAAATTCCCGTGTACGGAGCGTCCCGCAGCCGTCACAGCTTTTGCTGTCGGCCCGCTTGGAGCAGCGGAGATATTGAACGCCTGTCGGATTGCCGACGCTCATAAGCGCATACCCGCAGCGGCCACACTTGACCTTTCCGGCAAGCCATGTATTCTTTGCCTTGCGCCCGCCTTGGAACGTCTTGTTTGCCATGAGCTTCTTCCGGCAGCGCAGCCATGTATCAGACGATACCAGCCCCTCGCTGGGAGCAAGAACAAGTATCTGATCTTTCAGGTGCTTGTTTTTTCTTTCCTGCACATCCCGGCCCTGATAGAGATAGCAGCCGTTTGTTCCGGCAAAATCTGTCGCTTCATTGACTACCACCGTCCCCTGACTTTTGAAGAACTCGTACATATCGAGGTCGGCCTGCGCGTAAATGGGATTTCTCAAAAGCTGGGAGATAAAGCCCCGTGTCATTTCCTTGCCGTAGATCAGGATGCCCTCGTCGGCAAAGTAACGGGCGATGTCCCCGAAAGAGGTTGCGGGCTGAGAGTACATTTCAAACATCAGCTTTGCAATATCTGCCGTTTCCGGGTCAGGCTTCATCATTTTTGTGCGGATGCCCTCAATGGTGGTCGGCTCCAGTTGGAAGCCGTAGGGGGCCGCGCCGCTCATGTGAAAACCGTGCTGGCAGCGGGAATAGTAGGCATCGGTCACGCGCTTCTGGATGGTTTCACGTTCAAGCTGGGCGAATACAATGCAGATATTCAGCATGGCCCGCCCCATCGGGGTGGACGTGTCAAACTTCTCCGTGGAAGATACGAACTCAACATTGTATTCCTGAAAAGTTTCCATCATGGTTGCGAAGTCCAGAATGGAACGGCTGATACGATCCAGCTTGTAGACCACCACGCGCTTGATCAAGCCCCGGCGAATATCGGCCATCAGCTCTTGGAACTTGGGCCTGTCGGTGTTCTTGCCGGAATAGCCCTTGTCGGTGTACTTGCGGAAATTGCCTCCTCTCAACTCATACTTGCAGAACTCAATCTGGCTTTCAATGCTGATACTGTCCTTGCGGTCAACGGACTGTCTGCCATAAATGGCATCTTCACGAATAATCATTTGGTGCTCCTTTCAGTGTAGGAGCTACCAAACCTTACACCTATATTATACCTCTGGCAGCCCCGCATCTCAAGGATGTCCCGCATTAGTGCATCTGCGCCCGTCCCGGCGCATACTTCACAAAGACCTCATACAGACAGCTTTCAATTTCACGCTTGCGCTTATCCCGTGCTCGGGGAGAGAGCATCGGGGTCAGGTTTTCCACGGTGATGGATTTGCCCTGAAAAGACGCGGTTTTGACTTCCTTGTGATAGCCGACTCTTGCCTCCGTCATCTGAAAACCTCCTATAAAAATCAGCGATGTGAATAGATTTGATGGTTTCCCGTTGTCCGTGGGGAAACGTGAAAGGACGGCACAAAAGCGCCGTCCTTTGACCTTGCCCCACCTCTGGCCACGATGACCAGAAGCAGCGGGACAGTTGTGTTCCGTTTCAATCCACAAGATAGGGAGCCGCCGCGCCGGAATGGTTTGGGCTGTCATAAGACAGAAAGACCCGGTTTGACGGCTCCTTGTATGATTGTTGTGTGCCGTATTTGCCACGCATCCCCGGCACGGGGAGTATTCCAGACCGCCGATTGCTTCGGCTGCATAGCCCCACAGCACCGCTGCCCGTGGAGGGCTGGCGCATACCGCAGGGACTCCCCCTCAAGTCTGTGGGAGGGCGTGAGCAAGTTTCATTATCCTCCGCGCTGTCCTCGCGCCCGGTTTGCCAGCACCGGGTCAAAGGCTGCGTTGATCGCTCGGCCAGCTTGTCCATCACCTCCTGAGCTGGCTGTCGTGGCGGCGCACCTTACGTCGCTATCACGCGGATTTCGTATCGGGAATACTGTCTATTCAGTTTTCAAGGCGAGGAAGAAAACTCCTCTCACCTATCAGGAGGTTTCGGGGGCAAATGTACTCCCTCTTACAGAGATTTTTTCAAAATATTTTTCATAGCGGCCAGCCCGCGTTGGACGGAGCAGCAGACGCGGCTCCGTCCAACGCCCTCGGCTGCCGCAATCTCGGCCTTGCTCATGCCGAGAAGATAATGCTGGTACACACGTCGGGCCTGTATGGGCGGGAGCTGGGCCAGCGCGTCATAGAGGGCAAAGGTGGTTTCCCGTGCCTCAATGTACTCGTCCGGGGTCATGGGCTGGCGGAGCACCTCGGCCTCAAAGCCGGGATCGGTGTCCAGCGAGCACTCGCCATTTCTGCGCTTCTGTCGCTTGTAGCTGTCGCACAGGCGGCCTCCCATAGAGAGGGTGGCGGCGATCTCGTCCGAAACTTCCAGCATCACATTTTCGGTCATATAGGGGTAATATCGTTTCAGATTGATAGTCGTCATAATTGTCCTCCATTTCAAAAGGTGGTTGGTGAGTGCGGATTGAAATGGAGAACAGGCGGCCCCCGGCACCTTGGAGCCTCTGGCCACCGTGACCAGAAGCAGGGGCGTATAAAAACGCCCGCATAGCATGGCGCTATACGGACGCAAGCAAATAAATATCTTATTACATGATGTTTAATTTCACTTTCAAGGCCGGAATACTCCGACGGCGGGGCTACGCTTTTTTTAGCTGGTGCAAATCATGGGTACTGTGTAAAAAGCCAAAGACGAGCAAGGCGGCATCCTCCTATGTGCCGCCGTACTCATGGCTTTATTTTGTAGGTAACAAGAGAAGCGGCGGCTCTGAAAATCGAGCCGCCGCTTCTTGGGCGCATGAAATTATGTCTGCGTTGCGACGGCTTTTTTTCTTTTGCCGTCGTCCGGCAGATTGTTCTGTTATTAAAGGGCTTATGTTCCTTGATATTCTGAAAACGATTTACAAGTGATTAGAAACGATACTACTGTGAAAATCAGCGTAAATATTACAATCCAAACAGGCATTTCACAGGAGAGCGGCAATAGGTTGACTAACTTATGTTCTGCGGTTCTCAATACCCATTGTGCTTTTGCAGACCAAATGGGGAATATGAACATCCACTCACCAAGTACACCGCCTAACTTCATCGGGAAATAGGGAAGGAAATAGAGCACACCGCTCATAATCAACGCTATGAGTGACTTCTTGCATAGAGCCGAACAGCAACAGGCCAGCACAGCAGTTCCAACAGCGGATAGCCAATAGAAAAGCATAACAACAAGGAAAAACTGCAAGTTGTTCATACGGATGGGGATTTGCGATTGATTTGACATAAACTGCGTTTGAATATCCGCATTCCAACCCTCGAACCCAGCAAAATAGGCTCCACAGGCTAAAAGGATGACCACACAAAATATAACTGCGCTGATGGCTGCAATTAAAAAAGCGGCGGTAAATTTTGCTTGTATCACCTTGCTCTTTCCATAACGAGTGGAGAGAATAACATTTGCCGCACCGCTACTGTACTCCTCAGAAAAGACAGGGGCCAACACGATCAGAAGAAAAATGGCAAATACTACATTCGAGTTAAACAGAATGTTAAAAGCAGTCTGCCAAGTATAATCAAAAGAAAAGACTAAAGGCGAATGAAAGGATAGGACTCCCGCATCAGCAACGCTGATATATCCATATTCTGAACGCTTACGGTCAGCCTGATCAGCAGCACGAAAAATTGAGAAATTGTCATAAATGACAGGCCAGTTAAACGAATGTTCCCCATGAGCATCCCGCAAATCTACAAAGTCATCCAACACATGAGCAACGGCCTCGTCTGTCAATTCTCCTGCGTATTGCTCATAAACGGACTTGTTGTAAAGTGCCGCCGCACGCCCTGTTACTTCCACACCGTCAGCAGTTTCCACTGGAAAGGTGGGGGATGAGTTCATGCAACAGGAAAAAAACATAAATGAGGAGTACCCCAACAGGAGCAGACCACCAAGCAACAGGTATTTCCGGCGTATGAGCTTATCAAGCTCTAATTTTGTGAGCAACCGCATATTACGCCTCCTTTTGAAAATAGGTCAGATACACATCTTCCAAGGTTGACTTCCCCACAAGGCCAGCAACCGTATCAAAGGCCGCTATTTGCCCTTCTCGAAGCAAAATTATTTTTTCTGCGATCAGTTCAACATCAGAAACGATGTGAGTGGACAAAATAATAATACTGTGTTGGGCTAACGCTGACAAAAGATTTCGTAGCCGTACACGCTCCTGTGGATCTAAACCAGCAGTAGGCTCGTCCAGCAATAGGATTTGCGGATTACAAAGCAGGGTTTGAGCAATTCCAACACGACGAAGCATTCCCCCGGAAAAGCCCTTTAGCTTTTGCTCTGCATTCGAGGAAAGCCCTACGGCCTCCAACAGCTTATCGATCTCCGCCTTGGCCTGAGCCTCTGTCAGTCCTTTCAAAGCGGCAATATAAAGCAAATATCGTTTCGCGGTAAACTCAGGGTAAATTCCCAGGTCTTGCGGCATATAGCCCAGCATGGCACGATAGTGCTCCCCAAGTTTCGATACTGGCTCGTTGTCCAAAAGTATGCTGCCAGCAGTAGGCCGAAGAATACCAGCTATGATTTTTAGCAGAGTGGATTTTCCTGCCCCGTTTGGCCCCAGCAGTCCATAAAGGCCGGGTTCTAATTCCAGATTGACCCCACGCAGAGCGGAATATCGGTTATAATTCTTACTAATATCTTTGACTTTCAGTTTCATTTTGTTTTACCACTACTTTCTTTGTACTTGGCGAGAGCCTCATTATAGTGATACTCCAAATGGCGATAATAACGCTCCACAACAAAATAAATGAATAACAATACTACGAAGCAGATGAAAAAGCCAGCCCACCACGAAAGAATTGCTACTGTGGTGTCTGTAATATCGAACCACCTTATGATAGCAGAAGGAATACCTGAATAGACCGACAGTACACCGCAGGTAATTGAGCTAAGAATGCCGGTTGCAATCAAACTAATCCGGATAGGCACACGATCCGAGGTGATTATAGTGTGTGCCATAGAAAAAACAACTGCCATAGCCAGACAAAGGCGCAATTCAACCAGACCGACCCCCTGACTGCCATTAAAACCGGGTAAATATCTCCGAACGCAAAATAGGAATATAAGCAATCCAAAAGTAAAGAAAACAGCCTTGAAAAAACGCAAGATCGCACCGAAATATTGTTTCATTTATTTCACCCCCAAAGCGTGTTTAATGCTTCCAGCATATTGGCGTGATACAATAATTTTTTCCTGATTATCCATAGTGAGCAAAAGTCTGGCCCCAATCTCTGGCCGAATTGATTTTGTTCGCCGTAGATTGATGATCGTTGTCTTAGATGTCCGAAAAAAAGAATGGTCTTTCAGATAGTCCTCCAACTCATATAATCGTCTATCTGTTTCGTACACCTGCTCCTCTGTATAAAGAAAAGTCTTTCTATCCACGGACTCAATATATAAAATATCTGCTAAACCAAACTGGAATGTTTCTCCTTGCCGACGGCAAAGAAGTTTGGCATCAACTGTATTTAATGCGGATATGATTTTATTGACAAGCGGATCATCGGCCACACAGTTAATGATGACTTCGATTTCTTGAATATCTGGCCTGTCATTGATCCTAATTTTCAAGTTAAATCACCCCCTTATGGCTATTATATGGGAATTTTCGTGTTTTTCAATATTGTCAAACATGAGTTGCACTTTTAGGCTACTGAGATACAAAATGACAGAGATATGAAATTAAATAGTCGGCAGTATGAAAACAAAAGTCGTTCAAATACTATGACCTGAAATGTAAAATTACATTAGGTGATATTATGAAGATAGAGCGAGATGAACGACGATTTGATTTCCACGATATAGGGCTTGCCATCAAGCGAGCCCGTGAAGCCAGCGGCATGACACAGGAGCAACTGGCTTATATTGTTGACCGTTCTCCACGGACGATCATGTATAACGAAAATGACGGCCAGCATCCCAGCCTCAATACTTTTTATCAACTGGTCACGATGTTTGACATATCCGTAGACCAATACTTTTATCCGTCCAAAAATACAGAGAGCAGTTGTAGAAAGCGGATCAACGCTATGCTGAACTCACTGGATGAAAAGGATTTACAAGTTGTTGAAGCTACAATACAAGCATTGAAGAACGCCAGAGAAACGGAGGTCAAGTAAAAGAGCCTTCGTTTTTAGGGGGCTTTTTTGGGGTGCCGCTAAATGGCAAGCAAGGCAAGTGTATTGACACTTGCAATTTCCGCGCTGCGGAAATGCTTGTTGGGGTGCCCCCAAACCCGCTGGACTTCTGGACACCGTGACCAGAAGAAACATTGTCTGCGTCGCCGTCCCTAACGGGCCTGCTCCTTATTGCGCTGGTTGTCCGTCAGCCCGCGCAGGTGATCCACGCTGCCCTTGACCGCCACCAGCTCCCGCATATCCTGCTGGGCCTTGCGGTATTCCAAATAAAGAGCCTTTTTCCGCGCTGCCAGTTGGCGGCGTTTTTCTTTTAGCACGTCCATTTTGGGGAGCTTCTCGCCACCCAGCAGCTCGGCCATTGTCGCCTTGGCCGCCCGGTAGTCGGCCAGTTCCGCCTCATGCTCGGCAAGGTATTTCCGGCTGTACTTGGCGGCCTTGTACCCATCGAACGCAGGGCGGGTCTTTGCGTACTGCACCACGGCGGCCATCAGATCGGACACACGGGAAAGCTCGGCCTCGGTCTGCTGAATGACCCCGGCCAGCGTGTGAAAACGCTCTGTGGCGGCGTCGGTCTTTGCGGCCAGATCGTCATATTCAAATAGCTGGTGCTCTTTCAGATATTGCAGCGCGGCCGCCATCTGTTTAAGGTTGTACACCTTGGCCCAGCGTTCATAGGCGGGGCCTTTGCCCTGACGCATCCTCTCCTGAATATCGATCAGCAGATTGACACGGCGGGGTGCGGGCGCTTTCTGCGCCGTGGCCGTTCGTGTGGGAGCCTTGCCGTCAATGACGGCCTGCACGTCCTCGGGGCCGTAGCCGTCCCCCAGCGTGGACGCCCGGAAACGGGCCGCCCGCTGTTGTCCTGGCACAAGGAACGAGATCACGCCGCCGCGTCCGCGCCTAACCTGTATGCCTGCGGTTTCCATGCGCCGGAGAAAATCTGCGAAGTCCTCGGGGCGCTCCGTCAGGGCCGTGTCAATGGCAAAGCGGATCTGTTCTTTCTGTGAGAGCTTTTGATTTTCGCCCAGCCATTGACCGTAGTGCAGATACCGTCCCTTGCTGTGGAGCTTGGGATTTGCAATCACGGAAAGATCGTGCTCCAGACATACCCGGTCAGACAGCCGCCGCAGGGCGAACGAGGAGCCGATGAAGTTGCGGAACTTCCGGGAGCGGTCATAGGCGGTGGAATTGTAGTAAATGTGATTGTGAATGTGCTCCTTGTCTATATGGGTACAGACAAAAAATTGATACTTGCCCTTTGTCCAGCGCATCGCCGTTTCATAGCCGATGCGGTTGGCCTTCTCCGCCGTCACCTCGCCGTGAGGGAACGCCTGCCGGATCTGGTAGCACAACGCCCCGTGTCCGGCCCTGCGGTCAGTTTCGCCCTGATACTGATTTTTGACCAGCATGAACTCGGCGTGTGCCGTGGCCGGATCGCAGAGGTAGGAGGAAACGGCCCCCAGCTTCTCCGGGTTCAGGCCATAGTCAAAGCGGTCTTTCAGGCTTTGCAGGGCCGTCCGCTTATCGGCCCGCTTGTGGGATTTGAGGTAGGTTGTGGCCGTAGGCATCCCTCCTTTCCATACGACAAACGGCGGATGGGATCAGCCGCCGTTTTCTGCATCTTCTGGCCACCGTGACCAGAACTCAGCCCATGATGAAGCCCCGCAGGGAGCCGTTCAGCTCGTCCAGCTTGGCAAGCAGCCATCCGGCCAGCGCAGGCAGGCCAAAGGGTGAAATGGCAAACGCCATCAGCAGCCCCGCGATCCCCGTGGAAATGTCTTTCTCCACAAACAGCATCAGGACACTCAGCAGCCCCAGCACCGACGCGAGGATGGAGAGCAAACCAGCGGAAAGACTCAGCAGGAACGAGAGCACGGCCACAAGCAGGGTCAGCACCAACACAAAGGGAGCGGCAAGGATTTTGAATATGATCCGCATAGGGGGTTCCTCCTTTTTCCTGTATATGTCTATTATAACTCTGAAAAAATCGGCACTCAAGGATGTCCCGGTTGTCCTTACTTCTGGTCATCGTGAACAGAAGCAGGGACAGCCGGGGAACGGCGCGAGGCCGTTCCCCCTGTGTCACATCGTTACAATGGCGGAGAGCTGGGCCAGCAGATCAGACAGCGGCCCCCACAGATCGGCATAGTCCTTTTGCAGACGCTTCAGCTCGTCCGGGTACAAGCCGCCGTAGCTGTTGGCATGGATGGCCGCCTGATTGAGATTGTTTGCACAGCGCCGCTGGAGCGACACAAGCTCCTTGACGGGTTCAAGGTCAACGTGGAGCACATAGCCGCCCAGCGCCATTTTTCGGATATAGGCGCTCATGTTGCGGATGCCCGCCTCGGCCATGCGCTCCCGAATGACCTCCAGCTCGTCAGGCCGTACCCACACATAGATGGGGACGCTGCGGACGCGCTTTTTTGTCAACGCTCCTCACGCTCCCGGCTGCGGCGCTTGGGCGGATGCTCCCGTACCCTGTCCAGCGGCTTTTCCTCCGGGGGCGGCGCAGGCAGATTGTTGATGATGCCGTCGATCTGATTATAGTTCTGCTCCATAGAAAGCTCGGCGTTCTTGTTGGGATTGCGTTCCTGATCCATAAATGTCCTCCTATCTGTCGCCCCGGTCAGGGGCATTTTTCTTTGGGGCAGCTTGGCCCCGGTCAGCCTCGGCCTGCTTTGCGGCGGTTTTCATCTGTTCCCGGATCGAACGGGGCCTGTCGGGATTGTCAGGTGCAGGCCGCAGCTCATAGTCAGATGTCTGCCGTTTAGTCAATGGCCGTGTGTAGGTCAAATGCCCCCACGCCAGAAATGCCCCATTTTCAACCGGGACACGCTGATCGTAGTTGACGATCTCATCCGGGGCGTTGCGGGACGGCTTGGGGAATGTTCCAATGTCCACGGGGCGCTGGGTAGAGTAATACTTGTAAAGGCCGGGAGCCTCGACCTGCCTGACATCGACATTGTAAAGGCGCTGGTATTCCTGCACCCGCGCCGCAAAGTCCTGTTCCAGAGCAGCACGGTCGCTGCCGTAATGCCCCCATTCATACTGCCGCTGGCCGTCCTTGTCATCATAGCAGGCCCATGTGACATAGGGCGAGGGGGCTGCTGGGTTATGCCCCAGCGCAAAGCCCCTACCATTTTCCAGCATGACGGCCTGAATGATCTCATAGCCTTGGTTTTTGTCCATACGTCCTCCTTTCCAAAATGTTAGCAATATTTCTGCAAAAACGGGCGGGGCTATGAAATCATACGCCCCGCCCATGAAGCGGCCCCGGAAAGCCCTGCAATCAACGGAGTTTTCCGGGGTCAAATGCTCACAGCCTACCCCCGGTATTTCCGCATATAGCCGCGCTGCTTCTGCCGCCTTGCGGCATGGGCGCAGGCCGGGGAACAATACCGCTGCCGCCCGTCCGGGGGAAAAGCCCTGCCGCACACCGGGCAGGGCCGGGTTTCCACCACGGCCTCCACGGTCAGCGACCTTTCCAGCACGGGATCGAGGGGCAGCACCGCCGAACGGAAATAGCGGCAATAAGCGCCTGTCCAGCATTTCCCCAGCATATAGCACTCGCAATCCAGCGGCAGGCAGCCAGCGTCCTTGTCATAGTTGGCGCACCACCGTTTCACAAGGGAGCGGATCGCCGCCTTTTCCTGCCGGGTCAATTCACGGCTCATGTTTGCCCCCTGTCTTTGACCGAAGCTGCTCCCGGTAGCAAAACACGCAGCCGATCCCGCGCCAGTAGGGGCAGCCGTCGCAGCGGGAGCCTTTGGGCGGCAGGCTGGGCGGAACACCCTTAAAGTAGCTTTTTTCTTTCATAAAGTCCTCATAGGGGCTGTCGGTAAACCTCATTCTTCACCGTCCTCGTCCCACGGCGGCCCGTCATCCTCGGGAGCGGTTTCGTCATAGTCCTCCGCGCCGTCATACTCGCCGCCGTAGTCGGCCTCGGACTCAGCGGCCCGCTGCTTCTTGGGACGGTAGATTTTGAAGTACCAGCCAGCGCCGCCGCCAATGACCACCACGGCCAGCGCCAGCAGAAGCATACCGCCGTTGCCCGTGGCCTTGGGCTGCTCCGGCTCGGGGTCAGGCTCCGGCTCTACCACAGGCGCAGGCTCGGGAGCCTTGCCCTGGCACTCGCTCATGTTCACGGCGCAGACGGTACAATCCGTGTTGATGACACCAACGGCGCATTTATCCGCGCAGGAACACTCCGGCAGCTCACCGCCCGCCGCCTGTATCGCCGCCAGCAGGTCGGCCTCGTCCACCATGTTCAAAAAGTAGGTCTGATACTGCTCGCCGTCCTCATCGGTGGGCTTGTCATAGTCAATGACGATGTAAAAGGTGTTGCCGCCGCTGGTCTGCACCGTGATAAACTGCTTGTTGGTGGCCTTATCGTAGAGCAGGTCACGGGTCACAAGGTTGCCGTCCTCGGTAAAGCCCTCGCCGGGGTCAACGGTTTCGGCGGGCAACGGCTCCACCGGATCAAGGCCGTCCCATTCCTCACCGCCCCCGGCGTAGGCCGTGACCGCCATACTACCCATGAGGACGGACACACAAAGCGTTATCAGCAAAAGCCGCAGTTTTTTCATTCCGTCACCTCCGCCTGTTCTGTCGGCTTCTGGCCACTGTGACCAGAAGCGCCGCTCCGGAGCTGCTGGAGCACCAGCGGCAGATCGGCAAGGGAGATACTCATGCCGCGCACGATCTCCACGATCTCGCTGTTTTCCGCCTCCAGCTTCTTCTGCTCCAGTTCTTTAAGCCGTGCCTGTTGCTCGGCAATTTTGGCCTTGACCTTTTCAATCTCGGCCTCGATCTTTGCGCTTTTCGTAATTGCCATATCAAAAAACCTCCTTTACGGTAGTCGCCCGTAGGCGTAAAGATGGGACTGCCAATAGCTGCTGTTCAGGTTGGCATAGCTGATAGGGTCGCCACAATGGAGCATCCAGCCGTCGCCCACATAGATGCCCACATGAGAAATACCCGCTGTGTCATAGGTGCCGACAAAGAATACCAGATCACCGGGGCGGGGGCTGCTCGTCCGGGAGCAGATGTTATAAAGGCCCTGCGCCCCCAGCCGCCCGAAGCTCCAGCCGCATTGATTGTAGACATAGCTGACGAAGCCGGAGCAGTCAAAGGATGTGGACGGACTGCTGCCGCCCCACACATAGGGGAAACCGAGATACTTTTCCGCTTCTTTCAGAATGGCGGCAAAGGTTTCATCGTCCAGATAGGACTCCGGGACTTCATGCTCCGGCGGGCGGTTGGTGATGTATTTCCCGATATAGCCGGACGAGGGGAACAGATCAGGCCGGTTTCCCAGCGTGGACATATACAGGGCATACATGGAAAGCTGCTCCTCGGACATCATGTAAACCGGGACGTGGGAAAGGTTGAAGTTTTCCAGCGTGACATAGCAGATGTAATAGTTGTACGGCACCTCCACCTCATAGTCGTTGCCCTCGCTGTCCGTCCGGGTAACGGTACGGTAGCGCACCTCCACCACCACATCCTCGGTCAAAATGTACTGGCGGTCAAAGAGGTCTTGCAGCGTCCCGCGCACCTCGTCCAGCGTCCACGCGCCCTCATGGAGTGCGGAGATCATGGAGATCAGTACATAGGGATCGTGTTCAATGGTGTCGAGGTCAAAATGGTATTCGTCGTAATCGTGGGTGCGGGTGTAGGTGTTGAGGTAGCGTTGCAGCTCGTCCTCCAGAGCGCAGTAGGCGGCCTCAGCTCCCAGCATATCCGCGTCCTCCGCCTTATAGGTGCTGGCGGCGATGGCCGCAAGGGTGCTGTTTCCCACGGACACCATCGAGGACATACACGATTGCAGGGTCAGCACCACCAGCAGGCAGCCCAGCGCAAGCAGCGTCCCCACGGGATGCCGCTTGACGAACGCTGCCGCTTCCCGGACAAACCGCTCCATGGCCGACGCGGTTTGTTCGGCGGCCTTGGCGGTCTGCTTGGCGGTTTCCCGCGCCTTGCGCTGGTACTCCCGTTTCAGCTTGTGGCGGTGCCATAACCGGGCGGCGGCGCTTTGCGCCTCCGGCTGCTCCTGTGCGAACTTGCGGGAATGGTAGTCCGCCGTGGCCTTGATGTACCGGGACTCCGCACGGGCGGCGGCCTTGGCCGGGTGCTCCCGGATGGCCCTGCGTACCTTGTGCCGCCCATAGTGCAGCGCGGCCTCGCCGGAACGCTCCACAAAATGACCGCCCTCCACGCCTACATTGTCGCGCTCCTCCTGATACACCTTTCCGTGCAGAAAAGCGTGGGTTTCGTGTCCGGCGATCCGTGCGATCCGCTTGATGGGGCCGGGCTTTTTCGGCGGCTTCTGGTTCGCCAGCCTTTCACGGGCCTTGTTCAGCCGCTCCTCCCGGCTCTCCATGCGGAGCTTGGACTTGTGGAGCTTGGCCTGTTCGCTGTTGGTGTGGAACTTCTGGCCACCGTGACCAGACGCAGCCCCGCCCTCGGGCGGCTTATTCTGCCTGTTTTCCATTGGCAGCGTCCTCCGGCTTGGTGGTCAGCAGGTCGTAGATCTCGCCACGGGGGAAGCGGTCAACAAACGGGATGGTGACGCTGCCATAGAACAGCAGGCCTTCGCCGGAGTTGGACTGCGTGATATACGATAGCTGGTGCTCTGAAATGCCGATCTGCTTGGCAAGAATGGCGCGGTCACTCTGCGCCTGCGACAGCAACACCATAAAATCGGTGTTGTCCAGAATGTTCTCGATCTCCCGGCTGGCCAGCAGGTCTTTCACATTCTGCGTCAGGGCCGAGGGGACACAGCCCTGTTTGCGGAGCATCTTCCAGACGGTTACGAAATAGCTGGCGGTCAGCGGATCGCGGAGCAGAATATGGAACTCGTCAAAATAGCACCATGTCGCCACACCGTTTTTGAAGTTGGTTCCCACCGCAGAGGTGACAAAATCGTTGGTGATGTGCATGGCGATCTTGCGGAGATTTTCGCCCATGCCTTTCAGCACAAAGCAAACCACGCGGGAATTGAGGTTGACGTTGGTAGGATGGTTAAAGAGGTTGAGGGAGCCTGTGCAGTAAAGCTCCAGCGCCGTGGCGATCCGCTTGGCCTCCGGCTCCGGCTGGCGCAGCAGCTCCTCATACAAATCTTGGAGCAGCGGCGTTTTGGCTGTTTCCAGCCCCAGCGCCATTTCCCGGTACACCTGCCGCACACAACGGTCAATGACGGTTTTCTCAATAGGCTGCAAACCGTCCCGGCCTCCCACCACCAGCTCACACAGCGACAGCAGAAAATCCGCTTTCAGGGACAGAGGGCTGTCCCCGCCGCCCATGTCCATCTGAACATCCATCGGGGAAATGTGGTTGGGGCTGTCCGGCGCGATCTCGATGACCTGACCGCCCAGCCGTTCCACCAGCGGAGCATATTCGCCCATCGGGTCTACCACGATGATGCGATCCTGCGGGATGGCAAGAAAGACGTTCAGCAATTCACGCTTGGCGGCAAAGCTCTTGCCGCTGCCCGTGGAGCCGAGGTAAAGACCGTTGGCGGATTTCAGCTTTTTGCGGTCAGCCATGATGACGTTATGGGATAGGGCGTTCATGCCGTAATAGAGGGACGGGCCATCCATACGAAGCTCCCGCGTCATAAAGGGAACGAAGATGGCCGTGGAGCTGGTAGTCATGCCGCGCTGAATTTCAATGCCGTTGTAGCCGAGGGCCAGCGAGGACATATAGCCCTGCTCCTGCTGCCAGTCCAGCCGCTTGACGGCGCAGTTATATTTCTGCGCGATGCCGTTCACGGTGAAAATGTCGTTTTCCAGCCGCTCCCGCGTGGGGGCGGTGTTGACGATCAGGAACGTCAAGAGGAACATTCTCTCGTTGCGGCTTTGCAGGTCGGCCAGCAGCTCAGCGGCATCCTTGGAAAAGGTGACGAGATCGGGCGGGAGAATGTCAGGGTCATATCCGGCGCGGGTAGCCTTGCGCTGCTCCTCCACTTTCATCTTGTCGATGTCGGAGATTTTACCCTTGACCGTTTTGATGGCCTTGACCTGATCCACCGTCTGAATGTGCATGGTGACGGTCAGCTCGGCGTCCAGCTCCAAAATCTCCAGCAGCAGCTTGTCCGACAGCTCCGACGCCATGATCTGCAAATAGGACGCCGCGCCCCATGTCTGGCCCACGCGGAACGAGCGGCTCTGCCGGAAGTCGAAGCTGTCCGGCACGATAAAGTCTTTCGTTCCCATGCCCGTATGGGCGATGTCCGCCCACTTGAAGCGGAACGGCTCCCGGCTGCCGGGGTGAAGCTGGCCGTGCAGCAGGGCCAGACGCTCCCGCCCGTCAAGGGGCTGGCTCTGTACCCCCAGCCGCTTAAAGTTGCCGATCACGTCCGCCTCTACACGTTCCAGACGGGGCCGGGCGGCGGCCACATTTTCAGCGGGGATGCAAAAGGTGACGTACTTGGCCCGTTCGATACCGTTGTTGCTTTTGGCGATCTGGTTTTTCAGCATCCCCGTGTATTCCGTGCGGACGCTGTTGAAGCGGTCATCCGCCTCGGAGATATTCACCTTGTAGCGGCTCCCGGAGCGGCTGCGGCGGTTGACAAAGGAAAGCTGGAACGGCAGCGAACTGTCAAAATAATTCAGCCACGAACTCCAGCCGCCGAAAATGGCCGTCTGATCCTCGGCGGACGCAACGGAATAGTTGATGTCCTCATATTCCAGCGTTTTTGTGTAGACACCGCCGGGGATCTGACAAATGCCGTCCGGCAGCATCCGCACATAGGGAATGGTCTGCTGGGCCGATATGGTCGCCGGACGATTACCGGCCCGCGTCAGGCTTTTTGACTTCTTGGGGCTTTTGCTCAAGTGTGACCTCCTTTCCCGCAAACGGGGCGTAGATATTCTGCGTCTGATAGGGCCTCACACCGGGCCGCAGGAACTTGGCCCGGATGATATTCCGGGCCACCTTTTCAAAGGGCAGGCCATCCCGCTCATACATCGCCATGAAAAAGGCTGGGAGCATGATCGCGATCATCAGGAACATCGCCCCGGTGCCGCCCAGCGCGTGACGGGTCAGCAGATACACGGGGATGCCCACGGCAGCCGCGCCGCCGAAGCAGATAAGCTGGCGGCGGGTAAGGTTAAAGGCAATTTTCGTCTTGATCTTGGAAAGATCGTTGGGAACATTCACATAGGGCAAGATACGTCCTCCTTTCCGCTATCTTCTGGCCACCGTGACCAGAGGCCCGCTGTCGGCTCCACCTCGTTGCCCCACACGTCCCAGCCGGGAGGGGTCTGCCGTGCGAACAGCTCCACGCGGGGCCTGTCGCCCATGAGGGAAACGATCTTGTCCCGCGTTTCGTCCGGCTTTTTGCTGTGGGCCTCGATGGGAGAAATGATAAACTGGTGAATGTCGGCGGCCTGCCGCTTGGGGTGTCCCTTGGTCGCCAACAGGCAGACCTCGGCATTTGCCCTCGTCCAGAAGCCCAGCCCATAAAACCAGCTATCCGCCTTTTTGTTCTTTTTGAGCCAGACAAAAGCGACGCTTTTATAGGTGAAGCCCCACGCACGGATGAGCCGCAGGGCCTCCGGGAGCTGCGGGAACGTGGCCCACATGAAAAGGGCGCTGTCCTTGGCCGCAAGCTCGGCCACAGGCAGCGCACACAATTCATCAATGCTCATGGTGGGGTAATGGTTTTCTGCCGCCCCCTGCACTTTCTTTGCAGAGTAGCGCCATGGGGGATCGGCGTAAATAATTTCGTAGGTTCCTGTCATCATTCTCCTTTCCCGCCAGATGCCACAGCCTCCCGCGCCCGCCGGATGCGCTCCGTGGCGGGGCCGTAAAAGGCCGGGGCGGTTTCAAAGCAGACGAAGCGGCGGCCCGTGTTCAGCGCGGCCACGGCAGTTGTGCCGGAGCCAGCGCAGATGTCCACCACCACCTCGCCGGGGCGTGTGTAGGTGCGGATCAGGTACTCGCACAGGGCCACGGGCTTCTGCGTGGGATGTACCGTTGTTGTCACCGTGGGGAACGCCAGCACATTCCCCGGAAAGCGCCGCCCATCGGACTCCCCGCTGGTGCGTTCAAACTCCCCGTAGTTGGGGCTGCTTCCGCTGCAACGGTGAATTTTCTTGTACGGCTTGCCCTGTTCAAACTGCGGAAAGTAGGCCGGGGACTTCTGGTAGAACACCAGAATGTTCTCCGTCTTTTTCAGCGGAGCGCGGCGGGCGTTGAGAAAACCCGTGCAGCGGCTTTTGTACCATACCCACTCATAACGGAGCATGGCGAGGTTGGACGCGCCCAGCACCTTGTCATAGGGACATTGTGCGAAAAACAGCACCGCGCCCTCGGGCTTGACGGCCCATTTCACCGCCTCCCACAGCTCCGGGAGCGGCAGCGGCACATCCCAAAAGTTCCGGGTCGTGCCGTAGGGCGGATCGGTCAGAAGCATATCCACGCTATGCTTCGGCAGGGAACGCAGGCCCTCAATGCCGTCAGAGAGGTGCAACCCCTCCTGGATCGGCCTCTGGCCACCATGACCAGAAGCGGCGGTATCAGCGATAAAATCACCTTTCCTTTCTCAATGGGCGCTGAAGATGCTTTTGGAGATCGTCCCGGTTTTCATCAGCATGAAGCACAGAAGCACCGTATAGCCGATACAGCCCCAAATCGCGCCGATAGGATCTCCGCTTGTGGCGATCCCCTGAATGAGCACCGCATAGATGGCAACGCAGACAAGGATCAGCATACCCTGAAAGCCCACGGCAAACAGGGAGCGCAGATAATTCTGGCCCATCGTGCCAAACTCCCGGTTGGAAAGCGTTGCCACGGGGATGGGAGCCAAACTGGTCAGCAGATATATCTCGATCATGCGGCCATAGACGATCACGAAAATAAAAATGTTCAGCGCCAGCATGGTAAACTTAATGAGGAACGATTGCAGGAACAGGCCCAGCAGAGGGCCAAGCTCCATCGTTTCAAGGGTCATTTCCAGATCGGCCAGCATATCCGGCGTGATGTTGGTTGCGCCTGTGACGATGCCCGCCGCGCTTGCGATCACGCTTTGGGACACGTCAAAGACGGCCATGACGATATTGAACGTGTTGGACAGGATCAGGATGGCACAAGTGGTTTTGAATACCCATTTGTAGATATTCGCCACGTCGAACTCGTGCATATTGTTCTTTTCCAGTATCATCTGGATCAGCTCATAGGTGGCAACGAAGGTCAGGATCAATCCGGCAATCGGCAATATCACCGTTTCGGAAAGCTGCCGTATCAGGGAGAACACCCCGGCGTTCCATGCCGCCGGGGTAGTCCCCACCTGTACGGATATTTCCCCGACGCGGGTATTCACCGTGTCAAACAGCCCCTCGAGGTTTCCCATGATGCCCTCGATCAAAAGCCCTTTGAGCCATTCCGTGATCCATTCGGTGAGAATACCCATCGGCAGCTACCCTTAAAACAGGGTAGACAGCAGAGGGATCAGGGTCGTGCCCAGCACGATGATGCCGCCGCCCGCCATGAGCTGCTTGATGCCCTGGCTTTTTGCTTGTGTGTGATAAAGAAGCAATAGAAGTGTAAAATTTTTTTGCCGTTCCCATCCGGCACTTAGCTACTGTGTCGGATAGGTCGGGCATTATTCGTCGGGAAGTTCTACCTTGCCGACAAAGCTGTAATAAATATCAATGTCCTGTCTGCGTGTGCCGTTCTCGTCATAGCTGCACTCATGGACAACGATTTTTTCAATAAACTCCCGCAGCAGGGTATGGGTCAATTCCTCAAAGCTGGTGTACTTGCGGACAACTTTCATAAACTTTTCCGCATTAACCGTGGCTTCCTGCGCCTTTGCCAGTTCCGCTTGCAGTTCGGCGGCACGGCTCTTGACCTGTTTCTGTTCGGCTTCATAGTCTGCGGAAAGTTCCGCAAAGCGTTCATCAGAAATACGCCCGGTCACACTGTCCTCATAAAGCCGCTTGAAGATAGCGGACAGCTCCGCAATCCGCTTTTCGGCTGCGTCCAGTTCCTTTCGCTTGGCAGCGTTGCGGCGTTTGCCGCCGTCCTCGTTCTGCTCGATCAGCAGCTTCATAAACTGCTTTTCATGCTTGGCTGCATAGCTTGTCACTTTCCGCAGATTGGCGGTCACACCCGCAGTCAAAAGGTCGGTGCGGATAAAATGTGCGGTGCAATCGTGGGTACGCTTCTTGTAGTTGCCGCAGATGTAGCAATCCTGTTTTCGGGTTTTGTTCTCGTATCTCTGCTGATAGAGGACGCTCCCACAATCGGCGCAGAACAGCAAGCCGGAGAACAGACCGACTTCATCATAGCGGTTTGGACGCTTGCGCTGCTTGCGTAATTCCTGCACACGCTCCCATGTGGCAAGGTCAATGATTGGCTCATGGGTATTCTCGAAAATGACCTGTTTTTCTTCGGGATTTTCCACGCTTGATTTGACCTTGTAGGACACTTTCTCGGTCTTGAAGTTTACCGTATGCCCCAGATATTCCTTGCGTTCAAGGATATGGACAATCGTGTTGGTCGCCCACTTGTAGGGATAATCGGGGTAGTAACGGCGTGTGCTGCCTGTCCTGCGGTATTCCAATGTACCCGGTGTTGGGATTTGCTGCTCGGTCAATATACGGGCGATTTTGGTCGGACCGTTCCCGGCAAGGCACAAGCTGAAAATCTGCTTGACGACCGGGGTAGCTTCTTCGTCCACGATAAAGCGTCCGTCCTCGCCTTTGAGATAGCCATAGACCGGCTGACTTGTGATAGGCTTGCCACTCATGCCTTTGCTGCGGAAAACTGCCTTGATTTTCTTGCTCGTATCTCTCACCATCCATTCGTTGAAGATATTACGCAGAGGGGCAAAATCATTGTCGCCCTGTGCGCTGTCCACTCCATCGTTGATAGCGATAAAGCGAACGCCCCTTTGTGGGAAAATCATGTCCGTATACATTCCCACTTGGAGATAGTTTCGCCCTAATCTCGACATATCCTTGACAATGACCGTTCCGACTTTCCCGGCTTCAATATCCGCAAGCATGGCTTGAAAACCGGGTCTTTGGAAGTTCGCACCGGAGTACCCATCGTCCGTGTACCATTGGAGATTGGTAAAGCCGTTCTGCTTTGCATAGCTTTCCAAAATACGCTTCTGGTTGGAGATGGAATTACTCTCGCCCTGCAATTCATCTTCATGGGATAATCTCGGATAAAGGGCAGTAATGAGGTTTTGGGTTGTCTGTCTAATCATGGTTTCCTCCATTTCCGACAGCCAGCCCCGCTATTCCGTAAGGAAATTATATCACACGGGGCGGCTGTCTGTATAGCTGGTAAATGTGAATTTTGCTTCTTTATCGCCCGTCATTATGACGATTTTTTGGAATTAGGCTTGTCATGCAGTATAACTTGGCTTGTGTGTAGCTGCGGTTTCCGCTTCAAGCACTTTCATCATCTTGTCGGCTGCGGTGGCTGTGGTATCTTTCTTGAAAAAGCCGGACACAACAAGCACGGTGTTACCCATGCGGATCTCCGTCACGCAGTCCGGGCGGCGGTCGGTGCGGTCATTGTTATTCTGTTTGTTTTCTGTCATAGGCAACTCCTTTCACTTCAACAGTTCTTTTAGTCCATTGAGCTTGGCTTGTGCCGTTTCCTTTCGGAAGTTCTCGCCTGTAAAGAGGATAGGCAGACACATTTCAAGCACTCGGTCATAGATACGGGCGTGGGCGGTGTCCTGTGGATTTTGCAGTTCCGTAAGGCTTAGATTGGTGGTGACAATCAGCGGCTTTCGGCTGCGGTATCGGCTGTCAATTACATTGTAGACCTGTTCCAAACCGTACTCTGTGCCACGCTCCATACCAAAATCATCAAGTATCAGCAGAGGGAAACGGCAAAGACGCTCGATATATTCGTTTCGCCCCTCAAAGCTGGCAGTTAAATCATTCAGTATCGCAGAAAAGTTTGTCATGCGGACGGAGATTTCCTGTTCCATAAGGGCATTGGCAATGCACCCGGCAAAATAGCTTTTTCCTGTGCCTACCTTGCCCCACAAGAGCAGACCATAGTTGTTTTCTCTCATCTGCTCCCAATGCTCCACATATAAATGTGCCTTGCTCATCTGCGGGCATTTGCCGTTGTCATGTGCAAAAGTCCATTCCTGCATGGTGAGGTCGGTAAAGCCCCGGCGTTTCAGTTCCATAACGGTGTCAAGGTGGCGTCTGCGTTCCTCGGCGGATTCACATTCCAAACGCTTCTCCCGTTGGCAGTCACATTCTGTCGGGTGCTTGTCATGCCCCAACCATGCGGCGGTTTCTTTGGGAAAGTAGGCTTCTTTCGCCGTGCGGCACTTGCCGCAGTAAAGCAGACCGTCCTCGCCCGTGTAGTCCTCCGGCTCTGCGGTAGTAGTCATCATATTCAAAACGGTATCGGTAAAAAGTTCAGTCATAAACTCTCGCCCTCCTTAAAGGTGTAATCGGGTATGCCTTTTTTCGGCGGTTTCTTGGCTTCGTCCTCCTGCGCCCACTTGTATATCGTGGCTGCATGGCTACGGTATTTCGTTCCTTTGGACGCTATATGAGTAGATAAGCGGTCAATATAATACTCCCATTTGTCGGGCAGTTCCGCTTTCAGCTCGTCCAGTTCCGTATCGGAAAGAAAAACATTGTTGTATCTGCCATAGCTGCGGGCGGGGGCTTGTCCCGTTTCTAACTCTCTCTCTTTTTCTATCTCTATATCTATCTCTTTCTTTATCTCTATCTCTGGTGGACGAATGTCGGACAAATGTCCGCCGTTTGTCCGGGGTGGTGGCAAAGCCTTGTTTGCAAGCCTTGCCGCCCGTTTTCGTTCCGCTTCGGTAGAGGATTGCCCTATCATCAGTTCAATATCGGTCATGTAGAGCAAGCCGCCGTGTAGCTGCTCCACAAGCCCCAACTGCTGAAAAATCCCTAACGCCCGTTCCACCGTGCCTACCTGCTGACGGGTAAGAGTGGCGATCATCTGTGCTGTGTAAGGGATATTCTCGTCAAGCTGCAACTTGCCGCCGTTTTTCAGCGATTTTAAGTACAGCTTCAAGAGAATGTTGGAATAGAGAATACCGTCCGGCATACTCTCCAACAGCACGATAGCGTCATCATCAAAATAGCTTTCTTTCAGTTTGAGGTAGTAATATTTGCGGTTATCTGCCATAGGCGGTGTCCTCCTTTGGTTTCCAACGCTTGGAGTAATACCGGTGGCAGAGGATAATCACGGTTCGGAAACTCTGCTTGCAATCGTGGGTGCAGCCCCGGCAAAGGTCGTTATAGGTAATTCGGTTTCGGTGGTTGAGGAAAAAGCTCCATTCAAGCCGCCGTTTGTTGCTCATGCGTGGCATTGGTACGCTCCTTTCTGCCGTTTCCGTGGGTATCACGGATAGGGCGGGAAAACTGTATCTTCTCGGTATCATTTTCGGGGATTTTTTGCCCTGTACGCCCTGTTTTGAGGTCGGGGAGTATTGCGGATAGGGGTAAGGGCATATCCCTGTTTTTGTTTGGTTTCGGTATCATTTCGGGGCGGTTTTTAACGCTCCTGTTCATGCTTTTTCTGTCGGCTCGGCTCGCCGTGGTGCATTTGGGAAAGATTGCTTTTCATGGTCTGCAACTCCCGGACACGCTCTTTATTTGCCCGGTACTCGTTGTAAAGGGCGTTCTTCTCGGCGGTAAGCTGCTCGATTTCAGCCTGCAACGATTTATAGGTGGGCAGCTTGGTAATGCCTTTTTGCCGAAAATATCTTACGGCTGCGTCTGCTATGATAAAGTCGCTTTCATGCTTTTCCCGGTAGGCTTTGCGTGCCTTATCGGTTTTCTGCTTTTTCAATCCGTCACGCACATCTCTTGTCTTGGCATAGGCAAGCACCTGTTTCTGCAAGTCCTTTTTCTCACGGATAGCCGTTTCAATGGGCTTCAGCTTGGCGGTGCTGCTGTGTAAATCCGCATTGGCAGACACAAGGGCTGCGTCCAGTTCATCCGGGGTAAAGCCGTATTGCTCCATAGCGGCAACGGTAGCCGCCATCTGTTTGAGATTGTGGACAGCCGCCCAACGGTCATAGCCGATACCTTTTCCCTCGGCTCGCTTCGCCGCACGGTCAACCATTCTCTGAATGTTGCCTGTCGGGGCGATTTTCTGCGTTTTTCCTCGCTCTGTGCGGTTTGTTTCAGCGGTATGGTATTCGGGTATGGGTACGGTCTTTTCGGCGGCTCTGTGGGCGTTCTGCTCCAAAAGAGTAAGAACAGCAGCACGGTCAAAATCATCTCCCAGTTTTCGGGCGGTAATGGGTTTCGTTCTGTCCGGGGTAAGGTAGGACAATCGCCCTCGGCTCTCTTTGACGGTCACGCCCTGTTGCAGAAGTAAAGCGGAAAACTCGTCAAAGGTGGTCGCTTCGCTCATGGCATTCCGTATGGTCTGCCGCAACTTCGCCTTGTCGGTTTCAAACTTGGTCTGCTTTACAGGCTTCCCCTCGGCTGCAAGGGCGGCATTTTCCTTGTCAAGTTTGGCTTGTCCTTTTTTATGCGCCCAATACTCACGCTCGGTAATGCGGTTTTTGCTGCCATGCAATAGGTCAATCTGATAGAGATTTTCCCGGTGGCACATCTCCATGACCTCGGCTTTGAAGTATTCCATAGCAGCGTCCGTACAGCGGTGCTTGCACCCGGCACGGGTATCTGCCGGTCTGTCCATGTAGGGCAGTAAGGGTACTTCCTCGATACGCAGAGAATTGATAACAATGTGAACATGGATATTGCCGCTGTGGTTGTGTCCGTCCGGGTGGGTACAGACAATGGCTTGGTGTCCTGGGAAATGCTCGGCACAAAATTCCTCGCCCAATGCTTGCGCCCGGTCTACGGTCAAGCCGTTGTCCGCTGCGTCCCGTGGGTCAAAGGAAATGATATAGTGGTGGCTTTTCACATCTTCCCGTTTTTGGTTCTTGCCGTATCGGAGATTTGCCCGCATACAGGCAACGGCAAAATCTTCCTCGCCGCAGTTCAGCGTGGCTATTCGGTAATCCTCCCGGAGTATGAGCCGCCCGGCTTCGTCAAGGGTGGGCTTCATGGTAAACTCGTCATGCTCAAAGGTTAGATACTGCTCGGCTGCACCGTAGTCCGCATTTTTAGAGCTGATATGCTTGAATGTTGCCAACAGCGTCACCTACCTTTCGCAAGACTTCAAACTTCAAGGCGGCAAGGTCGGAAATGGCGGCTCGCACTTCAACGGACAGCGTATTGTAGGGCGTTCCGTATTCGTTGAGGGCACGGGCGATCTGATTAAGGTTGCCGCCGATTTTTCCGTATTCGGCTATCAACTTTCCAACAGCGGACAGCAGTTCATCATTGACCGGGGAAACGGTAACAATGGGGCGAATGGTCGCCCTTGTAATGGCTTGTCGGATAAACTCGGCTTGGCTCATGTCATAATTCTTTAGCCGTTCCGTGAAGTCGGCATATTCTTCTTCGGTCATGCGTGTCTTGACTACATGGCTTCGGTGGGGCGTATTGTATCGCTTTCCTATGGGTATCAACTCCTTTCACTTACCGCCGTTTTGTGGGCGATTTTTTAAGTATTTTTTGGTGGGATTTTCAAGCGGCACAAGCCGCATAGCAGGGTTTGGGGAAGGCACTCCCCAACAAGATTCCGATGGGGCAGAATGAGCGAACGGCGAATTATGGCACCTCGGTAGAATCTTGCTCTGACAGCTCACACTCTGCTCCTGCCGTAAAACTGCGTATTTCTCCCTCTGCTGCCTACAACGACAGGAAAGGCATTTTGCCAAAGAATGTGGATAATTTTTTTGAAAAAATGGGCGTGAAAAAACGGCTTGCCATGCAAACCGCTCAAAAAACATATACTTGATTTATGAGAAATCAACCTGAGATTAGGGAGGGCAGGCGCAGTTTGTGCTTGCCCTCCTTGTCTGCCGAAAAGCGAAACAGGTTGCGGCTGTCAATGGCGCGTAAGCGTTTATCTCGACCGTTGACGGGTGCAGCCTGTTTTGCTATCTTTCGTCATGAATGAACTTATGGGAGACAATGCTCATAAGGGCAATTCGCACCGTTCCCCTTTACCATTTTCAAAGTGCCTCTCACAGCCGCCCGTTCATGGAAAATTTACAAATAGATTGCTGCCGCCATATTGAAAAAGATGGTCATTATATGGTAGACTTATTATGCGGATAGAATACCTATCTGACAAACTATGATTGGAGGTAACGCCATGTATCGTCCCAATGATGCCCGGTTCGGCTCTGCGTGTTGGTGGTATTGGTGCGGCTCCCGATTATGGAGAGGTCGTATCAAAATCGTTTCTGTTGGCGCATAGGCCGGACTGGTTATTAGTCGGCTTGTGCGCTTTTTTGTAGTTCCTAAAAATCGAAAAATTAGAGAAATATATGGTTCAGAAAGGAGTTGTCATCGTATGCATAGGAAGAATACCAAAGCACTGAAATCATTATACACATTCATTTTGATATGCGTTATCTCTTTCAGCATCCCAATAACCGTTGCTTATGCCGCTGGACATACAAGTCATTACGCTTTGAACCCTCTGGTTTCAATGGGTAGTACGAGAACAAATGTTCATTGGTGGTATTCACAAGAAGGAAGCCGTTTTTATGGTTATAGAATTACCCGTGGAGCAAATGCATGGGAAGATGCATCAGGTCTTGATGCTGGATTTACGGAGGTTTCAACCAAAAGTGATGCAGAGATTCGTGTTTATAGTGACGATTATGGTAATACTAATTGGATTGGTTACCATACACCCTTAATTGGTTACGGCAATATCAAATTAAACGAGTATTATCATGACAGTAATGGAGGATATACGAGATACGAAGAAGTCTTTGCTCACGAGATGGGGCATGCATTCGGCTTGTCCCACTACGACTGTGATAATGAGTTAATGCAAGCCAAAGGCTATATTTATACACCGGATCCGCAGGAAGGCGATATTGCTGGATATAAAGCGAAGTACGGATTGTAATTATTGGGAGGTGATATAAATGCTTAAAATGATTAAACAAAAAAGGGCATATGTTTTTGCTGCTGTCATTTCGCTGTCACTCGCTGTCGCACTTCTGTTTTTTATGGCGAGTCGGGGCGCTACAAAGCCAAGTCTCAAAATAGCAGAAGGTTTTGGAACTTATAATGATTTGATTGACCATTCGCCCATTGTCATAACGGCGACTGTTACTTCGGAGAACAAAGAGTTTGACTATGCTGAAATGACTTTTGCGATTACAGCGGTCGAACCTATTGACATTGTGCGAGGCGATGTGAATGCAAAAACATTGCGAATCATGCAGACATATTCAGAAGAAGATCCTTATTTGAAAAAGGGTACTCAAGTTTTATTATTCCTTTCGGAATATGATGGACCTATTGCACAGGATGTTTTTGTGATTAACGGCTTATATAATGGTCAGTATGTAATAGACGATGGTACATTATTTTCCGTAAAGCCAGGGAATGTAAAAACAACGGTATTAACAAACACAGATTTGGAAAAAGTTGTTTTGGATGTCAAAAATACTGAGTACACGGCAGTGACACAGCAAGCACCTTCACTTGAGGGTGTTGAACAAGCCAATGAATTAGAGAAAGAGATGAAATCTCAAGAAAACGCGAACAGAAGTAAGACAAACTAGTGAGTCCTTTCTCTCACTCCGTTGGTAAGTCAAAGCTTTCGTTGTTTATGTCTAAACATCAGCCACTCATTGATGATTGTGGAAGCGTGCTTGTCTCTTCAATATAGCATGATGAGGATGCAAGATACTAACGGTATCTTGCATCCTTTTGCTATTTTTGAGGTGCAGAATAGCGGGGCGGCTGTCTTTGTATGTGTCGTTTGCATTGTGCTTCTTTATTAGCTATGAGCATTTTGTTATGGTTGGGTTAGGGCGGTCAAGCAGTTTATAGCTTGGCCGCCTTTCCTGTTTTGCTATCGCTCTGGCGTTCTTTCCACAGGAGCGCCGTTTTTCGCTCATTTTCTCCGGCTCTTGACTTGGGAAAAAGACAGATTTTCAAACAGAAAACGCCCCGGCGATACATTCCTCGTCCGGGGCGTTCCTGTTGGCTGTATTCGGTTTTTATTGGCTCTTGACCGCTTTTGCGTGTTACGGAATCGCAGGGCGGCTGTCCTTGTCATATTCTGCGGTTTTTTTCGGTAGCCGCTACCGAAAACTTCTCTTTGCTTCTTTATTAACCGTGCGCATTGGCCGCTGCGTTATCCGAGCCGTAGCCCTCCAGCAGATTGACCACGCCCCACACGGCAAGGCCAGCGCCCAGCGCCACGACGAGAGTTTGCAGGGTAGTAACGGCAGAAGCAAAAAACTGCATAAGTCCTCCATTTCTCCGGGGGGCAAAGCCCCGGCCATGAAAAAAGCCGCCATTTCTGGCGGCAGCTACTCCTCTGGCCACCGTGACCAGAGGTTATACAAAGGCGTCCGGGTCGTCGAGGTCGTCATAGTTGAGGATGTCCTCGTCCTCACCTGTGAGCGCCTCGTCCGGCACGTCCACCTTGTAAACGGTATAGGTTTCGTTGGGGTTGAGCTTGTCCATCCGCCGTGTCACAAGGCTGTTGAGGTCAAAAGCGTTTTTCACCTTGTCGGCCTCGGCGGTGTATTTGTAGTTGGGATGCTGTTTCAAATCGTACTTCTTGGAGTAGAACGGCGGCAGGCCCCGAAGCTGCAAAATGCACCGATCTCCGGGCATGGTGGCAAGCTCGCTTGGGGTCATCAGCTCCCGGCCCAGCCGCTGCGTGTTCTGGCTGTAGCTTTCGGACTGGCCCCGTGAGCGGCCCTCGGTCTGCATGGAGATGGTGGCCTTTCCCAGCCAGTTCTCCGAAATTTCCTTGATGGTGGAGCTTTCGCGTCCGCCGAGGAACAGAACGCTATCCATGTTGCCGAGGATGGTTTCCGCGTTCTTATCGTAGATGGCCTTGCATTGGGCCAACTGCTGATACAGCAGGCACAGGCTGATCTCACGGGAGCGGATGACGGCCACCAACTTTTCAAGCTGGGGCACCTGTCCCGTGTTGGCCGCCTCGTCCCACAGTACCCGCACATGATGGGGCAGCCTGCCGCCGTGAACATTGTCCGCCCGTTCGCACAGGAGGTTGAACATCTGCGAAAAGGCCAGCGCCACAAGGAAATTGTAGGTGCTGTCCGTGTCGCTGATGCAGAAAAAAGTAGCCGTCCGGCGATCTCCCATGCGGTCAAGCTCCAGCTCATCATAGGACATGATCTCCCGGAGCTGGGGAATGTCAAAGGGAGCCAGACGTGCGCCGCAGGAAATGAGGATGCTTTTGGCCGTCTTGCCGCTGCTTAGCTTGAATTTGCGGTATTGCTTCACGGCGAAGCAATCCGGTTTGCGTTTGGCAAGGCCGTCAAACATATAATCCACGGCGTTTTTATAGTTTTCATCATCCTCCTTGACCTCCATGCCGGAGATCATGTCCACCAGCGTATTCATATTCCGATCCTCGGCAGGCCCCTCGAAAATGATGTAGGCAATCAGGGCGCAGTACAAAAGCGTTTCCGCTTTCGTCCAGAACGGATCGCCCTCCTTGCCCTCGCCCTTGGTGTTGGTGATCAGGGCGTTCACGAATTTCAGGATGTCGGCCTCGTTGCGGATGTACGACAAAGGGTTATAGTGCATGGACTTGGAAAAATCTATGCTGTTGAACACTTTGATTTTATATCCCCGGCGCTGGAGAAAGGCTCCGACCTGCCCCAGCACACCGCCCTTGGGGTCTACCACCACATAGGAAGAATGTGCCTGCAAAAGCTGGGGCGTGAGCCAAAAGCGGGTCTTGCCCGAGCCTGACGAGCCGATGCCGCAGAAATTGAGGTTGCGGGCGTTGGCGGGGTTTTTCGGGCGGGTGTTCATGGTGAGCCGTTCCGTGGCGGTCAGCAGCATATTGTTTTCAAACTTGGGGTCAATGAACGGCTTGATGTCTTTTTCGTTTCCCCAGCGGGCCGTGCCGAACTCGGCATCGCGGCGAAATTTCTTTGCTTTTTTCGCCTTGCAGTAGATCAACAGCCGGAAGCCGACTGCACCCACAATGCCGACAAACCAATCCAGCGGGGCAAGGCCGGGGGCGAAGCTGGCAAAGGCCGCGCCGATGGTCTGGCCCAGCCCCAGCAGCTTTTCCCCGAAGCCCGCGCCAGCGGCCAGACGGTACGCCGTACCGATTTTCAGGCAAAACCAGCCGATGAACAGGTACGGGATATTCGGAAGAACATACTTCCTGATTTTATCTGTCGCCATGCGCCGCCTCCTTTGTCAGTTCACGCTGGGGCTGCTTTTTCACCTGTTCCTCTGCCTGCCGGAGCTGCTCCCGAATCGGCGTCTGCCGGGACTTGGCCCGTTTCAGCTCCAACCGGGAATACTCGGCAAAGCAGCCTGTGATGGCATCGGCCTGCCGTGCCTTGAACAAAAGCAGATATTTTTGATCCCCCACACGGCGGATGGCGTAGTCCACACCCCATTTCCGGGCAACCTTGTCAAACAGCTTGGGCGTATCCACCTCAATGGCGTTGGTGTCCCCGCCGTGGCCCATGAGTTTCCGCACACTCTGCTTGCCATGGGGTGTCTGCGCCTTGCGGTGCTCCTTGGCGATCTTCCGGCCCACGGCTGCCACCACATAGGCCAGCGCACGGGCGGTCAGCTTGGATGCCTTGACGCTGACGGCGATGGTCTGCCGGGACACTTCATCTCCGACGATAGCTCACACCTCCTTTGCCCTCTGGCCACCGTGACCAGAAGCGGCCTATCTTTCCTCGCGGCTGGCGGGGAGCCGCTGCTTTTCCTCGTTCAGCGCCGAACGGTCTATGACATCCTGATACGCTGCCATCTGCTCCCGGATATTCAGCTTGGGATAGGCAAAGATGCGGTGCTCCGGGGGAATATTCTCCATTCCGTGATACCGCTCCACAAAGCTGCCGCCGTTATTGAACACATAGCCGCCGGGGGCAAAATGGCCGCCGTCGTTGATCCGCACGTCCCGCCCGTAGGCTTCAAAGTCGAAGTAGGGCAGCACATTATCCGGCACATCCAGCATTTCCATTTCCTCGATATAGACCCGGCCCAGCGCCTCCTCGCTGTCGATACCGGGGTAGAAGTCATAGCAATCCAGATTTTGCGCGAGGTTGATCAGGTCATGGACGCTGCCTGTGTATTCGCCGCTGTCAATGACGGCCTCAAACTTTTCAATGTCGCTCTGGTCGAGGTCAGACAGCACATGGGCCAGATGGTTCAGCTCGTCAATACTTTCATACTCGCCCAAATGGTCATACAGGCCCAGCACATCACCGTCGAATGAGGTAATGAAGATTTCCTCATACCGTACCCCATCCACGCCGATGCGCTTCAAGAGGGCCTGCACCTCCTCCGTGGTGGCCGGGAATTTCAGCGTTTCGCCCACAAGCCGCCCCTCGTTGTATTTGCCGAGGTTGGTAATGTAGGCTTCAAACAGGGATGATATTTTCAGCACCTCCTTGTCAGAACATCATATATGCCGCGCATAATGTACTCGGCGCAGGGCAGCGCGATAGCATTTCCCAGCGCCCGGTAGCGATGGGCGGACAGGATTTCCTCACCATCCGCGCCGCACTTTGTCCAGCCCTCCGGCAGCCCCATGAGCCGTTCACATTCTCTTTCCGTGGGAAAGCGGACACAGCCCCCGGCAGGATCGTCCTCATACCAAAAGGCAAAGGGACTTACCGCGCTGGCTAACAGAGTGGGAAAAGGGTCAGTTGGCAGTCCGAAGCTGTTTCGGAACGCCTCCGTTGTCCGCTCCTTTGCCGATGCCCGCATACGGTAGCATTGAAAGGGTCGGGTAATTGGTACACGCCGCCCTGCTTCAATAAAAGAGCCTCGATCTCCGCAGGCGGCGGACAGCCAGCGATCTCCGCCAGACGCAGAAATTGACTGCACTGTGCGGGGCTTAAAAAGTATTTCGTGGGAACATTGTCCTCCAAAGTCTGCCACAATAAAGACGCGCTGCCGTCGTGCCAATCGGGGGCTTGCCCAATGCTGGGCGTCCATGAGCCGCCATGAGAGATCGGGCGTATGCCCTCGCACCATTCCGGCTCCTGTCCATCTTCCAGAAGCAGGCATTGAAATGTCGGCGGCTGTGAACGCTGAGAGCACGGCTCTAAAGTCCATCCGGTCATTTGAAAAAAACGCTCCCATGACGTTCTCCCAAACAGCGATTGCTGGAAATATACCATTTGTCGCCTCCCTCATTTCACGGATAATACGGATCGCATGAAAGAACAGACTGGATTTTTCCCCGGCAAGACCAGCCCTGTTGCCGATCTGTGAGAGGTTCTGGCAGGGTGAGCCAAAGGTGATGATGTGGACAGGCGGAATGTCGCCGCCGTTTAGCTTTGTCACATCTCCTAAATGCGCCATACCGGGAAAGTGGCGTTTCGTGATGGAGATAGGCGCTTTTTCGATCTCGCTGGCCCATGCAGGCACGATACCGCAGCGCACCGCCGCCAGCGGGAACACGCCGATCCCGTCAAACAGGCTCCCCAGCCGGATCTCGTTCATATCAGCGGCGGCCCTGACGCTTTACGGTCAGGATGCCGTCCAGCGTGGTTGCCGTGATCCCCAGCCGCTGGGCAACAGCCACATCGTTTTTCATGCCTTCCGTGGAGATACTGCCGCACACCACCAGCACATGAGAGCGGCGAAGCAGGTCACGGCCCATGTCGATGCCGCTCTTATGCTCCTCGGGAACGGCATCATTGAGGAAAAGCGGCTGATAGAGCGTGGGGCAGATGGGCGAAAAGCCCGCCTCATAGACAGCGCGGCAATACTTGGCGGCCTGCTCCGTCGCCTCGCAGGGATCGCCGCTCCACGCGGCGGTAATATACGCAAGGGGTCGTTTCATTGTGAAAACCTCCGTTTTTATATAATGTAGTGGGTCAACCTTTTTCCCCCGCCCTTTTCCAATCTTGGAAAAGGGGGCGGCTCTGGAGGATATCCCCCGCCGCTTGCCAGAGAAAAGGCACAGCCGGGGCAGGCGGTCAAGGGCAAGGCCGCCGCATACGGCGGGGCGAAGCCCCCTTGACAGCCCGCGCCCGCCTGTGCTCGATTACGGGCGGCGACGGGGGATATAACCGCAAGGGCCGTATTCTATCGGGGCAGCAAAAAGCCTCTGGTCATGGTGGCCAGAGGTCGTTACTTTTCCATATCCATTTTCTTGTCGGGCTTGGCAAGCTCGGGCGGCTGCCGCTCTTTCCAGTCCTCCAGCAGCGTCATGATCTGGTCTTTCATCTGCCGGGGCGTGGCCTCCTTGCCAAAAAACTTTTCCAGTTCAGCGCCAGTAATGATCACGTCACGATCCTCCTTTTTCTTTTCTTCACACAAAATACCGTCGATCACGTCCGGGGAGAGCTTGTTTTCCTTGTCCAGCTCACGGAGCCGCTTTGCCTGACCCTTGGAGGGCGAAGCCTGCTGGCCCTCAATGGACACGGCGATATACTTCTGGTGCTTGGGCCGCACACGGGAAATTTCCACAGCCGGGGTAAAAGACAGCTTTCCGTCATCCATTGTCTGCTTCAATTCCGGCACGAGATCATTGAGCCAGATATACCGCTGAACGGTTTTCACACTCATGCCGTTGCGCTGGCCCACGCTTTCAAGAGAGAGCTTTCCGGCCTCTGCGCTGTCACCCCGCGCTCCCTGATGCTTGATGGCCTCATACTGCATTTTCAGGGACATAGCCTTTTCGCTGGGCAAAATCGTTTCACGCTGACGGAGGTTGTCGTCCGTCATAGCGAGAATGGCCTCGTCATCCGTCATATTGCGGACGATACAGGGCATATTACGATACCCGGCAAGCTGGCTGGCCATCTGACGGCGGTGGCCCGCGATGATCTCATAGCCGCCGCCCTCACGGGGACGCACCAGTGCGGGCTGGTTGACGCCGCCGTTGCGGACGCTCTCCACCAGAGATTTCATTTCCGCATCGTCACGGACGCCGAAAGGATGATCCTTGAACGGGTGCAGGTCGGAAAGGTCAAGATAGACGATTTCCTCTTTTTCGGCGCGGGTAGCGTCGCGGGGTGTAGGCGGCACTTCCGGGGCCGGAGGTGCTGCCTTTTCCTCGGGGGCTGCATGGGTTTTGCCAGCCTTGGGCGGCTTGGTCTGCTCCGGGGCTGTCTTTTCCGTTTTGGGCGGACGGCCACGGCGGGGCTTTTCCGCTTTTACCTCTTTCTTGGCCCCCGGCTCGGTGGGCGTGGCTCTTTCGGCTTTTGCAGGGCGGCCCCGTTTGGGCTTGGGCTTCTCCGGCTCTGGCATGGGCTTTTCCCATTCCCGCTTGCTGTACTCGGTGACGGAAACGGACGGGGCCTCCGTCTCCTTGGGGATGTCCGGCGGAGCGTCCTTTTCCGGCGTGGAACGCATCGCGGAAAGGTCAATCACCTTTGCGGACGGAGCGGGGCCGCCGCCCACATCAGGGATTTCGGCCTGCTCCATTTTTGGGGCCTTTCTTGGCATTTCAGGCGGAGCCTGTTCCTCCGTGGTAGGGGGATGCTTGTTTTCTTCTGCCATGACACGAATAACCTCCTTGACAAAAATTTAGGCCATGCCGCACGGCTGGCCCATATCGGCACACAGAGAAAACGCTGTCTGCATACAAAAACACCGCCTATGTCCTGTTAGGCGGTGCATTGTGTAAGGCTTGGCAGCTCATTTTCAGTTGTTTTTCTCTGTGTGCCCTTGTCAAGCGATGTTTGTCGTACTCCATGAACTCGCTGCCGTTGTCCGTGGTCAGTGATTTGAAGCGCTGGGAGAAGTCCTTGTGCTGCCGTTCCAGCCGGTCGAATACACCTCGGATGGTGGCCGCCTTCCTGTCCGGCAATTTGAAGATAAGCTCCTGCCGGCTGTATCTCTCCGTCAGCGTCAGCAGGACATGGCTGGTTTCGGCCTTGCCGATGATCAGATCCATCTCCCAGTGCCCGCGCTCAGACCGCTGCCCGATGTGTGCTGGTCGGTTCTCTATGCTGGGCAGCTTCGGGTGCGCCACCCGCGGCGTGGCCTCCTCGGTCTTGACCTTCTTTTTCCGCTTCTCCCAGAGGTGACGATTGCCCAGCTGGTAAAAGACCTTCTTGTCTATGTAGCTGTACAGTGTGCTGACGCATATCCTCGTAGCAAAAGGGTACTTCCTTGCCGCCGCCAGAGCTGCCGCAGGGGAGTACCTATCCACGATGATCTTATGCTCGATGTAGGCGGCGAAGGCGTGGTCGCTGCCGATCTTCAACGGCCTGCCCTTGGCCGTTTGGTTATAGCGGTGTATCTGCTGCCCTTTCTGTGCCGAGTACCGTTTCTCGTCCCAGAATTCACAGGTATGCATATAGCTTCCCCGCCGAAGCTCGTAGTAGATCGTCCGCTCGCAGAAGCCCAGCTGCCGCGCGATCTCCCGCACGGGTATCTTGTTCCGCCGCATGGCTTCCAGCTGGTGGCGCTCCTGCTCCGTCATGTAGTGCTGCTTTCCCATCTCCCGTACCTCCTCAATAAGCGTTGTTGGAGTGTTGCCATTATACCACGTTCCCCATGATGGGTAGTGGTGTGAGCACGGCGCGAGTTCGCGCCGTGTTGGTTAACATCCCCACAACGACAAAAGCCCTGTCAAGGAGACCGTGGAATAAATCCAGTTCGCAAACTGGTTTTATGCCGCGAAAGCTCCTTTACAGGACTTTTTCGGTGTGATATTCCCCCTCCGGCTCCCCTCTCCGCACTTTGATATTTTTTGTCAATACTGCAAATTTATCTTGACATCTGCCCCTTTCCCCTCCACCCCATGTTATACTGTCATCAACAGTACACGAAAGGACGGTGCCCCATGAACGAAAATGCCCTCACCTTGGCGCGTCAGCACGCGCCCTGCTACATTTACTCCCGCGAGATCCTTACCGCACAGGCAGAGACTCTCCACAGGACCTTCCCCGGCTTTGATATTCTGTTCTCCGTGAAGGCCAACCCCTTCCCACCGGTAATACGGCACCTTGCGGCGCTTGGCATCGGCGCGGATGCGGCCAGTGCGGGTGAGGTCTGCCTGGCCGCGGAATGCGGGATCGCGCAGGAGGATATCTACTTCTCCGCCGCCGGAAAAAGTGATCGTGCACTGGCCGCCGCGTGGGATAACTGCCATCTGATCGCCGATTCTATCGGCGAGGTGCGGCGAATCGCCGCTATGGCCGCTGCCCGCGGCGAGACAAAGGCCATCGGCCTGCGCGTGAACCCCTCTTTCAGCATGGACGGCGGTACGGGCGGAACGTCCAAGTTCGGCATCGACGAGTCCGACCTCCCGGCACTGAAAATCCTGCTGCAAACGCTGCCGATAGCCGTCTGCGGCCTCCATATTCACCTGCGCTCCCAGAACCTCTCCGCGGACACTCTCGCCCGCTACTACAAAAACTGCTTCGCGCTGGCCCTCCGCGTCCGCGATATTCTGGACTGTACCATCGAGTATATCAACTTCGGCGGCGGAGTAGGCATCGTTTACGACCCGGCGTGCCAACCGCCGCTGAACATGAGCACCTTGAAGCAATGTACGCAGGCCGTGGCAGAGGAAAACGCCCGTACCCTCCGCGCACGGCTGCTGGTGGAGTCCGGGCGGTTTCTGACAGCACAGGCGGGAACGTACTATCTGCCTGTGGTAGACAAAAAGACGTCCCACGGCACCACCTATGTCATCGTAGAAAACTGTCTCAACGGCTTCCAGAAGCCCTCTCTTGCCGCCATGCTGCGTAACGCCGCCGGAGAAGGCCCCCTTGCGCCTCAGGAACCTCTGTTTACCGGCGAGACCGCCTTCCCCATCACCGCCCTGCCTGCGGCGGAGGATACCGGCATCACCGAGACCGTAGACATCGCAGGAAACCTCTGCTGCGCCACGGACGTGCTGGCTAAGAACTTCACCGGTCCGGCGCTGGCGGTGGGAGATCTTGTGGCCGTGGGGAACACCGGGGCCTACGCCAGAACGCTGTCGCCGCTGCTGTTTTCCTCCCACGACGTCCCTGCGGAATTCTTGATCTGAAAAACAGGGCAGCCCAATGGGCTGCCCTGTTTTTTTATTTCTCCCGTCTGATGGGCCGGATATACTTGAAGTACTGCCCCGGCACAAAATAGAAATACGTCATCCGTCCCGGCGTAGCGGTATCCAGCACACAGCCGTTGGCGGCGTAGTCAAAGTCCCGCATAGCGGTCTCCACCTTGTTCTCCACCGTGCGGCACCCCTGCTCATAGTCGAAGGGTCCGTGCTCAAACACCATATACTCCCCCTCCGGCACATCCATCAGCTCCAGCGGCGCGGGTATGGGGCCGCTGTAATCCGCGGGCAGGCGGACGCCGTAGCTCTCGATGCGGGGGTAGTTCCAGGCGCATAATGGCGTCGTCCATCTCATTGACGACGGTCTGGATCAGCTGCTGCCATTCGTACATAGGCTTGCTCCCTTCTCTCGCTGTGAACAGAATACACCCTTTCCGCCCCAAATGTTTGATACGAGTTGCTGTTAAAACAGGGACGGCTCCCGCCGTCCCTGTCCGCTTATTCCACTTCAGCAGCCTCCGCCGGCTCCTCCTGCCCCTGCTTGGGCAGCTGCTCGGGCCACTTGGCCCAGGTCTGGCGGATATAGGGGATCATCTGATCCCGGGGCATATCCAGTGCCGCGGCCAGCTCGCCGTAGAGCTGGTCCTCAGCCCGCTTGAGATAGCGCTCATCCATCTGGCTGACCTTCTTACCATGGCGCAGGGCCCACGCCCGCTTGCGGCAGATACCGTGGATCATGGCGGCCAGCTCGGCGCAGTCACAGCGGAGCACCAGCTGGTGGTAGAAATCCTTGGCAGCACGCATACCGCGCTCGGCGGGCTTCTGCTCCGGCAGGGCCGGCAGCGCGGCGATCAGTTTCAGCGCACAGTCACGGCTGATGATGGGGCGCATGAGAACACCGGTGTCCACCGGAGTCATGACCGTGCCGCCGCGGTACAGGGGAGAAAGATGATAGTAGACCTTGTCGCCGCCGTCATAGGCCAGACCGGATGGCCCTATGGACTCCACCCGGCAGACGCCCTCGCCGCCGTATACCACCAGATCGCCCGCTGCAAACATCACACACGCTCCTTATCCGCAACATACATACACATATATACACAAAAAGGCACATGGCACACGACCATGCGTTCCCCTTTTGCTCACCATTACCTGACATCAGTATAACATATTCTGACGAAAAATGTAAGCACAAATTTTACCGTGACTGTCGATTTTCCCGGAAAGTTGTGATACAATGCAGAAAAACTTTTGCGAGGTGCAGCCATGAAAAAACCTGTCATCCATCCCTCCGCCTTTGTGGCGGACAACGCCACCGTCCGGGGCAGCGTGACCCTGGGCGCTAACAGCAGCGTGTTCTTCGGCGCGGTGCTGCGGGGCGACCGGGCGCCGATCACCATCGGTGCGGGCACGAATATCCAGGATAACTGTGTGGTGCACGTGGACTACGACCATCCGGTGACGGTGGGCGAAAACGTAACGGTGGGCCACGGGGCCATTCTCCATGGGTGCACCGTGGGTGACAACACCCTCATCGGCATGGGCGCCATCGTGCTGAACGGCGCGAAGGTCGGCAGCAACTGCCTGATCGGCGCGGGGGCGCTGGTACCGCAGAACGTGGAGATACCGGACGGGTCTTTGGCCTTCGGCTCCCCCGCCAAGATCAAAGGCCAGCTGGACGAGGCCGCCATTGCCGAGCTGCGGCAGGCGGCGCTGGACTACCAGAAGGAGGCCATGGCATACAAGGCCGAACAGGAACAATAAAAATATGCGCTCCGGCCAAGAGCCGGTGCGCATGGCTGAAAAGCGGCCCCCGGCTGTGCCGGGGGCCGCTGACCGTTTAGACGACGGCGAAGAACTTGATGATAAACAGCAGGGAAATAATGTAGGTCAGGACAGACACATCCTTGGCACGGCCGGAGAACACCTTGATCACGGTGTAGGAGATCATGGCAATACCGATTCCGTGGCCGATGGAGCCGGAGATGGGCATGGCCAGCAGCATCAGGAACACGGGCACTACCTGGTCCAGATCGTCGAAATCCACGTTCTTCAGGCCCTGGAGCATCAGGATGCCCACGTAGATCAGGGCGGAGGAGGTAGCGGCAGCGGGAATGACGGCTGCCACGGGCGCGATGAACATACAGGCCAGGAACATGAACGCGGCGGTCAGGCTGGTCAGGCCGGTGCGGCCGCCGGCCTCCACGCCGGAGGCGGACTCCACGAAGGTGGTAACGGTGGAGGTGCCGCAGCAGGCGCCGGCCACGGTGCCCACGGCATCGGACAGCAGGGCCTCCTTCATGTTGGGCATATTGCCGTCCTTGTCGGTCATGCCGGCGCGGGAGGCCGTTCCCACCAATGTACCGATGGTGTCGAACATATCGATCATGCAGAAGGTGATGATCAGGCTGATCGCCGTGAACCAGCCGATATTAAAGAAGTCGGTGAAGTCAAATTTGAACAGCGTGGTCTCCACCATATCATGGAAAGGCGGCAGGAAGGACGCACCCTCCAGCGAGGCAAAGGGATTGGTACCCAGGAAGATGAAGCAGCCGGCCCAGTAGATCACGGAAGCTACCAGCATACCCACCAGCACGGCGGCCTTGACGCCCTTCTTGGCCAGCAGGATGATGACAAACAGGCCGATGAACATGGTGATAACAGTCAGGACCATCTGGCTGTACTCGGCACCCATGTGGTCCTTGATCACGCTGGGGGTCATGGCGCCGAAGAAGTCACGCATGACATAGAAGGGGGAGGTATAGCCATTGCCCTCGGCGTAGATTCCCACGTTGGAGCCCAGGCCGATGTTCATCAGCATAAGGCCGATGGCGGGACCGATACCCAGACGGACACCCAGAGGGATAGCGGTGACGATCTTATCACGAATGTTAAAAATGCTCAGCAGAAGGAAAACGATGCCCTCCACCAGAATGATGCACAGCACCGCCTGGAAGGCGCTGGTGTAGTCGGTGTTCAGCATGGCGGCCACATTGCCGGCGATGACGGCGAAGAAGCTGTTAAGTCCCATACCGGGCGCCATGACAAAGGGCTTGTTGGCGAGGAAGGCCATGACCACGGTGCCGATGGCGCTGGCGATGCAGGTGGCCAGGAACACACCATTCCACAGCGGAGTGCCCACGGCAAAGTTGGTCAGCAGGTTGGGGTTCAGGGCGATGATGTAGGCCATCGTCATGAATGTGGTGAGACCGGCCAGGATCTCCGTTTTGACGGAGGTGCCGTTCTCTTTCAGATGAAAGATACGCTCCATGTGATTTTCTCCTTTGTAAAATGCTGCGCGCCCTCCGGCGCAAGCATCATCTTAACGCTTTTTAACGGGAAAAACAAGACTTTTTGTCAGGTCTTCTGAAATTTTTTCAGACGCCAGTCAAAAAAGCGCCCCCGGCGTGGCCGAGGGCAAGGAGGTGGGGGTGTCTCCTTCTGTTCTCAGGGGACTGTGTCAGCCGGGGTATAACTGACACGATGCTGATGAGATAGCAGCATGGGGTGCCGACCGGGACAGGTCAGCTTTCCGTCCGCATCCGGGGGCGCATGGCAGGGGCGCTTTTTCAGAGAAGCTTATTGGGCCGCGCGATCGGCCTGAATGAGCCGCTTCAGGGCCTCCACTCCCACCTGAACGGCGGAGGTGGTGTCCTCGCTCATATCCTGGTCCAAGCCGGCCTTTTCACGCTCCTGGTTCCAGACCACATGGAAGCAGCTGCCGCAGCGGCAGTTCAGGGCATCAGCCACCACAAAGAGGGCGGCGGACTCCATTTCACTGGCCTTGACGTGCAGGCGCTTCCAGGCCTCCCATTTGTTGAGCAGCTCATAGGATACCGGCATACGCTCGGGGCTGTGCTGGCCGTAGAACGCGTCCTTGCACTGGACGACGCCTACCTGGGTGCGCTTGCCCAGCGCCCTGGCCGCCTGGACCAGCGCGGTAGTGACCTCGAAGTTCGCCACCGCGGGGTACTCGATGGGGGCATATTCCCGGCTGGTATGCTCAAAGCGGATCGCGCCGGTGGCGACCACCACGTCGCCGCTGCGGACATCCAGCTCGATTCCGCCGCAGGTCCCTACGCGGATAAATGTGTCAGCGCCGATGTTGTGCAGCTCCTCCATGGCGATGGAGGCGGAGGGCCCGCCGATACCGGTGGAGCAGACAGAGACCTTCTCCCCCAGCAGCGTACCGGTATAGATGGTGTACTCGCGGTTCTGAGAAACAAAATGCGCGTCGTCGAACAGCTCCGCAATCTTTTCACAGCGGCCGGGGTCGCCGGGAAGAATAACATAGCGGCCCACGTCGCCTTCGGCGCAGTGGATATGATACTGCTTTTCCAGCTTCTGCATGATATATCGTCCTCCATCTATGTTCAAGTCGTTATGTCCTAAGCAAATAACACGGTTCGTAATCAAACATTTACCCATCTCTGAGGTAGAAGAAATCATATCATGGTTTTTCGGAAAATGCAATACTTCCGCCACAAAAGATACGGCTTCTCCTGTACAAATGATGCAAAAGGCAAAAAGTGTCGGGGCTATAAAACCGCCCGCGGCAAAACCTACGTTTGGCGGCGGCTGTTCTCCGCGCACGTGCGCGTGTTTTTGCGCGGATCGGCCGACGCACATGGGAAAAGGAGGAAAAAAGATATGACAGATCGACTCGCTGCACTGGCGGCGGCAGTGATGCTGGCGGTGACGCTGGCGGCCTGCGGCGCGGCAGACGACAAGACAAACGGCAACGCGCCGGACACCACACCCAACGGCAGCATCACCACACAGCCGGACACCAACGGCACGGACACCGGCAGCGCCAAAGATGACCTGAACGGCGGCCACAACGAAAGCGGCCGGGCGGATGAGGACGGACAGATGGACGGCACCGTGGAAACGCGGCGGTACGACCGGGCACTGGCCGCATCGCTGAGCCAGCTGATCCTGAATCGGATCGGCGAATGACAAAAGCGCGGCGGGCATCGTGTGCCCGCCGCGCGGTTTTTAACGGCAGGACTTGCATTTTTCAAAAAATGGGATATTATATAGGTGAAAAACGTTCCCGCCCCCTTTTTTCGTCCTCTGAACGGCAAACGCGGGGCACGGAACAAAATTTACGCCGCAGCGGGCGGCAGAGAAAAGAAGGTTTTTACTATGACAAAGATCGACATCGTTTCCGGATTCTTGGGCGCAGGTAAGACGACTCTTATCAAGAAACTGCTGGCCGAGGCCTTCCCCGGCGAGAAGCTGGTACTGATCGAAAACGAGTTCGGTGAGATCAGCATTGACGGTGGGTTCCTGAAGGACTCCGGCGTGCAGATCAGTGAAATGTCCTCCGGGTGCATCTGCTGCTCTCTGGTGGGCGACTTCAACAAGGCGCTGAAGGACGTACATGAGCAGTTCCACCCTGACCGCATCCTCATCGAGCCCAGCGGCGTGGGCAAGCTCAGCGACGTGATCGTGGCGGTGGAGAACACTGTGAAGGACGTACCGGACATGAAGCTGAACAGCTTTGTGACCGTAGCGGACGCCACCAAGGTCAAGATATACATGAAGAACTTCGGCGAGTTCTACAACAACCAGATCGAGTCCGCCGGTACCATCATCCTCTCCCGCACCCAACGGCTGAGCCAGGAGAAGCTGGAGGCCGCCGTGGCGCTGCTGCGGGAGAAGAACCCCAATGCCGCCATTCTCACCACACCCTGGGACCAGCTGGACGGCATGACCATCCTCAGCGCCATCGAAAAGGTCTCTCTGGCGGACGAGTTGCTGGCACATATGCGCGCCGAGCACGAGGCGGATGAGGCGGAGCACGAGCATGAGCACCACCATCACCACCATGACGAGGATGAGCACGATCATGACCACTGCTGCCATCACCATGACCATGATGATGACGATGACGACGACCACGACCATGAGCACTGCTGCCATCATCACCACGATGAGGACGAGCATGACCACGATCATCATCACCACCATCACCACGACGGCGAGGAATGCGATGATCCCCACTGCGGCTGCCACCATCACCATCATCACGCCGACGAGGTATTCACCAGCTGGGGCACGGAGACGGTGAAGGCCTACTCCGAAGCGGAGCTGGAGCACATCCTGACGGCGCTGGACAGCGGCGAATACGGCGCGATCCTGCGGGCCAAGGGTATCGTGGCTGCCGCCGACGGCGGCCAGTGGCTGCACTATGACTTTGTGCCCGAGGAGCACCAGGTGCGGCGCGGTCCGGCGGACTACACCGGCCGTATCTGTGTGATCGGCTCCCAGCTGAAAGAGGATAAGCTCTCTCAGCTGTTCGGACTGTAAGGAGTGGCTGACATGGATATTCCTGTTTACCTCATCGCCGGATTTCTGGACGCCGGTAAGACCGAGTTCATCAACGGCATCCTGCGGGACGGTTTTGCCGCCGAGGACCGGACGCTGCTGCTGTGCTGCGAGGAGGGCGAAAACGGCTATGATCCCAAGGTACTGGGCAACGTATTCACCTATACCGTGGAGGACGAGGCGCAGTTGACACCGGACTTTCTGAAGAAGCTGGAAAAGCAGTACCGGCCCAAGCAAGTCATCGTGGAGTACAACGGCATGTGGAGCATGGAGAAGCTGTACCGCGAAGGACTGCCCGCCAACTGGATACTCTATCAGATCATGTGCCTGGTGGACGCCACGACCTTCGAGATGTATCTGAAGAACATGGGGCAGCTGATGATGGAGAAGATCACCAACTGCGATATGCTGATCTTCAACCGCTGCAATGAGCAGCTGCGCGCCCAGCTTCGCAGCCGCAACCTTCGGATGGCCAACCGCCGGGCGGATATCTACCTGGAAAACGAGGACGGCACCAGCGAGGAGTACGTCACGCCGGAGATGTCGCCCTTCGACCTGACCGGCGGCAAGCTGGAGGTGCCGGACGAGGACTACGGCATCTGGTATGTGGACATGATGGACAACCCGGGACGCTACGAGGGCGTGGAGGTGTCCTTCAGGGCGCTGATGTGCCACTCCAAAAAGTTCAAGGGCGTGCACTGCCCGGGGCGCTTCGCCATGGTGTGCTGCGACAAGGATATGCAGTTCCTGGCCTTGGTGTGCCGCGGCGAAGGGCTGGAGCAGTATAAGGACAAGCAGTGGGTGAAGATACACGCCACAGTGAAGAAGGAGGCCTGTGACGCCTATCAGGGCGAAGGCCCTGTGCTGTACGTCACCTCCATCGCCGCCACCACCAAGCCGGACCCGGAGATGGTGTCCTTCTGATCGCGATCCGTATATTTTCACCGCACAATTGCAGCGTGTATAGAAAAAGACCCGCCGATGGCGGGTCTTTTCAACTTGTTTCGGCCTCAGCGGACCAACTGAATGGCGGCGGGGAGGTTCTCGATCTCCACGCGGGGCGCACTGGGGCAGTATTCACCGTCCAGGGACCAGGGGAGGTTCTCCTCGGTGGTCAGGGTAACGCGCCGGACATGGCGCAGTATCACGCCGGGATAGTCGTACTGCATACGGGTCATGGCGGTAATGAGGTTCTGCAGATCCAGTGCCGTCTTTGGCATACGGAGCAGCAGCAGTTCGAATTTTCCGTCGTCCATCCGTACACGGGAGGGATCCAGCTTCACCAGGCCGCCCAGGGAGGTGGAATTGCACACAGCGCCGAAAATGAACTCCCCCTCAAAGCGCTCACCATCGGCATCCACCGCACAGCGGTAGGGCCGCAGGGAGTCCAGATCGCCCAGCCCCTCCAGAATGTAGGCAAAATGGCCCAGGGCGTTCTTGGCCGCCTGGGTGGCGGAGTAGGAGGACCGGGTAAAGGCCCCAAAGGAGGCCACATAGGCGAAATAGCGGTCGTTATGCCGCCCCACGTCCAGGGGGCAGGGCGTGCCGGTGGCGGCCGCCTCTGCCGCGGCGGGCAGCATGGTGTGAAGATGCAGGCTCATGGCAAAGTCGTTGGTGCTGCCGCAGGGCAGATAGCCCAGCAGAGGCCGCTGCTCCAGCTGCATAAGCCCGGAGAGCGTCTCGTTCAGCGTGCCGTCGCCGCCGGCACAGACCACCATGTCGTACTGCCCGCCCCACCGGGCGGTGATATCGCGGGCCTGGCCGCCCGCCTCGGTGATATAGACCCGTACCAGATAGCCGGCACGAGAGAACTGCGCCACGGCGTCGAACAGCGGGGCGCGGGATTTTGTCTTTCCCGCACGGGGATTGACGATAAACAAGAGCTTTTTCATAGGAACACCCTTCCATACCATCGTAATTCTCGCATTTTGCGCGGGGTTGTCCGAGTATGATACCACAGTTGCGGCGGGATTGCAATACACATTCCGCCGCGGGTGTTTGTGTGCGAAAATTGTTGCAAAACGCCGCGTATACGGGTATGATAGAAAAAACAGCAGTTGGAGGTCCTGCCATGAAGCGAACGCAGTATTTCAAATGGGGGCTGACGGCCTTTTTGACCGTATGTGCCGTTCTGGTGTTCTACGACACCTTCTATCAGGCGGGAACGCTGCAGCAGTTCGTGTCCAAGCTGGCATCCATCCTGGCGCCGGTGCTGTACGGCTTTGCCATCGCCTATCTGCTGACGCCCATCATGTCCTGGCTGGAACGAGCCATTGCGGCGCTGTGGAAAAAGCTCTTCAAAAAAGAGCTGAAGCAGCCGTCGGGCGCGCTGCGGCTGGTGAGCATCCTGTTGACCGAGGCCGTGGTCATCTTCCTTCTGTACCTGCTGATGAGCGTGCTGGTGCCCCAGGTGCTGGACAGCGTGACCACCCTCATCAACAACGCAGAGTCCTACTACCGCAAGGTCTATCGCTGGGCCAACGACCTGCTGGAGAGCGACAGTGGGATCGGTGTCTGGCTGGCGGGGCTCATCACCGAGCGCTATACCGACGGTATGGCCTTTTTGACCGACAAGGTGCTGCCCTGGGCCCAGAAGGCCATTGTGCCGCTGACCAACGGTATCTGGAGCGGCATCCGCGGCGCGGTGGGCTTTGCCTTTGACCTGATCGTGGGCATCATCGTGTCCATCTATCTGATGGGCATGAAGGAAAAGAGCCTGGCTCGCTGCTGCAAGGCCGTCTATGCCGCGCTGCCGGAGGAAAATGCCGACGCGGTCATGCGCGGCACCCGGCGGGTGAACGCCATCTTCTCCGGCTTTGTCCGCGGCAAGCTGCTGGACTCCCTCATCATCGGCATCTTGTGCTTTATCTGCTGCTCCATCCTGAAAATGCCCTACACGCCGCTGGTCAGCGTGGTGGTGGGCGTGACCAACGTGATCCCCTTCTTCGGTCCTTTCCTGGGTGCGGTGCCGTCGGCATTCCTGATCCTGCTGGTCAGCCCCAAGCAATGTCTGGTGTTCGTGATCTTCATCGTGATCCTCCAGCAATTTGACGGCAACATCCTGGGGCCCAAAATTCTGGGCGACGCCACGGGCATCTCCAGCTTCTGGGTCATCGTGGCCATCCTGGTGGGCGGCGGCTTCGCCGGCGTGCTGGGTATGTTCATCGGCGTGCCGGTGTTCGCCTGCATACAGGAGCTGCTGAAATTCCTGATGGATCGCCGGCTGCGGAAGCGGAATATGCCCACGGAGGCCTACGCCTATGTGGGTCGGGCCAAGGACGCACCGCCGGAGGATACGCCCGCGCCCGAACCCAAAGATCCCGCGTGATATAGCAGGCAGGCGGGCACGCAGCCCGCCTGCCTTTTCTTTGAAAGGAGCACCCCCCATGACAAAAGACCTCTACGATAAGCTGATGGTCTTCGGCAACGACCAGGAGCCGTTTCTCACCCACAACTTTATGCGGACCACCGACCTGGACGACGGCACCGCCACCGTAACGCTGCCCATGCACACCGAAAGTCTGAACCGCTGGGGCGGCGCCCACGGCGGCATCCTGTTCTCGCTGTGCGATGTGGCCATGGGCATGGCCATTATGACGCTGCGGCAGGAGATGGTAGTCACCGTGAACGCCACCATCGATTATCTGTCCGCCGCTGCCGCCGGCAGCACCCTGACCACCGTGGGCAAGGTGGACCGCCTGGGCGGCAAGCTGGCCTTCTGCTCCGCCGAAATGACCGACGAGACCGGCAAGGTCATCGTCCGCGCCCACTGCGTCATGTGCTTCACCGGCAGGGCCCTGCCCCTATGAGCCGCCGTGCCCTGCGCCGCTGGTGTATTGCGCTGGCGGTGTTCTTTGCCGCGTATTTCGCCCTGCGCACCAGCCGCGCCGCCATGAACTGGCTGTGGTACGGCGCCGTGCTGCCGGCGGAGCAGTGGCTGGGGCGGCTGTGTGGGAGGTTGACGCTCTCCGTAGGTGAGGTCCTGATCTTGACGGCGGTGTTCTGCGGCATACTGTGGCTGGCCAATGTGCCCCGGCGCATCATCGCCGCGCGGGGCCGCCGTTGGGGCATGGCCCTGCGCCTGACGCTCACCGCCCTCTGCGCCGTGCTGACGGTGTACGCCGGCTTTTGCCTGACTTGGGGCATCGGGTACAACACCGACAGTTTCCAGGAGAAAAGCGGCATCCATGCCCGGCCTTCCACGGCGGAGACGCTGGCGGAGGTAACGGCCTATTTTGCCGGCAATCTGGCCGCCTGCGCCGATGACGTCCCCAGAGATGAAAGCGGTGTCTGCACGCTGGACCGGCAGGCGGTGCTGAACCGGAGCGCCTCCGCGCTGGATGTGCTCTGCGGCGAGTTCCCCTTCCTGCGGGCGGAAACGGGCGGTGCCAAGGGCTTCGCCTGCTCCCGGGCGCTGAGTGCCCTGCGCTTCACCGGGTTCTACTTCCCCTTCACCGGCGAACCGAACGTCAACATGGACAGTCCGGCGGCCTTTCTGCCGGCCACTGTATGCCATGAGCTGGCCCACCAGCGGGGCATCACGGCGGAGGAGGCGTGCAATTTCATCGGCATCCTGGCCGCTGTCCGGTCAGAGGACGCAGGGTACCGCTACTCCGGCTGGCTGACGGGGTTCGGGTATCTGTCCAACGCCCTGTACAGCGCCGACCGGGAGGCGTGGCAGACCATACGGGACGCACTTCCGGACACGGTGGTGGCTGACCTGCGGGCGGACAACGCCTACTGGGCGCAGTTCCGCGGCGTCGTCTCAAAGGTTTCGGACACCGTGTATGACGGCTTTCTCAAGAGCAACGGCGACACGGACGGCAGCAAGAGCTACGGCGTGGTCACGGACCTGCTGGTGGCCTATTTCGGATAAAAAATCTCCCCTCCCGGGGAGATTTTTTATATCACGGTTTACAGGCCCAGGCCGGGGATGTTCAGTCCGCCGGTGAGCGAGCTCATGGAGCTGTTCATGGCATCATCTGCCTGCCGAAGTGCCTCATTTACCGCAGAAATGACCAGATCCTGCAACATTTCCGCGTCCTCCGGGTCGATGACGTCGGGCTTGATGGTCAGCTTGGTCAGCTCCTTTTTGCCGGTGACCACTGCCGTTACCGCGCCGCCGCCCACCGAGGCGGTGAACTCTGTTTTTTCAACTTCTTCCTGCGCTTTTGCCATATCCTGCTGCATTTTCAGCAGTTTTTGCTGCATCTGCGCCTGCTGCTGCATCATCCCGGCGCCGCCGGTAAAGCCCCTGCGGGCGCTGTATCCCTTTGCCATATTCGTTTCTCCTTTATATCGATCTGTTCATTTTGCCAGTGTAAACTATCGGACATCTTATGTGCAGCATCGGTTTACCCATGTGTAATACCGATGCGCTCTTTGTGTAACATTGGTGTGCTCCATGTGAGACACTGGTGCGCTCAGCATGAACTGTCGGCTTATTTGATGCGAAAGTTGTCCAGCTGTTTGGCGTTTTCCACCAACTCGTCCAGCTTGTCCCTGTGGGGAGCCGGCACCTCCCAGGGCGGCAGGTCCGGCGGGGCGGGCGGCGCCTCCTCCGGCAGGGGCGGGCGCTCATAGTCGTCCGCCGGTGGGGCGGGCGTGGGCCGGGGCGCGGGGCGGACCGGGGCGCGCCGCACGGGCGCGGCGGGGCCGCCGCCTACGGTGAACTGCACCCGGACGGGACGGCCCACATGGCGGCTGGTGACGCCGCAGAGCACGTCCTCGATGGCCTTGCGGCTGAGCTGCTGCTTCACCAGATCGTTGGCACAGGAAACGGTGAGCACATCCCCCTCCAGCGTACCTGTCGCCTGGTTCAGCCAGACCCGGTCGGGGATGGTCAGCGGGCCTTTATAGTGCTCGATAAGCGCGGCCCAGACCTGACTGTCACCGCCGGCGGTGGGCGCCGCCGGGGCGCTCTCCGGCGCAGGCGTCGCGGGTGCGGGGGCCGTGGGGGCCGGCGTGGGTACCGGTGCGGGAGATGTCTCCTGCGGGATCGGAGACACTTCGCGCCGGGGCGGCGGAGTCGGCGCAGCCGCCGGACGGGCGGCGGGTCTTTCCGCCGGGACGACGCCCTTCTTCAAGGCGTCCTCCAGGGCGGAGACGCGGTCCGCCAGGGCCTCCGTGTCGTTGGAAAGGCTCTCGTCGCACAGACGCAGCAGGCACAGCTCGGCATCCGTCCGCTGGCGGATGCTCCGGGGCAGGGCCGCGGCGGTGCGCTGGATGGTATCGGTCATATAGAGCAGGCGGCGCATGGGGACCTCCGCCGTCAGTTCAGAGAGGGTCTTGCGGTCATACAGGCCGCCCAGCAGGGCGGCGCCGCCCTCCGGCGCGGCGGCCAGAACGGTCATGTCCCGGCAGAGATCGCTGAGCTCGCCCAGCAGCGCGCCCACATCCTTGCCGCCCCGGTACAGCTGGTCCAGCAGCGCCAAAGCGTCGCCCCCCTGACGCGCCAGGAGCAGGCGCATGAGCTGCACCGTCTGGGTACTGCCGGCCAGTCCCAGCGTGTCCAGCACGCTGCGGCCGTCCACGACCGCGCCGGCGGCACGGCACTGGTCCAGCAGGCTGAGCGCGTCGCGCAGGGCGCCGTTGGCCATGCGGGCCAGCAGGTCCGCCCCGTCCGGGGTCAGGTCGATGGCTTCGGCCTTCGCCACCTTCAGCAGCTGCTGCTCCATATCGTGGGGCAGGATACGCTTGAAGTTGAACCGCTGGCAGCGGGAGAGTATGGTGGCCGGGACCTTCTGGATCTCGGTGGTGGCCAGAATAAACAGCAGGTGGGCGGGCGGCTCCTCCATGATCTTCAGCAGGGCGTTGAAGGCGTCGCGGGAGAGCATATGCACCTCATCGATGATGTAGACGCGCTTTTGCAGCACCGCCGGCGGGTAGACGGCCTCCTCCCGCAGGCTGCGGGCGTCGTTGACGCTGCCGTTGGAGGCGGCGTCCAGCTCCGTCACATCCAGCAGCGAGCCGTCATCAATGCCGCGGCAGGCGGCGCACTGGTTGCAGGGCGCGCCGTCAATGGGGTGCTGACAGTTGACGGCCTTGGCCAGGATGCGGGCGCAGGTGGTCTTGCCGGTGCCGCGGGTGCCGGTGAACAGGTAGGCGTGGCCCACCTGACCGTCGGCCACCTGGCGCTGGAGCGTATCGGTGATGTGCTGCTGGCCCACCACCTCGGAAAAGGTCTTGGGCCGGTATTTGCGGTACAGCGCCTGGTACATGGGCACACCTCCCTGCCGACAAACAAAATAAACGAGTCCTCCGCCGTGAGCCACAGGGCCGGCACCCTCGCGGCACATGGATGATCCCTCTTAATGCTGCTCGGTTCCCCGCCTGACATGATTCGTGGGTATCCATTGCGCGAGACCGGCCCCGCAGCTCACGGCGGAGGACAAGTTCGTGAGATACATTCTACTACAATTCTTCCGCGATGGCAACTGTTTTTTGCCGCCTGTTTCGCTTTTGCTTTTATTATGCCCTCTGTTGACAAGGGCAGAGACGAAAAAAGACGGCGCTTCAGCGCCGCCTTTTTTTCGGTAAAAGGAGAGAGAAATACAATGGGTGGGTATCCTTTCGGATGAGCGTATCATACACGCATCCGGGGCGGAAGTCAACAGGCTTGATAAAGAATTAACAAATCATTCACAAAGCGCGCCCGCCGTTCACAGATTGTTTACAGAGCCGCCCCTCTTCCCTATTGACAACAAAAAATATTGGTGCTACCATTTAGCACGCTAATAGTTTGTATGCTAAAAATTCAAAAGCAAAGAAGGAGGAGGACCGCCATGAAATTCTGCTTTGACGAACACCCGGCGCACTTCGGCGCGCTGTTCGGCTACTGCGATCACCAGGTGCATAAGCTGATGGGGCGGATGCTGAAGCGCTACGACGTATCGCCCATGCAGTGCCGGACGCTGATGTTCCTGCATGACGCGGAGGACAGCGTGAACCAGAAAACACTGGAGCGCCATCTGATGATCAAGCCCAGCACGGTGAACGGCATCGTGGACCGGCTGGAGGAGAAGGGGCTGGTATACCGCACCGTCAGCGCCACGGACGGACGGTGCCGCATTCTGGCACTGACAGAGGAGGGCCAGCGGTTCCATGACGATTTCCAGACCGTGCTGCACCAGGTGAACGAACGGCTGGAGCGCGGCTTCACGCAGGAGGAAAAGGCGCAGTTCACCGCGTTCCTGCTGCGGGCGGGACGGAACCTGACCGACGAGGAGGAGGAAGCATGATAAAAAAATTGGCGCCCTATACCAAGGGCTACCGCCTGCTGATGCTGTTTGCCATCGCCTGCTCCGCCGGAGAGGCGGTGCTGGAGCTGACGCTGCCCCAGGTGATGAGCGACATCGTGGATATCGGCATCGCCAACGGAGACAGAGGCTATATCCTGATGGCGGGGCTGAAAATGGTCATCATGGCGCTGCTGGCGCTGGGCTGCGGCGTGGGCGCGGCGGCACTGGCCGCCAAGGCGTCCATGGGCTTCGGCGCGGCGCTGCGGAAGGCGGAGTACGAGCAGGTACAGCGCTTCTCCTTCGCCAACATCGAGCGCTTCTCCACCGCCAGTCTGGTGACGCGGCTGACCAACGACGTGGCCTCGGTACAGATGACCACATTTATGGGGATGCGTATGCTGGTGCGGGCCCCCACCATGCTGGTGACGGCGCTGGTGATGGCCCTGATCATCAGCACAAGGCTGAGCCAGGTGTTCCTGGTGGTCATTCCCCTGCTGGTCATCGCGGTGGTCATCGTCATCAAGCGGGTAGGTCCGTTCTTCACCTCTTTGCAGGGGGCCACGGACCAGCTGAACCTGGTGGTGCAGGAGGACCTGAACGCCATACGCGTGGTGAAATCCTTTGTGCGTGAGGCGCAGGAAAAGGAGAAGTTCACCCAGCGCAGTGAGAAGCTGCGGAGCATGGCCGAGCGCGCCTTCGGCTTTGTGGTGCTGTTCATGCCGGTGATGATGATCCTGATGGGCGGTACCATCACGGCGGTCATGTGGATCGGCGGCCACTATGTGTGGGAGGGCACGCTGCTCTCCGGCGATCTGATCGCGTTCTTTACCTATATGAGTGAGATACTGATGTCGCTGATGATGGTATCCGTGGTGCTGATGATGCTGACCCGGGCCATCGCCTGCGGCAAGCGCATCGCCGAGGTGCTGGAGGAGAAACCCCGCATCACCGACGAGCAGGCCGACCCGGCGCTGAAGGTGGAGGACGGCTCCATCCGCTTCGACCATGTGTATTTCAAGTACCACGACACGGCGGAGGCCTGGAATCTGGAGGACGTGAGCTTTACCGTACCCAGCGGGGCCACGGTGGGCATTTTAGGCGGCACCGGCAGCGCCAAGACCACGCTGGTGAGCATGATCCCCCGGCTGTACGACGTGAACGGCGGCGCGGTCTATGTCGGCGGGCACAATGTGAAGGACTACACCATGGAGGCGCTGCGGGATGGCTGCGCCATGGTATTGCAGAAGAACACGCTGTTCTCCGGCACCATCCGGGAGAACCTGCGCTGGGGCGACGAGAACGCCAGCGATCAGGAGATCGAGGACGCCTGCCGTCTGGCCTGCGCCGACGAGTTTATTGAGAAAATGCCGGACGGATACGACACCTATATCGAACAGGGCGGCACCAACGTCTCCGGCGGGCAGAAGCAGCGGCTGTGCATCGCCCGGGCGGTGCTGCGGAAGCCGAAGATACTGATTTTGGACGACTCCACCAGCGCGGTGGACACCGCCACGGACGCGAAGATCCGAGGCGCACTGAAAACGGCGCTGCCCGGCACCACAAAGCTCATCATCGCCCAGCGGATCACATCCGTTATGGACGCCGACCTGATACTGGTGATGGACGATGGGCACATCTCCGCCATGGGCACCCATGAGGAGCTGATGGCGCAGAGCGACATTTATCGGGAGGTCTATCGCTCCCAGCAGGAAGGGGTGAGCATCGATGGCTGAACAAAAACGCGGCGGACCGCGCGGCCACGGGCCCCAGGGACACGGCTTCCAGCGGCCCAAGGACTTCCGGGGCACGGTGAGCAAGCTGCTGCGCTATATCGGGCGCTATAAGGCGGCGCTGGTGGTGGTGTTCATCTGCCTGGTGATCAGCTCCGTGGGCTCGGTGATGAGCAGCTATCTGCTCAAGCCTATTATCAACGACTATATTCTGGTAGGCGACTTCGCCGGCCTGCTGAAAATGCTGGCGCTGCTGCTGGGGCTGTTCCTGCTGTCGGGCCTGTGCTCCTATGCCTACGCCCGCATCATGGTGCATATCTCCCAGCGGACGGTGGCCCAGATGCGGCAGGATCTGTTCGACAAATTGCAGGACCTGCCCCTGCGGTACTTCGACACCCACCAGTCCGGCGATCTGATGAGCCGCTTCACCAACGACATGGACACCGTGTCGGAGATGATCAACTCCAGCTTTGCCAGTGTGGTGTCCTGCGCCTTGACGTTTATCGGCATTGTTGTTATGATGCTGTATATGAACTGGGTGCTGACGCTGATCACCTTTGCCTTTCTGGTGCTGATGCTGCTGGTGGTCAAGGGCGTTGGCGGCAGAAGCCGCGTGAGCTTTCAGGCACAGCAGCAGGCGCTGGGCGCCATGAACGGCTATATCGAGGAGATGGTGGAGGGCCAGAAGGTCATCAAGGTGTTCAACCACGAGAGCAAGGCCATCGCGCAGTTCTCCGGGCTGAACGACAGCTATCGGGATGCCGCCACGGCGGCCCAGACCTACTCCGGCGCCATGATGCCGGCCATGGCCAACCTGTCACGCATCGACTACGCCGTCACCTGCTGCGTGGGCGGGCTGCTGGCCATCGGCGGGATGTTCGATGTGGGCTCGCTGGGCGCGTATCTGCTGTATGTGAAGCAGGTGAGCCAGCCCATCTCGCAGATCAGCCAGCAGGTGAACGTGCTGCTGGCGGCGGTGGCCGGCGCGGAGCGCATCTTCGCCGTGATGGAGGCCGAGCCGGAGGTGGATGAGGGCAAGACCGTCATCGTCCGGGTGGAAAAGCACGGCGATGCGCTGACCGAGACAGACCGCCGCACCGGCTGCTGGGCGTGGAAAAAGCCCGACGGTACGCTGGTGGAGCTGAAGGGCGACGTGCGCTTCGACCACGTGACCTTCTCCTATGACGGGGAGAAAACCGTGCTGAACGACGTGTCGCTGTTTGCCAAGCCGGGGCAGAAGATCGCCTTTGTGGGCTCCACCGGCGCGGGCAAAACCACCATCACCAACCTCATCAACCGGTTCTACGATGAGCAGGAGGGCACCATCACCTATGACGGCATCGACGTGAGGGACATCCAGAAGGACTCCCTGCGCCGTTCGCTGGGCATGGTATTGCAGGACACCCATCTGTTCACCGGCACCATCGCGGACAACATCCGCTACGGACGGCTGGACGCCACGGACGAGGAGGTCCGGGCCGCGGCGAAGCTGGCCAACGCCGACAGCTTTATCCGCCACCTGCCCCAGGGGTATGACACGGTGATCACCGGGGACGGCGGCAGCCTGAGCCAGGGCGAGCGGCAGCTGCTGGCCATCGCCCGGGCGGCGGTGTCCGACCCGCCGGTACTGATTCTGGACGAGGCCACCAGCTCCATCGACACGCGGACGGAAAACCTGATCGAACAGGGCATGGACTCGCTGATGGAGGGCCGGACGGTGTTCGTTATCGCACACCGGCTGTCCACCGTGCGGAACAGTCAGGCCATTCTGGTGCTGGAGCACGGGCGCATCATCGAACGCGGCGACCATCAGGAGCTGCTGGCGCAGAAGGGCAAGTATTATCAGCTCTACACCGGTAAGGCGGAGTTGAGCTGAGGTATAAACGAGGAAGAAACCGGAAAAGATCAAAGGAGGATGCACCATGACGGAAAAACAGCTTTATGATATGGCGGTGGCCATGCTGGAGCGTTCCTATGTGCCCTATTCCCACTTCCCGGTGGGCGCGGCGCTGCTGTGCAAGGACGGCACAGTATTCACCGGCTGCAACGTGGAGAACGCCGCCTACGGCGCCACGATATGCGCCGAACGGACGGCCATGGTCAAGGCAGTCAGCGAGGGACATAAGGATTTTGACACCATCGTCATCGCCGGGAAGAGCGAGGACTACTGCGTGCCCTGCGGCACCTGCCGGCAGGTGATGATGGAGTTCGCACCCGATCTGACGGTGATCTGCCTGAACGGAAAGGGCGAGAGCAAGCGCTTCGCGCTGAAGGAGCTGCTGCCCTACGGCTTTGACCAGAGCTGGCTGTAAAAGCGGAAAAGCTTTCCATGGAACCAAATCGCACCGCGCTCCGTCTCAATGGACAGAAACCTATTTCAGGAGGAAACTACACGATGAAAAAAATCATTTCCCTTGTGCTCGCCGCCGTGCTGACCCTGAGTCTCGCCGCCTGCGGCACGAAGAACGACAGCAAGGGCGACCAGTCCGCCACCCCTGCCAGCGCCCTTGACCTGCTGGAGAAGGTGTGGAGCACCTACACCGATGATGAGAAGTTCCCCGCCTCCGGCGGCGACTACTCCGAGGCGAACAGCAAGGAGGACGCCCCCGGCGTCTATGACCTGACCGACCGCGCCGCTGTGGACAGCGCCCTCGGCCTGCCGGAGACGGCCAAGGTGGATCAGGCCGCGTCGCTGGTCCATATGATGAACCAGAACACCTTTACCGCCGCGGCGTACCACTGCACCGATGATGCCGATGCGCTGGCCACCGCCCTGCGGGACAACATCCAGCAGCGGCAGTGGATGTGCGGCTTCCCCGATAAGGTTGCCGTGGCCGTGGTGGGCGAGTATGTGGTGTCCGTGTTCGGTGCCGAGGATCTTGTGAACACCTTTATGTCCCACCTGAACGGCATCTTCGGCGTGCAGCCCGTCTACGACGAGGCCATCCTGTGAAGCGCTGGATAGAGCGAGGCGTATTTCTGCTGGCGGCAGCGGCTATGGTCATAGCTGCTGCCGCTATTCCCACCCGGCGGGTGCAGGAGGATACGCTGCCGGAGGTATATGTGTACCGTGGCTATGCCGCCGCCACCGACGCACCGTGGAGCGAGAAATCACTGGACTTCGCCGTAAAACGGTTTTCTCACCTGTTGGAGGCATATTTTCCCGGGTCGGAACACGTATATATGAGCGTGATCCCAGATAAGGCCGCTTTTATGGAGACGCCGGAGGGCTACACGCCCGCCGGGGCCCAGGAGACGGCGGACTATCTGGCGCAGCGGCTGCCGGTGGAGATCATCGACATCGCGCCGCTGCTGGCGCTGGAGGATTATTACCGCACCGATCCCCACTGGCAGCAGGAGCGTCTTTCCGCCGTGGCGCAGACCATACTGGAGGCCATGGGTGCATCTGTGCCGGACACGACGGAGGAGACGCTGTGCGCGCTGGCGGGCGAATTTCACGGCAGCTACTGGGGCAAGACGACGGAGACGCTGACGGCGGATATACTCTCCTACATCAGTACACCGGTGCTGGAGGGCTGCACGGTGTACGACTATGAGACGGACAGCACCGGCGGCGTGTATGATCTGACGGCAGCGGAGAAGGCGCCCTACGACCTGTTCCTCAGCGGCAGCAAGGCGCTGCTGCGGATCGAAAACCCGGCGGCGGACAACGACCGGACGCTGGTGGTGGTGCGCGACTCCTTCGGCAGCAGCCTGATCCCCCTGCTGGCGGGCGGCTACCGCACCGTATACGCGGTGGACATCCGCTATATTTCCACCGACGCGCTTTCGCGGGTGACGGAATTCCCGGAGGGGGCGGACGTACTGCTGCTGTACAGCGTTGCCGTGCTGCAAAACAGCATTACGCTTAAGTAAACAAAAGGCCGGGCGCTTTCAGCGCCCGGCCTTTTTATGGCAGAAAGAACGCCGGAGCAATGCTCCGGCGTTCTGCATTTACTTAGAAGAAGAACTCCTTGATCTGGCCGTACAGGATGAGGACCATGCACAGCGGGGTGATGAACTTGACGCAGACCTTGAAGAAGCCGTAGCTACCCATGGCATGACCGGACTGCTCCGCCTCTTCCTTGACGAACTCGGGGCCGATCTCCCAGCCGATCATCAGGCACATCAGCAGGGCGCCCAGGGGCATCATAAAGCCCTCGGACAGTGCATCCCAGAAGTCCAGCCAGTCAGCCGCCCAGTTCTTGGGTTCCGCTATATTCAGTATATCGGCCGGTGCGATACCGCTGGAACCCAGGCAGTCGGCGCAGACCAGGATGCAGCCCAGGCACACACAGGCGGCGGCGATGAGGGTGTAGGGCTTACGCTTGTCGCCCTTGCCCTCGATACGGGCCTTATCCACGAAGTGGGCCACGATGACCTCCAGCAGGGAGATGGAGGAGGAGATGGCGGCAAACACCACCAGCAGATAGAACAGGATGCCGAAGATGGGGCCCAGTGTGCCCATGGAGTGGAACACGTTCTGCATGGTGATAAACAGCAGCTTGGGGCCGCCGATGTTGCCGGCGGGATCCAGCGCGAAGCGGGCAGGCATGACGCACAGACCGGCCATCAGGGCCACCATGGTATCCATGATGATGATCAGCAGGGCGTTCTTCTGCAGGTTCTCCTTCTTATGCAGGTAGGAGCCGTAGGTGATCATGGCGCCCATGCCCAGGGACAGGGAGAAGAACATCTGGCCACCAGCGGTGGAAACAACGTTAAAGATGCTGGGAGCGCCGGACTTGTAGGCGACGATGGCCTGTGCCACGCCATTGACCATGATGGAGGAAACCTCCGCGCCATCAACAACCGCCTTGGCGGGCACATAATAGCCGACATTGGCCGCCCAGCCGGGGGAGAACATGTACTTCAGACCGTCCAGAGCACTGCCGTTAACAACGCCCTCCACGAGAGAACCGTCCGCCTGCAGGATCTGCACGGCCACGTCGGTACCCTCCAGGGTGCAGGCGCGGATGATGCAGATCAGCAGGGCCACGAACAGGGCGGGCATACCCACGGAGCAGACCTTCTCGATGCCGCCGCCGACGCCGCCCATAACGATGAGCATGGTCAGCGCCACGAAAATAAGGCCGTAGATAACACCCTCAGCGGGACTGCCCAGGAAGTTGCCGAAAATTTCGCCGCCGGACAGGCCATTGGAGCCGAAGCCGGCACCGAACAGATCGCCGATGTTCAGAACGGTGTACTTGATGCAGTAGCCGCCCAGTGCGCAGTAGAAGAACAGGATGAAGAAGGCGGACAGGATGCCCAGCCAGCCCATCCACTTGAACTTCTTGGACAGAGCCTTGTACGCGCCCACGGCGCCGTGGCCGGTCTTGCGGCCGATGGCCAACTCGCCCACCATAACGATGAAGCCGCACAGGACCGCCAGGATCAGATAGATGATGAGGAACGTGAAGCCGCCGGAGGCACCCATCTTATTGGGGAAGCCCCAGATGTTGCCCAGGCCGACTGCAGAGCCGACCGCGGCCATCAGGAATCCGAAATTGGATCCAAAGCCTTTTCTTTCTTCCATTGTTTTCTCTCCTTAACAGATTTTTGCCCCTACGTCGCCGCAGAAGCTGATAAACTTTACCGCACCCGTCTATTGACAGGAAACGGCACGGGGCACCGCCATGCCCCGCAGGTATTTCCTCACGGGATAAAATCCCTTCAAGGCTACCTGAAAAAAGTATACAGGAAACTCTTTCCGCCCGCAATTAGCAGTTTTTATAAAAATTGAGCGCCATATTGTACATTTTTAACATTCTATGAACGGATTTTTCCACATATTTTATATGGTTTTTGCTTCTTTTTTACATTGAACCATTCAGTTTTTGGAGGGGTTCCGGGATTTTTGCAACGGACGGCGAATGATTTTCTTTTGAGGAAACCGATTGTAGGTTTATTAACAGGCGGGGGAAGGGGACAAAAAAGACCGCCGGACGGCGGTCTTTTCGATCTGTCAGGAGAGAAGTTGACCGGATGGCGATCCCGGAAACAACTGAAAACACGTCCGCAGAAAAACGCTGCGGACTATGGAAAAAGTATACAGGAAATCGTCGAATGGTTCAATTAGCAATTTTAACGTCTTTTTCTTTTTTAACATTATCTTAACGTTTGCAACGTGGTTTTTGCGGTATTTTTCAGCCGCTCTGCGTTTAAATATATGCAAAGCACAGGTGTTTTCCATGTTTTCCGGCGCAAATATCTTCACTTTCATATTAGGAAACTTTTTCATCGTCGTGTTAAGAGTGCGTTAATTATACGCAGAGAGACGGTGTCCGGACGCAAAAGGCGGGCACTTCCCTTTTTGCGAATTGTGTGGTATACTATGATTTTATGAGACAAGACACGCAAAGGAGGCGGGACACGTGAGACGAGCAGGCGCAGCGGTGCTGGCGGCGGTATTGGCGCTGACGCTGGCGGGCTGCGGGCGGCAGGACCGTCCGCAAAGCGGGAAACTGAACGTGGTGTGCACGCTGTTCCCCTACTACGACTTTGTGCGGCAGATCGGCGGGGACGCGGTGGACGTACAGCTGCTGGTGCCCGCCGGGCGGGAGACACACAGCTTTGAGCCCACGCCGCTGGACGTGATCGCCGTCAGCGAGGCGGAGGTGTTCATCTACAACGGCGGGGAAAGCGAGCTGTGGGTGGAGGACATTCTGGACGCGGCAGGCGAGGCTATCCCCTACCGGCTGGCTATGATGGACTGCGTGGAGACATACCGGGAGGAGTACGCCGAGGGGATGCAGGGCGGCCATGACCACGCACATGACGAACATGGCGAGCACGATGACCATGAGGCGCATGACGGGCATCTGCACGATGGCCACGAAGAGGAAATAGAGTACGACGAGCACATCTGGGCATCGCCGGTGAATGCCATGGCCCTGTGCCGGGCCATCTGCGATACGCTGTGTGAGGCCGATCCGGACAATGCCGACGGCTATCGGGCTCGGCTGGCGGACTATCTGGACGAATTGCAGGCGCTGGACGAGACATTCCGGGACATCACGGACCATGCGGCACGGCGGCTGCTGGTGTTCGGCGATCGGTTCCCGCTGCTGTATTTCTGCAGGGAATATGATCTGGATTACCGGGCGGCGTTCCACGGCTGCGCGGGAGACACGGAGCCGTCCCTCGCCACGCTGAAATATCTGATCGACGTGGTGGAGGAGCAGGAGATACCGGTGGTATACACCATCGAGCTGAGCAGCCAGAAGGTGGCGCAGGCCATCGCCGAGACCACCGGGGCGCAGGTGCGGACGGTCCACTCCTGCCAGACGGTGAGCCGGACGGAATTCGACGGCGGAGCCACCTATATCAGTCTGATGACCGCCAACGCGGCGGCACTGAAGGAGGGACTGTCCTGATGGAACAGGGGAAACGCATATTGCTGGACTGCCGGGACGCGGCGCTGGGCTATGAGGGCAAGCCGGTGTGGGAGCACCTGAGCTTTCAGGTGCACAGCGGCGACTATGTATGCATCGTGGGCGAGAACGGCAGCGGCAAATCCACGCTGGTGAAGAGCCTGCTGGGGCTGCTGCACCCCATGGCGGGCGAGATCGTACGTTCGCCCTCCCTGCGCTCCGGCGCCATCGGCTATCTGCCCCAGCAGACAAAAGCGCAGAAGGACTTTCCCGCCACGGTGACGGAGGTAGTGCGCAGCGGCTTTCTCAGCAGCCGGGGAATGCGGTTTTTCTACACGCCGAAGGAGAAGTCCACCGCGCTGATGCACATGGGCAAGCTGGGCGTGCTGGAGCTGAAGGACCGGTGCTACCGGGAGCTGTCCGGCGGGCAGCAGCAGCGGGTGCTGCTGGCGCGTGCCCTGTGCGCCGCCGGTGAGCTGCTGATCCTGGACGAGCCGGTGACGGGACTGGACCCGGCGGCGGCCCAGGAGCTGTACCGCACGCTGGAATACCTGAACAAGCAGGAGGGCATCGCCATCGTGGCGGTGACACACGATATACGCAGTGCCCTGCGCTACGCCGACCATATTCTGCACGCCGGCCATGGAACGTACTTCTTCGGCACGGCGGCGGACTATCTAACGTCCCCCTGGGGCAAACGGTTCGGAGGTGACGAGGCATGAGCTTACTGCTGGAAATGTTCACGTACCCGTTCATCCTGCGGGCCTTTGTGGTGGGTATCCTGGTGGCGCTGTGCGCGGCGCTGCTGGGTGTGCCGCTGGTGCTGAAGCGGTACTCCATGATCGGCGACGGGCTGAGCCATGTATCCTTCGGCGCACTGAGCATCGCGCTGGCCTGCGGCTGGGCGCCGCTGCCGGTGTCTATTCCGGTGGTGGTGCTGGCAGCGCTGGGGCTGCTGCGGATGACGGAGAGAAGCCGGATGGGCGCGGACGCGGCCATCGCGGTGGTCAGCGCGTCGGCGCTGGCCGTGGGCGTGGTGGTCACCAGTCTGACCACCGGCATGACCACGGATGTGGACAGCTTTATGTTCGGCTCCATCCTGGCCATGGACCGGGCGGATGTGGCGCTGAGCGTGGGACTGTGCGCGGCAGTACTGGTGCTGTATGTGCTGTTTTACCATCGGCTGTTCGCCATCACCTTCGACGAGAGCTTCGCCCGGGCCACCGGGGTGAAGGTGGGGCTGTACAACACCACCCTGTCGGTGCTGACGGCGCTGACCATCGTGCTGGGCATGCGGATGATGGGCGCGATGCTGATCTCCAGTCTGGTCATCTTCCCGGCGCTGACGGCCATGACGCTGCTGCGGAGCTTCCGGGGCGTGGTCATCTGCGCCGCGGGGCTGAGTGTGGTGTGCTTCTGCGTGGGGCTGACCGGGTCGTACCTGTGGGGCACGCCGGTGGGCGCCACGGTGGTGCTGGTAAATTTGGCGGCGTTTTTGCTGTCGAGAGGCGTTATGAAGCTGAAAAGAGCGTCCTAAGGGCGTTCTTTTCAGCTTTTCGACCTATTTTGCGGGTGCTTTTTGCGGAAAAACCCTTGCGTTTCGTGTGCTTATATGGTATGCTATGTGTATGTAAGGTTAAGGTAAGGTATTGACTGAGTGGACGGGATCGTCCGCTTTTTTTAATGGTCATCGTTCCATGATGACCGGGACGTTCTGTTGGAGGGCTTGCTGTGAAAAAGATCACCGAGGTCGTATGGGCGCTGGCGGAGCCGGCGGTGCAGGCGCAGGGCTGCCGCATCTGGGATGTAGAGTACGTCCGGGAGGCGGGACAGTGGTACCTGCGGCTGTATCTGGACAAGGACGGCGGCGTGGACATTCTGGACTGCGAGGCCATCAGCCGCACGGTCAGCGATCTGCTGGACGAGGCGGACCCCATCGAGAGCAGCTACGTGTTCGAGGTGGGCTCGGCGGGGCTGGAGCGCCAGCTGAAGCGGCCAGGGGATTTTGTGCAGTTCATGGGCAGCCCCGTGCTGGTGAAAACGTACCAGCCCAAGGACGGGCGCAAGGAGTTCGCCGGGACCCTGGCGGGCTATGAAGACGGCGCGGTGCTGCTGGACATGGGCGGCGAGACGGTGCGCTTTGAGAAGAACGAGACGGCGCTGGTGCGCCTGCGGGTAGAATTCTGAGACAACACGACTTGAGATAGAAGGAGAAACGACCATGAAATGTGACGAGATCTTCGCGGCACTGGCTATGCTGGAAAAGGAACGGGGCATTCCCCAGAGCTTTATGATGGGCAAGATCATCCAGGCGCTGACCACCGCCTATAAGCGCGACCACGAGGGCGTGGAGTATGTGGTGGTGGACGTGGATGAGGAGAAGAAGGACCTGAAAATGTACGTCCAGAAGGAGATCGTGGAGGAGGTGGAGAACCCCGCCAGCCAGATCTCGCTGGAGGAGGCCAAGCGCATCTCCGCCAAGAACGAGCTGGGCGGCATGGTGAACTTCCCGGTGGAATCCGTGGAATTCGGCCGCATCGCCGCCGGCAACGGCAAGCAGGTCATCATCCAGGGCCTGCGGGAGGCCGAGCACGGCATGATCTATGACGAGTGGGGCAGCAAGCAGCACGAGATCCTCACCGGCACCGTCAGCCGCATCGACCCCCGGAACGGCAACGTGATCCTGCGGATCGGCAGCGGCAGCGAGGCCACGGAGGCTGTGCTGACCATGAACGAGCAGGTGCCCGGCGAGGAGCTGCACGAGGGGCAGATGGTGAAGGTGTATCTGGTGGAGGTGCGCCGCAGCACACGCGGGCCGCAGGTGATGATCTCCCGCACCCACCCCGGTCTGGTGAAGCGGCTGTTTGAGCTGGAGGTGCCGGAGATCTACGACGGCACCGTGGAGGTGCGGTCCATCGCCCGGGAGGCGGGCAACCGCACGAAGATCGCCGTGTGGTCCGAGGACCCCAACGTGGACGCCATCGGCGCGTGCGTGGGCCCCAGGGGGCAGCGCGTGAACGCCATCGTGGACGAGCTGCGGGGCGAGAAGATCGACATCGTGAAGTACAGCGAGGACCCGGCGGAGTTTATCGCCGCGGCGCTGGCGCCGGCGGACGTGGTCAGCGTGCAGCTGGCCGACGAGGGCAAGGCCTGCCGCGTGACGGTGCCCGCCGACCAGCTGAGTCTGGCCATCGGCAAGGAGGGGCAGAACGCCCGTCTGGCCGCGCGGCTGACCGGCTATAAGATCGACATCAAGGCGGCCAACGCGGAGTAAGCGGCGGCTGCGGAAAGGAACGGCAGCGATGCAGAAGACCCGTAAGATACCCCAGCGGCAATGTGTGGGCTGCCGGGAAATGAAAGACAAAAAGGCGCTGCTGCGTATCGTGAAGACCCCGGAGGGGGAGATACTGCTGGACAGCACCGGGAAGAAATCCGGCCGGGGCGCGTACGTGTGCCCGGACCCGGAGTGCCTGAAAAAAGCACGGAAAAGCCGTGCGCTGGAGCGCGCCTTCGACACCGCCATACCGGCGGAGGTGTACGACGCGCTGGAAGGGCAGATGGTGGCACTGTGACAGAGCATTTGTTATCCACTTTGGGTCTGGCGCTGCGCGCCGGTGCGGTGGCCGTGGGCGAGGAGCCCGTAGGCGCGGCGGCACGGGCCAAGAAGGCCAGGGTCATCTTTACGGCGCGGGACGCGGCGGCATCCTCGGTGCGGCGGGCGTACAGCTTCGGTCGGGCAGGCAGCTGTCTGTGCCTGCCCTTCCCGGCGGACAAGGAGGATTTCGGCCGGGCGCTGGGCCGGACCAGCGTGGCCATGTGCGCGGTGACGGATATCGGGTTTGCCCAGTCGCTGGTGAAAAAGCTGGCGGCGGCGGAGCCGGAGATCTACGGCGCGGCGGCGGAGGCGCTGGACCTGAAGGCCAAGCGGGCAAGGGAACGGAAGGAAGAGCAATTACAGCACGAGAAGAACCTGCGGCAGGGCAGGCACCGCGTTCACGGCGGCAAGCCGCCGGAACCGCCCCACGCGTCTCCGGAGCCTCCGGCACCGGAGCACAGGCCCCCCGCGCCGGAGCACCGGCGTCCGCCGCGGCGAGAGTATCCGGAGGGACGCCCCGACCGGGTCTATAAGGAACGGAGCGGCCGCCCGTCCAGGGATAAACGGCCGGCGAAGAAGGAGGCCCCCGGCGCACGGTATGAAAACGCGCGGCCGGTAAAGAAGGGCAAGGGAAGCCGGAAAACGACCGGCAGATAACAGGAACACAGCGCGCCGTGAGCGCGGCGCGAGCAACTGAGATGGAGGTGGCTTTATTTGGGTAGTATCGCTAACAAATACAGAGTGCATGAGGTGGCCAAGGACTTCGGCGTGTCCACGAAGGAGATCACGGAGATCCTGACCAAGTACGCCGAAACGCCCAAAAATCATATGCAGGTGCTGGAGGACCGGGAGCTGAGCCTGATCTTTGAGTATCTGACCCAGCACAACCCGGTGAGCAGCATCGCGGTGATCTTCGCCGAGGGCGCCAAGCCGGAGGAGAAGAAGGCGGAGAAGCCCGCCGCCAAGCCGGCGCAGAGCGCATCCGCGCCGGTACAGGGTCAGGGCCAGGGCGGCAAGCCCCAGCAGGGCGGCGCGCCCAAGGCGGAGCAGCCCAAACAGCCCATGTCCCGCGTGCCCCAGCGGCAGGTGGTGGACACCCGCAAGGCCACCAACGTCAATCTGGACAAGTACGACGAGAAACTGCAGGATATGGCCGACGCCCGCAGCAGCGGCAAGCGGGACCAGCAGGCCCCACAGGGCAAGGAGAAGTTCCGCAGCAATAAGCAGCGGCGGGACAATAACTTCGCCAGCAGCAAGCGCAAGCAGGAGGAGGCCGACCGGCTGCGGAAGCTGCGGCTGGAGGTCATCAAGAAGACCCCTGTGACCGTGCAGATCCCCGACGAGATCAGCGTGGGCGAGCTGGCCAGCCGGATGAAGAAGACCGGCGCGGAGGTGGTCAAGTGCCTGATGAAGAACGGCGTGATGGCCTCCCTGAGCCAGATGATCGACTTCGACACCGCCGCCATCATCGCCGAGGAGATGGGCTGCAAGGTAGAAAAGGAGGTCGTCGTCACCATCGAGGAGCGCCTGATCGACGACCATCAGGACAAGGATGAGGACCTGGTGCCCCGGGCACCCGTGGTGGTGGTCATGGGCCACGTGGACCACGGCAAAACCAGCCTGCTGGACTATATCCGCAACGCCCACGTGGCCAGCGGCGAGGCCGGCGGCATCACCCAGCACATCGGCGCCTATCAGGTGCAGATCAATGGCAAGCCCATCACATTTCTGGATACCCCCGGCCATGAGGCCTTTACCTCCATGCGCGCCCGCGGCGCCATGGTGACGGATATCGCCATTCTGGTGGTGGCCGCCGAGGACGGCATCATGCCCCAGACGGTGGAGTCCATCAACCACGCCAAGGCCGCCGGCATCCCCATTATTGTGGCCATCAACAAGATGGATAAGCCCGAGGCCAACCCCGAGCGCATCAAGCAGCAGCTGACCGAGTACGGCCTGGTGTGCGAGGAGTGGGGCGGCGACACCATCGTGTGCCCCATCTCCGCCAAGACCGGCATGGGCGTGGACAATCTGCTGGAGATGCTGACGCTGACCGCCGAGGTGGGCGAGCTGAAGGCCAACCCCAACCGCGCGGCGCAGGGCACCGTGATTGAGGCCCGTCTGGACAAGGGCCGCGGCCCCGTGGCCACGCTGCTGGTACAGAACGGCACGCTGCATCAGGGCGACATCATCATCGCGGGCACCTCTGTGGGCCGCGTGCGCGCCATGGTCAGTGACAAGGGCCAGCGCATCACCGAGGCCGGCCCCAGCGTGCCCGTGGAGATCACGGGTCTGAGCGAGGCACCCTCCGCCGGCGCTACCTTCAACGCCGTGGCCGACGAAAAGCTGGCCCGCGAGCTGGTGGAGCAGCGCAAGGCCGAGGAGAAGGCCAAGGCCAACGCCCCTGTGACCAAGGTGTCGCTGGAGGATCTGTTCAGCCAGATCCAGGCCGGTGAGATGAAGAACCTCAACCTGATCGTCAAGGCGGACGTGCAGGGCAGCGTGGAGGCGGTGAAGTCCTCGCTGGAGAAGCTGAGCAACGAGGAGGTCCGCGTCCGCGTGATCCACGGCGGCGTGGGCGCCATCAACGAGAGCGACGTCATGCTGGCGTCCACCTCTCAGGCCATCATCGTGGGCTTCAACGTCCGGCCGGACGCCGCCGCCCGCGACAGTGCCGCCCGGGCCAACGTGGATATGCGGATGTACCGCGTGATCTACGATGCCATCAACGAGATCGAAGCCGCCATGAAGGGTATGCTGGCCCCCAAGTTCCGCGAGGTGCTGCTGGGCCACGCCGAGGTGCGCCAGACGTACAAGGTGTCCGGCGTGGGCACCGTTGCCGGCTGCTACGTGCAGGACGGCAAGCTGCAGCGCAAGGACTGCCAGGTACGGCTGGTCCGCGACGGCATCGTCATCCACGAGGGCGTGCTGGCCTCCCTGCAGCGGTTCAAGGACTCCGTCAAGGAGGTGCAGGCCGGCTACGAGTGCGGCCTGAGCATCGAGAAGTTCAACGACATCAAGGAAGGCGACATCGTGGAGGCCTTCACCATGGAGCAGATCGAGGTATAAGCAACAGCCGAGGGGTGGGCAAAGCCCACCCATCTTTTTCTTGAAAGGAGGAACGGTCTATGGCCGGAAACCGTATCGGGCGCATCAACGAGGAGATACGCAAGGAGCTGAGCGCCCTGCTCCGCACCGTAAAGGACCCGCGGGTATCCGAGGGGATGCTGACCATCACGCGGGTGGACACCACCAGCGACCTGCGGTACGCGCGGGTGTATATCAGCGCGCTGAACTGCGCGGATGAAAAGGGCCTGATGAAGGGGCTGAAGTCTGCGGCCGGATATCTGCGGCACGAGCTGGGCCAGGCCATCGACCTGCGCTACACGCCGGAGCTGCAGTTCTTCATGGACGACTCCATCGCCCACGGCGCGCACATTCTGGACCTGCTGAACCACGTGAAGCCCGCCAACCCCGCCAACGCGGACATCGTGCTGCCGGAGGACAGGGAATGAGCGCGCGGCTGACCGTACAGGAGACGGCGGACTTTCTGCGGACGCTGGACGGCGTGCTGATCCTGACCCATGTGCGCCCGGATGGGGACACGGTGGGCTGCGCCGCCGCGCTGTGCCGCGCCCTGCGGGCGCTGGGCCGGACGGCGTATCTGCTGGAAAACCCGGAGATCACGGAGACGTACACGCCCTACGCCGAGGGGCTGTGGGCACCGAAGGGCTATGTGCCGCAGAGCGTGGTGTCGGTGGACATCGCCGCGCCCAATCTGCTGCCGGAGAACGCGGTGCCGTATAAAAACGACATCTGCCTGGCCATCGACCACCACGGATCCCAGGAGTTCTTCGCGGAACGGACGTGCCTGGACGCGGAGGCCGCCGCCTGCGGCGAGATCGTGTATGAGATCGTGGGCAGGCTGACGGACATCACGCCGGAGATAGCCATGGCGCTGTATGTGGCGGTCTCCACAGACTGCGGGTGCTTCGTCTATGCCAACACCACGGCGCGGACGCACCGCATCGCCGCCGCGCTGATGGAGCGGGGCATCGACGTGGGGCCGGTGAACAAGGCACTGTTCCGCACGAAGTCGCCGGTGCGGCTGGCTATGGAGGCCCGGATGGTGGCGGACATGGAGCTGTACGACAACGGCCGGGTGGTGGTGATGTCCATCCCTCTGGCACTGTGCCGGGAGCTGGGCGCTGCTGAGTCCGACGTGGAGGAGCTGAGCAGTCTGGCGGCGCTGGTGCAGGGCACCGACTGCGGCATCACGCTGCGGGAGCTGAAGCCGGGACGGGTGAAGCTGTCGCTGCGGACGGGACCGCGGGTGGACGCCAGCGCCGTGTGCCGCGTGCTGGGCGGCGGCGGCCACAAGGGCGCCGCCGGGGCCACGGTGGACGGCACCCTGGACGAGGCGAAGGCGGCCATTCTGGCGGCCTATACGGAGGTCATGGGATAACATGGCCGACGGGATCATCATTATCGACAAGCCCGCGGGATGGACCAGCATGGACGTGTGCGGCAAGCTGCGGGGCATACTGAAAACGAAAAAGGTGGGCCACGCCGGAACGCTGGACCCCATGGCCACCGGCGTGCTGCCGGTGTTCGTGGGAAACGCCACGCGGGCGGTGTCCTACGCCGAGGGCGGGGACAAGGAGTACGTCGCGGGGCTGCGGCTGGGGCTGACGACCAACACCCAGGATACCACCGGCGAGGTGGTGGCGGAGCGCCCTGTGTCCGTGACGCGGGCGCAGCTGGAGGACGTGCTGGCGCGGTTCACCGGGGAGATCGACCAGGTGCCGCCCATGTACTCGGCTATCAAGATCAACGGGCAGAAGCTGTATCAGCTGGCCCGGAAGGGGCAGGAGATCGAACGGCCCCCACGGCGGGTGACCATACACGAACTGGCGCTGCTGGAGCCGGAGGACGGCGACTGGCGGCTGCGGATACGGTGCAGCAAGGGCACGTATGTGCGGGCGCTGTGCCACGACATCGGGCAGGCGCTGGGCTGCGGCGGATGCATGAGCGCTCTGCGGCGGACCATGGCCGCCGGGTTTACGCTGGCGGAGAGCCGCAGTATTGAGGACGTACAGGCGCAGGGCGAGGCCCTGCTCTCCCCTACCGACTCGCTGTTCCGGCAGTACCCGGCCTATCACATCGCCGGTGAACGGGACCACAGACGGTGCTTGTGCGGCAATCCGCTGGCGGCGGAGGGCTTGCAGCCGGGGCTGTACCGGGTGTACGGCCCGGACGGGGCGTTTCTGTGCCTGAGCCGCTGGGAAGCGGGTGTTCTGACATCAGAGAAAAACTTTTTCGGAGCGTGAACAACTTGGAAAAGACAGTTATCGCCCTGGGCTTCTTCGACGGCGTGCACCGGGGCCACGGCGCACTGCTGCGGAAGACGGCGGAGCGCGCCCGGGAGCTGGGAGCCGTCCCCGCGGCATTCACCTTTGACCGGCCGCCGAAGGAGGTGGTCACGGGGCAGCCCGTGTACCTGATCAACTCCAACCGGGACCGGCAGGGGCTGATGGAGCGTCTGTACGGCATCGAGCGGGTCATTTTCGCGCCCTTTGACCGGGAGATGATGACCATGCCGTGGGAGGCCTATCTGGAAATGCTGATCGGGACATACGGCGCGGTGCACTTCGTGGCCGGGCACGACCACCGGTTCGGCCATAAAAACGCCGGGAACGTGCAGCTTTTGCGGCAGAAGTGCGCGGAGATGGGCATCGGGTGCGACATCATCCCGCCGGTACAGCGGGAGGGCATCACGGTCAGCTCCACGTACATCCGGACGCTGGTGGAGGCGGGCGACATAGAGCGCGCGGCGGACTTTCTGGGCCACCGGCACTGCCTGAGCCAGACGGTGCAGCACGGACAGCGGATCGGGCGGACCATCGGCATCCCCACGGTAAACCTGGCGGTACCGGAGCACGTGCTGGCCCCGGCGCACGGGGTGTACGTGACGGAGGTATTTCTGCCGGACGGACGGCGGTGCGCCGGCGTGACCAACGTGGGCACGCGGCCCACGGTGTCCGACAGCGATCGGGTGTCCGTGGAGACGTACCTGCTGGGCTTCGAGGGCAACCTGTACGGGCAGGAGCTCCGGGTGGAGTTCTGCCGCCGTCTGCGGGGCGAGCAGAGGTTCGACACGCTGGAGGCGCTGCGGCAGGAGATACAGCGGAATATTCAGCAGGCAGAAGCCTATTTTAAGGCATGAGAAAAGGCACCCCTGACGGGGTGCCTCTTCTGTTATTTCACACGGCGCCGGGGTAAGACACCGCGGAAAACGGTGTCAGTCCTCGCGCTTTTTGCCCACAAACGCCACGCCGGCGGCGGAGGTCAGCGCCATGCCGACATACAGAGCAATGCCCGCGTCGAAGGTCTTGGGGCTGCCCTTGGTGTCGGTGGTCTTGGTGTCGGTGGTGGGCTGGTAGTAGTAATAGCCACCGACCTTCTCGACGGTGAACGTACCGTCAGTGTTCTCAACCACCTTGTAACCATCGGGAACAGTGGGCTTTGCAGTATAGGTACCGCTGGTGATACCGCTATTAGTCACGGCGGTATAGGTGTCACCATTCTTCTGCAGGATCTTACCCTCGGCAAGATACTCCGTCACATCGGTAGAGAAAGTACCGCCGGTGACGGCAACAGGCTTTGCGGCCTCGATACTTTCTTCAACCTGAATACCGCCAACCACATTGCCGCCAGCAACATTCAGCTTAACGTCGTCGCCGCCCTTGTTCTCAGGATCACTTGCAGCAATTGCCTTACCATTACTTGCTGCCTTGATGTTACCGCTATTCACATTAACAGTAATGCCCTGGTTCGTGGTATGCTCGGCAACAATCAACGCTGCGCCGCTTGCCGTTGTTCCGTTTCCGTTTGCAATGGGTGCGGAATAAGTGCCCGTAGATTCAACGGTACCGCCATTTATATTCAACACACCTGCACGAATTTCAATGCCAGCATCACCCTTGACACATGCTCCGTTGTTAATATCAGTAATGCCATTACCAGCCAAATACAGCGCATGACCAGCAACATCGATAGTGCCATTTACGGTAACCTTGTTTGTGTTCGTAGTAATAGTTCCGTTAATGGTAGCGCCGTTGTCACCGGTAATCTTGCCGTTGATAGTCAGTTCTGCCTCATCACAATCGTTATAAAGGCCAACAGCAAACACGCTGCCAGTTGCCCCTGCGCTCTTCGCTGCATTGACGATCACATCATTTTCCAGCGCTAATTTCGCCCCGCCGTTCAGCCACATTACGCAAATGGAGGCCGATCCGTTGTAGGTCACATCAATCGTACCATTCTTAAAGGTGACAGGAGAATAAATGTCAAACAGCAGGCTGGAACCACTAATCGTTTTCCCACCCAGATCAATGACAAGATTTACTCCGCTCTTCTTGATTTCCACACTCTCGTTCAGGACAACATTGTCGGTCAGCGTAATCGTGTTATTCTCTGCCGTAGCAGCGCCGATTGCCGTTTTCAGCGTCTCGGCATTACTTACACTTGCCGGATTTGCGGCCCAGCTGACGCTGCACAGCCCTATGGCCATGACCAGCGCCAGAATGGTTGCTAATACTTTTTTCATTGTTCATTCCCCTTATGGTAGTAGATTTCCGCAGGTGCGCTCGTTTTAATGTGTATTAAAACGCAAATGCAGAGGTACCTCTGCGGATAGTCAAATTATAGCACAGTTACACCGTTTGTCCAGCCTTTTTATGGAAATTTTACACATTTTTCTGTTACCGGGAATAAAAACAGGAAAATTTGGCAGGAAATGGGAGTTGGGGGCCGCTGCGGCGGGGCGAGGGCGTTTTTTGACGCTGCGGGGCGTCGGGGACGCCGCCCCTACAGGGGGAAGGCTTTGGGGGTCAGACCTTCAGATCAGTGGCGGCGGCGCGGGTGTGCTCACGCATGGCCTGTTTGGCGGCCGCGTCATCCTGCCGGCGGATAGCGCTCAGTATCTCCCGGTGGCGCGCCAGAATACGGCGTTCCAGGGCCAGACACGCGCTGTCGTTCAGTGTCTCCATCTTTTTCAGCAGGGTATGCTGCTCCACCTGGCCCAGGACATCGGTGACGATCATGGCCACCTGGTTGCCGGTGGCGCGGGAGAGCAGACTGTGGAAACGGACGTCCAGCTCAGCAAAGCGGCGGTAATCGCCCAGGGCCTGCTCCGCCGCCGTGAGACAGCTGTCCAGCGCCGCCAGATCCTCGTCGGTGCGGCGCAGCGCCGCCCAGCCGGCGATGGTGCCGTCGTTGACGGCGCGGTACTCGCCCAGCTCCTCCAGAGATATCTGGTTCAGCTGGAGCATGGCCGACAGCGGCTGCTCCACGCCGTCGATGGTCAGCTCCTGCACCACGGCGCCGCTGGCGCCGTGGGTGGAGGCCACATAGCCGCCCTGCTCCAGCATACGCAGAGCCTCGCGGATGGTGGGGCGGGAACGGTGGAGCTGCTCCATCATGGCACGCTCGGAGGGCAGGCGGTCGCCGGGCTTCAGCACTCCGGAGGTGATAAGCTCCCGCAGCTGGTCATAGATGGCCTCGCTGGCCCGCCCGCCGCCGATGGGCTGCCAGGGGATATGTACAGCTTCCGGCATGGAAGGGCCTCCTTTCACAGAAAATACCCGGACAGTATAGCGCATCCCGGGAAAAATAGCAAGGGCAGGATGCAGGAAAGCCCGGAGGACGGTGCCTTCGGGCTTTCCCGCTGTGGGGAGGGGGATATTACTTCTTCAGGGCTTTCATTTCCTCGATCATCATGGGGACTACCTTGAACAGGTCGCCGCAGATGCCGTAATCCGCCACCTCGAAGATGGGGGCCACGTCGCTCTTGTTGACGGCGATGATGCACTCAGAGTCCTGCATGCCGGCCTTGTGCTGGATGGCACCGGAGATGCCCAGCGCCACGTAGATGCGGGGATGGACGGTCTTGCCGGTCTGTCCCACCTGGTGGTCGGCGGTCATCCAGCCGGCGTCCACCACGGCGCGGGACGCGCCCACCACGCCGCCCATGAGGGCGGCCAGCTCCTCGGCCAGGGCGATGCCCTTCTCCACGTCCTTGGCGATGCCGCGGCCCACGGAGACCACCACCTCAGCGCCGGTCAGGTCCACCATGGCGCGGGCGGCCTTGACGATCTCCAGCACCTTGGTGTGGATGTCGGCCTCGGTAAGGGTAAAGGCGGGGTGGATGAGTTCCACCTTGCTCGCGCCGTTCTCGTCAAACTCGCGCTTCTTCATCACGCCGGGGCGCACGGTGGCCATGGCAGGGCGGAAGCGTGGGCAGACGATGGTGGCCATCAGGTGGCCGCCGAAGGCGGGACGGGTCATCTTCAGGTTGGTGTTGACGTCAAAGAGTTTCGTCTCGAAGTTCATGCTGTCCACGTCCAGAGAGGAGCCGGTGCGGAGGAAGTTGATATAGCCGTTGAGATCCACGTCCAGGTGGGTGCAGTCGGCGCACAGGCCGGTGTGGAGACGGGCGGCGCAGCGGGGCGCCAGGTCGCGGCCGATATGGCTGGCGCCGAAGAGCATGATCTCGGGCTTGAACTCGTGCACCGCGTCGGTGATGATCTTGGTGTAGGCGTCGGTGGTGTAGTCCTTCAGCAGGGGGCTGTTGTAGACGTAGACCTTATCCGCGCCGTAGCCGCCCAGCTCCGCGGCGATGTTGTCCACGCTGTCGCCCAGCAGGATACCGCTGAGCTGCACACCCAGCTCGTCGGCCAGCTTGCGCCCCTCGGAGATCAGCTCAAAGGTGGTGGGCATCATCTTGCCCTGCCGCTGCTCGCAAAAGACCCACACGCCGGAGAAGGCCTTGGGATCGGTATTCATAAAAGTAGACATATCGTTTCTCCCTTCTCAGATGATGTGCTTGGCAGACAGGATGCCGAACAGCTGCTCCACGGTCTCCTTGCCGCTGCCCTCCAGCATCATGCCGCTGCCCTTGCGGGGAGGCGTAAAGCTCTTGTAGATATTGGTGGGAGAGCCCTTCAGACCGATGGTGTCCACCTCGATGAGGGGATCGTCCTTCAGCGCGTTGTAGTCCAGCACGGTGACGGGCTCGGCGTCGCAGTCCAGGATGCCCCGGATGGTCATGTAGCGGGGGGTGTTCAGCTCCTTGATGCAGGTCAGCAGGCAGGGGGTCTGCACCTGCACGGTCATATAGCCATCCTCCAGCATACGGCGGACGGTGAGGGTGTCGCCGTCCTTCTCGATGTCGGCCACATAGGACACCTGGGGGATCTCCAGCTTTTCGGCGATCTGGGGGCCCACCTGGGCGGTGTCGCCGTCGATGGCCTGACGGCCGCAGAAGATGATGTCGTCCTTGTCCACGCCCAGGTTCTTGATGGCGGCGGCCAAAATCTGGGAGGTGGCGAAGGTGTCGGAGCCACCGAACTCACGGGCGGACACCAGCACGGCCTTGTCCACGCCCATGGCCTTCAGCTCCAGCAGCATACCGGCGGCGGGAGGGGGGCCCATGGACACGGCGATAACGGGGCAGCCCAGCTGATCCTTCAGGGCCAGGGCGGCCTCGACGGCGTTCATATCGTCGGGGTTGATGATGGTCTGCATGGAGGCGCGGTCCAGCGTGCCGTCGGCGTTGACGGCCACCTTGCCGGAGGTGTCGGGCACCTGCTTGACACATACGATAAGCTTCATTCTATTCTTGCTCCTTTCCGCATTACTTCAGCAAATTGCCGGAGATGACCATCTGCTGGACCTGAGAGGTCCCCTCGTAGATGGTGAACACGCGGCAGTCGCGGTACTTACGCTCGACGGGGTACTCCTTGATGTACCCGTAGCCGCCGTGGATCTGCACGGCCTTGGCGGCGATCTCGTTGCAGGTCTCGGAGGCGAAGTACTTGGCCATGGAGCAGTACATGGAGGCGTTGGGGGCGTTTCTGTCCTTCATCTGGGCGGCCATATAGACCAGCTCCTTGGCGGCGGTCAGCTTGGTTGCCATATCCGCCAGCATGAAGGCGATGGCCTGGTTCTTGCAGATGGGCTTGCCGAACTGGACGCGCTCCTTGGAGTACTTGATGGCCTCGTCCAGGCAGCCCTGGGCCAGACCGATAGACTGGGCGGACACACCCAGACGGCCGCCGTCCAGCGTCTTCATGGCGTTGATAAAGCCCATGTTCTCCTTGCCCAGCATATCGCTCTTGTGGACGCGGACATCCTCCAGCACCACGTCGGAGGTGGCGTAGCCCACCAGGCCCATCTTGGCCTCGTGCTTGCCGCAGGAGACGCCGGGGGCCTTCATGTCCACGATAAAGGCGGAGATACCCTTATTGCCGCGGCTCATGTCGGTCTTGGCATAGACGATGCAGTAGTCGGCCAGGGGTGCACCGGAGATAAAGCACTTACGGCCGTTGAGGATGTAGTCGTCGCCATCCTTCACGGCGGTGGTGACCATGCTGCTGGCGTCGGAGCCGGCGCCCGGCTCGGTGAGGCCGAAGACGATCTTCACCTTGTTCTCCACGGAGGGACGGAGATACTTCTCCAGCTGCTCGGGGGTGCCCGCCTGCATCAGGGGGCCGCCGCCCAGAGAGTTGGGGGTATTGGCGTACAGGCTGGCCACAGCAGAGACACGGGCGATCTCCTCGATCATGATGACATAGGCCAGGGTATCGGCACCGGCACCGCCGTACTCGCGGGGGATCTTCAGGCCAAGGAAACCGCACTTGGCCATCTTGTCCACGATCTCCTCGGGAAACTCGCCGGTCTCCTCCACCTTGTCAAGGACCTCGGTGGTGAGCTCGGTCTCGGCAAACTGGCGGACCAGCTTGCGGATCATTTCATGCTTTGCGTCGAAAATCATAGTTTTCCTCCTGTTAAAGTATGGGTCACTGCTCTGCTCAGCAGGGGATCTCGTGCTTGGACTTACCCTCTGTCAAAATCTCATAGATGCTGTTGACGCCGCACTCGGCCATCTGCTCCGCGGCCTCTTCGGTGAAGAAGGCCATGTGGGGCGTGTGGTAGACGTTGACGAAGGAGCGCAGGTACTTCAGCTTGAAGTAGGGCATACCGGGGGTACGGATGATGTCCTCATCGTGGGGAACGTGGATGATGCCGGTCTCGCCGGGGAAGGCATCCATGAACAGCGCGCCGAACTTGCCGGACTCCACCGCCTCGGTGACGGCATCGATATCCATCAGCTCGCCCCGGGCGTTGTCGATGAACACCACGCCGTCCTTCATCTTGGCGATGGCCTCGCGGTCGATCATGCCGGTGGTCTCGGGCAGCAGCGGGGTGTGGATGGTGATGATGTCGGACTCACGGTACAGGGTGTCCAGGTCCACGTACTCGGCGTACGCACGGACGGCGTCGTTCTCATAGACATCGTTGGCGATGATACGGCAGCCGAAGCCGCTGAGGCACTTGATGATGGTGAAGCCGATCTTGCCGGTGCCCATGACGCCCACGGTCATGGTGCGCAGCTCGCGGCCCATCTTGCCCTTCAGGGTGAAGTCGTTGTCGTTGGTGTTGTACAGCGCCTTCTTGAACTTGCGGATGCACATCAGGATGGCCATAACGGTGTATTCCGCCACGCCGTTGGGCGCGTAAGCGCCGTTGCACAGGCGGAAGCCCAGGGAACGGGCATAGTCGCAGTTCATGTGGTTATAGCCCACGCAGCGGCTGGCCAGCACCTGCACGCCATAGCCCTTCAGCTCGTCCAGAACGGCGTTGGAATAGTCGCTCTGGCCCAGGGTGGTAACACCGTCGCAGCCGGCGGCCATATGGGCGGTGGTCTTATCCAGATTTGCGGGGGTGGAGATCAGCTCGATACCGTATTTCTTGCACAGGCCCTCGATGACGGGCTTCTCGTCGGGACGTACTTCGTAAGCAGCGATCTTCATGATTTTTCTCCTTCACATTCCGGGGGCGGCGGCGCGCTCCTCAACGCGCCGCGCCCTTATAGTTTGCTTTTCCTCAAGTCGCCGGGGTGTTCGTGTTCGTCGCGCTCCGCCTACGGCGGAGAGATTTTTCGTTCTGCCGATGGCAAACCGGCGATGGCGTACCGTGTGTACGTCGAGACGGTTTGACGATGGCAGGGCGGAAAAGATGCCGCCGTCAGTCTTTCAGGGAAGGATCCATGGGCACCGCCTCGCCGGCGGCTATCATGGCGGCCACCTGCTCGTCGGTGTAGCCCAGGTTCTTCAGCACCAGTTCGGTCTGCTCGCCCAGGTACGGACCGCGGTTGTAGGGAGGCAGCTCCGTCTCCTCGAAGATAACGGGAGGCCGGACCATGGTGCGTTTATTGCCGTTGGAATATTCCATCTCGTAGAAGCAGCCGGAGGCCCATGCCTGCTTATCCACCAGCAGCTGATCCCAGGTCTGGGCCACGGCGTAGGGCAGATCGTTGGCGTCCATCAGCTTGCACCACTCATCCAGGGTGCGGCTGGCCATCTCGGCCACCAGGAAGTCGTAGAACTCCTCGATGTTGGCCTGCAGGTTGGTCTGGGGATAGTAACGGGGATCCTCGGCCAGCTCGGGGTGGCCGATGGCGCTCATAAAGATGGGATAGTGGCGGTTGTACTGGGGCATGGCGATCTGGAGCCACTTGTTGTCCTTGGTCTTGTGGGCCACCACCAGGGGATTGGGCAGGGTGCGGCGGGACAGGGGGTACTGGGTGGTGGGGTCGCCGTACTGGCTGGCCTGCAGCAGCAGGGAGACATCCCAGATGGCGCTGTGGAACAGGGAGACCACCACGCGGTCGCCGATGCCGGTCTCGCGGGCGCGGTACAGGGCCGCCAGCACGCCGGAGGCCAGGTACATACCCACCTGATGGTCGCCGAAGCCGGCGATGGTCAGCATGGGCAGGGCGTCCTTATCGAACAGGGTGCCCAGGATGCCGCCGCGGGCAAAGAAAGCGGTGAAGTCGAAGCCGGGCAGGTCCTTGTCGGGGCCCTTCTCGCCGTAGCCGGACACGAAGCCATACACCAGCCTGGGGTACTTCGCGTGGAGCGTCTCATAGTCCAGACCGGCCTTTTTCAGGGGGTTCTGCCGCCAGTTGGTGATGAAGATGTCCGCCTCGGCGATGAGCTTCTCCAGCGCCTCACGGCCGGCGGGGGTCTTGGTGTTCAGGCAGACGCAGGTCTTGCCGGCGTTCTCCAGATCGTAGGAGGTGTTCTCCTTCTGATCCTGGGGACGGCCCTCGTTGACGGCGGTATAGCGCAGGGGGTCGCCGGCGGGGGCCTCGACCTTGATGACCTCGGCGCCCAGATCCGCCAGAAAGCGGGCGCAGCAGGGGGCGGCGATAAAGGTGGCCAGCTCCAACACCTTTACGCCCTCGAGGGGACGCTTTACTTCACTCATATCGTTCCTCCATGTATGTTAATAAATGGTGTGTTGCTTACATTTTCAGCAGGTCGCGGAAGGTCTCGAGGTTGGTGCGCACCTGCTCAAACCGCACCATCTGACGGTCCACCTCCACCAGCGTCAGGGGCAGGTCGGCGGCCTCGCAGGCCTTCTTGATCATCACATAGTCGAACTCCTCCGGGTCGCAGAACTTGGTCAGCACCACGAGAACACCCTTGGCGCTTCTCGCCTTGGCGGTGTCCACGATCCACTTCACCCGGTTCTTCTCCTGATCGTACAGCACGGAGCAGTTGCCCATGGCGGCGAACTTCTCGGCCAGCGCGTTCAGGGCGTCATCGCGCTCCGGTGCGTCGGTGCGGTACTGGCGGGACTGGGCGGCCACGTCGTCGGCCACGATGTGCAGACCCATTTCGTCCAGAATGGCGTTCAGCGCCGGGGCGTCCGTCAGGATGCCGGAGATGACGATGGGCAGCTTCTCCGCGGCGGGCGCGGCGGCCTCCAGCTTGGCGATGAGGGCCTCCACCAGCTCCGTGTGCTCCTCCTTGGTCATGAAGAAGGCGCTCTTGAAGATGTCGCTGCGCTGGGCGGCGGTGATCTCCGGGTGAACAGCCAACAGCGCGTCGATCTTCCGCATGGCGGCGTTGTGGCGGTTGTAGACCTTGATGGAGGCGAGCAGCTTCTCCTCGGAGAATGTACCGCCCAGCTTCTCCAGGTCGCGGATCACGCGCTCATACCCGGCCTTTGTATAGGCCACGCCGTAGGCGGGCTTGCGGTTCTGGGGATAGGTCATGGGGATGAAGGGGATGGACGGCACGGCGTACTTCCAGTTCTCGCCCACGGTCTTGAGGGTATCGCACAGGGAGGGGATGACGATAGCGGACGCGCCCTTGTAGGCACCGTTGATGCCCAGCTCCAGCAGGGACTGGACGATGGCGCACAGGAAGGCGGGACAGTATTCCTTGGCGCGGTTCAGCGCCACATCGCCGCCCCAGGCTCCCATAGGCACGAAGCCCATGGCGTGGATAAGCTCCTCGGGAGTGTAAACAGGAGCGCACAGGACGATCTTTTTGCCCTGCGACAGATAGCCGTCCATCTGCGCGCGGGGAGAGGCGGCCACCTCATGCAGCTTGTTGAGGATGTCGTTCATGGCTTACACTCCTTTCGCAGCCTTGTTGGCTTCCATGATCTCCGTCAGACCCTGCACACGGGTGTCGTACTGGGCCTCGGAGAAATTGCGGGGGTCGGCCTGATCGCCGTCGAAGCTGACCACGGGGATATCGCAGGCCTTGCCGATCTGGCGGCTCATCTCGTACATGAAGCCACTCCACAGCTTGCAGGAGCGGTTGGTATGCACCAGCATACCCTCCACGTGGTTGTCCTTGCAGAGCTTGATGCGCTTGTCGCGGCTCATCTCCAAATTGATGGCGTTGGGCACCTTGCAGTAGGCGCGGATCATCTCGTCGAAGGTGTTGTAGTCGAAGCCGAAGGCGTCGGCGTAGATCGTCGTGACCATGTTGATGCCACGGGACTTCAGGCCGGTGCTGGTGGCACGCAGGTAGGGCCAGCAGGCGATGCCCTCAAACATGATGCGGTACTTCTCCTCCGTGCGGAAGGTGGAGGTACCGTTCTTGTGGTTCTCCTCGTACTCCTTCAGCAGCGTCTCCATGGCGTCGGCGGCGGTGGACTTGCCCCGGGCCGTGACCATGACGGCCATGTGGTTCAGCAGGTCGAAGCCGTTGAAGGGAGAGGGCACGTACTTGGCGCAGCCGGTGGCTGCCAGCCATGCGCGGCTGGAGCGGCAGGAGAAGCCGGTGACCTCCTTGAATTTCTCGTCGGACCACTTTTTGCCGGTGATCTCCTCCAGCTGTTTCACGGCGTCCCAGAACTGGCCGGTGACGTAGGCCCCCTCCGCGTCGGACACCTCATAGTCGGGGTTAAAGGGGATATCCAGCAGGATCATGGGGATGTTCAGCTCGCGGGCCAGGTTCTCATACCACTTGATCATGCAGGAGCAGATGTTGCTGCAGCACAGCAGTACGTCGGGCATGGCCACGTCCTGCTCGGGACAGGACTTCAGCTTGGCGTAGGCCAGAGACACGCGGGCGTAGGCGCAGATGTCGTTGGAGTAGCCCTCGGACTCCGCCACCTCGCACATTCTCGTGCCCGCGCCGCGGGCGGCGATGCCGGCGGCCTGGTTCTCGGGGTACACGGTGGCGATGCCCATAGTCTCCGGGATCTCCACAGGGAAGTTGCTGGAGACCCAAGCCACCTTCTCGCCGCGCTTCTTGGCCTCGATGGCATCCACATAGGCGTCCGCCGCGATCTTGCCCAGCTTATACTTGGCGGAATTGGGATCCACGGGCTTCGGGGCCTTCTTCACTTCTTCTGCCATTTCAGTTCCTCCTCACAGCTTTTATCGAAACATATTTCTGTTTATTCATGTCGTCTGCTTATATGCCCACAGGGCCGCGCCGATGGCGCCGAAATACTGGGCCAGCGGGTCCACACTGACGGGGACGTTCAGCTCGTCGCTGAGCGCCTGCCGCACCGCGTCGTTCCGGGCCACACCGCCGGAGAGACAGACCTGCTCCGTGACGCCCGCCCGCCGGGCCAGGGCCGCCACGCGGCTGGCCACGCTGCGGCAGATGCCTGCCACCAGGTCGGGGCGCTTGACGCCGTTAGCCAGCTGGCTGATGACCTCGCTCTCGGCGAACACCGTGCAGGTGCTGGAGATAGCGGCGGGGGCCGCGGCCTTGGCGGCCTCGGTGTCCAGATCGTCCACATCCAGGCGGAGGATGGAGGCCATCACATCCAGAAACCGGCCGGTACCGGCGGCGCACTTATCGTTCATCACGAAGTTCACCATCTTGCCGCTGGGCGACAGGGCGATGACCTTGGCATCCTGCCCGCCGATGTCGATGACGGTACGCAGGTCCGGGAACACGAAGCGCCCGCCCAGGGCGTGGGCCGTCAGCTCGCTGATCTCGCCGTCGGCGCCCTGGTAGTTCTTGCGGCCGTAGCCGGTGACAAAGGCGCAGGCCATATCGGCCCGGGTCAGGCCGCTGGTCTGCCACAGCTGTGCCAGCGCCTCCTCCGGCCCGCCGGTGCCCAGGCCGCCGGTTTGGAGGCTGTGGGCCACCAGCTCTTTTCCGTCTTTAAGAACGGCGCACTTGGAAGTGGTGCTGCCGATGTCGATACCTAAGGTGTACATGGGGTCCTCCCTATTCTGTGCGATCGGGCAGAAATACCCTCTCCCGCGGTGCGGAGATACTGCGCGCCGCACTGGTCTTACCAGTTTACTTATATTATACGGGTTTGTGAAATTTGCGTCAATTATGCGAATTGCCAAAGAAATAACAATTATTTGTGCATTGTACCGAGCCGCACTTTAAATGATTAAATCTTTCCGGATTTTTCCGGGACAATGTTGCGTTTTCTTTGGAAACTCGTCATGGCAGTATGGGAAAGCCGCATGGCGCGCTCGCGCCATGCGGCTTTCTGCGGTTCACGGCTCCAGGTCGTGTTTGTCCAGCTTCATGTTCCGGTAGGCCTTGGGCAGGCCGGGGGCGATGAGGGGAAAGGTGTTCTCCGTGTCGGACGTGGGCTGGATATTATAGGTGCCGTACATATTCACCAGGTCGAAGCTGCTGCGCGGTACGCCGGGAAAGTGGTGGACGTCCGGTGTAGCGTCATAGGGAAAGCCCTCCCGGCTGCGCTTGCGTTTGGGCATAAAAATCACCTCCGGCCTTAGTATGGCCGGAGGCGGTTGGTTTATGAGCTTCAGCGGTAGACCTCCGCGTCGAAGTCGCGGACGATCTCATCCCGCCTTTCGTCGCGGACGCAGACCAGATTTGTCTCGTCAAAGGCCAGGCGCATGGCGAAATCCTTGGCCTCGTAAATATCGTTTGTCTCGAAGAAGTCGCGATAGGCCTCCTCCGGCTCATGGCTCTTGCGCCAGATAACGTGAAAACGCATAGACACTCCTCCTGCAAAATGGGGGTAATTTTTAGTATACCCCCGCCGGAAGCAAAAAGCAACGGTGGGTTTTGCCAAAAAACACAGTCAAAGTTCGTCACATTTTCCCCCGGGAAAGTTGTGATTTCTTCTTTCCCTGCCCCACAAGATATTGTATAATAGCAGACGATATTTTGGAGAGACAGAGGTGGATCAGGGTGAAGATCGGATTTGACAACGAAAAGTACCTGCAATTACAGGCGGAGCACATCACGGCGCGGCGCGCCCAGTTCGGCGGCAAGCTGTATCTGGAGTTCGGCGGCAAGCTGTTTGACGACTATCACGCCTCCCGTGTGCTGCCGGGGTTCCAGCCGGACAGCAAGATACGGATGCTGCAGACGCTGAAGGACGACGTGGAGATCGTGGTGGCCATCTGCGCCGGGGACATCGAGAAGAACAAGATGCGCGGCGACCTGGGCATCAGCTACGACGTGGACGTGCTGCGGCTGATCGACGTATTCCGGGGGCTTGGCTTCTATGTGGGCAGCGTGGTCATCACCCAGTACGCCGGCCAGCCGGCGGCGGACGCCTTTATCAAGCGGCTGAGTGCCCTTGGCGTGAAGAGCTATAAGCACTATCCCATCGCCGGGTATCCCTCGGACGTGGCGCACATCGTGTCCGACGAGGGCCTGGGCAAGAACGAATACATTGAGACGACCCGGCCGCTGATCGTGGTGACGGCCCCCGGCCCCGGCAGCGGCAAGATGGCCACCTGCCTGAGCCAGCTATACCACGACAACCGGCGGGGCATCCGGGCGGGCTACGCCAAGTACGAGACGTTCCCCATCTGGAACCTGCCACTGAAGCACCCGGTGAACCTGGCCTATGAGGCGGCCACGGCGGACCTGAACGACGTGAACATGATCGACCCGTTCCACCTGGAGGCCTATGGCAAGACCACGGTGAATTACAACCGGGACGTGGAGATCTTCCCGGTGCTGGCGGCCATGTTCCGGATGATCCAGGGCGAGTGCCCCTACAAGTCCCCCACGGACATGGGCGTGAACATGGCGGGCTTCGCCATCGTGGATGACGCGGTGTGCCAGGAAGCCAGCCGGATGGAGATCCTGCGCCGGTACTATACCGGGTGCGTGGAACGGGCCAAGGGGCAGGCGGACGAGTGCGTGGTGCGGAAGCTGGAGCTAGTGATGCAGCAGGCCGGCGTGACGCCGGACATCTGCCCGGCGGTGGCGGCCTCGCTGGAAAAGGCGGAGGCCACCGGAAAGCCGGCGGGCGCCATGGTGCTACCGGACGGCAGCGTGGTGACCGGGCGGACCTCTCCCCTGCTGGGCGCGTCGGCGGCGCTGCTGCTGAACGCGCTGAAGAAGATGGCGGGCATCGACCACAAGCTGGACCTGATCCCCTCGTCGGTGATCGAACCCATCAGCGCCATGAAGACCGGCTGCCTGGGCCACCGAAATCCCCGGCTGCACTCGGATGAGGTGCTGATCGCGCTGGCGATCTCCGGTCTGACGAACCCCCTGGCGGCCATGGTGCAGGCGCAGCTGAAGAACCTGCGGGGCTGCGAGGCCCATTTCTCGGTCATCATCTCCGAGGAGGACGCCAAGCTGTATAAGCGGCTGGGCATCAACGTCAGCTGCGAGGCGAAATATGAGGTCAAGAGCCTGTATCACAAGTAAATAAGCGTCTGTGCCCGCGCCGTGCGCGGGCACAGCTTTCTGAAAGGAGCACATATGCAGAGCATCGCACAGATATTGGCATCGGAACTGGGCCAGCCGGTCCAGTACGTGGAAAACGTTATCGCCCTGCTGGACGAGGGCAGCACCATTCCGTTTATCGCCCGCTACCGCAAGGAACAGCACGGCTCCATGGACGACACCACCCTGCGGAAGCTGGAGGACCGGCTGCAATACCTGCGGAACCTGGACAAGCGGCGGCAGGAGGTCAAGTCCGCCATCGAGGGACAGGGCAAGCTGACCGAAGCACTGACGGCGGCCATCGACAGCGCCGCCACGCTGGCGGAGGTGGAGGACCTGTACCGCCCCTACAAGCAAAAGCGGCGCACCCGCGCCACGGTGGCCCGGGAGAAGGGGCTGGAGCCCCTGGCGCAGCTGCTGCTGGCGCAGGAGAAGGACTGTCCCGCGCCGGAGGCGGCCGCACAGGCGTACATTGATCCGGAGAAGGGCGTGGAGACCGCGGCCGACGCATTGCAGGGCGCCAACGACATCATCGCGGAGATCATCAGCGACGACGCGGACATCCGCAAGGCACTGCGGGGCCTGCTGATGCGGCAGGGACGGCTGAGGAGCCTTGCCGCCACGGAAGAGGACAGCGTGTACCGACTGTACTACGACTTTGAACAGGCCATTCCCAAGCTGGCGGGGCACCAGATTCTGGCCATCAACCGGGGCGAAAAAGAGGGGCTGCTCTCCGTCACGGTATTGCTGGACCGGGAGTCCGCGCTGCCGGCACTGCGGCGGGCGGTGGTAAAGCCCGGCTCGGCGGCCATGGAATTCATCAAGGCCGCCTGTGAGGACGCCTATGACCGGCTGATCTATCCGTCGCTGGAGCGCGAGGCGCGGTCCGCCCTGACGGACAGCGCCAACGAGGGCGCTATCGGACAGTTCGCGCTGAACCTGAAGCCGCTGCTGCTCCAGCCGCCGGTAAAGGGCCACGTGACCATGGGGCTGGACCCCGGCTATGCCCACGGGTGCAAGGTGGCGGTCATCGACGGCACCGGCAAGGTGCTGGACACCACGGTGGTCTACCCCACCTACGGCGAGCGCCAGAAGCGGGAGGCCATCGCCAAGCTGACGGCCCTGTGCAAAAAACACGGCGTGGCGCACATCGCCATCGGCAACGGCACCGCCAGCCGGGAGACAGAGCAGATGACGGTGGAGATGCTGCGGGGCCTTCCGGGCGTCAGCTATATGATCGTCAACGAGGCGGGCGCGTCGGTGTACTCCGCCGGCAAGCTGGCGGCGGAGGAGTTCCCGGACTACGACGTGAACCTGCGCTCGGCCATCTCCATCGCCCGGCGGTTACAGGACCCGCTGGCGGAGCTGGTGAAGATCGACCCCAAGGCCATCGGCGTGGGGCAGTACCAGCACGATATGCCGCAAAAGCGGCTGGACGAGGCACTATGCGGCGTGGTGGAGGACTGCGTCAACGCCGTGGGTGTTGACCTGAACACCGCCAGCGCCAGCCTGCTGGGCTATGTATCCGGGCTGAACGGCACCACGGCGAAGAACATCGTGGCGTACCGGGAGGCCAACGGCGCCTTCCCGGACCGGAAGCGCCTTTTGAAGGTGCCGAAGCTGGGGCCCAAGGCCTATGAGCAGTGCGCGGGCTTTTTGCGGGTGCCGGAGAGCAAAAACGTGCTGGACAACACCGGCGTACACCCGGAGAGCTATGGGGCGGCGGAGAAGCTGCTGGCCCTGTGCGGCTGCGGCGACGAAGACGTGCGCCGGGGCGCGGTGGACGGATTGATGCGGAAGGTACAGACCATGGGCGAGGCAAAGGTAGCCGAAGAGATCGGCGTGGGCGTGCCCACACTGCGGGACGTGGTGAAGGAGCTGATGAAGCCCGGACGTGACCTGCGGAGCGACCTGCCGGCGCCCATTCTCCGCACCGATGTGCTGGACATGAAGGACCTGAAGCCCGGCATGGTGCTCACCGGCACGGTACGGAATGTCATCGACTTCGGCGTATTCGTGGACATCGGCGTGCATCAGGATGGGCTGGTACACATCTCGCAGGTGTGCAGCAGGTTCATCAAGCACCCCTCCGAGGTGGTATCCGTGGGCGACGTCGTGAAGGTACTGGTGCTGGACGTGGACGAGAAAAAGCACCGCATCAGCCTGTCCATGAAGCAGGTGAAGGAGTAAAAAAGAAACCGCCCTGAAGGGCGGTTTCTTTTTTATGCGTCTTTTACTCGATGACGGGGAGCTTTTTGACCACGGCGGCGCAGCGGGGGCACAGGTCGGGGTACTCGCTGTCGCTGCCCACGGTGGGCAGGACCTTCCAGCAGCGGGCGCACTTGGCACCGTTGGCGGGGCGAACGGCCACCTTCTGCTCCGCGTCCACGTCCACGCGGACCTGGGAGACGATAAACAGGTCGGCCACCTGGGCGGCGTCCATGGATGCCAGGAAGCCATCCTCCGGCGTAACGGCCAGGTCCACCTCAGCCTCCAGGCTCTTGCCGATGGTCTTGTCGGCACGGGCGGTCTCCAGCGCGCCGTTGACGGCGGTGCGGAGGGCGGCAATACGGGCCCAGCGGGCCATCTCGCCCTCGGAGAGGGCGTAGCCGTTGTAGGGCAGCACCATCTCGTTGAACAGGACGTTGCGCGCGTCATCGCAGGAGCGATGGGGCATGGCCAGCCAGATCTCATCGCAGGTAAAGGCCAGAATGGGGGCAAACAGGCGGGTCATGGCGTCCAGGATCAGGAACAGGGCGGTCTGGGCGCTGCGGCGGGAGAGGCCCTCGGCCTCGTCGCAGTAGAGGCGGTCCTTGAGAATATCGAAGTAGAAGGAGCTCAGGTCCACCACGCAGAAGTCGTTGATCATGTGGGACACCACATGGAACTCGTAGTTGTCGTAGGCGGCATAAGCCTTGGTCAGCAGGTCGTTCAGGCGGGTGATGGCCCACTTGTCCAGGGGCAGCATGTCGGCCGGCTCCACCAGATGATCGGCGTCGAAGCCCACCAGATTGTCCAGGCAGAACTTGGCGGTGTTGCGGAACTTCAGGTAGTTCTGGCTCAGCTGCTTGAAGATCTCGTCGGAGCAGCGGACGTCCACATGGTAATCGGAGCTGCCGGCCCACAGGCGCAGCAGATCGGCGCCGTACTTGTTGAAGATCTCGGCGGGGTCCATGCCGTTGCCCAGAGACTTGTGCATAGCCTTGCCCTCGCCGTCCACGGTCCAGCCGTGGGTGACGCACTCCTTGAACGGTGCGCCGCGGCCCAGAGCGCCCACGGCCACCAGCAGGGAGGACTGGAACCAGCCGCGATACTGATCCAGGCCCTCGATGTACATGGTGGCAGGCCAGAAGCCCTGATCGCGCTCCATAGCGGCAAAGTGGGTGGAGCCGGAGTCGAACCAGCCGTCCAGCGTGTCCGTCTCCTTATCAAATCCGGCGGCCTTGCCGCAGTGGGGGCAGGTGAAGCCCTTGGGCAGGATGTCGGCGGCGTCTCTGTCGAACCAGGCGTTGGAGCCCTCCTTCTCGAACAGCCCGGCCACGGCCTCGATGCTCTCGGGGGTGCAGACGGGCTTGCCGCAGTCCTTGCAGTAGAACACAGGGATGGGCAGGCCCCAGCGGCGCTGGCGGCTGATGCACCAGTCGGTGCGCTCCAGGATCATGGAGCGCATACGGTCCTTGCCCCAGGCGGGCACCCAGCGGACCGCCTCGCAGGCGGCGATGGCATCGTCCTTGAAGGAATCCACAGAGCAGAACCACTGAGGAGTAGCACGGAAGATGATGGGGTTCTTGCATCGCCAGCAGTGGGGGTAGCTGTGGATGATGTCCTCGCTGGCGAACAGCGTGCCGTTGTCCTTCATATCCTGCAGGATGACGGGGTTGGACGCATCGGTGGTCATGCCCTCGTACTTGCCGGCGTAGGCGGTGTGCTTGCCCTGATCGTCCACGGGCACTACCATGTCCATGCCGTAGCGCTTGCAGGTCACATAGTCGTCGGCACCGAAGCCGGGAGCGGTGTGGACGCAGCCGGTACCGGAGTCCATGGTGACGTAATCCGCCAGCACCAGGCGGGAGGTCTTGGGCAGGAAGGGATGGTCGGCCAGCATGTTCTCGAAGAAGGAGCCGGGGTGCGTCTCCACGATCTCATAGCTGTCAAAGCCGCCGATCTTCATGACCTTCTCGACCAGTGCCTCGGCCATGATGTACATCTCGCCGTTGGGCGCCTTGACCACGGCGTAGCTCTCGTCGGGGTGCAGGGCGATGGCCAGGTTGCCGGGCAGGGTCCAGACGGTGGTGGTCCAGATCACGAAGTACAGCTTGCTGTGGTCCAGATGGCCCAGCTTGCCCTGATCGTCATGCATGGGGAACTTCACATAGACGGTGGTGCAGGGGTCGTCCTTATACTCGATCTCCGCCTCGGCCAGCGCCGTCTCGTCGTGGGGGCACCAATACACGGGCTTCAGGCCCTTGTAGATGTGACCGTTCTGGTACATTCTGCCGAACACACGGACCTCCTGGGCCTCGAAGCCGGGATCCATGGTCTTGTAGGGGTGCTCCCAGTCGCCCACCACGCCCATGCGCTTGAAGCCGTCGCGCTGCACGTCGATGTAGTGGTCGGCAAACTCATGGCAGGCGCTGCGGAACTCAGAGACGCTCATGGCCTTGTGGTTCAGCTTGTTCTGCTTGATGATGGCGGACTCGATGGGCATACCGTGGTTGTCCCAGCCGGGGATATAGGGGGTATAGTAGCCGCGCATCGCGTACATGCGGGTGATAAAGTCCTTCAGGGACTTGTTCAGGGCGTGGCCCATGTGCAGCGCGCCGTTAGAGAACGGAGGGCCGTCGTGGAGGGAGAACAGGGGCTTGCCCTCGTTCTTCTTCAGCAGCTCATTGTAAAGGTCCAGCTCTTCCCAGTGCTTCAGCATCTCCGGCTCGCGGGCGGGCAGGCCGGCGCGCATGGGAAAGCCGCTTTTGGGCATATTCAGTGTCTTCTTGTACTCCATGTTGCTTCTCCTTTATCTGAATAGTTTTGAAAACAAAATAAAAAGCGCCTTTGTCTCGTTCAAGAGACAAAGGCGCGGAAAAACGTCCTCTGCGGTACCACTCTCGTTGCCGCCGGGGCGGCCACTCATCCCCCACGGAATGGGGCGGGGAGAAGGTAACGGCTCCCTTGCCGTCCGCGCTTACTCGGCGAGCTTTCAGGCGGATGCTCCGGGGTGATGTTCGGTGTCCCTGTCCCGTCCGCCTTGCACCAAACGGCGGCTCTCTTCGCGTGGACATGAGGCACGGCCTGTCCCCTTCATCGCAACTTTCGATATTGCTGACAATGTAGCACGGTTTTGAAAAAATGTCAAGAGGAAAGCGGAAAAAGGCGGCACACAGCCGCCTTTTTCAGTTAAATTATCCGATAATCCCGCTGGGCCAGGGCCTGCTCCCGGCGTATTTTCTGGACGGCCAGGGCCTCCTCCAGGGCCACGATGATGCTGTTGGACACCAGGAAGCCGCGGGGCGTCAGGCGCCAGCCGTTCTCCGTTCGGGCGGCCAGACCCGTGCGCTCATACTGCACGAACAGATCCTCCATGGGCTGGAATCGCTGGCGGTAGGTCGTCTCGAAATACCGGCGGTCGATGCCCTCCGCCGTGCGGAGGGACAGCATGACGTACTCATAATCCCGGGTCAGCGTAGCGTCAGACTCGGACTCCGACAGGATCAGGCGACCGCTTATGTAGCTGTCCAGGTCCCGGACGTAGGCGTAGCGCACACCGCCGAAGTCGGAGTGGGCGCCGGGGCCGAAGCCGGCATACTCCTCCATGTGCCAGTATTTCAAATTGTGGCGGGAGGCAAAGCCCGGCTTGGCAAAGTTGGATATCTCGTACTGCTCATAGCCGTTCTGCGCCAGAACCGTGACGGCGTAGAGATACATATCCGCCTGGGCATCGTCGTCCGGGAAGCGCTCGCTGTCCCGGCGGTCATACAGGGGCGTGCCGGGCTCCAGCTTCAGGCCGTAGCAGGAGATATGCTCCGGGGCCAGGGCGATGACGGCGGCGAGGGTGTCCTCCCACTGCTGCATGGTCTGGCCCGGCAGGCCATAGATCAGGTCCATACTGAGGTTTTTGAACCCGGCCTTCCGCACGGCGGCCACGGCCTCCTGCACCTGGGCAAAGGTATGGATGCGGCCGATGGCGCGAAGCAGGCCGTCATCCGCCGACTGAACGCCCAGAGATATCCTGTTGAAGCCCGCCCGACGCAGCGCACGCAGGGCCTTGACGTCACAGGCGGAGTCCGGGTTGGCCTCCAACGTGATCTCGGCGTCGCGGGCCACAGGGCAGCGCTTGCGGAGGGTCCGCAGCAGCTTTGTCAGGCGGTCCGGTCCCAGATAGCTGGGGGTACCGCCGCCGAAGTACACCGTGTCCGCCCGATGGGCGGCAGTGCGGGGCGCGACCTCCTCGATATGGCGCAGCAGGGCGGCGGTATAGGCGTCCATCTTCTCCTCGCTGCGGGGCAAAGAGTAAAAGTCGCAGTAGGCGCATTTCTGGCGGCAGAAGGGGATGTGGATATAGAGCCCGAGAGGGGCTTTTTCTTTCTGCATATCAGCGTACCTGAGGCGGCAGTATGGTCACAGCGCCGTAGAAGCAGTTGACCTTGCAGCTGCGGCAGCCGATACAGTCGTCCTGACGGACCTCATAATAGCCGTCCGGCCGCAGGTCGATGCACTTCATGGGGCAGAACATGGCGCACCAGCCGCAGCCGGTGCAGCTCACCGGGTCGATCACGGCCAGCTGGACCGCCTTGCGCCCAAAGGGATGGGCAGGGTCGTACATAACTGACGCCCTCCTTTCCTGAAATCACCGTATTATTATAGCCGTTTTCATGGGTTTTGACAAGTATAGCCGCGGCGGAAGCGGCACATATTACCGGCGAAAGGATGTGATGGCGTGACACCTAAGGAATATGACGCGCTGGTACGGCAGCTGTCGCCCAGCTCACCCATCGGCAAGGACACGGCGCTGGCCTTTGTCGTCGGCGGCGGGATCTGCGCCGTGGGACAGCTGATCGCCAACGGCTGGCAGGCGCTGGGGCTGACGCAGCAGGAGGCGGCCACCGCCACCTCGGTAACGCTGGTGTTCCTGTCGGTGCTGCTGACGGCGCTGGGGCTGTACCACCGGCTGGCGCGGTACGCCGGGGCAGGCACGCTGGTGCCCATCACCGGCTTCGCCAACGCCGTAGCCTCGCCGGCCATCGACTTCCGGGCGGAGGGCATCGTCACCGGCACGGCGGTCAAGATGTTCACCGTGGCCGGGCCGGTGATCGTATTCGGCACCGCTGCCAGCGTGGTGTACGGGCTGGTGTTGTATCTGCTGGCATAGCGTGAGCGCCGGCGCTGCCGGTCACGACCGTGTCCGCCCGTACACATAAAAAGCCGCCTTTCGGCGGCACATGAAAAAAGGGCCGCCCTTAGGCGGTCCTTTTCACGCGGTTCAGATGTACTGCTTCATGCCCTCGGTGGCGGTGTCCTCGTCCGCGCTGATGGTGACGGTGAACTTCACGCCATTCTCCTCGCTGAAGCGGTCCAGCCAGTGAAGGAACGTCTCTACCGCCTGCAGGTCGTTGCTGCCGGCGATCTTGCAGAGATTATCCACGAACACATGGGAAATATCGTAATTGCCCGCGTACATACCGCACAGGAATCCGCGCAGGCAGTCAAAAGAATCCACATTATACTCGCCGGCGTTGACCAGACGGACGTTGTAGCTGACGTCGTAGGTCATATCGCCCTTAGGCTCGATGCACACGACACTTCCGGTCTCGGACTCCACACTGGTGTGGATGAGCTCGATGAGCTGCTTGGTCTTACCGGCACCGTTGGCACCCATGATCAGTCTAACCATAAGAAATCACTCCTTTGTCATTGGTGGTTTCCACCTGAGTACAGCATACCATACCGGTGGAAAAATAGCAATGCAGAAAAAGTAAACTTATTTTTGGGCACTTTTACTTTTCCAGCTTCCCCAGCAGCGTCTGCCGCAGGTCCTCATACCCCGGCTTGCCCAGCAGGGCGAACATATTTTTCTTATAGGCCTCCACGCCGGGCTGGTCAAAGGGGTTCACGTCCAGCAGGTAGCCGGACAGGCCGCAGGCGTACTCAAAGAAGTAGATCAGCCCGCCCAGGGTCTGCTCATTGACGGATCCTGTCCGCAGCGTCACGTTGGGCACGCCGCCCTCCACATGGGCCAGCAGCGTACCGTCCATGGCCTGCTGGCGGATAAAGTCCATGCTCTTGCCCGCCAGGAAGTTCAGGCCGTCGCCGTTGCCCTCGTCATAGGGCACGGGGTTTTCGTTTTGAGAGGGGCCGAAGCGCACCACCGTCTCGAACAGGTGGCGCTCACCCTCCTGGATGTACTGGCCCATGGAGTGCAGGTCGGCGGTAAACTCCACACTGGCGGGGAACAGGCCCTTGTTCTCCTTGCCCTCGCTCTCGCCGTACAGCTGCTTCCACCACTCGGACATAAAGCGGAAGCAGGGCTCATAGGCCGCCAGCAGCTCGATCTTCTTCCCCGTGCGGTACAGCTCATACCGGGCGCCGGCATACTGCCAGGCGGGGTTGGCGTTCATGTCCGCCAGGGCACATTCGCGCATCATATCCGCCGCGCCGGCCATCAGCGCGGCGATATCGATGCCGGCCACAGCAATGGGCAGCAGACCCACGGCCGTGAGCACACTGTACCGTCCGCCGATGTTGTCCGGCACCACGAACTCCTCGTAGCCCTTATCGTCGGCCAGGCCCTTCAGGGCCCCCTTGCGGGCGTCGGTGGTGGCATAGATACGCCGGGCGGCCTCCTCCGGGCCGTACTTCTTCTCCAGCAGCTCACGGAAAAAGCGGAAGGCCACGGCGGGCTCCGTGGTGGTACCGGACTTGGAGATAACGTTCACGGAGAAGTCCACGCCGTCCACCAGCTCCATCACCTCGGTCAGCGCGTCGGAGCTGAGGCCGTTGCCGATAAAGTAAATGTTGGGCGTATTCTTCTTTTTCAGGTTGTAGTTGGGGGAGCGCAGGCATTCGATGACGCCCCGGGCGCCCAGATAGGAGCCGCCGATACCGATGACCACCAGCGCCTGGGAGTCGGACTGTATTTTCTTCGCCGCCGCCTTGATGCGGGCAAATTCCGCCTTGTCATAGTCCTCCGGCAGACGCACCCAGCCGGTAAATTCGCCGCCGGCGCCATCGCCATTTTGCAGATGGTCATGGGCGATACGCAGGCGGGGGGACAGCGCGGCCTCGTAGGGCAGTGGGATAAAGCTGCGGATATTTTGCAGATCGACCTGTATCATGTTAAAACCTCCTCGTCGGTGCAATGCAACTATTTGCCCTATCGTACAACGTTTCCGGCGAAAATACAAGGGGAAAAACGGGACTTTCCCCCGCTTTTCCCCTTTCCGCTACGCCAGGAACACCGCCTGCTTCAAAAGATCGGTGAACATCCGCCCCCAGCTGCGCCCCGGAACGCTCTCCGCCGCCAGAATGGGCACCGTCAGCACCTCCGTATCGCCGCTGCACAGGGTCAGCGTGCCCACCTGCTGGCCCTGCTGTATCGGGGCCGCCAGCGTCTCCGGCAGGTCCACCCGATACTCCAGCGACGATGCCTGCGCCTTCTCCACCACAGCGGTAACGCCCGTCTCCGGCAGCGTCAGGCCCACCTGCTCCGCCTCCCCCATGGTCACCGGCAGGGCGGGCAGCGGCTCCTCCGGCGCGGCGGAGACCAGCGTATAGGCGGAGAAGCCGTAATTCAGCAGCGCCTTGGCGTCGGTGTTCCGCTTGTCGGACGTCTCCCCCTTCATGACCACCGCGATCAGCTCCATGCCCTCGCGCTCCGCCGTGGCGCTGATGCAGTAGCCTGCCGAGGCGGTGTAGCCGGTCTTCAGCCCCGTGGCGCCGTCGTACCAGCGGATGAGCTTGTTTGTATTGGCCAGATCAAAGGTGCCATTTCGGATGCTGTCCGTCCATATGGTGGTGAAATTGCGGATGTCCGGGTGCTTTGTCAGCAGCTCGCGGCTCATAAGGGCAATGTCATAGGCGCTGGTAACGTGGCCCGCCGCCGTCAGACCGGTGGGATTGGCAAAATGGGTATCGTCCATCCCCAGCCCCCTGGCGCGGTTATTCATCTGCTCCACGAACAGCTCCGTCACACCGGCGACCTTCTCCGCCAGCGCCACCGCCGCGTCGTTGCCGGAGGACACGCACACGCATTTCAGCAGCTCCTCCACGGTGATCTGCTCGCCCTCCGCCAGAAAGACCTGGCTGCCGCCCATGCCGGCGGCGTTGGCCGACACCGTCACCACGTCGTCATAGGCCAGCGCGCCGCTGTCGATGGCGTCCATGGTCAGCAGCAGCGTCATGATCTTGGTGACGCTGGCCGGCTCCAGCTTCTCTTGCTCGTTTTGGGCGAACAGCATCTGTCCCGTGGTCTTTTCCATCAGCACCGCGGCGCGGGAGGTCAGCGGCAGGTCCACCGCCCCGGCGTGTACCGGCAGCACAGCGGTGATGCACAGCGCCGCCAGCAGCGCTGTCAGTTTTCGTTTCATAGCGTCCCCTCCAGGCTTTTTTCTATGGGTATGCGGCGGGACAAGACGTTCATGCCCTTTCGACACAATTTTCGGTTGCAAAACCGCCGCCGGTATGCTACAATAACCCGGTAAGTAAATCGCAGGGTTGGTATATCGGTATTACAGCGGCTTCCCAAGCCGTTAAGGCGGGTTCGACTCCCGTACCCTGCTCCAAAAAAGAAAGACACCCATGTGGGTGTCTTTCTTTTTTGGAGCAGCACTTTTGCTACGCAAAAGTGGTCGCCTGCGGGCGGGTGATTGAACGCGAGTGGGGGAACCCGTCAAAGGTTCCCCCCTCACACTCCCCCTTCCTTGCGATGTGCTGGAGTGCAGACAACAAAACCTGTGGGCAATTGCAAGTTAACAAACAGGTTTAGATGCCATGCGGTGAAAACCGCATGGCATCAAGCCTTTCCGGGGTTTTCCACACCCCGATTTTAACGGTTTCAAGCATGGATGTCAGAGCCGTTTGGGAGGCGTTCGACGTGATTTGAACCCCTCTTTTTCTGCTTCCTGGCGAAATAATCGGATGCAGCCCCCTTTTGTACGAGGATTTTCCTCACAAAAGGGGGCTTTTTTCATGAAAAAATTTCACAAAGTTTAGAGCGTCGGTTTGTTGGTTTCGTAGAACCATCGAACCGGCGCTCTTTTTGCGTTTAGGAGGAGCTAAATGAGCCGCACGGCTCAAAAAGCAAGGAGGACGCTGTTATGCGGAACGATTATTTTTGCACAAGGCTGCTATTGAACACGGTTTTCTCACAACTTCTTATGGTAAGCGGATTCAAGGGCCCGTGGAGCCTTTATGCCATTGTAATAGCATCATACAAATGGACTGATGCATGTACGCGTGTCAGCCTGTCTATGTGTATGGAATGGGGGTGAAACGGTGGTCGGCTGTAATGGACTTACGCGGCGGTGTGAGCGCAGCGACCATTTGGAAAGCGACTGCGACCACCGTAGGCCGAGAGATGCGACAATTATAGGTGCTAATGTTCTTCATGGCAGCTCTTTCTTTAGAAGGCGTTTTTATATTTGGGTGGGTGTGTTCTTTTTTTACAATTCCCTGTCATTCCAGAACCTGTCAGCTTTGCAGCAGCCGTATGAATTCCTGGCACAGCAGAGAGGCTCGACCCTCGCCGCGATGCACCAACAGAATCTGGCGGGCAGGGATGGGTTCTGTATCGAGTGTGAAAAAGCCCTCCTGCGCCAGAAGGCTCTGTGCGAACAGAGATGGCAGAATGCCGATGGCCAGCCCCTGCTCCACAAACGGGATAACGGTGGAGGAGGTACGCACAGAGTAGTTGGGCAAAAACGTCATCCCTTGTTCGGCAAACCATGCGTCCAGATTGCCCCGGGCACTGGTGCCGGACTCCACCGCCACGATGGGGAACCGGAATATCTCATCGTAAGACAAATGCCGTCCAGCCAGCGATTTGAATCTGGGGCCGGCTACAAACACGTCACGAAAAGAGGCTAGATTAGTCACGGACAAGTCCTCCACATCTGTCAGCGGAGAAACTGCCAGCACTACGTCCGCCTGCTCTGCGCGGAGCATCTGAATCGTCTCATGTGTGGAGCTGCCCTGCACCTGAAGCGTCACATTGGGATGCATCTCCCGGAACTGTCCCAGCTTCGGCAGCAGGAAATGGTACAGCGGCGTCTCCGTAGCGCCGATGATCAGCGTACCTGCTTCAAAGGCGGCCAGCCGCTTTAGTTCGCGTTCGCCGTTGGACAAAGATTTGAACGCGCTGTCCACATGGGAAAAAAGCGCCGTGCCTTCCACGGTGAGCCGCACGCCGCGGGAAACGCGGGTAAACAACTTGCAGCCAAGAGACTCCTCTAGCCGGTGGATGGAGCGGGTTACGGCGGGCTGGGACAGGCACAGCAGCTCGGCGGCCTTTGTGACATTGCCGGTCTGTGCCACCGTATAAAAGGCGCGGTAATATTCCAGATTGAAGTATTCCATGGGCCACTCCTTTGTGATATGCTTTTGACTGATGAATTATATAAATATAAGTGATTTGAATTATATCAGTTTCGGCCATATAATGCAATCATCGAAAGTGCATTTTCAGAAATTTTGGACAAATGAGGTGGAGGAGATGAAAGCGGTCAGGATCTCTGCGGGTGCTGGTTATGCCGGTGACCGCATTGAGCCGGCACTGGAAAACATCCGCAGAGGCAACGTCGATTACATCATGTTTGAATGCTTGGCGGAACGGACCATCGCGTTGGCGCAGAAAGATCGTGCGGCGGACCCGCAGAAGGGATACAATCGACTTCTGGAGTATCGCATGGAGCGGGTGCTGCCGCTGCTGCGGGAGCATCCAGTGAAGATCATCACCAACATGGGGGCGGCCAATCCCGTCGCCGCGGCCGAAAAGGTGCGGAAAATGGCGGCGCAGTACGACCTGACTGATCTGAAGATCGCGGCTGTTATCGGCGACGAGGTAACGGAACGGATACCGGCATACGGCGATCTCGCGATTATGGAGACGGGTGAGCCGCTGCACACGCTGGCGGATAAGATCGTTTCCGCCAACGCCTACATCGGCGGACGGCAGATCTCGCAGGCATTGGCGGACGGCGCGGATATCGTCATTACCGGACGGGTGGCTGACCCGGCGCTGGCCGTCGGCCCGCTGATGTACGAATTCGGCAAAGATTACGATGCCGACGTGGATTTTCTCGGCAAGGCCACAGTGGCAGGGCATCTGCTGGAGTGCGGTGCGCAGGTCACAGGCGGTTATTTCGCGGATCCCGGTGTCAAGGATGTGCCGGAGCTGTGGAATTTGGGGTTTCCCATCCTGACATTTACAGAGGATGAGCGTATCCTGCTGGAGAAGCTGCCCCAGACCGGCGGCAGACTGGATCGCCAGACGGTGACGGAACAGCTGCTGTATGAAATCCAGGATCCCGCCAATTACTTCACTCCCGATGTGATCGCGGATTTCTCCCAGCTCTCCGTGGAGGAGCTATCCGACGGGCGGGTCGAGGTCAAGGGTGCCGCGGGAAAAAAGCGCACCGGCACGTTGAAGGTCAGCGTGGGCTATCAGGACGGCTACATCGGTGAGGGCCAAATCAGCTATGGTGGTCGGAATTGTGTGGCGCGCGCGAAGCTGGCAGCGGAGGTCATCCAAAAGCGTCTTGTCCTACTGAACAAGCATTACAGCGAAACGCGCACCGACCTGATCGGCGTCAACAGTCTGTACGGTGCGGAGCAGGAGAAGGTGTTCCCCGCTCCGCAGCTCAGCGAGGTGCGGCTGCGGGTAGCCGTGCGTACGGAAAAGAAAGAGGACGCGGAGGTCATTGGCCGGGAGATCGAGGCGCTGTATGTCAACGGCCCGGCCGGAGGCGGCGGCGTCCGCAGCAGCGTGGAGTCGGTGCTCTCCATCGCCTCGGTGCTTATCCCGGAGGAAGACGTTCATCCCACGGTCTGCTGGGAAAGGGGTGAGTGAATATGCGTGTATACGACATCGCGCACTCCCGCACGGGAGACAAGGGCAACATCTCCACTATTTCCGCCTGTGCTTACCGCCAGGAGGATTATGCCGTTCTGGCAGAGAAACTGACGGCGGAGAAGGTCATGGAGCAGTTCGCTCCGCTGGGCGTGACCCATGTGGACCGGTATGAGATTCCGACCCTGTACGCGCTGAATTTTGTGATCTTCGGCAGTCTCGGCGGCGGCGTGACCCGCTCTCTGGCGCTGGACAAGCACGGTAAGTCCCTGTGCGGCCTGCTGCTGGAAATCGAACTGTAATCCCTTTTTGCCCCTCAATGAGAGGTATCCTTATGACATCAAAAAATATTAGGAGGAGAAAACTATGGCAGCGATTTATGCATTGACGATCTGCCTTGTGCTGTATGCTATCGGCGATATCGTCTCCGTCAAGACAAAAGGACTTCTTTCTTTGGTATTCGTTCTGTGCGTCGTGATGCTCATCGGCTTCTGGTGCGGTCTGCCCACGGATATCGTGACCACCGCTGGCATCGCGCCCCTGGGCAAGGTCAGTGCCAGTCTGCTGGTCGTCGGTGTCGGCACCACTATGAACACGAAGGAACTGATGCGCCAGTGGAAAACGGTCATCGCCAGTTTCTGCTGCTGCACCGCGGGTGTGCTGCTCATCGTATTTGTGGGACGGTTCATCATCGGCACGGATGCCGCCATTGCCGGCGCTCCTATCTTCGCCGGTGCGTCCGTAGCGCTGATGATCGTCAACGAGGCGCTGGAAAACGTCGGGCTGACTGATACACTGGGTGTAGTGGTGATCCTGATTTTTGCGTTGCAGAAGTTCATCGGTGTGCCCCTGTGCTCCTTCTGCCTAAACCGTGAGGCCCGAGCTTTCCTAAAGGATCGGGAAAAGATGCAGAAGTATCTGGCTGTTACGACGGAAGATGCCGCCAGCGAGAAAAAGCGTCCGCTGTCCTTCTTCAGCAAGACCAATAAGCCCGTTTACAACTTCACCAAGGTGGCGCTGGTGGCCAGTCTCAGTACGGCGCTGTCCGCGCTGACGCAGGACAAGGTCAACGTGTACATCATCTGTCTGGTGATGGGCGTGCTGTTCACCGAACTGGGCTTCCTGCCCCGCAACGCGCTGTCCAAGCTCGATTCCTATTTCCTGCTGCTGTTCTCCATCCTGATGACCATTTTCTCTTCCCTGGCCAAGGTCACGCCCCAGACACTGGTGCAGTCCTTCATCCCCGTGCTGGTAGTCCTGCTGCTGGGTGCCGCCGGCGTGGTGGTGTTCGCGTTCCTGCTGTCCAAGGTGCTGAAGCAGAGCGCCTGGCTGAACATCGCGTTGGGCATCACCTGCACTTTCGGCTTTCCCACCACAGTGATGCTGTCTGAGGAAATCGCCAATGGCGTGGGTACGACGGATGAGGAAAAGTCCGCACTGCGCAACTATTTGCTGCCGCAGATGACGGTGGCCGGTTTCATCACCGTGACCATCGGTTCCGTGATCCTTGCCGGCATCATTGTTCCCCTGCTGGGGTGATCGCGGGTAACAGGAGGTACTTATGAGCACGAATGTATTGTGTGGACTGGAGCCGCAAAGCGTATTTTCCTATTTTGAGCAGTTGACCCGCATTCCGCGGGGCAGCGGCAATGAAAAAGCGGTCAGCGATTACATCATTGCCTACGCGGAGCAGCATGGCTACCGTTGGGAGCGTGACGAAGCCAACAACGTAAAGCTGTACGCCCCGGCAACGTCTGGCTATGAAAATCGCAAGAGCATCGTACTACAGGCGCATCTGGATATGGTGTGCGCCAAGGATCCGGATGTGGCGTTTGACTTCAAGACGCAGCCCATCGACATCTATGTGGAGGACGGCTTCGTAAAGGCTCACGGCACCACGCTGGGTGCGGATGACGGCGCCGGTGTGGCCATGATCTTGGCGCTGCTGGACGACAGGACGCTTCCACATCCGCCGGTGCAGGCGATTTTCACCACCGGTGAGGAGATCCTGTTCGTGGGTGCAGAGGCGATGGATGCCCATTGGCTGGACGGCGACTATTACATCGGACTGGATTACTCTAACAACAAGAAGATCCTGGTCTCCGCCGCGGGTGTCAGTGTGTTACAGTGTACGCTGACGCTGGAGCGGGCACCGGTGCCTGTGGGCTGGACGGCATTTGACGTGACTATCAGCGGCATGCAGGGCGGACACAGCGGGAATACCATCCACATGGATCGCGGCAACGCCGTCAAAGTCACGGAGGAATTTCTGGTGGGATTGCCTGCCGGACTGGCAAGCCTTGCTGACATCTCGGCAGGCACGCTGATCAATATCATCCCGGCGCACGCGGAGGCGGTCGTGGTGTGCCCGCCGGAGCACGCGGATACCGTCCGGACAGCGCTGGATGCGCGTATTGCCCTTTTGAAAGAGGTATACCGTCACACTGAGCCGCAGCTTACTATCACAGTGAGCCAGCGCTCCGCCGGGGACGGCATGACGGTGCTGACACCGGCGTGTGCGGAGAAGCTGCTGCGCTTTGTCCGGCTGTGCTATGTGGGCGCATGGCGCATGGCGGACGATACCTACTCTCGAGCGGAGTGCTCTGCCAATCCGGCGATACTGCGTCTGGAACAGACCGAGGCAAAATTTACCCTTTCTGCCCGCAGCAATTCCGAATATCTGCACGATCAGATTATTGCCCATCAGTCGGAGCTGGCTGCCCTGTGCGGCTGGAAGGCTGAGCTGGAGAGCCGCGCAGGCGCTTGGGAGTACAACGCGGCGTCTCAGTTGCTGCCGCAGGTCATTCCCATCTTCCGGGAGGTCACCGGACGCGAGCCGGAGATTGCGCAGATCCATGCCGGTGTGGAGGGCGGCGTTTTTGACACCAAGGCCCGTGAGATCGGGCGCAGGCTGGATATGGTGAATCTGGGCGTCATGAATTACGATGTCCATACTCCGCGGGAGCGGATGGAGATCGACTCCGTGAAGCCGCTGTATGAAATGCTGCGGCAGATCCTGATGACGGTGGAGTAAGCACATGGACGGGCTCCGCTTTTCGAACTTTTTTGTCGAAAAGCGGAGTTCTGCTTATATACTTCTCGATGGACAGGAACTTATTCGCTGTGCTTTACTATACTTGGAACAAAGATAATAACTGGGAGAGGCCGCAATACGAAGGAAGGAGAATATGCTGACTCGTGACCCTTTTAACATTACAAGTGAACAAACAGGTTTAGATGCCATGCGGTGAAAACCGCATGGCATCAAGCCTTTCCGGGGTTTTCCACACCCCGATTTTAACGGTTTCAAGCATGGATGTCAGAGCCGTTTGGGAGGCGTTCGACGTGATTTGAACCCCTCTTTTTCTGCTTCCTGGCGAAATAATCGGATGCAGCCCCCTTTTGTACGAGGATTTTCCTCACAAAAGGGGGCTTTTTTCATGAAAAAATTTCACAAAGTTTAGAGCGTCGGTTTGTTGGTTTCGTAGAACCATCGAATCGGCGTTCTTTTCATTACAAAATGGGAGGATCACAACATGAATGACCGCAACACGGAGCAGCAGATTCATTACCTTGAGGAGATCTGCGTTCGCCTGCACCGCGCTGGCTTTGAAACCCAGCCTTTAGAGGACTCGCAGATGCCTGTCTATTGGAATGGCGTGCCTCTCTGCCGGATCACCGGCAAGGGCAGCGTGTTCTATCGGCGGGAGGATGTTGGCACACCTCAGACCGAGGAGGCTCTCCGCCAGGCCGAGGACATCGCCGCACGGACGAGAGAGTATATGCTTGCTATGGAGACTGCCCCGCAGCTCAAAGCCAGTGGACTGGAGGGCGACTATCGAATCCTTGCCGACTTCAACGGCACAGTGCTGGCGGGAACACATAGCAAACACGGCGTCCAATTCGTCACATGGGATTGGGACTATAATCGCACGGGCGTGTCCCACGGGCACTACTTCATGGAGGACTATGACGGGGCCAAGCGGGACTTTGCCATACGAAGCGGCCTCATCCACAAGGAGCAGCTTTTCAGCCCAGAGCAGATGACAGAGATCTACCGCTGCTGCGCCGACTCTGTAGACGGTGATTTTTTCGACCTCACCGCCGAACAGGAAAAGGTGATCCGAAGCGTACAGCAGCAGATCGAGGATTGTGTGCCGGATTTGGCCGAGCGCATCCGGCAGCAGGAAGACGCGATGGAACAGACAATGTAATAATGTAATACAGAATGTCACGGGACGAAGTTTGAAGGGTCAGACTTCGTCCTTTTGTATTTTATGGACAGGGAGGTAGACATGATCGATGGGATCAGACGCAGCGTAGACAAACGCACCTGCACGGCATTTGTGCCGACGCCGCCGGAGCCGGTGTTTTGCACGGAGAACGAACGATGCCGTGGATGCCCGTACCCCGCCCACGGTGTCATCTGCTGGCATCGGGATGGGACTTGCCTGCGGATAGATATGGAGAAAATCGAGAGGAGAAAGAAGAATGATTCAAGCTGTTTTTAGTAACCCTTTGCACCCGGAATACGGCGTGGCAACCATTCCGTTTCCAATCTCACATGACCAGTATGCGTACTGCATGGAGCTGCTGGAGGCATTGAAGATCGGTGATGCGGTCAAAGCTGACTGCAAGGTGGAGGAGATCGACAGCTTCTACACCGTTCTTAAGCGCATGGAGATGCTTACGGTAAATGTAGAGGAGCTGAACTATCTCGCCAAACGGCTGGAGAGCTTCGATGACGGTGAAGCTGCGCAGTTTCAGGCAATGGCCCATAAGCTGGAACTCTCCAAGCTGAAGGATTTCATAAACCTGACCTTCTGCTGTCAGCAGACTACAGTCATCACGGATTTTTCTGACCTTGCTGCCATTGGCCGAGACCACTACATGAATCTGCACGGCGGCAGCGCAAGAGTTGACGAGTTGGAGGCGCTGGACGGCGAGGAAACGGCAAGGCAGCTCATTGAGAATGGCAACGGCACGATCACGCCCTATGGCGTGGCCTATGACAACGGCATAAAGCTGGAGCAGGTCTACGATGGGCAGTTCTTTCCCTGCTATTACTATGAGCCGAATGCCAGCGCCCTTGCGCTGACCTCCAAAGCCGAGCCGGAGGACACCGAGCACATCACTTGGTTGTTTCTCCCCATGACGCAGGAGGAGATCGACCGAGCCCTGCTTCGTGCCGGCATCACCGATCCGCCGGAGATCCGCCTGCGGCTGGTGGAGAGCCATCTGCCGGACGAGGTAGACGTGCTGCTGGATATGGAACAGGAAAGCCTTGCGGACCTCAATGCACTGGCGCAGGTAGCGGATACTCTTTCCACGGATGACCTCAAAAAGCTGGGCGCTGTGGTGGCTATGGCAAAGCCGAAAACTGCGGCACAGATCAAAAGACTTGCGGAAAACCTCGAGCTCTTTGACTTCGCTCCCGACGCGCACACGCCGGAGGAATACGGCAAGTACATGATCCAGCAGTCCGGCTATTTTGATTACGATGAGAATTTAGATGGGTTCTATGACTACGAAGGCTACGCCCAGCAGCGCATGAGTGAGGAGGACGGCATGTTCACCGACCGGGGTTACATCGCGTACAAGGGCTATTACAGCATGGAGGAAGTGATGAACGGCAGCCAGAGCGGTTGCATGGAGATGGGAGGCATGACATGATCATTCAAAAGGAGGGCTACCTGTGAACACAAAAATCTCGTATCTGTATAGAGATGCCGACAATTACAAGAAAGTCAACGAATGCGTCATTGCCGGCGCATTGACTGCGGAGCAAATTTGCGCCATCAAAGATTGCTGCGACATGGGCGAATACTTCATTCCAAGCCAAGTGGGTCTGCCGGAACGCCGCTTTGATCGGTATGATCCGGCGGTGGATCACTGCTGGTTCGAGCTGGATGAGGACAGCTTCTCGGAAACGATAGAGCCACCTACGGTAGCCCTTACCGCTGCAGAACTGGTCAACCGCTTCGAAGAATGCCGAAACAACTGGCAGGATGAGGCATACACGCCGCAGATGGGCGGCATGGTATGAGCACGGGAACGGCTTGTGCCAGAGGGCCTCCCACCCTATCAGACCATTGTAGATCTTTCCGTTGACTTACGGATGGTTGTGTGGTAGTTGTTTGTGCTACCCAAAACACTGAAAGGAGAAATGCACATGAAAAAGAAGATCCTGACTCTGATGTTGGGGACGCTCCTGCTGCTCACGGCCTGTGGGCAGACGGGGGACAGCTCCCCATCGACGATGCTGCCAGTGGCGGCGGTGCAGAGCGCGACAGCGGCCATCGCGCCTGTGGATGACAAGGTGCAGGAAAATGCCGAGAGCCTGCTCGTTGGGGAGGATACCGAGGAGGCCGAGCCCGCAGGCGACGAGGAGACTCCGAAACCTACCAAGGATGCCGCGACACCTTCCGGCAAGACGGAGGAAACACTGTCCACACCCGCCGGAGAGGAACAGCCGGACGTGCCGGAGCAGCCGACTACGCCCGAACAGCCGGTAACGCCTGAGCCTGAACCTGTTCCCGTACCTGCGCCGACACCGGCAGAGGAGCAGGAGCAGCCGGTACAGGAGATTGCTCCCGAACCTGCGCCCACGCCTGAACCCGCCGCCAGCGGGGACATCTACTCCATCGCGGAGGCTGTCCGGGTGGGCAACGAGTACGCAAGAGCGCAGTACGGCGTGATCATCGACACCAGTATGACCGCCGCTGACTCCAGCTTCTTCCCCGGTACAGCGGACAGCGTGGCATGGCTGGCGGAGAACGGCGGACAGGCGACACTGACCGCCGCCGTAAAGGGCAACGTGGATGCCACCTTCGCCTGTCTCGCCGCCATGGACGGCGCGGAGACGGTCAGCGCGTATGCGCGGTTCAACTGCACCGTCCGCTACGACGCGGCATCGGACGAGTACATCGTGGTGGTGCTGTACGGATAAACCAACTGAATACCCGACCGAAAGGCCGACAGCGTATGCTGCCGGCCTTTTGCGTTGGGAGGAAGGAACGCTATGAAGAAAACAATTCCTAATCTGTTGACGCTGGTATGCCTTTTAGTAGCAATCATGGGGCTGTCCGTTGTGACCGCCCACGCCGCCACGGTCACGGGTATCGTCAGCAGCGGCAACGAGTATCGCTACCATGAGGACAAATCGCCGGTGTCCCAGTGGGGGCCGTACACCAGCAACAAGCTCAAGTATTTCACCCGGAACGACACCGGGGAGACTGTCCCGGCCTACTGCATGGAGCCGGAGGTGCGTTCGGCCAGCGGCGATTTGCAGTATTCCTCCACATCGTGGAGTGATCTGACGTGGAATCAGCGGTATGCCGTGACGCTGGCTATGGCCTACGGCTATGGCGGCAATTACGGCTTCAATATGCACCCGGACTGCGCGCAGCTGGCGACGCAGGCGGTGGTGTGGGAGTTCGTGTGCGGCTACCGCAGCCCGGTGTATCCCTACGCGCTGTATGATACCACCTGCGCCAACCTGTTCCATTATGCGGGCGACGACGTGGCGGTGGCGTACAACATCATTATTGACCGCATTATGAACCACGGCAAGATCCCCAGCTTCGCGGTGAAGTACCGTAACCAGCTTTCGGACGCCAACGCTATTACGCTGACGTGGGACGGCAGCAAATACATCGGCACGGCCACCGACACAAACGGCGTGCTGCCGCAGTACTACTTCAGCACCAATATCAGCGGCGTGACGGTCAATCAGAGCTGGAACACGCTGACCGTGACAGCCACAAAGGACGCAGCGGCGCAGCTGAACGGCTATATCAGCAGCGACTACGGCTACTCGCTGGATGTGGCGGGGACGGAGGCTGTGCTGCTGGAGCCCAGCAACGGCAGCGGCTACCAGGCGTGTGCGGCGCTGACCTCACTGCCCGATCCCGTGTGGGCGTACATACATTTTAAGGTCAACATTGTGGAGGAGAAGGGCAGCCTGACCATCAACAAAGTCGATGCGGAGACCGGCAAGGCGCTGGCGGGCGTGACCTACCGGCTATACGACAGCGCAGGGAAAAAGGTGGCGGATGTGACCACCGGCGCGGACGGCAAGGCAGTGCTTGCTGATTTGCCGCAGGGCAGGTATAGCTATCAGGAGATCAGCGCGCCCTCTGGTTATGTGGTGGACAACACCAAGTATCAGATCACCATTACGGCCACGGCACTGAACATTACGCAAAAGAGAACCAACACACCGGCCAAGGCCAGCATCGAGATCGTCAAGGTGGACGCTGATCACAAGACACCGCTGCAAGGCGCGGGCTTCCGACTGTATGATACTTCCGGTAAACAGGTCGCGGAGGGCAACACAGACGTCAATGGTAAGCTGACCTTCTCCAACCTGCGGTTGGGCAGCTATACCTACAAGGAATTCAAAGCACCGAACGGATATGTTTTGGATGACACGGCGTACTCCGCTGTGCTGAACCAAAACGGGCAGGTGCTGAAGGTCACTCGCGAGAATATACCGGTCAAAGGCAGTATTGAGGTCTTGAAGGTGGACGCAGAAACCAAGCAGCCGCTGGCCGGTGTGGTGTATTATCTTTTCGACGCCGATGGCAACAAGGTCGCGGATGGCACGACCGATGCCACCGGCAAGGTGACATTCTCCGGCCTGCGACTTGGCAAATACGCCTATCAGGAGATCAGCACCGTGGACGGCTATGTGCTGGACGAGACCAAATACGATTTCAGCCTGACCACAGCAAATCTCAATATCAAGGTTACCCGCGAGAACGCACCCGCCAAGGGCAGCATCACCGTCCGCAAGGTGGACGTTATCGGCAGTCCTCTCGCTGGTGCGGAGCTGCTGCTGGAAACTTCCACAGACGGTCAGACGTGGACGGAGGTCGGCAGAGTGACCACCGACAACACAGGCATCGCCAAGTGGAGCGACCTCAAGGTTGGCGCGCAGTATCGTATTACCGAAACCAAAGCTCCCGCAGGGTACACCTTCCTGACCGAGCTGCTGTTCACGGGAACGCTGGACAGCAATAACCGAGACATTACCATCACTGCCTGCAACAATGCGGGATTCGTCCTGCCGTTCACGGGCGGAACGGGATTTACAACCTATTTCCTGTTTGCAGCACTCGCTCTCATGGCGGGTGTTTATTTTTGCAAAAAATCTGATTTTATGAAGGAGAAAACCAAATGAAAAAGATCCATCGCGTATTGGCACTGCTGTTGGCGGCGCTTATGGCCCTTGGGCTGATGACGACGGCATTTGCCGCAACAGATTCTGCGCCTATCATCGATCCCGGCAAGAAGGCATCCCTGAGCATCTATAAATACGACATCACCACGGCTGGCAAAGACGGTGCGTGGGACGCTGAGTCCTATGTTTCTACTGGCTTGCATGACGGTGCGGTTACCGACAAGTTGAGCAAGTATGCCATTCAAGGCGTGGAGTTCACCTACCTCCGTATTGCCGACATCACCATGAACAATGAACTGGTGGACGGCCAGCGTCAGGTGGGTGTGCTGTATGGCTTCGACAGTTCCGACCGCAGCACCACCGTGCTGTCGGCCATCGGCCTGACCGGCGCGGACGCTCACAAGACTGAGGGCGGCGTCAACTACTACACCAGCGATGCTCTGAGCAACAAGCTGTCCACCGCGCTGACTGCCAATGCCACCACCGTGAAAAATGCGCTGGAAACGGCGGTGAAGAACGGCGGTGTGGCTATGTCCGAAACGGATGTTACCGGCCACACCTCTGCATCCGACATGGAGCAGGGGTTGTATCTCGTTGTGGAGACTCGCGTCCCTGAAAACGTGACCTCCACCTGCAATCCCTTCTTCGTGTCCCTGCCCATGACCACCATCGACGGCGCGGCGTGGAATTACGATGTGAGCGTGTACCCCAAGAACCAGACTGGCAACCCCAACCTCGAAAAGACCGTCCGTGAAAACAAAAACTCCACCGGCAAGCACAACGGCAGCCTGACCGACATCAAGGACAGTTACGCTCACACTGCCACCGCATCCGCGGGCGATGTGGTGGACTATCAGATCATCAGCACCCTGCCCACGATCACCTCCAAGGCGTCTTCTCTCAGCGAGTATACTTACGCCGATACCATGTCCAAGGGTATCAAGTATAACAAGAACGATGTGGCTATAGAGTTCTTCAAGGATAGCGGCTGCACCGACAAGATCACCACATGGGCGGAAGATTCCGGCAAGTTCACCGTGGCCTACGACGACGCGCAGAACATTATGACCATCCGCGTGACCGAGGCTGGCCTGAGTGAAATCAACGAGGCGGCCACCGTGTATACCGACAGCGTGAAACGCGGATACTCCGACTGCACCATGCGGATCACCTACGCCGCCACCCTGACCGCTGACGCAGCCACTTACGGCGGCCGCGACAATCCTAACAGGGTCAAGCTGACATGGAAGCGTACCAACACGACTTACTATGATACGCTGGAGGACTGCTGCCACGTCTATGTCTATGCCATTGACCTTATCAAGCAGTTCAGCGACAATAATGGCACTTTCGGCAAGGTAAAGTTTATCGCCTACAACGATACGGACGGATACTATATCAAGGCCAACATGGAGGGTGAGGTCTACAACGTTACCGGCTTCACGTCCAACAAGTCCGAGGCCACCATGCTGATCCCCAACCTCAAGGGCCACATTATTCTCCGCGGTATTGAGGACGATACCTACACACTGACCGAGGTTGCCACCGATAAGGGTTATGTGCTGCTCCGCGATCCCGTGAAGATCATGGTCATCACCAAAGAGGATGGTGCCTGTGAACGGTGCGGTGCGGCCCTGCTGACCGCCTCCGCCACCGTCAACGGTGAGCCGGTGAGCATGACGGACGCAAACGCTGTTGTGCCGCTGCGTATCATCAACAACCCCGGCTTCGATCTGCCAAAGACGGGCGGCTACGGCACGTGGATGTTCACTGTCGGCGGCGTGGCTCTGCTGGGCGCGGCGGCTTTCATCGTTGTCAAGTCCCGCAAGCATAAGAGTGAGCAGTGAAGCGCTGGCTATTGGCGGCAGCTTGCGGTGTTGCGGCACTGGGCCTGATGCTTTATCCACTGGTGGGAGAGCTTCTGAGCGAAAGGTATCATTCGGACATAGAAACCGTCTACACCGCAACCATCGAAGATACCGACAAAACTGAGCTGACCGCCCAGCGTGAAGCCGCGCAGCAGTACAACGCCATGCTGTCCGGCGCAGTGGCCATTACAGAGGGAGGGGCATCCGCCCCTCCCTTGGCCTATGTCCAGCAGCTCACGGTGGGCGGCGTCATGTGCTACATTGACATTCCCAAAATCAACGTATATCTGCCCGTGCAGCACGGAACGGGCGCGGAAACGCTTGAAAAGTCAGTCGGCCATGTGGTAGGAACGTCCTTGCCGGTAGGCGGCAGCAGCACCCACGCGGTGCTGTCGGCACACAGCGGCATGGCAAGCTCCAAACTGTTTTCGGACATAGACCAGCTTGCAGAGGGCGATGTGTTCTATATCCATGTGCTGGGTGAGGTGCTGGCATACAAGGTAGACGCCATCCACACGGTATTGCCCACGGACACGAGCCTGCTCCAAATCGAGGATAACAAGGATCTGGTCACACTGGTGACGTGTACGCCTTTCGGGGTCAATACCCACCGATTGCTGGTGCGAGGCCATCGTGTGCCGTATGTGCCGGAGCAGGAAGTGCCTGCCGCCACAGAAAAACCTGTGGCATCCTCGTGGACGCAGCATTACCTTACAGGTCTTGGCATCGGCCTTGGCGCGGTAGCTGTTGCAGGCAGCGGATACTTCCTGATGAGGAGGAAACGCCATGCGTAAGACATCCCTTGTACTGGCTGCGCTGTTGGCCATGGCAGGAGTCTGTGTCATGCTGTGGCCGACCTTTACCGGCAGCCGCTTGGAATCCTACGCGGAAGAAGCGGCACAAACCTTCCTCGAAGAACGGAAGCCAGAGCAGAAGCACTCCGAACTGCTGGCAGACCTGCAAGCCTACAACCAGCGCATCTACGCCGAAAAGCAATCCAGCCTTGTTGACTTGGAAGCCTGCGAGGAGTCTGCCGCCGACCTGATTGCCTACGGCATCGAAGATGAGATCATAGGCGTCTTAGAGATACCCGCTATGGAGCTGACCATGCCTGTCTATCTGGGCGCGTCCGACGCCCACCTCGCCGCAGGCGCGGCGGTGCTGGGCAATACCTCCGCGCCCATCGGCGGGGACAACACCAACTGTGTCATCGCCGGACACCGAGGCTGGCGCGGTGCGGACTACTTCCGGCATATAGACCGCTTACAGGTTGGCGATACCGTGAAGCTCACCAACCTATGGGAAACGCTGACCTATACCGTGGCCGACATTCGGATCATGCAGCCCCATGAGGTGGACAAGATCAAAATCCAGCAAGGACGCGACCTGCTGACGCTGCTGACCTGCCATCCCTACGCTTCGGGTGGGCGGCAGCGGTTTGTGGTGTACTGCGAGAGAACGGAGGTGAGATAACTATAAGTATTTTTGGCAAGGTGACCTTCGTAGGGGACGATGATATCTTCTACGACGATGCAGACGCCTTCCTGGACTGCATCCGGGAGGAATTGCCCTACCGTGATACCACAGGGTTTCGCTATGAAGTCCTGACAGACGATCCCGCTATCCGCAAGGCAGCAGATGACATCCTGTTTGACTTTCTTGGTGAGGAAAACCCCTGTGAGCTGGAAGACTACACACAGACGATGGGAGGAATTTAGTATGAACGTAAATCGGGAGATGCTGGCGTTTCTGCGGAAGCAGTACCCTGTGGGTACACGCATCCGGCTGGACTCCATGCAGGATCCGTATGCGCCGGTGGAGGCTGGCACGACGGGGAAACTGGACTATATTGACGATGCCGGGCAGTTTCATATGAAGTGGGACAACGGGCGGGTGCTGGCGCTCATTCCCGGCGTGGACAGCTTTACCGTTTTACCGCCCGAGCTCAGCATGACGAAGCTATATATGCCGCTTACCGCCGAGCTTTATGAGCCGGATGTGTATGGCAATATGCAGGAAGAACCGGAGCTGCTGACCGGACACGACCTGACCGCGTATGAGGACAATATCCGCAGCGCACTGGTGAAGTATCGGATGCCGGAGGAGGTCAACCGCGGCATCATGCACTGGTACGATACGCCGGACAGTGTGAACGACAAGGTGCGCTCCGTTACCTTCAACGTGGAGCGGCGAAACGGCAAGCTGTGGGGTATCGCGGAATGTCAGATCAGCGGCGAGTTGTCGGCGGCAGAGCTGACCACGCTGAAGGAATATATTGAAGGACAGGCGTCGGACGGCTGGGGCGAGGGTTTCGAGCAGCATGAGATCGCCGTTGGACGTGGCAGCGAGCTGTATGTGCATCTGTGGCAGGATTACGGTTGGAGCATCCAGACGGAGCAGGAACGCTTCTGCGCCCACTTTGAAAAGCTGCCGGAGATGTGCTTCACGCTGCTGCCGGGCACGGGACAGCTCATCTGCATCAAACGCGGCGAAAGCGGGTACTGCCCCAGCGATTGGTCTACCGGTGACGCCCACGAGAACCGCCGTATCGCGGATGAGCAGAACAGAAAGAGGGGCGTGACGCCTGCGCAGGAGGAGGCCATGAAGATCGGCAGCATATGCGGCTGGGATGTACCCGGTGCAGACCCGGACAACTGTGAGGACATCGTACAGCGCCGTGGGGGGATGGAGCTTGGATAAAAAGATTATCTCCATATACATGGGCAATCCCGACAACAGCAATCACGCGGAGCTGGAGCTGCCCGCCACGCCATGGGAAATGGTGGATGCCATGGACAGACTGCGTCTGTCAGAGGGACAGGAACCCCATTGGCAGGTGGAGGACATGGGCCGATATGAATTTCTCGCTCCACACCTTGACGGGTATGACCTGTACCAATTCAACGCGCTGGCAGAGAAGCTCCGTACATTCAGCGATGTGGATGCCGTGGCTTTCGAGGGCCTGGTGCAGATGGAGCTTAACAATCTGTATCAGAACAACGGCGGTGATCTGACGCTCCGGCGAGTACTGGATCTGGCATACAGCGTGGATTGCTGCCATGTGGTGCCTGGGATCACGGACGATGCCGCGCTGGGACATTTCTACGTGGAAAACGATTTTCTTCCGGCTTTGGCAACCGTGCCGGACAGCGTATTGGAAATGCTGGACTACGAGAAGATCGGCAGATCGATGCGGGAGGGTGAGGGCGGTGTACTTACGCCCCACGGCTATGTGATGCAGGAGTCCGAGCTGCGGCAGGCCCCGTCCAATCTGGGCAGGCCGCCACGAAAGCCGCCGTATATGATCTATTTCCTCTGCGTCAGCGACGTCCGTGCCGTAAAGCTGTACCTACCCGCAAAGCAGGCGGAGCTGGACGCCGTACTGGACTGCCTGGAGGTGGACAGCTGGCAGGAGGTGCGGCTGGAGGAGTGCGACGCCGCCATGCCGGAGATGTGGCGCTTCACGGATATGGCCTATGACAGCATGGAGCAGATCAACCGATTTGCGCAGTGCCTGGAGGAACTGGACAGAAATAACGAACTGATAAAGTTCAAGGCTGTGGCCGGTCAGTTGGACATCAGAAGTCTGGACGATGCGCTTGCACTGGCAGAGCATCTGAGCGAATATGCCCTTGAGCCGGGCATCCATTCTCTGGAGGAATTGGCGAGGGAGGAGCTCTCCGTCATCGTGGGAGACCCGGATGGTGATCTGCTGATGCGGTATCTGAATATGGACGCCTACGGCGCAGCGCTGTTATGGCGGGATAAGGGAGTTTTCAGTGACTACGGCTATATCTGCCGCCCAGACGGACAGCCGCTGCAAGTACCGCGGCAAGGCGTGGACATGACCATGCAGTAAAATTCAACAACAATGGGACCGCTTTCCGAAAAGGGATGGCGATCCCTCTTTTTGCGCCCTTTTCGGTGAACGGTCACCGGAAGGGAGTGCAAGAATGACGAAGGAAACCGTCGCCCTGTATCTGGAAAATGGATTTAAGGGGCGCAGAAATGTGATCAGCAGCCGGGAATTGGAGCGTGTGCTGGGCATCAGCGGGAACGAGCTGCGGCGGCGCATCAACCTTCTGCGGCAGGACACTGTACCCATCGCGGCAGACCAGCGGGGCTACTACTTCGCGGAAACGGCGGCGGAGGTCTATGATACCATCCGCGGCTTGCAGAAAATGCGCAGCGGACTGGACGCGGCTATCTCCGGACTGGAGCGTGCGTTGGAGAAATTTGATGCGTGACAGCCTGATAAAGCTCATGCCTTGGATGGGCGGTAAGGGACAGCTTATGTGGGCCATACAGATGCTCTTGCCCATCCACTATAAAACACTGGTGGATGTGTTTGGCGGCAGCGGTATCATCACGCTGAATACCGCCGTGCCGAAGGGGTGCCTGCAAATATATAACGACCTGAACCACGACCTGTATAACCTGCTTTTCTGTGTCAAGCACCGCCCTATGGCCTTGACGAAAGAACTGAGCTTTCTCCCCATCAATGCCCGTGATGAATTTGATGTGCTGCGCAGACAGCTGCAGGGCGAGGACTTCACACAGCTGTATCTGGATGAGGAGCTGCAGCTGGCGGAGCAGATGTTCCCACCGCCGGAGGCGGAGGAGGTCAAGCGGCTGCTGCAAAGCCGTGCGGAGCTGTCGGATGTGCGCCGCGCCGCCGCTATCTACAAGCTGCAGCGATACAGCTATAACGGCAACGGCGACAGCTATGGTGTGAGCTCCTGCGATATACAGCGATTTTTTCGGGATATTTGGGAGTGTTCTCACCGCCTGAAGGATGTAGCGCTGGAGAATAAGGATTTCGAGAGCATCATCACCACCCATAATGATCCGCAGACCACGGTCTATTGTGACCCGCCCTATTATGAGGCGGAGCGTTACGCGGTGGAATTCCCCCGCAGTGACCATCAACGGCTCCATGACGTGCTGGCGCAGCACACGGGCTTCGCCATGGTGTCCTATAACAACTGCGACTATATTCGCAGGCTCTACGAGGACTTTTTCATCTATGAGGTGGAGCGTCCCAACAGCCAATCCAAGAAGAAAAATGACATATACCGGGAATACATCATGACCAACTATGACCCCCGTGTTTTTGCATCACAGATGACGATATTCGGCGATTACAGCAGCGATTGGAAGATATGCCGACTGGTGCATATCCCGGAACGACCTTTGAGAACTTGAGGAGGATCTATCATGAAGAACGAAATGACACTGGACAAGACCGGCCTGACCATCCCCAGCAGCGAGCTGGCGGAATGCGGCATGGCGGGCGTAGATATGTCTGCCCAGATGACGCACAGCCTTCTGCTGCTTATGCCTCGTGAGATGACAGCGTTACAAACGGCAGACGCACTGGCCGGACTGTTTGACGCGGCGTCGCAGCTTGTGTCTGCCCTGCTGGACGCCTGTCGTATGCCCTGCTGCAAGGACTGCGATTCGGACGTGAGGGAATTCGACCTCGATGCCGTGCCTGCACCGATCCGGAAGCTGCTGCTGGATAGCGGCTGCTGCCCGGCCCTGCTGGAATGCTATCTGGAGGAGGGAGATGTGGTCTATGCTGCCGAATGAGGCAATGTACCCCTACACGGCGAAGGAGGCAAGGGACAGGGGCGAGCTGGAGCTGTGGCGTGCCAATTTTCGCACCAACTGTGCCTGTGCCGGGGCGATAGAGCTGGCGATCCATCGGGACTTCGACGGGATGCATCTCAAGGACGGCTGCGCCAAAAGCGTTATTGACCAGTACGGTTACAAGCGCGTAGGCTATGTGCTGGCCAACACCTTGCAGCTGCACGCCTATGACGGACGCTACCATGAGACCAATAAGAGATGGAGCAGCACCATCTTCGTGCCCGAGGACGGTGGACACCGCCACACCTTCCTTATCAACAGCCACCCTGCCATACTGGACGGTTTCGTAAGCAACTACCGTGTGGAGCTGGAGCAGCTCCAAGCGAATAGCGATCAGGCAATGTCCATGGGCGAAATGACAATGTGAAGGAGGAAGCTATGAGATATGTGAAACGTGCAGTGCTGGTCTGCGGTGCGGCGGTACTGCTCTGCTGGCTGTTTTCCGTGGCGGCTTACGCCACCGGCAGCGGCGATGTTGCCGGTGCGGTGGAAAGTACATGGGCGGCGGCATCAGGGCAGATCAAGACCGTTGTCAACAATGTGGTATTTCCTGCCATTGATATGATCCTCGCCATTTTCTTCTTTGTGAAGCTGGGTACCGCCTACTTCGACTATCGAAAGACGAGTCAGTTTGAATGGACTGCACCGGCTATTCTGTTCGCGTGTCTGGTTTTTACCCTGACCGCACCGCTGTACATCTGGGACATCGTGGGTGTGTGAGCGTTTGGTGAAAATATCCTTGCATAATAGCATTTTAAGAGTATAATATAGTTATAAAACTGCTATGCAAGGAGGGCGAATATGAATATCAAACCAAGCGCTGCCATTCGTCAGAACTATAATGATATTGCGGAACTGTGCAAGACCACTGGTGAACCTGTTTACCTGACCAAAAACGGTGAGGGCGATTTGGTCGTTATGGACATTGAGGCATTTACCCGCCGCGAGAAAATGCTGAAGCTGCGTGAGGAATTGCTCGCCGTGGAAGAAGACCGTCTGCATGGTGCACCGGACTATTCCGTGGACGAAGTGTCCGCCATGATGGAATCCGCGATCCGGGAGGTACGCCATGCCGGAGCATGAAACGTATCGGGTCGTTATTTCGAAGCGTGCCGCCCAACAGCTGGTAGAGCACGCGGCGTTTGTTGCGCGGTTGGATGAAAAACTGGCACACAAGCTGGTTTCCGATTTCCGACAGGCGACAGAATCTTTAGAAAGATTCCCGTTCCGCAATTCGGTGATGCGTTCTGATGTCTTTGCCGTTGAGAAGTACCGCAAGCTCATCTTCGATAAATACCACATTCTGCTGTATCAGATAAAGGGGCAGGTAGTATATGTGGAGTATGTGATAGATGGGCGGCAGGATTATCAGTGGCTGCTTACAAAGTGAGTGGGTGAGACGATGCAGTATACGCTGATGCACAAGAATATCGCGGTTGCCGATATGGAACTGGATGAGGCGACAAGCTCTATCCAGCGTATCGATGCGGTGTACCGTCCGGAGCATCTTCCGGTGGCTACGGCATCAAAAAGGGACGGCGTGGATCGTGCCGCGCTGAATGCATGGTGGATCGACCGCTGCATCCCCGCCAGCCGCTCCGGTGTGCGAAAGGCGCTGGAAACACTGGAGTTGCCAAATACGCAGGTGCTGCTGACGCGCTGCTTCGGTTTGAGCCTTTCAGATCAGTACTGGGTCAGACCCCACGGCAGTGACCTCCGGTGGGAGCGTATCAACTTCTTCGAGAATCCCTTCTCGAAGGACATCGGTGATGTCCTGTTGGGCAAGGCCACAGACACAACAAATTTCGATTTAAACTCCCCGGACAACACGACCAACGGCTACCTGAAAAAGCGGTGGAAGATCATAGACGGAAAACGGTGCCTGCTGAAGGCAGGAAGTAATCCCTTCATGCAGCAGCCGTTCAACGAGGTAATTGCATCACTGGTGGCGGAGAAACTGGGTATCTCCCACGTGCCCTATACGCTGCTGTGGGATGATGACACGCCCTACAGTGTCTGTGAGGATTTCGTTACGCCGGACACGGAGCTTGTCAGCGCGTGGCGCGTGATGCAGTCCATGAGGAAAGACAACAACACATCGGTCTACCGCCACTATCTGAACTGCTGCGAGGCGTTGGGCGTGGAGGGTGTGGAACACGCGGTGGATCAGATGATCGTGCTGGACTACCTTATCGCCAACGAGGACAGGCATCAGAACAACTTCGGACTACTCCGCAGTGCAGATACACTGGAATGGTTGGGCGCCGCACCTATCTTCGATAGCGGCTCCTCCTTGGGGTACGATAAGCTGACACCGCAGATACTCTCTGCCCGTGCCATTGAATGCAAACCATTCAAGAAGACCCACGAAGAGCAGCTCAAGCTGGTGACCTCCTTCGACTGGATCGACTTCGGTAAGCTGAACGGCATCGAGCAGGACATCCGCGACATCCTGGATCAGGCTGGCGAATACATGGATGAGAACCGCAAGACCGCTATCATCTCTGCATTCTCCTCCCGACTTGGACAGCTGATGGTCTTGGCACAGGTGCAGCGTCAGGAGGATGACGTGGCACAGGATGTAGACCTGGACCGAGCGCAGGACTACGGATTTAAGATGGAACTGTGACCTGTAAAATAATACAGCATACAGGAAGCACTTTGCTGGCGGCAGAGTGCTTCCTGCGTTTATGGAGGTGAGAAACTATTTTTATTTGGGACTTTGTAGCCGATACAGTGCTGGGTCAGATCGTGGACTGGTTCTACGGTCAGATCGTGGGCTTTCTCGGCAATTTCTTCTCGGAGATGGGCGGCATGGGCGCGGAGCTCTTTGAGATGAGCTGGGTGCAGAGCGTGGTGCTGTTTTTCTCCTATCTTGGCTGGGCGCTGTTTGCCATGGGGCTGGTGGTAGCCTGCTTCGAGTGCGGTGTGGAGTATTCCAGCGGACGTGGAAACGTAAAGGAAGCGGCTTTGAATGCCATCAAAGGCTTTCTGGCGGTCTCCCTTTTTACACAGGTACCGGTGCGCTTGTATGAGCTGGCAGTATCGCTGCAGGCCGACCTGACAGCAGGCATCACCGGCTTTGGGACGACCAACATCGGGGACGCGGCAAAAGCGGCGCTGGAGAATTTCAACGCCGTGGAGAGCCTGACCACCGCCACGTCCTTTGCTCTGCGGGGCTTCGGGCCGGTGACCAGCGGGCTCATGGTCATCTTCTGCCTTGCGCTGATGGCCTATGCGGTCATTAAGGTTTTCTTCGCCAATCTCAAGCGCGGCGGTATTTTGCTTATCCAAATCGCCGTGGGCAGTCTGTATATGTTCAGTGTACCACGCGGCTATGGGGACGGATTCATACAGTGGTGCAAGCAGGTCGTGGGGCTGTGTCTCACGGCCTTTTTGCAGGCCACCATCCTTGTAGCTGGCTTGATGGTGTTTAAGGATCACGCGCTGCTGGGCCTGGGGTTGATGCTCTCTGCCGGAGAGATCCCCCGTATCGCCGGTGCGTTCGGGCTGGATACCACCACGCGGGCCAATATCTCCTCGGCGGTCTACACGGCACAGAGCGCGGTCAGTATGGTGCGGACGGTGGTGGCCGCGGCGAAATGAGAGTTATCACCATGGGGAAGCTTATTCGAATTAAAAGGCTGCCATCTTAAAGGTGGCAGCCCTCAACAACCTTATTACTACATATTACTTATGGAAATAACGGCTCATGGTTTCCCGTTTCAGTGGTAGAACTCAATAATTTCCCATTTTGAAAATATTGAATCATGCAGACCTTCTCGTTATTTGTTTTCACAAGCCACGCATAGCCATCATCAAGGTAAAATGTATAGCTATTTCCACCAACAATCCATTCTGTGTAACCTGGCTCACCCATCAAAGTTTTTGTAATCCATGACTCACTCATTCCAATATAGGGGGCTTCAATTGGGAGCGGTGGCTCACACTCGTTGATGTCGGTCGTCTGGCTGTTTGCATTTGTGTTGTTGCCATCATCTAAAACTTGTCTTTGACTAAATTCCTCAGAAGATTTTATGTTTCCGCTGTCATAATGCGTTTTGGGAGAGGCAATATGCATTATGACAGTGAAAACAAGGGCAAGACTAAGAAACATAAACAGAAGGTGTTTGCTAGGGGCAAGCCAACTATCTGTGGACAACCTGCTGGATTTTGAGTGTTTCATCTATTCATGGCCCCCTAAAGGCAAGTGGCGGTGTGTGCTATTATAGACTATCGCTTCGAATATTTTAGCAAATTAGAACTGAAAGTCAATAGCGCTGGGCAACAGCGTGGCCATCCCCTGCGTGGATTTCGTGATGAAGTGTATGGCGGACGCCATACGGGGAAGCGATTAAACATAACTTGTCCATTGTGCTTCGTGTGCTTGTGTTTTCTTCGTTGTACTTGTCAATAGCTTTCCCATTGTGCTTCGGCTATGCTTTGCTTGCCTCACGGGAGGCGGAAAGGAGCACACCATGGAGGAAAAGAAAAACCTCTGCGCACCCATCCCGCTGTCGCTGCACCAGCGGCTGCGTGCGGAGCAGGAGCAGCGTGGACAGACGCTGGCAGACTACATCACGGACATACTCAACGAACACTTTGAAGGAGGAGCAAAAAACATGGGCAATACCAATCGCACCATCGCCTTTCAGGTACCGGAGGAGCTCTTTGACCGGCTGAAGGATTACCTTGCCAAGCACGGCTTGAAGCAGAAGAACTTCATTCTCGGCCTCATCGAGCGGGAGCTGAACGACGCAGTGGATGCGGAATAACAACATGCAGAGCCGCAGGCGTGTGCCTGCGGCTTCACTTTTGGAGGAGAACTATGTACCTATACCCTGAAAATCTGACGGCTCGCCCAATGCTGTGGCTGTGGACGCTGCGGGACGTGGCATTCATCGGCGTCGGTCTATTGCTGTCGGTATTGGCACTGACGCAGGCCGGCACCGTGGTTCCGCTGGTGGTCACAGCGGCACTGGCCTTTCTCTGCATTCGGCACGGCGGCGTCAGCATGCTGGACTTTCTGCGCTACGCCGCAGCGTTCTTCTTTTTCGGACAGCAATACTACGAATGGAGGGAACGAGTATGAGAAAGAAGAAGTCCACGCAGCAGCTGGTGGGCATTGAGAGCGTGACGGACAGCAGCGTACTGACGGCAGGCGGTGAGTTGACCTTTTACCTTGTGCAGCCTACTAACCTGAACGTGCTGCCGGAGTCGGGTGTCCGCACGAGGGTAACAGCGCTGCTGAATGTGCTGAAGACCTCGGCAGAGATGGAGCTGCTGGCGTTAGACTCTAAGGAGTCCTATCAGGATAACCGTCTCTATTATCGGCGCAGGGCAGAGGAGGAAGGCAATCCCGCTATCCGCGCTCTGCTGGCGCAGGACCGGCGGCATCTGGACGATGTGCAGACCATGATGGCATCATCCAGACAATTCTGCTTTGTCCTGCGGCGGAGAATGACAGACGGCGCGATCAATCTCGCAACAGTGGAGCAGCAGCTCCGGGACAGCGGCTTCGCCGTGCTGCGTGCCGAGGGACAGAAGTTGCTGGAGCTGTTGGCGATCTACTTTGAACAGGACGCCACCCACGAGGTGTTTGACCTCGTAGACGGTGCGCATTGGCTGACGGCGGAAATGGAGGTATGCCCATGAAGAATCCGTTTCGTAAGAAAACTCTCACCCCGCGGGAGGTGTTCATCCGCACCTTTCTGGATTGCATCGCACCGGGCGTGGTGAAGTTCGAGGTGGATCACTACATCTTCGGCAATACCTACCGCTGCGTCTGGGCGCTGCGGGAATATCCCGCCAGCACCGAATCTCAGGCCATCCTGCGGCACTTGGGCGAAAAAAGCGGCGTGACGCTGCGGATATATTGCCGGCAGGTGTCCCCCGGCGAGGAGGACAGGATCATCGACAATGCCAATAAGAAGAACAAGCTGGACGGCTCAGACCCCAACAAGCTGCGGCAGGCAGTGGAGGCTGAGAGCAACCTGCGGGATGTGGCGGAGCTGGTACATAAGATGCACCGAGAACACGAGCCGCTGCTCCACTGCGCCGTGTATCTGGAAATGACGGCGGACAGCATGGAGCACCTGCGGCAGCTTCAGACCGATGTGCTGACGGAGCTGGTGCGCTGTAAGCTGAATGTGGACAAGCTGCTCCTGCGGCAGAAGCAGGGCTTTTACTGCGCCAGTCCCGTAGGCTATAACGCCCTTGGCCGGGAGTTCGAACGCGTACTGCCCGCTGGCAGCGTGGCCAATCTGTACCCGTTCAACTACTCCGGCAAGACAGATCCCAACGGCTTTTATATTGGCAAGGATAAATATGGAAGCAACATCGTGGTGGATTTCGACCGCCGCGACAGCGACAAGACCTCTGCCAATATCCTCATCCTCGGCAACAGTGGACAGGGCAAGTCGTATTTGATGAAGCTGCTTATCTGCAACCTGCTGGAGGCGGGTAAGTCCGTGGTCTCACTGGACGCGGAGCATGAGCTGGAAGAGCTTTGTGACAAGTTGGGCGGCTGCTTTATCGACCTGATGGCCGGCGAGAAGCGCATCAATGTGCTGGAGGTGCGGTGTTGGAACGAGGACACAGAGGCGGACGAGTCCGCACCGGGGGCTTTCCGCAAGTCCACACTGCTGGCGCGACACATCTCCTTCCTGAAGGATTTCTTTCGCGCCTACAAGGAGTTCTCCGACCCTCAGTTGGATACCATCGAGATCATGCTGTCCAAGCTGTATCAGAAGTGGGGCATCTCGGAAGAAACGGACTTCCGTCAGCTCAAGCCGGAGGACTATCCCATCTTGTCCGACCTGTACGCGCTCATCAATGACGAATTGGTGAATTACAGGAAAGGCAGCCTGTATACGCGGGAACTGCTGCAGGAGGTGCTGCTGGGACTGCACTCCCTGTGCGTGGGCGCGGACGCACCATTCTTCAACGGGCACACCAACATCTCGGATGACAGGTTTTTGGTGTTCGGCGTAGGCGGTGTGCTGACGGCAGCCAGGAGCCTGCGGAACGCCCTGCTGTTCAACGTGCTGGCATATATGTCGGACAGGCTTCTGACGGCGGGCAACACGGTGGCGGCACTGGACGAGCTGTACCTGTGGCTGTCCAATCCGGTGGCCATTGAGTATATCCGCAACTGCTTGAAGCGTGTGCGGAAACGGGATTCTGCGCTGATGATGGCGTCCCAAAACTTGGAGGATTTCGACCAGGAGGGCGTGCGGGAGATGACAAAACCGCTGTTCGCTATCCCGCCCCACCAATTCCTGTTCAACCCCGGCTCTATTGACAGGCGGTTCTACATGGATATGCTGCAGCTGGACGAGGCGGAGTTTGAGCTCATCCGGCGCGCACGGCGCGGCGAATGCCTGTTTAAGTGCGGCGCGGAGCGGTATCATCTGAAGGTCATTGCACCGGACCATAAGGCGATATTGTTCGGAACGGCAGGTGGAAAGTGATGGCTGCGCCCGTATTGGCACGAGTAGCGGCTGCCTTGTTGACAAATGAGGATGGCCGAAAGACCATCGGTTGGGTATTGGCGTTGCTCTTGTCGCCGTTGATCCTGCTGGTGGTGTTCCTCTGCTGCTTCGGCGATGGCGCGTCACAGCACAACAACGCCGTGATATCCGCAGCGTTCTATGGCGCGGAATTGTCGAGCCAGGTTCCTGCGGAATACCGAGCGCATATCACAGAGATGCAGGAGGCATTCTCGCTTTTAGATTCGGCGACAGTCTATGTCAATCAGAAAGCCGAGGGCGGCAGCCTTGACCCGGTGCAGGTCAAGGCTGTTTTCTTTGCCCTCTGCTTTGGTGACAACGCGCCGACCCGCGCCGCGGCAGACCGCTTTGTGGATTGCTTCTACAAAACGGAAACACGAACGCGCATGGTAACGGTGGTACAGGAGGATGGCACAGAGGAGCAGGTGGAGGAAACATACGAGGTGACCGTACCTCTTCCGATGGCAGAAGTCTACGAAAAGCTCTCTACATGGCGCGGCAGCGTGGTGACTGACGAGGAGCGTTCCAATGCCGTGGACATCTACGCCATAGTCATGGGCAGCATGGGCGGCGATACCTTCAACGGTGCGTATGAGCCAGGCGGCAGCGCGCCGATCAAGCTGGACGCATCCATGCTTACCGACCCGACTACGAAGAACGCCGCCGACCTTGTGGCCTACGTCACCAATGCGTGGAACTCCGGGTGGGGCTATGTGTGGGGAACCTACGGGCAAGTTCTGACGCCGGAACTGCTGCAATATAAGCTGACGCAGTATCCGGACGGCGTCGGGAAGTATGCCGCGTTCATCCAAGCTAACTGGATGGGCAGACACACCGCCGACTGTGTAGGACTCATCAAGGGCTACGGCTGGCTGTCCACCGACACCATGACCATCGACTACGGCACACATGGGATGCCGGACATCGGAGCCAACGAGATGTTCTACAACGCCACACGGCGCGGCGGCATTGAAACTATGCCGGACACGCCGGGACTGGCGGTGTGGAAGGCCGGACACATCGGTGTATATATCGGCAATGGTGAAGTGATAGAAGCCATGGGAACCAAGTACGGCGTGGTCAAGACGCAGCTGGAAGGCCGCGGCTGGACGCACTGGCTGGAGGTGCCGGGGATCGAGTATGAATGAGGGTAATTTGTAAAAGCTGATTGCTATTCTCAGGTGTGTCGGCTATAATAATGGCAGAACAGGTTAAAGGAGGTGCCACCGCTATGAGTACGCTGTCGCTCAGTGAGGTCAAAGCCGTCGTGAAGGAATTGCTGAAACGCTACCACGCGGAATATGCGCTGTTGTTCGGATCGTATGCCCGTGGTGACGCCACACCCGATTCTGATATCGACATCATTATCGTGGGCGGAAAAGACTTTGTGCCCCGTAATATCTTCGCACTGGCCGAGGACTTGCGTGAAATGACTGGGCGGAATGCCGATGTGTTTGAGATGCGGGAGGTCAATACGGGAACGCCTTTTTATGAGTCCGTGATGAAGGAGGGTATCCGTATCGCATGAAGAAGACAGATACTGAACGGTTGAAGAAGATTGTTTCCCTGTGGGATGCACTGAGCAGCGAGATCGAACGGCGGGGCATCACACGAGAGATGTTGTTGACTGAGCAGTTTTCTCAATGGGCAGTAACCACGCCGGTTTATAACATCGGTGAACAGGTCTATCAGCTTTCGCCAGAGTTCAAAAAGGAACATCCAGACATTCCGTGGAGCGTTGTCTCCGGGCTGCGGCATCGGTTGGTGCATGATTATGACGGTATCAACTGGTCACTGATCACAGACGTCATCTTTGATGACATGAACCCCTTTGTAGAACAAGTTAAGAGCATACTATCAGAGTGAATAGAAACAATGAAAAGCGCAGGCGAAGGCCTGCGCTTTTTCTGTGCCTTGCAAGGAGGAAACGACATGGCGTATGTAAAGGAACACGCACCGTCAGAGGTCTACCACCTGGCGAAGAAAGAAAACCTGAACAGCATTCTGGATGACGGCATGATCCGCCGTTTCAGTGATACGGAATGCTGGTTCTGTGCCGACCTGCAAAAGATGAGAGCGTACATGGAGCAGACCGTCATGTGCGAGGGCAAACCCTACTATAACGTGACAGGTCAACTTTGCCGTTATCCCAAATTTGTGCCGGAGGACTATGTCCTCCTCAAGCTCATACCCTGCCGACAGAAGGACAACTGGTATCGCTGGGAGCAGGAAATACCTGCGGGAAGCCCTGTGGCGCTGGTCAGGGCAGCGCGTGAATTCTCCGCGCTGAAGATCGGCTACCGCGGTGACCTCGCATTTCACAATGCAGAGGTCATCGATGTGCCACAGTTTCTTGTGGAGGGGGTCACACAGGGCGAGCCGGTGCAGACCAACACAGAGCTGTGGGACATTCTCTCCCAGCGCATCGAAGATGAGATGGCCGATTATATGCGCCGACTGGATCTGCGTACCCGCGACGAGCTGATACAGACGGCAGACGAGATCGACGCCATGATGACCTGCGACTGCGAACTGCGGCTGCTGGGAGAATGTCTCCCGCGTGAGGAGCTGGTCTTCCTGCTGGAGCAGGATAGACCGCTGGAGCAGATGAGCAAGGCGTGGATGGAGCATCGGAATGTGGATGTAGGTGAGACATTCCAGAGCCTGCTCACCGGCCTGTATGCAGAGCGGCAGCACGATATGGACATGAAAATGTAAGGAGGCACAGCATGGGAGAAACCAATATCACCATCAATTTTGACGCGGCCAAGCTGGACGCACTGGAGTTTGTCCTCCGCAAGCAGCGGTCATCCGTGCAGCGGCGCATGGTGGAAATGCTCCAGCAGCTCTACGAGTCGGAAGTCCCGGAAGCGGTGTGGGAGTATGTGGACAGCAAGGCGACACCTGTCGCAAGGCCCAAGCGACCGGCAAAATCGGTCACACCCAAGGTGCAGATCAGCGAGGCAAAACTGAAGGAGGACAACTGATATGGGAAGGCAGGATGACACGGCTTCTACCTGTGCCGCATACCGTGTAACGGAAAACGGCCAGACGCGGTACTTCACGACCTCGCCCGGTGAAGAACTGCTGGATGCTGCAAGGATGCTCCGCAGGTACTGCACGAGTACAGAACACAGCACCGGCAAATTCATCTCTCTGTATTTGCAGGCGCAGCCTATCACATCGGAGGAGTACCAGCAACTGATGCGTCTCCGCATGGAGAACACCGGAAAAGTTACCGGCGTGTTTGATTTAGATTTTGACAAGCGGGAGTTTTCGGCTGTTCACATCATGGACGGTTGGACAACGTGGGCGATGCGGGATGTGATCCCGTCTATCCATCAGGTCACAAATCCGTGCTTCACAACGGCGGAGGAGCAGCTCCGTAAACTGCTGGAGCTGCTGGACGGCATGGAGCTCACATCGGCTGGACATCTCACCGCGCAGAATTTTTCGTTCAGTGATGAGATCCTGATGGAGGATGGCAAGCTCAACTTCTACGTGCAGGCGGACTTTGATGTGGATGCCGCCTTCGGCACATTCGTGTGTACAGATGAGAATGATGACTGGCTGAATATCTACGCCAACTACGACATCGCGCAGGACAGACCGTGCGATACGCTGGAGCTGAATCTCTGCAAGGGAGATGGCACAGAGGAGAATTGGAGCTATCACCTGAATGCCGCCGAGCAGGAGGTGCTGGCTCGGAAGATGGAGGCGTTTTGCCAGCAGCAAAACGGCATGAGCCTGCACGATTTCGCCCGGCAGCTTCAAGAGGAGCCGGGGCCGTCTCCGCAGATACAGATGTAGCCCCGTGTTTGCCCCTGTGGGCCGGTTTGTGGCCTCGCAGGAACGCGGGAGGGTAAAGATAGCGGCCCCGGAGATTTGCAACGTTTTTGCCCGCTTTTCGGTGCGCCGAAAGCGGAGCAGGAGAAAAGCATTGGCGCTTTTCTGCGCCAATGCCGGTCACGGCAGCCCGCAGTGCGGACTGCCACGAGGGTTTGCGGCATTTTGCGATTGGCGCTGATTATCGAATTCCAAATGTGCTTTGGCGCTATTCTTTGTAAAAATGCCCGTCAGCCCCGTGTTTACAAGGCTTTCGGGACGCGCAGGAAGGAGGTGTGACTCGATGGATAAAAATGGGAAAAGCCGTCACTCCGTGTGGCTGTCAGACGACGTGTGGCGGGAGGTGGATGCGCTCTATAAGCTGGATAATTGCCCCACCCGCAACGAGTTCGTGGAGAAGGCTCTGCGGCAGTATTGCGGTCGCTTACACGCCGAGAGGACGGGCGCATATCTGCCTCGCGCACTGCAAGAGGTGCTGGAGGGTACGCTGGGCGTGTTCGGTGACCGGCTGGGCAGGCTGCTGTTCAAACTGGTGGTGGAGCACAACATGACCAACCATCTGCTGGGCGGCGACATAGATATGACCCGGGACGAGTACAACAAAATGCGCGGCAGCAGCGTCCGTGAGGTGTCGGCAACCCACGGAGCGATCTCCTTCAAGGACGTGCTGCTGTTCCATCAGGAGGAGTAACACATGGCGCGGCTGATACAAAAAAGCGGCTACATCAAGAATGGCAAAGCGTCTGGGTATATGGAGTATGTCGCCACGCGGGACGGTGTGGAGATCATCCAAAGCACCGAACCTGCGACCAAGAAGCAGAAACAGTTCATCAAAAGACTGCTGAAGGACTTCCCGGACGCAAAGGAGCTATTCGAGTACAGCGACTACCTACAGATGCCCAGTCGCGGTACAGCATCCGCATTTATCGCCGTGGCGCTGGATACACATCTGCACGAAGTGGAATCCGAGAGCGGCTATATGTCCTATATCGCCCAGCGTCCCCGTGCCGAAAAGCACGGCGGCCATGGTCTGTTCAGCGAGGTGGACACCACCGACCTCAAGGCGGCGAAGGCCGAGCTGGACGCTCACGACGGAAAAGTGTGGACGTTTATTTTCTCCCTGCGGCGTGAGGACGCGGAGCGACTTGGGTACAACAAAGCTGCCGCATGGCAGAATCTGCTGAAGCAGGAGAGCGCCGCTATTGCGGAGGCCATGCGTATTCGGACGGATGATTTTCGCTGGTACGCGGCGTACCACGATGAGGGGCACCATCCTCATGTCCACATGATGGTGTGGTCGACTGAACCGGAGAGGGGGTATCTTACACGGGAAGGTATCGCCGCCATGCGTTCCAAGATGACGAACGCGATCTTCCATGAGGAGATGAGAGAACTCTATATCAAGAAGGACGCTGCCTACAAGGAGAGCATCCAGACCGCAAAAGAGTCACTGCTGCTATATATCAGGATGCTGGAGAACAGCGAGTCAGCCGACCCCGTGATAGAGCAAAAGCTGTGTGACCTGTCCCACGCATTGGAGCAGGTCGACGGCAAGCACGTCTATGCCTATCTTCCCAAAGAGGTCAAGGCACAGGTGGACGAGATCGTGGAGCGGCTGGCACAGCTCCCGGAGGTGGCGGCTTGCTATGAGCAGTGGTGGAAGCTGAAGGATGAGATCGCCGGTTACTACGGACGGAACACGCCGCCCCATCAGCCACTGGTACAGCAAAAAGAGTTCCGCACCATCAAGAATATGATCATTCAGCAGGCGGAAACATTTCGGCAGCCTGTGTCGGAGCAAGTTCCTGTTGAGACAGAACCTAATGAGCAGCAAGTGCCGCCCTCAACCGAATCGCCTGCGGCTATGGCACAGCCGCAGGCGGTCGCGTTACAGAGCGCAATAGAGGTCGGCGTGGTCAGTCAACTACTCCACCACATGAGTCGTGTGTTCCGCGGTAATATGCCGGTTATTCCGCCTGCGCTGCGTATCGACTCCAAGCGCCGCAGGCGGCTGATGGAAAAGCGTATGGCCATGGGACACAAGCGGGATGACCATGAGGAGCAGGAGCGCTTGCGGAATGAGCAGATACTATGACTGTAAAAGACCCCTTAAATTTATCTTCCGTTTTCTCGTTGTGTGTGGTATGCTAATAGTGAGGTGAGCACTATGACCACGAAACAGATAAATCGTCGGATTGCTGCTGTCAAAACAGCAGATGCGATTAACGCCATTGAGGGCGTTCCTGTTTCCGACTATGCCCGCACGCTATCCCTTTGTTGGGCGCGGGGCGAGATTACGGGTGAGCAGATGAAAGCCGCATTGTTGGCTTCTCACCGGAGAATGGCCGAACAGGTGAAGTACCATGCCTGACATTTATCTGTATGATGATGCGCCGATATTGCGCAACAAGCTACAGATCAAGGATGAGAAAACACTCGAATTGATTGAAGCGGAACAGTCTCGTGCCAACATGATGTTGTTGTATGAGCAAGGATTTCATATTTCTGAGTATGAGCATTTGGAGAAGATTTTGCTGGATGCCATTTGCGATGAACCTGTTAAGTATGATGAAGTCCCGTCTGCAAATGAATACAGAAGCACATCACAGGAGAAATATCGGAAATATCAAAAAGAGAAGTACACACCGGAACCTCATTATCAACGAGAAGAATAGAAAGAAGCGGGTCGCCATGCGGCTCGCTTTTTACATGAGGAGGATTATGGGAAAATTTATCTATTTCACATCCGCGGAGAAACGGCAGGCCAACGAGGTTGACCTGCCGTCTTTTCTTCGTGACCGGGGCGAAAAGCTCATCATGGCTGGCCGGGAATACCGGCTGGCCAGCGACCACAGCATCACCGTGCGCGGCGCCAAGTGGTACGACCATGCCACCCGGCGAGGCGGCGGGGCGGTCGGCTTCGTCATGGCGTTCTACGACAAGACCTATCCCGAAGCGGTGACCATGCTGCTGGGGCGGGACGGCCAGGGCATCATCCCCATCGTCAAGAAGGAGCCGGAGTCGAGAGAGCCGAAACCCTTCACGCTGCCGGATGCCTATCTCAATATGCGGCGGCTCTACGCCTACCTGACCACCCACCGGCGCATTGACCGTGACGTGGTCACGGAGTTCGTGCGGGAGAAGCTGCTCTACGAGGACGCTCTGCACCACAACTGTGTGTTCGTTGGGATGGACGAGCACGGCGTATCCAAGCATGCGCACCTCCGCAGCACAAGCAGCAGAGGAAAGGTGTTCCGCATCAATGTGGAGGGCAGCGAGGCGAAGCATAGCTTCCACAAGGATGGCACAGACTGTTCACTCTATGTCTTTGAAGCGCCCATTGACTTGCTGTCTCATATCACGCTCTATCCGACAGGCTGGCTGGAGCACAGCTATGTGGCCTGCTGTGGTACGTCTGTTCAGCCGGTGTTGGAGCGCCTGCGGCAGAATCCAAAGCTAAATATGGTCTATCTCTGCCTCGACAACGATGAGGCGGGCGAGGATGCCTGTGAAAGTATGACGGAGGTACTGGCGGACATGGATGTGGACGTGGAGCGTCTGCGTCCGCAGGGAAAGGACTGGAACGATGACCTGTGCGCGAAACGAGGCGGCCATGGATAACCTCTGGATGCTTTTTGCAGCGGCGGGTGTCATGGTGGCCGTCATCGGCGGACTGTCGCTGCTGGGCGACCACTACACACTGAACAACATCAAGTCCAAGACCGTAGGCGACGGTCAGCATGGCGCGGCACGGTGGGCGACCGATGCGGAGATCCGCAAGACCTATGCCCTCGTCCCCTTCCAAGTGTCGAACTGGCGGGCAGGCAAAAATCTGCCTGAAGCGCAGGGACTGGTGTTGGGCAGTATCAGCGGCAAGCACGGCATCACCGCACTGGTAGACAAGGACGATGTGCATTGTCTTATGATCGGTGCATCCGGCGTGGGTAAGACGGCGTATTTCCTGTATCCCAATCTGGAGTATGCCTGCGCCTGCGGTATGAGTTTTTTTGCTACGGACACAAAGGGTGACCTCGCCCGCAACTACGGCGCAGTGGCGGAGAAATACTATGGCTATCATGTTTCTGTAGTGGATCTGCGCAATCCCACGCGCTCGGATGGCTACAATCTCATGACGCTTATCAACCGCTATATGGATACCTCATTTCATGAACATAGCATTGAAGCGTATGGCAAAGCGGAGAATTTGGCAAGTATTCTGGCTCACAGTATTATCGCGCCCAAAGGCGATGAGGACCGTGGTCAGAACGATTATTTCTACAAAGCGGCGGAAGGTGTAGTGGCCTCAGTGATTCTGCTGCTGGCGGAATTTCTGCCGCCGGATAGTAAGCACCCAACGGAGCGACGTCACCTCGTATCAGTGTTCATTCTGATTCAACAGCTTTTGGCACCCTCTGGCGTGCGAGGGAAAACCTATTTTAAACAACTGATGGATATGCTGCCGACCCACCACAGAGCGCGAAATCTGGCATCGTCCGCCTTGGAATCATCAGATCAGGCAACGGCTTCCGCTATGTCCACAGCGTTGGCACAAATGAATACGTTTATGGATATCGCACTGGAGCAGGTGATCTGCTTTGACAGCAATATAGATGCGGAAAAATTCGCAAAAGAAAAGACGGCCATATTCCTGGTTTTGCCAGAGGAAGATAGGACTAAGAATTTTATGGCAGGTCTTATGATACAAAATTTATCCAAAGAACTGTTTGAGTTGGCCGAAAAAGGAAACGGGCGCCTGCCCAGCCGCGTGGTATTCTTCTGTGATGAGTTTGGCACAATGCCTGCCTTTGATGTAGAGGCATTGTTCAGCGCGGGACGTTCCAGAGGTATCACACTGGTGCCCATTATCCAATCGCTGGCGCAGTTGGAGAAGAACTACGGCAGAGAGGGCGCGGAAATATTAACAGACAACTGCCAGGACACCATCTTCGGCGGCTTTGCACCTAATAGTCAGACGGCGGAGCAGCTCTCCAAATCGCTGGGCAGCCGCACGGTACTGTCCGGCTCGGTCAGTCGGGGCAAGAACGATCCCAGTCAGAGCTTGCAGATGATGGAGCGCCCACTGATGACGCCGGACGAGCTGAAATCCATCCCCAAGGGCGGCTTCGTGGTGATGAAAACAGGTACGCACCCCATGCAGACGAAGCTGCAGCTGTTCCTCGATTGGGGCATTACCTTCGGTAAGCCGTATGTCATGCCGGAACACGCGGCGCGGTCTGTGGCCTACGCCAGCCGTCAGGAGCTGTTCCTCAGTATCGGCAAGAGATACAGCAGGAGCAGTGACCAGCCTGTACAGACACAGCAGGCATCGACCACGCAGCGGAGAGCACCTCGTTCGGCCATGGGACTCTACAGCGAGGACACAAGACCATGAGCTACTTCGGAAGTATCTATGCAGACCAGGACTTGTCTCACCGAGCAAGGGCGGTCTATATGTACCTGAAGGATCGATCCAATACCGGAGACACCTGTTGGCCCAGCGTCCGCAGAATAGCGGAGGACTTGAAGCTGTCCCGCCGCACGGTGCAGAGGGCCTTGTCAGACTTGGAGCGACATGGATTTCTGGAGCGCACCCATCGCCGCCGTCCCAACGGCAGTCTGACCAGCAACCTGTACCGCGTCAAGTGAACAGAGAAAGAGCGCACCTCCCACCAAGGGGGAAGTGCGCTCTTAAGCTGTCATAAGGGTAGCGTCACCATGGCGCACCCCGAAGGACTCACTCTATCGGAGGTACTAAGGCAGAAGAAAGAATGAGACAAGACTTCTTGTAGAAGTAGAGCAAGTGTGCTATACTCTGACTCGTGTGTTTGTCTACAGGGAGGAAAGTCATGTTCTACACCGAGGAAGAAATATCTGTGATCACAGGCCTGCTTAACGCCTATTTGGTGCGGGAACACGCCAGTGAAAAGGTCAGAGAATCGTATACCCGGATCAGCGAAGGACTCCAAAGCCATGCACTGACGAGGGACGATTATGTTTGGCTGGAGAATGCGCTGTTGTTCCTCCGTCCATATTGGTGGAGCGACCGCGAGGACGGGCGGATGCTGATGGATGCCCTCCTACATACGCAGACACTGGCACGGAGAACGTAATAAAAATTGATGAAGGGTGTATCGCTCGATACACCCTTCATTTTTTATTCGGCAGTATTCCGTGTTTCACGTCCTTTGAGCATCTTGTCGGGGATCATAGACGCGCTGATGAGATCGGCAGGATCAACTTCCAGTGCATCCGCAATATCGAAGAACACATCCAGCGTGAAGTTGTGTGCCGTTCCGGGCGCTTCGATGACGCTCAGAAGTGAACGGCTGATACCAGCTTTCTCCGCCAGCTTTTCCTGCGACATTCCACGCAGCTTGCGGAGGGTGACGATGGCAATGCCGATTTGGATAAAGCGGTCATTGTTTTTGAACGAAACAGTTTTACTCATGCGGAATGTCCTTGCCTTTCGTGGTATGGGTAAATTATACTGTTTCTCCACGCCACTTTCTGTCTGAAATAGAAAGCGTTTGACACGAGATGGTGACAATAGTATAATCTAAAACAATCAAATGCTTTCCTAATAAGACAAAGACATATTGTTGCAGACAAGGTGAACGATGGAAATAGACAAACCGATACGCTGTGCGGTCATGGGGCAGCATCCCCTACGATTCCCGTGGGGCTTTGACGAAGAAGATGACCGCTGCCGAAAATTGAAAATCGAATTGGCGCAGCAGATCATGGTGCTGCGCCAGAGCGGCGTGTCGCAATTTCTGACCGCCTGCGACTGCGGCGTGGGATTGTACGCCGCTGAGATCATCAACGGTCTGCGGACGACTGACCACGATCTGATGCTGCTGTGCTATACACCCCATGAGGAGCAGGCTACCAAGTGGGCTCCTTACTTGCGGGAGCGTTACTTTGATGTGTTGGAGAAATGCACCTACATTTCCGCCGTGTGCGAGGTCAGCGCACCGGGCGCGCAGCTCCAAGCCTACAAGGAGATCATCGACCTCGCCGATGTGGTGCTGTGCGTCTACGATACGGACATACCGGCCACAAGCAGTGCGGAGGATAGAGCGTTGGCCTACGCAGAGGGGCAGCACAAGTCGCTGGTGCTGCTGCATCCGACAGAACTGACCACAAAACAGATCTCCGCTGCCCATGACGCGAGATGACAAAGATCATGCCGTGTGCTATACTGTCGGCATCGAGCCAAGGAGGTGTCTGAGATGCTGTTCCAATACCATATCCGTGAAATGACGGTGGAAACAAGTGCAGAGGATTTCGTGACGCACTTTGTCCATGTGGAGAAGTTCCTGCCCTTCTGCCAGCAGTGCAGCAGCTACAATACCCGCTGGACGTGTCCGCCCTTTGACTTTGATCCCATGACCATCTGGCGGAGCTACACGGGACTGCGGCTGTATGCCCGCATCTTACAGGCGGATGTGCCGGAGCAGCCGCTGGATGAGGCGGTGGCGGCACTGAAGCAGGAAAAGCGTCTGTACCGGCACGAGCTTCAGCGGTGGGAGCGGGAAACGCCGGGGAGCCAAATGCTGCTGGCGGGCACCTGCGACCAGTGCGAGGTGTGCGAAAAGGTACAGGGACATCCCTGCGGCAGACCGGAGCTGCTGCGCTACTCCATCGAGGCGCTGGGCGGCGATGTGGAGGGCTGTTTGCAGCACTACTTCCACCTGCCCATGCTGTGGGGCAGGGATGGCAAAGCGCCGGACTACTTTGTGTTGGTGGGCGGCCTGCTCACCAAGTGACAACGGAAACATAAAAATGACGGGTGTATCGGTGGATACACCCGTCATTTTTCATTGTTCCTTTTCGCGGCGTTGGCAGCGGCGCGGGCCTTGTCGCGGTTCTTGCGTTGAGCGACGAGATCGGCCTTGGCCTGCCGTTTCGCTTTTCGTTCCTGCAAGAGCTGCACCTCCTGCCGCTGGTACTCCTGCTCGTAGCGGGGATAGTGATGCTCCCGCGGCGGCTTGTACTGTGAAGGCAGCTCTGCGGCCTTCAGCGCCGCAGACCAGTTACCGAAGCGCTGGGCGATGTACGCACCACCCACGACCTCGCAGGGTGCGGGCGTATAGGACACATCGACGCACTGACGTACATAGGCGATGAGGTCGGCGTCGCTGGCGGTTTCGTATTCTATCGCAAAAGCCTCGTCCTGCGCTTGCAGGGCCTCGATGGTGCGCTTGACGATCTGCTGATGCAGCAGGTTATCCCCGTTGACCTGTGGCATTTTTGTGTCCCTCCTGGGCATAATAGACTCAGCCAGATGGAGCGGCATCCTTCGTAAATCATCATCATTTAGGAAAGCATTTTTCGCCACCGGCTATGGTAAAACCATAGCATTTGCGGGGCGGGAAGTCAAGTATGGCATCGGTGTCAGGGCGAAAACAGTCGCTGGAGACCGAAACGGGAGGTATATCCGCCGAGCCTTTCCGCGATGATGGATGATAAAAAGGGTGTTCGCCGTCAAAAATCGCGTCAGGAGGAGTACGAAATGCCACGCAGAGGGGAGAACATCTATAAGCGCGGAGATGGCCGTTGGGAGGGCCGCTATATCCGCGGTCGGACGCCGGAGGGACGGGCGCAGTACGGCTACGTCTATGCCGCCACTTACAGCGTCTGTCGGGAAAAACGGCGGCAGCGTCTGCGGGAGCTGCCCCGTGAGATCACGCCAAGCAATAACATGACATTGCCGGAGGCTGTGGAGCTATTTTTCGTGGAACGGGAACAGAAACGGAAGCTGAAGGAGTCCACTGTCAGCCGGTATCGGTATGTGGTGCGGCAGTATATCCAGCCGCAGTTGGGAGCAGCGCCGCTATACACACTGACGGAGCAGCGGGTAGCGGATTTTTACCGGAAGCTCCAGGAACAGGGTCTATCGGCCAAAAGCACACGGGACGTTGGCGTACTGCTGCGAGCCATTCTGCGGAAGGCATCCAAGCACGGATGCTTCTGCACGGGGGTAAACGCCGAGCTGCCAGTGTGTAAAAAGCGGCAGGTGGAGATATTCACCGAGCCGGAGATCCTGCGGCTGGCACATCATATCGTAAACGAGCCTGACCTGACCGGTCTTGGCGTTCTACTGACGCTGAACAGCGGCCTGCGGCTGGGAGAGCTGTGTGCGCTGCGTTGGTCGGACATCGACCTCCATGCAGGCTTTCTACGTGTAGAACGCGAGGTGCAGCGACTCTATGAAAAAGGTCATACGAGGCTTGTCGTACAGCCGCCCAAGAGCGAATCGTCGCAGCGGAGAATACCGCTGCCAACTGATATCCTGTCCCTGCTGGCAGCGCACAGACCCGAGAACGCGGGCAGTTTCTGCCTGCTGACAAGCTCCGGCGATCCGCTGGAACCGCGTACCATGCAGAACCGATATAGGTCGCTGTTGAAGCGGGCGGGCGTGCCGTACCGCAATTTTCATGCCCTGCGGCACACCTACGCTACACGCTGTATTGAGCAGAATGTGGATGTCAAAAGTGTCAGCGAAATGCTGGGCCACAGCGATGTGCGGATCACCCTGCAAACCTATGTCCATGTCTCCCTGCGGCATAAGCAGCAGGCGGTGCAGAGCATCTGCTTCCTGCCGGTTGGGAACTTTGCGCCGTCAGAAGTTCCGTCAGGCGCAGCAAAAAACGCCACACGACAGGGCGCGGCGGCGCAGGTTTCCTAAATGATGATGATTTACGAAAAAGTTATGCCGTCCGCGAAACAGAATACCCAAAAAACGGCAGGTGTGCAATCCGCGCACCTGCCGCTTTTCGATCGCGTGACAAATTTCATACACTGTGCTATACTACCCACATCACCACCAAGGAGGACGTACCATGCGTATCAACTGGTTCAAGGACGAAAATCACCTGGTCTATATCAACGGCGCGACACAGCTGGCGGAGCTGGAACGGACGCTGCACTTCCCCGGACTGGAGGAAGCGGCCAACGAGCTGCGGCAGCACCCTACAGCGGAGGGCTTTACCATCAAGGGACCCAAGCGCACCAGCGGACGGCTGTTCGTGCCTGATCTGACCTTCGGCGAGCACATCGAGATGGGCGAAAACATCTTCTTCTATATGGGCGAGATGCAGGAGTGCTACGTCATCTACTGGCCGGACGCACCGGTGGCAAAGTGAATAAAAACAACACCGGCGGCGTTACCCACACGCTGCCGGTGCTGCTTTGAGGTGGTGTTCCTCATGGAAAAGAAAAGTAAAAGTATGGTTGGCTGAACCATGGCCTTATCATAGCAGGCCGAAAAAGATTTGTGAAGCGCATCTTTGTTCTTGAAAACATGAGGACTTGTATAGTATAATGCTCCTCGAAATGAGGTGCGCCATGAGTATTTCCAAATATCAGGTCTTTCTGAAAACGGTCTCCTGCGGCAGCTTCTCCAAGGCGGCGGAGGCACTGAACTTCACCCAGTCCGGCATCAGCCACGCCATCAACTCGCTGGAAAACGAGCTGGGCGTGAAGCTGTTGAGCCGCAACCGCGGCGGCGTGGTGCTGACGGCGGATGGCCGTGCGGTGCTGCCCAAGATCGAAAAGCTGTGCGCCGCCCACCATTCTCTCATGCAGACGGTGGAGGGGCTGAAGGACATGGACAGCGGCTTGGTGAAGATCGCCACCTTCTCCAGCGTGTCCGCCCAGTGGCTGCCCCGCATCCTCAAGAGCTTCGGCAAGGTGTACCCCAACATCGAGTTTGAAGTCGTCACCGGTGATTTCTACGATCAGATCGAGGGCTGGATCGTCAACGGCACGGTGGACTGCGGTTTCCTGCGGCTGCCGTCGGTGAAGCGCTTGCAGACCTACGCTCTGCACCGTGATGAATTGCAGGTCATCGTCCCCTGCGACCACCCCTACGCCGATCGCGACCCGTTCCCCGTGTCTGCGCTGGCAGAGGAACCCTTCATCCAGCTGGAGGAGGGCGACGACTACGAGATCATGGCGGCCTTTGACGAGATGGGCATCCGCCCCAACGTGAAGTACATCGCCCGGGAGGATCGGACCATCCTCGCCATGGTGTCGGAGGGGCTGGGCATCAGCCTGCTGCCAGAGTTGATGGTGCGCCACAGTCCTACGCCCATCAAGGTCTGTCATGCGCCCCTGCACTTCTACCGTACCATCGGCATCGGTGTCAAGGACAAGAAGGCACTTTCCAACTCCACCCGTCTGTTCGTGGACTATGTGCGGACGTGGGTGGCGGAAAACGGGAATACATAGACGTTCAACTTTCGCTAAAAAAGCATGAGAACACGTCATGTAATACAGACAAGAACGCAGTTCCCATACGGCTTTGCGGGAACGAACAAACGACGCCGCAAAAATGTATCCTTCCGCGAAACAAATACCCTCTTGCAAAACGGCGGGGTGTTCATCATAATAGCACCCGTAGCCCCCGAAAAGTGAATAGGCTTACCGGTCTGAAACGCTGCGGCGTTTCGGTGAAAGTCGGAATGTGGGTCAAAGTCCCCGCGAACAGGTCACTGTGAGGCTCCTCTGAGGCAGGAGATAAGTCAGGTCTGCGCCGGTAAGCATCACGAAATGCACACGCCTGACACCGAGTGGCATGAACGGGGGCTCTGCGCCTGTTTACGAAAGCGTCGGCATTTGCCGGCGCTTTTTCTATACAGTACGAGGGGAGAAAACGACTTTGTTGGAGAGAAAGAAATACGTCCGCAGGGACGCCACAGTGGGAAGGCTGTCCTCCATCTTTCTGGAGGATATGGCGGGGAGCGTAAAGCCGTCCACACTGGAGTGCTACCGCCGCAACATCCGATGTCATATCCTGCCGCGTTTGGGAGAGCGCGTGGCAGTGGAGGTGACGGCGGAGGAGGTCAACGACTTCATCGAGCAGTTACAGGAGGACTATTCGCCCAAACTGGTGCGGGAAATCGGCGGTCTTCTGCTGCGGATCGTGGGCATGGCCGGTGTGGGCTATGGCGAGGACGTGACGCTGCCGAAGGTACGGCAGAAGGCTGTGGAGGTGTTCACCGAGCCAGAGTTAAAGCAGATGGGGCAGGTCATCCTGCACCGCCCGGATAGAACCGGCCTTGGTGTACTGCTGACGGCCTACACCGGCCTGCGGCTGGGAGAACTGTGCGGCCTGCAATGGCAGGACGTGGACGTCGGCGCGGGACTGCTGCACATCCAGCGGACGGTGGAGCGCATCGCGCAGACGGGCGGCGGGACGTACCTGACGGTGCAGCCACCGAAAACGGAAAATTCCGAACGCTGGATACCCATTCCGAAAGAGATGCTGCGGATGCTGAAGCCAGAGACAAAGCAGCCGGACAGCTACCTGCTGACCGGCGGGGAGATCGTCCCTGACCCGCGGGCGATGCAGTACCGTTATAAGGTGTTGTTGGAGCGCTGCGGTGTGCGGTATCGGAATTTCCATTGTCTGCGGCACAGCTACGCCACACGGTGTGTGGAGCGGGGGGTGGACGTGAAAAGCGTCAGTGAGCTTCTGGGCCACGCCGATGTCCGCACCACGCTTCGGCTATACGTCCACTCGTCTATGGACTACAAGCGCAGAGCCGTGGAGGGGATAGGCTTCCTCAAGGGAATAACGTAAAAAAGGACGCCGTTCGGCGTCCTTTTTCCTATCCGAAAAATGTCAAAAAATTTTCGCAAAGTAACATACTTTGCGAAAACTTTCCAATTTCAGCCAAATAACAGTATATACCAGTCGTTTTTCCGTGTCAACAACGAGTTCAAATTTTCGACTTTTTCTGGCGTAAATCTGGAATGCCTTGCAGCGCAAGGCGTTCCGCGCTTTTTCGCAAAGTATGTTACTTTGCGAAAGAAATCGAGGCCAAAAACTGAATAAAAGGTCTTGCGAAGTCGTGTGGCTGTCGCTGTAAAGGCGGTATATCATTACCGTCAGGCGGCAGTTTTGAAGGAATGGGGTGATGCCCCCTGCGGACGGCGCTGTTGACGTAAGGAATGGACCAAAGCGGCAGAAATGCCGTGTGGCGAATAGCAGCCATTGGAGCGAACGCTCTGAGAAGGTAGGTTCAGGTACGAGAAGGGCAAAAGCCCTTCGTGACGTTAGGGCAGAAGAATTGCACGATGGAGGATCAGTGTTGGACAGCGGGCGATCTCTCCCTGACGGCATAGGCGGGAGTGCGCGCTGGCGAGGTTCGTCAGCGCATTTTCATTTCTGCCGGATCACCGCTGGTTTTCTTCGGAAAACCGGCGATTTTTGTAAGGGAGGACTATGCCATGTCACACAGAAATCCTCGCGAGAGATTTGACTACAAGAGTTGGTTTGAGCGTAATGTGGCCAAGCGTACCGTGGCGGCGCTGGAAGCGCGGGACGCGGAGTTTGCCGAAAAGCACGCGGATACGCCGCTGGCGCATTTGGCGCAATACGTCGGCAATCGTGCTGAACTGCTGCGGCACACGCCCAGTCCCTGCGAGATAGACGGCGGCACATTCATCGAGGAGCGCTTCGGCGGTTGGGCCGCAGTATTGGAGATGGCACGTCTGCGCCCACCGGCGAAAGAGCCCAAGTTGAAAGACACCGCACGCTACAAGCGGGAAAAAGCCGTGCAGGAGCCGCTGTTCTACGAGGAATCCGAGCGCAAGAAGAAGGCGAAACGCGCCAAGGCCGCCGCCAGCCATGCGGCACAGCAATCACGGCTGAAAGAGAAAAAGCGGCTGGAGCAGGAAAAGAAAGAGGCTCGTGATGCCGCTGCCCGCCAGCGCGAAGTCGAGAAAGCGGCAAAGGCCGCAGAGCAGGAGGTGTCCTGCTGAGTTACCCTTGTCAAGCCGAGACAGTCTGAACGGAGACTGTCAGCTTTCCATAAGGGTGGGAGGGGAAAAGCCACCCCTCCCACCTCCTCTCTTTGTTGAACGGCAAGACCAAAACCACATACAAAAGCAAATATGTTACCCGCCCCTGCGGGGCAGGTAACGGGAAAAATACGCCCCATCTGCGGGGCGAGAAACAGGAATAGGAGCAAACACACATGATCTCTTTGAGTGAAATACTGCATACCATCGCCCAGGCGCTGATGATCCCCTGCCTCATTATACTGATAATTCTGATGGCCGGGGCGGTCTGGCAGATCGGCGACATCGTGGTTGAGTACATCGCGGAGCGCCGCAAGCATAAGTGTAACGTCCCCCAGCTGCTGCGCGACGTACACGCGGCGGGCGCGGACGGCCTTGCGGAGCTGATTGAAAACAGCGGCCTGCTGCGGCGGCAGAAGAAGGCCCTGCTGGAGCTGGCGGAGAGCCGGGGGCTGCCCAAGGACACCCTGACGGCGCTAGCGGAGCGCCTGCTGGCCACGGAGGAGGCGCGGAACGCCCGCACCACCTCCATCACGGACATGATCGCCAAGCTGGGCCCCATGTTCGGCCTGCTGGGCACGCTGATACCCCTGGGCCCCGGCATCGTGGCGCTGGGACAGGGCGACACGGTGACGCTGTCGGAGTCCATGAACGTGGCATTCGACACCACCATCGCCGGCGTCATCAGCGCGGCGGTGGCCAGCGTCATCTCCCACATCCGCAAGCGGTGGTACAACGACGACATGGTGTCGCTGGAAACGCTGATGGAGGCAGTTCTGGAGGAGGTCACGAGCGATGTTGAAGGGTAAGTTTTCCTCCCGCCGCCGGGTGACGGAGGAGGTGGACGCCATGTCCGGGCTGGCGAACCTGTCGGACGTGATGCTGGTGTTCGCCTGCGGGCTGATGGCGGCGGTCATACTGAACTGGAACGTGGATCTGAGCAAGACCCGCGTGGAGATCCTCCAGCGGGAGCAGATGCAGGAGCTGGACAACGCGGAAGAGATGGAGCAGGACATCCAGTCCTCCAGCAGCTTCGAGCAGAAGGGCACGGTGTACGAAGACCCGGAGACAGGCAAATTGTATGTGGTGATGCCAAAGAGCAGTAACTAAATAGTTTTTACATAGATACGTTCAACAATGAGAGGAGCAAATTACATGAAGAAACGGACAAGCAGTATGTTCCGGCGCATCGTGAGCCTGCTGATGAGCCTGGTGCTCACGCTGACGCTGGTGACCCCCGCGGCCTTTGCCACGGAGGTGGTGGGCGGCAGCGGTACGGCCATCATCGAGGGCAACGCGAACCCGGCTGATCCCGCCCCCGGCGAGGACAGCGAGAACAATGAGGACAAGAACACCGAGGACGGCAAGGACGAACAGCCTACCAACCCCGGTGATGAGGATAAGAACCCCACCGACGGCGACGGCGAGGACGCCAACAAGCCCGATGGGGATAAGAAGGACGAGGAAAACAAGGACGAACAGAACACCGAGGAGCCGTCTGACGAGATCGACACGCTGGAGGACGAAGGCGAGAACGCGGTCGATGCGGTCACTGTCTGGGACGGCTCGGCCGCAACAAAATTCGCCGGTGGTACTGGTACGGTTGCTGATCCCTACAGAATCAGCAACGGTGCGGAACTGGCATATCTGGCACAGCTGGTGAATGACGGAAATGATTTCAGCACCAAAACTGTCACATTGACAAATAATATTGACCTTAATAACAAAGCTTGGACACCTATTGGTAATAGCGATAGTGTGTTCGCTGGCACGTTTGACGGCAACGGCCATACCATCAGTGGGCTGTATATTAACATCACTGGCAGTTATTCCCCCGCTAAAAAGGGCAGATTGTATCAGGGCCTGTTCGGTTGTGTTGAAGATGGCACGGTACGGAATCTTATTGTTACGGGCAGTGTAACGATCGGGAACGAAAAGAGCGTGAATGTGAGTTACATTGGCGGTATTGTAGGCATAAATGACGGCGGCGACGTGCAGAACTGCGGCTTTTACGGCACAGTTTCGGCAAAACAGAACGTATTAAAAACCCCGAAGGACTGCACCAAAGACAATGGAGGTGTAGTAGGTAAAGGTAAAGCTGCTAAGTGCTGGTATTTCTGTACGGATATAAAGAGTGCCTCTCCTCTGGGCGCGTGCGGTGGTTTCGCTGCAAACTGCTATCAAAACGTGTCGGAGGATGTGGCTAAAGGCGACTATATAAATGACCTCAACAGCTTTAAGGCGGTCCTGCAGATGAATGCTGCTGGCTCCGATATGTGGAAGCCCGGCGAGAAGCACCCGGAGTTTTTGCAGGAAAGTGAGAAACTGGTGGTATTGCAGCCGTTGTTTGACGATACAACAGCTGCCGTACAGGTCAATGGCAGTAAAGAGGGTGCAGTGGTAACAGACAATACACCCATTGTACTGACCGGCGAGGATGTGTACTACCGTGTGGGCGAAAATGGAAAATGGACAAAAATTGATAGTGAAGCATCGGCCGATTTGGACGGCACAGATCAAGTCGTGACCATTTACTATGCCAGTGCAGAGGAACTCCAGAGCATAAAGTGGTACGATCCAAACGTGAATGAGTTTGTCCTTACCACCGCAGGACAACTGACCTACCTGGCACAGTTGGTCAATGGGGGAACAGACTTTGCGGGGAAAACGATCAGGCTGGGCAGCGACATTGAAATTTCTAAAACATGGGCAGCACCGATTGGAACGCAATTTAAATCGTTTAAAGGCACATTTGATGGCGAAGGTCATGTTGTCAGTGTAAAGGATGGCACAACATTCGGCGGTTTATTCGGTTATAACGACGGAACCATCCGTAATGTGATCGTGACTGGTATTGTGGATGCGTCCAGCGTGGCAGGTCCCAATGTCGGAGGCATTGCGGGTACGAGCCGCAAGACGATTCAAAACTGCGGCTTCTATGGGAAGTTTGAGAATATTGAAGGGAAGACACTCTGTGGTGTAGCAAATGCTTCCAGCGGAGTAGAAAACTGCTGGTTTTACAATACCGGAGAAGGCAGTGTTGATGTAGCAGGGAATCAGTATAACAAACCAAAGAACTCCTATGTCAATAAGGGTGAAAGCGCCAAATTAGGTGGTGAGCTGGTTTCCGAGAACTTCGCCGCTGTGGTGGCGGAAAAGCTTAACGATGCGCTGGCTGACAGTTGGTTCCCGTGGGTGACACGGGAGGGGTGTAACTACCCTGTTATGCTGATCGAGGGAAAACTGGTCAACGTGACAAGCTATGACGGCGCGGATGATACGATAGTGACGATCGGCGACAGTGGCACGACAAGTGCGGCCGTTACGGAGAATACGGTCACGCTGAAATTGGCAGACAGCTACACAGGGGAGACTGTTTATATCATCAGTGATCCTGCTGAAGAGGTCGTGATCGATGGTGAGAACGCGACACCGCGCCTGACAAGCGCGAGCAGGACATGCGTTTATACGCTTCCTGACGGTCAGCGCTTTGTCAAGCTGTATTACGGTACGGCGGACAAGCTTAATGCGGATGATTCATGGTATGATACAAACGCAGACAAGATGACGATCATGAGTGCGAAGCAGCTGCGGACGTTTGCCGGTATGGTCAATGCGGGGACCGACTTCGCGGGGAAGACGATCATGCTGGGGGCGGATATTGTGCTGCCCGGCGAGTGGACACCCATCGGTACGGCGGAGCATCCATTCAAGGGAACGTTTGATGGCTGCATAGAAATTAGCGATAATAACTACAAGTATTATGCGGTTTCTGGCGCGGAAGTCAATGCAGCCGGTCCCAATGCCGGTTTGTTCGGCGTAGTGGACGGCGGTAAGGTGCAGAATTTGACGGTGGCTGGTTCGGTCTCCTCCGAGGCGAAGGATGCCCACGTCGGAGGTATCGTAGGCTGGCTGAAAGCCGGTACAGTGGAAACGTGCGTATTCATTGGAAGCGTGGAAGCTGCCGGAGAAAATGCTGTACGCGGCGGCCTTGTGGGTAAGGCTGAATCCACGGACTCAGTTTCTGACGGCTATTGCTATAGTGCGGAAGATGTAAAGCCGGTAGGCGATGGTGCATATACAAAATGCTTCTACCTGGCAGCAAAGTCCACCAGAGGTGCGGCGAACGATAACGGCGCCCGCACGGAGCAGGAATTCAGCATCGGACGGGTAGCGTGGGAACTGCTCGGCGAAAACGAGCAGTTTAAGAACACTGCGCCCAAACCGCATTGGGCACAGGAGAACGGGATGCCTGTTATAGAATCGTATGTATCCCTCTATTACCTTTATGAGGTGGAGCTGGTCAAACGTTCCGGATCGGAAGGACTGTCCGTTATCATGCAGGCGAACGGAACAAATGCACTGCTTGATGGGGATACGCAAAGGGTGTACGTTGCGGAGGCAGAAGAGATCACGATCGACAGTGGCGGCATAGATGATAACTATACTGTTACATATTCGCCCAAGGATCCATGCACGGGAATCAATAAATATACTTGGGGGATGCCTAACAACACGTTCTACTATACTATCAGCGCAAAAACGAACGAGGATATCAGTTGGTACATAGGACAAGAAAACGTTTCAGAGTATACACTTGAAACCACGGCGCAGTTGTTCGGCTTTGCCGCGCTGGTGAACGGCACGGCAAAGAGGGCGGATGGCACACTGGTCAATTCTGTGAATTTCAGTGGCAAGACCATCTATTTGGCTAATGACGTCGATGTTTCCGGCTATGAGTGGATAGCCATCGGCTATTCCGATGGCTATACCCCTACGGCATTTGCGGGGACCTTTGACGGTAAAGGCCACACGGTCACGCTGACACTGGATACCATAGGCCAAAACTATGTGGGTTTCTTCGGCTATGTTACCGGTACGGTGAAGAACCTGACCGTGGATGGCAGCGTGAAAGCTGATAGTACTGGTAGCAACGGCATTGGTCATGCCGCCGGTGTCGTGGCATATCTTGCCGGCGGCACGGTCGAAATGTGCGTCAACAGGGCGAGTGTGACCACTGACAAGTGCTGTTACACGGCTGGTATCGTCGGCGGCAGCGAGAATGGTAAAATCAAAAACTGCCGCAACACAGGCGAAATCAGCAGTACATACGAATCGACTGGTGGCCATGCTGCTGGTATTGCAAATGAGGCGGAGTCTGTTACTCAATGCTGGAACGAAGGCGATATTGAATTGAAGACCGTGAAAGGCAACAGTTCCAACTCCAGAGTGGCAGGTGTTGCTACCGGAGCACCGGTTCTCAATTCTGCCAACTTTGGCAAAGTCTCCGGCCCAACATGGGCTGAAACTGGCGTATCCATTGGAGGTGTGGGAACTACCGCTGTCTCCAACAGCTACAACCTCGGCACGGTGACCGGCGCAGCGGGGAAGACCTACAACATCAGCGGCGGCACGGTGGTCAACAGCTACTATGCTGATATTGCCGGGAAAACCGGTATCTACGTCAAGGACAGTGCTGGTATCACTGACGCCGACAAGTCTCAAAGTATCACAATAACCGAAGTCGATGGGAAAAAGGCCTATAAAGTCGGCAATGTTGAGCTGGTGGATGTGCTGAATGGAGCCTGCAAAAATATTTCCGGTGCACTGGAGTGGATCAACAAACAGGAGGCGCCCAATAACCCCGTGCATATCACGCGCTGGGACGGCAGCTTTGAACCCGGCGTGAAGGGCGTGATCACCCTTGTCTATGACCCCAACGGCGGCGAAGGAGCGGCTGTAACGGAGCAGCAGCGGGTCGAAGGCGATACCGACGGAAGCTTCACCATTAAGTCCGATACGGAGTTGGGCTTCAAGCACGAGAACGGCACATTCCTCGGCTGGAGCAAGACGGCCGGCGGTGAGGTTGCGTTCAAGCTGAAAAACGACGGCAGCATTACCCCTGCCTCCGTAAGCGTAAAGAAAGATGAAACGTTGACGCTCTATGCCGTGTGGTCTCCGATATGGGCGGGCAGCGGCACGGAAGCTGCTCCCTATGAGATTCCCGATGTTGGCAAGCTGACCGCCCTGCAAACGCAGGTCAATGAAAATGGATTCAGCTACAGCGGCAAATGGTTCAGGCTGACCAATAACATCGATCTGAACAACGAGCCGTGGACGCCTATCGGTGTCGATACCGGCCATCCCTTCAGCGGCAGTCTGAACGGCAGCCAAAAGAGCATCAGTGGCCTGAACGTTAATACTTCCACACAGTATGCTGGCTTGTTCGGCACGGTCGGAGAAATCACCGTCCAATCGTTGACTCTGCAAGATGGATCGGTGATTTGCACCGGTGCTACTTCGTGGTGTGGTGGACTTGCTGGAAACGGCTCCCTTCTGTTGAGCGATGTTCATATCGTCAACATGGCGATCAGCGGCGATGGAATAGGCGGAACTGGTGGTATCCTTGGCGGTGGATACGCAAGTATGACTGCCTGTAGCAATACCGGCGGTTCCGTATCGGGCAGATATGCCGGTGGTTTGGCGGGCAGAGGCAATACCAACGGAACCGACTTTATATTTACTGACTGCAATAATAGCGCAGCCGTGACAGGCCGTAACTATGCAGGCGGCATGGCCGGCAGTGATCGTAGCGAAAGCATGGAATTTACGAACTGCTCTAACGCTGGAAATATACGCAGCGAAGGGTCGGCAAACGGAATTGCGGCGGCAGGAACTTTTGTCACTTGCACCAATACGGGCGCCATCAGCAGCTCTCAAGGACGGGCAGACGGAATTGCCGAATATGCTAAGGATATAACGCAATGCGGAAATACGGGGGCCATAAATGGCAGTACAGCGGCGGGCATAGCCTGGCACGCTATACGTATTGAGAAATGTTACAACACCGGCAAAATCACAGCAACGGCTGGCAACGCTGCGGCATACGGAATTGCAGGTTCGGTGCGGTGGTATATCAAAAACTCTTTTACTTACAATGTGGATACTCAAGTCCCTTTGGTAAGTAACATAAAATTCGGAACTTATGGTGACAAAAACGAAGTGACCAACAGCTACTACCTCGCCAGCAGTGCTACAGCGGTTAGCAGCGCAGGCGAATACGCTACGCTGGCTGATTTCGCCAGCGGCAAGGTAGCATGGGGTGTAGATGGCGGCACTGGTGCGCACGCCAACTACTGGACGCAGGATACCCGGCGTGGCCAAAATCAGATGCCTGCAGGTCCGGGTAGAGCGTATCCCAAGCCCATCGAAGACCCAAACACGGAGTTCAGCGTCTACCGCGCACTGGTGCAGTACGGCACTGGCGGCACGGTCAGCCTGGAAGCCAATAGCCACAGTAGCGAGAATCAGGAAAATGCCGTGTACGGCATGAAGGGTACCAGCGTGACCATTAAGGCCACGCCCAAGGACAACACCTTCGGCCTGAAGTCCCTGACATGGACGCATAACGGCCAGACTGATGTTCTGCCTGCTAAGGGCACGACGAACATCGTCATGCCCGCAGAGAGCAATGTTACTATCCACGCCGAATTTGCCAGTGTTGGCCCCGGCGGTAACGGTGGTTACTACTACGGAGGCAGCGGCGACGGTACCGGCACCGGCGACAAGGACGACGAGGGCCTGCAGGATGGCCTGAACATGGACGTGGAGTACGACATCAAGGGCCTTGTGCTGGGCGCTTACGCCGAGTGGGGCTCCAACGGCGGGAACAAGTCCTTCCAGAAGTGGCTGGAAGAAAATCCCAACGTCGTCCGCGCTCTGCTGACCAATAGTCTGGACAACATGGCCACCGCGGCCGTGGGTAAGAAGACCGATGAGGCCAAGGATCTGGCGGCGCTGCTGCTGGCCAGCCTCAACGAGCACACCGGCGTGGACGGCAAGGACGGCGATACCATCGCCAAGGCGCTGCAGAAATACATCGACTCCGGCAGCGATGAGGTGTTCAGCGCGTGGCTGACCGGTGGCGGCGGCATGGCCAGCGGTACCTATGAGAGTATCTACGGCCAGTACGCCAGCAGCCTTGCGGCACTGGCAGACCGTCTGTACAGCAAGTGGGAGGCCAGCGGCACGTCCATGACCTTCCCGGTGTGGCTGGATTCCCAGCAGGTGAGCATGGACAGCCTGTCCGAGAACGCGGACGAGCCGGATACCGACACTGCCAACGATCCCCAGACCTCCGACGCCCCGGATGATGTGCCGGATGGACAGGATACCGAGGGCGGCGCCAGCGGTAACTCCGTGTGGGAGATCATCGGCACGGTGGTGCGTGAGAATCCCATCCTCGTCTGGAGCATCGTGGCTGTCATCGCGGCGCTGATCATCGTGGGCGCGGTACGCCGTTACCACAAGGTCAAGCGTGACGAGCATGACGAGAAATAATTAAACCTGATTACGCCGCGGGCGTAGTCTGCCGATTCGCGTGGGCGGAATTTCCGTCCACGCGAATACGGCTATATAAACGGAAACGGGAGGGATGCCTCTGTGAGAAGAAAAGTGCGAAATTTGACGGCGTTTCTGCTGGCATTGGTGCTGATACTTGGCAGTATGCCATTGACTTACGCGGCGGGATATAGCATCACCGTCAATGCTCCGACAGGGAACGATCTGCCCTATTGGGTGTTCGAGAAAGCGGGCGTAGACAGCGCGGATGTGCTGAACCTGACGGCCAACGAGGGGCATACTCTGCCCACAGGTAAGGTCGCCCGCGTGTCGCTGGCCGTGGGCAAAAACAAAGAAGATGAAGCGAGCTGTGGCATTTCTATCAATGGGATGTACTATGTGCAGTCCGTGACGCTTGACCATCCGGATTTCTTCACCGGCACGGTGGAAATACAGGTAGGTAAGGACGCCCAGTGGACCGAGGAAACGTGGGGCAGCATCACGCCGCTGGAGAATTCCAATATTATTGGCCGCGTGCAGTTCAAGAACGGTACATTCACCGGCGATGTAAGCATCACCGTCAGTCCTATGACCGCGCAGCAGGCAGAGACAGCGCAGAAGCAGAATCAACGACAGGTGGTGCCGCAGGGCAAATACACTGTCAAAGAGATTTCTGAAGCTATTTACGGCATTCTGGCGCAGAAGCGCTCTGCGTTGGGTTTGGAAGATAGCGACTATCTTCTCTCTGGGGACGAGCTGACCTATGCCGGCAGCTCCGCCACGGACTGGCTGCCCATCGGCTTGAGCCGATGCGGTGTGGAAGACGATTACGACGCCTACCTCGCAGCGTTGCAGACCTACGTCGAGCAGAAATACCGTGAGCCGGACAAGCTGGACAGGGTGAAGGCTACCGAGTGGCATAGAATCTCCCTTGCTGTGCTGGCCTGCGGCGGCGACCCCACCCATTTTGGTAAGGACGCGGACGGCAACGACATCAACCTCATCGCGGACGGCGTATATGACCGCGGTAAGACCGTGGACATCGGCGCACAGGGGTTAAACGGTTGGCTGTGGGGACTTATCACGCTGGACAGTATGAAGTACAACATCCCTGCGGGCTCGTCTTACACCCGCACGGAGATGATCAAGAAGATACTGTCCTTCCAGCTCCCCGATGATGGTTTCAACCTGCGCTTTGCACAGGGCAGCACCGCCGACCCGGACATCACGGCCATGGCGATACAGGCGCTTGCGCCGTACTACCGTAACGCCACATTCAACGTGAAAGACCCGGTGGACAAGGCACTGGACTGCCTTTCAAAATTGCAGCTGGACACCGGCGACTTCCGCAGCTGGGGCACACGGAACTCCGAGTCCGTGTCACAGATCATCGTGTCGCTGTGCTCCATCGGTGTTGATCCGCAGAACGACTCACGGTTCATCAAGAACGGCATCAATCTGCTGGATGCCCTGTTCTACTACCAGCAGGAAGACGGCGGATTTGCCCACTCCTACGAGTCCGACCCCGGCAATCCCTCCGCCATCCCCGGCGAGAGCAACAGCATCGCCACCGACCAGGCTCTGCTGGCACTGGTGGCCGTATGGCGGCAGGCACAGGGTATGAGCATCCTGTACGATTTCCGCCCCGGCAGCGTGTCCGCCAAGATACTGACGCCGGAGGAAAGCGAGGTGTCCTTTGCGGGCAGCTACGAGTTTACCGAGGCCGACCAGCAGCAGACGGACGCACTGCCAAAAAAGCTGTCCACGGAGAACGATGCCGAGGTGACAGCCCTGCTGGACAAGCTGAAAATGAGCCGTGATTTCGAAGGCTACGATACCTACATGACTAAGCTGACGCAGGCAAAAGCCGACATAGACGCACTGTACGCGGAGATAGAGAGCATCAACGTGGACATTCAAGAACAAATCATCCCCATGACCGATCCGGGACTGGGCGAGAAGTCCACGGTGGACAGGCTGGTGAAGCGCTACAAGGTGCTGTCAGGCCACGACAAAGAGCTTGTCCAGAACTGGGACGCCGTACTTTCCGTGAAGGCGCAGACGGACGCAGCACAAAGAAACCTGTTTCTTATCATCGGTGGCGCGGTAGTCGTTATGGTAGCTGCGACGGTGGTCATCCGCCGCAGGAGGGAGAGCAAATGAGAAAGCATATCACAAGATTACTCACAGCCTTGCTGACACTGGTGATACTTTTGCCCATCGTAGCACAAGCTGCTCCCACGGACGGCTGGACAGATGAGGCGGAGCAGGCGTATCAGACAGTGACGCAGCTGGTCATCCAGCGCGTCACCGAGAGCAAGGACTACCTTGCCACCGCTACGCAGGAAGAGAACGCCAAGGCGGTCTATGCCCTGTGGACTTCCGGCGCAGCTGTCCCCAGCGGCTTCTATGACGAATACCTGCAAGCGCTGGCTGACTGGCTGGATCTCGCGGTCAAGCGGGGCAAAACGGCCTACATCCCCGGTGTTATCCGCACGGTGGCGGATATGGGGCTGGATGTGACGGACTTCGCCGGACACGACCTCATGGATGCCTTGCGGAAGCCGGAGCTGGTGGAAGCGGACGAGGATCGGCTGGATATGCTGATGGACTTGGATGCCGCCGGTGACGCCGGCAAGACCGACGAGTTCAACGCCCTCCGTGAAACGCTGCTGACAGAAGCGCTTGCTCGCCAGCAGAGCAGCGGCGAGTTCCGCTATACCTCTAAGTGGCCTGCCGAGTTGAAGCGGAAGGGCGTGGCTGCTGAGCCGGATCGGTTTGACTACATCCTGCTGACCGCCAAGTCCGTACAGGCCCTCGCACCTTATCAGGATCGCAAGGACGTATCCGCAGCCATTGACAAGGCGTTGGATTATCTATCTGAGCAGCAGCTCCCCAGCGGCGGCTTCCTCAAGTATGGTGCAGAGGACGTAGAGGAGGACGCGGCAGTGCTGGAAATGCTGGCCGCGCTGGATATCTCCCCTGACGACGGGCGATTTGTAAAGAACGGCCACACCGTGCTGGATGGTATGATGGGGTGGTATCAGGGGAAATATTCCAGCAGTGCGCCTGCACCCGGACAGGGGTTCTACCGGGAGAACGCAAATTGGGGCTACAACACTTACTCTTACAATGAGCCTCTTGGATGGGTAAAGTCGTCATGGGGCAGTATGTATGACCCTGACGATCCGGATAATCCGGATAAATGTGTCATAGAGCGGAAATACATAAATGAAGCCGCATTTTCAGGCTTTTCCCTGTTTTACACGGCGTCACAGACGCGGAACACCTCTACAGAGGATCTCGTCGTTCCTCCCCGCAGCGACACAGATGTGAAGCTGGATTACAAGCAGCTCCTGAAACAAAAGACGGACGGGATGGTCGAACGAGTTATTGCCAACTACGAGTATCTATTGACAGAAGCACGCGAGATCACAGCCGGAGAGATTGCCGGCTATTCCTCACAGATACTGGCTTTGCAGAACGCAAATGCGGAATTGACAAAAGCGGAAAAGGAAAAGCTGCAGGAGATCATGACGGTCATGGTGGGCGCCAGTGGGGACTACTATTTGGGGCGCACCTCCTCCACCTACTCAGCCGGTGCAGTACGCGCCATGCAGTATCTTGGCATGGATCCTGCAAATGTCAATGGGCTGGATTATTTGGCGGTGCTGGCAAATACCGGCAAGTTGGAGGCTACTTCAACATACGATTTCAACAGCTATTTAAGGGACATCGAATCCGTGAGTGCACAAGTATGGCGTTCTCGCGGCATTGATGTAGGGACGCTTGTAGACAGCTATGCAGTACGTATCCTTGCAGACCAAACTCCTGACGGAGGCTTTGATTACTCTTATGGCGTGAATATAGCGCAGGGAGATACAAATACTTCTTGGCGTGATGATACTATCTATACTGCGAAAACGATTACTGTGTTAGCGCCATATCGCGACAAGGAGTATATTGCCAAGGCGATAGACCGCGCCGTGGACTACCTTTCCTCCGTGCAGCTCTCGGACGGCAGCTTTCCGGGCATGACCGGAGATTCGGACGGCGGGGCGACCCTTACCGTGCTGAAGATGATGGAAGCGCTGGATATTTCTCTGGAAGATGAGCGCTTTGTGAAGAACGGCAACACCGTGGCGGACGCCATGCGGACGTTCTATGTGGACGGCGTAGGGTTCATCAGCGATTTTGAGGTGGAGGCACCGCTGGATGATCTGAGCCGCCTACCGGTCTATGAAAACCCGGTCATGGGGAATTATTCCACCATCTCCGCCCTGACCTACCTCCAAGCCGCCGAGAACGGCACATTCGGCCCCGACGGCAAAGGCAGCAGCGTGTTCGAGGTCGTAGGCTCTGCTTTAACGGAAACGCCGCTGGGCGTTATCCTGCTGGCCGTCATCATCGTTGCGCTGTTGGCCTTCGGCATGGTGCGCCGCTACCGCCGCATCAAAAAGGAGCAGTGATAACATGGAAAAACACATGACGAAGCTGCTGGCCACTCTGCTGGCAGCAATCATGCTCCTGCCCGCGACTGTGCAGGCCGCCCCTGCGGACGGCTGGACGGACGAGGCGGAGCAGGCATATCAGACGGTGACGCAACTGGTCATCCAGCGTGTCACCGAAAGCAAGGACTACCTCGCCGCGGCCACACAGGAGGAGAATGCGAAAAACGTCTATGCCCTGTGGACCTCCGGCGCAGACGTGCCGGACGGCTTTTATGACGACTACCTGCGGGCGCTGGCGAACTGGATGGACATTGCGGCAAAGCGCGGCAAGGCGGGCTATGTTCCCGGCGCTGTCCGCACGGTGGCGGCTATGGGACTGGATGTGGCCGACTTTGCCGGTCATGACCTTCTGGCCGCCATGCAGAGGCCGGAACTGGTGGACGCGGACGAGGACCGGCTGGATATGCTGATGGACTTGGACGCCGCCGGTGACGCGGGCAAGACCGACGGGTTCAGCGCCCTGCGGGAGCAGCTTCTGACGGAAGCGCTTGCCCGCCAGCAGAGCAGCGGCGAGTTCCGCTATACCTCCAAATGGCCCATCGAACTGAAGCGAACGGGCGTGGACGACGAGCCGGACCGCTTCGACTATATTCTGCTGACTGCCAAATCTGTACAGGCACTTGCACCCTACCAGAGCCGCACGGACGTGTCCGCGGCCATTGACAAGGCGCTGAACTATCTCTCCGAACAGCAGCTTCCCAGCGGCGGCTTCCTCAGGTACGGCGATGAGGACGTGGCGGAGGACGCGGCGGTGCTGGAAATGCTGGCGGCACTGGGCATTTCCCTCGCGGACGAGCGCTTCACCAAGGACGACCGCACCGTGCTGGACGGTATGATGGGCTGGTATCAGAGTACGTATGCGGAGCAGGCGAGGACCCCCGGACAGGGCTTTTACCGTGAGCTGATAGGATGGTCGTATTCTACTGGAAAATATTTTCCGGTAGGATGGGCTATAACGTCATGGGGGACAATGGATGACCCAGATGACCCTGACGAATATGTGAAGGAACGAATTTACATCAATGAAACGGCCTTTCCCGGTCTTGCGCAGCTGCGGGTCATGCTGCAGGCGGCCCCCGTTGTCGGCGGCAGCATCACCGCCCCGACCGGAAGCGTCGGCGACGCCGGTGGGGAGCTGGATTACGAACAGCTTATCGCGGAAAAGTCGGGGGAATTGGCAGAAGAGCTGTCGGTGAAAAAGCTCATCGAGGAATACAGCTACCTGCTGGACGGCGGCTCCCACTATATAACGTCCAGTGACATCAGCATATTCTCTAGGCAATTACTGGCACGGGAAAAAATGAATATCAAAATGACCGAGGAGGAACAGGCGAAGCTGCGGGAGATCATGACCGTCATAGTAGGGGCCGGCGGTGAAACCTATCTGGGCAGGGCTTCTTACACCTACGCTGCCGGCGCGGTGCGCGCCATGCAGTATCTGGGCATGGACCCCGGCGACATCAACGGGCTGGACTACATAGCGCCCCTGACGAATACCTCTAAAGCGGCGCCTACATCTACTCAGGATTTCAACAGCTATCTGTACGACATTGCTTCCATTGATCCGGAGGTGTGGCGCTCCCGCGGCGTGGACGGCGATATGCTGGCAGAGCAGTTCATCACCCGCGTACTGGCAGATCAGACCTTGGACGGCGGCTTTGATGATTTCTATGGTTACAGCGTGGCCACAGCGAAAGAGGGACAAACAGTCATTGGGCAGGGCAGCGTACCCGAGACGATCAGCGCGCTCAGTGCGTTGGCTTCGTACAGGGACAAGGAAAATGTCGCTGCGGCGATCGAGGCCGGACTGACATACCTGTCCTCCGTGCAGCTGGCTGACGGCAGCTTTGAGTGTTGTTGTGGGGACACGCCCAACGGCGCAGTGACGCTGTCGATGCTGAGCCTGATGGATAAGCTGGATATCTCCATAGACGATGAGCGGTTCGTTAAGAATGGGAACACCGTGGCGGACGCCATGCGGACGTTCTATGTGGACGGCGTAGGGTTCATCAGCGATTTTGAGGTGGAGGCACCGCTGGATGATCTGAGCCGCCTACCGGTCTATGAAAACCCGGTCATGGGGAATTATTCCACCATCTCCGCCCTGACCTACCTCCAAGCCGCCGAGAACGGCACATTCGGCCCCGACGGCAAAGGCAGCAGCGTGTTCGAGGTCGTAGGCTCTGCTTTAACGGAAACGCCGCTGGGCGTTATCCTGCTGGCCGTCATCATCGTTGCGCTGTTGGCCTTCGGCATGGTGCGCCGCTACCGCCGCAT